>Ga0209295_1000439_pt1 | contig 21180 bp, 11 predicted proteins | sample Porto_5metaG_FD_187428 | JGI IMG/M metagenome (GOLD analysis project Ga0209295, IMG submission 187428) | Marine algal microbial communities from Porto, Portugal - Porto_5 metaG (SPAdes) (version 2) | ecosystem: Host-associated > Algae > Red algae > Unclassified | place: Portugal: Porto... | reverse complement strand
ACGAATAACGAATAACGAGTATACGAATAACGAGTAACGAGTAACGGATAACGAGTATACGAATAACGAATAACGAGTATACGAATAACGAATATACGAATAACGAATAACGAGTATACGAATAACGAATAACGAGTAACGAATAACGAATAACGAGTATACGAATAACGAGTATACGAATCACGAATCACGCTCCCCTTCCAGCCACTTTGTTATCTCCACAAAATCTGCGACACTTAGCGTCTCTGGGCGGCGTTGAAAAAATGGGTCTTCTTGCAATCGCTTATGCTTAGTAAATGCGCGGAGGGTTTTGCGAAGCATTTTTCGGCGTTGCCCGAAAGTCATCTTTACTACGCTACGAAACAGCGATTCGCCACAGCCCAAATCCTGATTTTCGCGCCGTGTCAGGCGGATTACACCCGAATTTACTTTTGGTGCCGGATCAAATTCTTCGGGCAATAAACTAAACAAATATTCGACCTCATAATATGCCTGTATCAATACACTAATGACGCCGTATTCCTTAGAGCCGGGCGGCGATGCCACACGCTTCGCCACTTCCTTCTGAAACATACCGACCATTTCCGGGATTCGCGCCCGATATTTGACGATTTTGAACAGTATTTGCGAGGAAATATTATATGGGAAATTGCCGATGACGCCGAATTGCCCCTCAAAATGTTCCAAAAGGTCGAGTTTCATCACATCATGAAATATCACGCTACCTTCCAATTGTGGAAATTCATTGGCGAGATAAGCCACCATATCCGGGTCTGCCTCTACCGCTTTGAGCTGATAAGGGCGGTCTATCAAAAATTGCGTTAACATCCCTTTACCCGGTCCGATTTCGAGCACTTCCCCGTAGGCGTCCGTATGTATGAGACTGTCCGCAATGCGCTGCGCCGTGCTTTCTTCTCTCAAAAAATGCTGACCATAAGATTTCTTTGCTTTCATTTCTCGACGTGTTGTGTTGACGTGTTGTTATTGTCGGCTATCAGTCTAAGGTTGGACAAGATAACAGGCATTTTCAAAATGCCTGTTATCTTTTAGCACTCAAAGTGTCCAACGTTAGACGGGTAGCCTTATTGTCGTTTTTGACAATTCTACCGATTGGTCAAAAGTACGAGGAATTGAGGTAAAATTAGATTTTGTGGGGTGTATTTGTCATTTTTTGTGGAAAATCGTGGCTTAGCGCTATATTAAGACTCTAAAGGAGGTGCGACCGCTCTGCGGTCGAAATATTTGAAATATCTATCATTAGCAGCATCGTTTAAAATTCGTTTTGACCGCATAGCGGTCGCACTATTTTTAGCTTTCTGTCCCGTTATTCGTTGATATGCGTAAGGGATAGGAGGTGTTGTCTGAACGAAATGAAGCGATAGCGGAATGTAGAGAGTGCCGGATAGCCCGACCCTCGACTGATAAGGAGAGGGATACGCCCAAATTAATCTTCACCTCACGATATTTGTTAAAGAACCTGCAAAAATGACAAATCACCATAAAAAGTACGCTGTAAAATTTGCTGCTTAATTGTGATAGAAATGTTATTTATCAATTAAAATGTGAAATAATCGGTACGATTATTGATAAAGTCGCGTTTTTCCCTTAACATTGTGGTGGCGATAATCGTCATTTGAGGTCTATTCGAACGATTCACACGCACACAATAAACAAATTTTCAAACCGGGTATAACGCGAAAAGTAGACAACGATGAGTGGAAAAATGCAACAATATTTAGGGCAGAAAATGCAGCAAAAGCTGTCGCCGCAACAGATTCAGCTAATGAAATTGTTGCAAGTACCGACGGCAGCTTTGGATCAGCGTATCAAGGAAGAATTGGAAGCCAATCCTGCGCTTGACGAAATGCCAGAAAACGAAGAAAATGCCGAAGAACTCACTTTTAGTGAGACTAAGGAAGAAAAAGAGAAAGACGCTGAGAAAGAAAATGAGGAGGAAGAAATAGAACCGGAAGACACGCGAGAAGACGTAGAACTCAGCGAATATCTTCAAGAGTACCTTGAGGATGATACCGCAAGTTATAAACTAAGTGCCAATAATTATTCGGCAGATGAAGAAGATAAAACCATTCCTATTCCTGTCGAAAATACCTTTCACGAACACCTTGAAAGGCAGTTGGGTTTGGTCAAGCTGAATGAAAAAGAAGAACAGATAGCCAAGCAAATTATTGGTAGTATCGACGATGATGGCTACCTGCGCCGCGAACCGATTTCTATCGTAGATGACCTTGCTTTCTCCCAAAATGTAATGACCGAAGAAAAAGAAGTTGAGCGACTTTTAGAGGTCGTACAAGCCCTCGAACCAGCTGGTATCGGCGCACGAAATTTGCAGGAATGTTTGTCATTGCAATTAAAAAGAAAACACACCGAAACTCACGCAGATGTCGATCACGAAGTCCTTCACATGGCTATCAAATTGATTGATGAGCATTTTGAAGAATTTGCAAAAAAACACTACGAAAAACTTAAAAAACAACTCAGCGTCAAGGAGGAATACCTCAAAGTCATCATTGACGAAATTTTAAAGCTCAATCCAAAACCTGCCAGCGGTTACGCCTCGGGTGCCAATCGGATTCAACAATATATCGTCCCCGATTTTATCATACAAAACAAGGACGGCGAACTCGACCTCACCCTCAATTCGCGCAATGCACCCGAACTCCGCATCAGCGAGCATTATAAAGAAATGCTCAAATCTTACGGCGGCAGCGGCAAGCGCAAACGCGAGAAAAAAGAGCGCGAAGCCGTCATGTTTATTAAGCAAAAAATAGACGCGGCAAAGTGGTTTATTGACGCCATTCGCCAACGCCAACAGACGATGTACAAAACCATGTACACCATCCTCCAGTATCAATACGATTTTTTTCTATCGGGTGACCAAAAAAGCCTTAGACCCATGATTCTCAAGGATATAGCAGAAATTACGGGCTTGGATATTTCCACCGTTTCGCGCGTAGCGAACAGCAAATACGTGCAAACGGAATTTGGCACAAAACGCCTCAAAGATTTCTTTTCGGAGTCACTGCAAACGGATAGCGGCGAGGAAGTTTCGACCCTCGAAGTCAAGAAAATCTTGATGGAACTCATCGAAAAAGAAAGTAAGAAAAAACCACTTTCGGACGAAAAACTCAAAAATGCACTGCAAGACGCAGGCTATAATATCGCCCGTCGTACTGTTGCGAAATACCGTGAACAATTGAGTATTCCAGTAGCGCGATTGCGGAAACAACTTTAAAGGGTGTAATTGGCTATCAGTCCGCAGCTGGACAGTCGGCAGTTGTTACAAGCACCTGAATTTCAACACCTTTATAAGGGAAGACGAAAAAATAATCTACCCGTCTGAATTGTTCTTTTTCTTATATGTTTCACTAAGTGAAATAAAAAAAATAACGGCTTCATTTGGGGTAGATTATTTTCTTCGTCTTCCCTAACTCACTGATTGTCAAAGTGTCCAACGTTAGTCGGGTAGCCATATAATTGCTTGACTGTTAAATTGTTATTACAGTTTTTTGCTTCGCAAAAGTATGAAACAGTAGTAGTGATTTCGTAGTATCGACAGAGATTTAATTGTTCTGTTTATCATTTTTTTTATAAAAATTGATAAACAAGAAAATATATTTTTAATTTGTGCTTAGTACATTAGACTTTATTTAATAGTATTCAAATTAGAAATAAATTTCACACATAGATGCGAAAAACTTACGGCAATACTTGGTGGGGCAAACAGTGGCTCAACGCCCTCACCAGTATAGATTATTCCAATCGACTGCCGCGCGGGCGTAGCTACGCCAACCGAGGCATGGTCGCCGAAATCAGCATTGAAGGCAATCGTATCTTGGCAAAAGTCAAGGGTTCGCGCCCCAAACCTTATACGGTAGACATCAAAGTCCCGCTTTTTACTGCCGCCGAAAATGCCAAAATCATCGGCATGGTTACAGAAAATCCTGCCTACCTTTCCAAGTTACTCAATCGCCAACTTCCGACCGAACTTAATGACATTTGTACGCAACAAGGCATAGAGATTTTCCCTTCTCGTTGGGGTGATTTGGAGGGCGGTTGTTCTTGTCCTGATCGGGCGGTGCCGTGCAAGCACATGGCGAGTGTACTTTACCTCGTTGCTAATGAAATTGATAAGAATCCTTTCCTCGTTTTCCAACTGCATAATTTCGATTTATTCAAGGGATTGGAAGGCGTGGGCTACTCCGCTGGCGAGCAAACAGAGGTGCAAATCATCAGTATAGCAGACCTCCAACAATCTTTTGTTTTTAATGAAGAAAACTTTGAATGGCAACAAGATACGTATAAGGAATTAGATTTTTCGATACTCGAAGATTGTAAAGAGCACCTGCTTACTCTGCTCTCGCCTCACAATGTTTTTTTTCCGAATGGCGACTTCCGCGAAATCCTCAAAACAGTGTATACGAAAGTCTCGCGTAATATTTTAAAATCCGAAAAAAAGGAAACAGAAAAAAAGATTACCACACTGATAGATGCGGTCGAAGACATCGAAGTTTTGGTCGATACAGAGCTGGATTTTCTGAACTGTAATTTTCGGAGTGCGAAGGGAAAATCATTGCTTTCGATTGATACAATCGAAGAACTCACCAAGTGGTTGGAAGGTGTACCGACGACGCATTTTGAGCAGCTCGCGCCGCGCCTTCGCGGTTTGTATTTGGTATATCAATTTGCGAAAAAACTCGCCATACATAGTGCCTATATGCCCCAACTCGTTCGCATCGGCGCAAAACAGTATAAAGTCCGTTGGTTGCCGGCTATTTTGAATGAAAATGTACGTACAGTTTCCGAAAAAGTACAAGCACTCATTCCTTCTCATATTTTTTATTATAAAAAACAAAAAAGCATATGCGAACCCGTCGAAGAAGATAGGTTTACGGCTTTGCTGTCTATGTTTTTGGATTATTTCGTACATAGTCATCATAATTTGAATGATAAAATGATGGCTTTCCATGTCGTTCCAATGTTTTTTAGTGGAGATGTGGGGCAATTTAACCAATTTGAAACACGCGAGTATCCGACTGCTATTCAGCTGTGGTTGAATAAGTTTTATATCGCAGAAAAAAATCATGTCCCCGTATTGCAAGTCGAAGACGATGATGGCATGTTTGAAGTGAGCATCGCCGTAGAAGATAAATCCAGACCAATGGATGCCCCCGTTCCTTTGGTCGATATTTTCTCCAAAAAAACATATAATAAAATGCGTTTGGATGTGCTGCGCGATATGTCGATGCTTTCCGAACATTTCCCCCAACTTAGCCGCATACTGGCTTCCAAAGGAAAGGAAAATTTGCGGTTTACTTCCGAGCAGTTCGTCGCGATTCTATTTAAAATACTGCCGATTATGCAGATGTTTGGCATACAAATTTTGATGCCAAAAGCTCTACGAAAACTTTTGCGCCCACAGGTGTCAATGTCACTCGAAGGTACTGACGATGGCACGGTAAAGAAATCTTCAATTATTAGTTTGGAGAATATGTTGCATTTCAATTGGAAGATAGCAATTGGCGATAGGCAGGTAACTTTGGGCGAATTTCTGAAGATGGTCAAGCAGTATTCGGGCATCGTAAAAATGAATGATGAATACGTATTTTTTGACGAAAAAGAAATCGAAAAATTACTGGATAAACTCGCCGACCCACCCGAACCAAATGGCAATGAACTCCTAAAAATCGCCCTGACAGAGGAGTACGATGGCGCGAGAATTAGTCTGGATAAAAAAGCTAAAAAATTGATTACCCACCTACTTTCCGGCGAAGGCACAGAACTACCAAGGGGTTTGAAAGCCACGCTAAGACCTTATCAGTTAAGAGGTTACGAATGGTTGTATAAAAACACACGCTTAGGGTTTGGCAGCTTGATAGCCGACGATATGGGTTTGGGAAAGACGCTGCAAGTCATCACGACTTTGCTCAAATTGAAGGAGGACGGCGAACTCGAAAAGGCGAAAGCACTTGTCATCGTACCCACGACTTTATTGACGAATTGGGACAAGGAAATCGTCAAATTCGCGCCTAGATTGCGTACACATACGTATCACGGATCTACCCGCGACCTTGCGCCGCTCGACGATGCCGATGTGTTGATTACGACCTACGGCGTGGTGCGTAGCGAGGGCGCGAAATTGCAAAAAAAGAAGTGGCTCGTGATAGTGATTGATGAGTCGCAAAATATCAAAAACCCAGGTACGGGACAGACCAAAGCAGTCAAAAAACTTAAAGCTCCGGTGAAGATTGCGATGAGTGGCACGCCCGTCGAAAATCGAATGAGCGACTACTGGAGTGTCTTCGATTTTGTGAATAAAGGCTACCTCAATAACTTGAAAAGTTTTAAGGAAAATTACGCGATTCCCATCGAAACAGAACGCGACCAAAAGAAGTTGGAAAATTTTAGGAAGATTACTGAACCCTTCATTTTGCGCCGCCTAAAATCCGATAAATCCATCATCAAAGACTTACCAGATAAAATCGAAAAAGACCAGTATTGTCATTTGACAAAAGAACAAACGGCGATATACGAAAACGTGATTTCTACGACAATGAAAGCGGTAGAAGGTGCAGAAGGGATTCAGCGAAAAGGGGCAGTTTTGAAGCTCATTACCGCCTTGAAGCAGGTATGTAATCACCCCAAACATTTCCTCAAAAAAGGAGAAAGCGACCCTGCATTGTCGGGAAAAACGGTCTTATTGTTTGGTTTGCTACGCGAGATATTGGACAATAACGAGAAGACGCTCATTTTTACTCAATATCAGGAAATGGGCAAGATGTTGGTGGAGATGTTGGGCGAAGAATTTGATTTGGAAGTGCCGTTTTTGCATGGTGGCGTGAGTCGCAAAAATCGGGATGGCATGGTCGAAGATTTTCAAAATAATCGCACGACACGCATCATGATTTTGTCGCTAAAAGCAGGAGGTACGGGCTTGAATCTGACCGCCGCCAGCAATGTGATTCACTACGACCTCTGGTGGAATCCGGCAGTGGAAGCCCAAGCTACCGACCGCGCTTATCGTATCGGACAAAATCGCAATGTGATGGTGCATCGCTTTATCACTCAAGGTACTTTTGAAGAGAAAATTAATAAATTATTATTGGGTAAAAAGGAACTCGCTAATCTGACGGTTTCGACAGGCGAAAAATGGATCGGCGATATGTCGAATAGTGAATTGCGGGATTTGGTGAAGTTGGATTGATTTTGGTCGGCGGCTTTCGGTCGGCAGTCCGCAGTTTAGACGTGAAATGAACTTGGGGCTACACCCCAAGCTATTATAGGACACCCTTTCAGGGCTTTGTTGAGTTCTTTTTTTAACGGCGGACAGAACTTGGGGCTACACGCCAAGCCAAGCTATTATAGGACACCCTTTCAGGGCTTTGTTGAGTTCTTTTTTTAACGGACAGAACTTGGGGCTACACCCCAAGCTATTATAGGACACCCTTTCAGGGCTTTGTTGAGTTCTGTCCTGATAAACTGCTGACATCTAAATAAATATGACAATTCAAAATTCAATACTCACCGACATTGATGAGATATTCCGCTTGTACGGTGTCGCGTCTGATTATCAGCGTAGTAAGCAGCATGTTGTGGTTTGGCCTAAGTTTGAACGGGAAATGGTGGTGACAGAGATTACCGAGAATTGTCAGTGGAAATTGTTGATTGACGGGCAAATCGCCTGTGTGTGGGTGACAACTTTTAGTGATGAACAAATTTGGGAGGAAAGAAACGCAGACCCAGCCGTGTATATTCATCGCATAGCGACAAATCCAGATTTTAGGGGACAAAATTGGGTCGAACATATCGTAAATTGGGCGAAAAAATTTGCCCGAAAAAATAATAAAGAATATGTTCGCTTAGATACGATTGGTGAGAATTTGAAATTAATTGAACATTATACGAAAAATGGTTTTGAGTTTCTCGGTATGTTTGGAATGAAAAATACGGACGGATTGCCCGAACATTATGAGAACGGAAAAGCGGCATTGTTTGAGATAAAAGTCGATAGTCGATAGCCCATAGTCCATAGGCAGCCGCGAGGCTACTGTTTTTTCGCGTAGCGAAAAAGGAATACTATGGACTTTGAACTATCGTCTATGGACTATCGACTACTCTACTATAATTCGTCTGGTTACGCTACCTTCTTCGTAGGTGATGCGCACGAGGTAAATTCCGGTGGCTTGTTGAGTCATATTGATGCTATTGTTTTGATAATCAACAGCTATGCGTTGTCCGATGACATCAAATACTTCGACGTTGTCGGGTACTTCGTTTGACTCAATATATAGCATACCATCCGTCGGATTTGGGAAGATATATAAGCCTTTTTGGAAGGCAATATCTTCTACGCCAATTACGGTGACTACATCATAACAGAACTCGGCGCTTTGACAGCCATTAACGTCTGTCTCGGTGATACAGATGAATGCCATGTTATTAGGGTTGTTCCACATGACTTCTATAGTGTTGGTGTTTCCGCCGGAAACTTGTGTGCCGCCTTCTACTCTCCACATATATACAGAGCCTGAGTTGAGTGGTGCCGTGTAGGTTTCGGTTTCGCCATTTACGGACATTTCTGCGCCTGTAATCGGTCCGGCAACAGGGACTTCATTGACCGTAATATCATGGCTTACAGTATTATCACTTATTTCATTGGAAGCAATGAGTGTGATGGTGTAAGTTCCTACCTCGTCAAATGTAAAGGTCGGATTTTCGTCGGTACTTGTGTCTGGTGTAGCCGATGGTGCTGACCAACTGTATGAAGTTGCATTGCTGCTATTATTGATTACCGTGACTGGTTCGCCTGCACAGATGGAAGGTTTAATATTGAAGCCTGCAAAGGCTTGTGCTTCTGTAAATGGCAAACAAAAATCAACGGCTTCTTGACCTGCAAACTGACCACCAAGCGCGATAAACGTGCCGTTAATATCTAACACTCCGTAACTACCTTGTCCATTATCACAGCAGATACCATCGCCATAAAAATCAAATATTGTAAAAGTGTAACAACCGTCAATTAAGCAGAGATTTTCGGTAAATAACTGTCCTGTTTCATCAAAGGTTTCAGCTGCAAAAACGACTTCGCCTGTACCTTGTTCAGCAATAATATAGCTGGTTTGACTTGGGTAATTATCCGTTAATAAGTTGATAAACAATCCATTACCATCGATTACTTCTATATCTTGTGAAGTCATATTGCTATTTATGCTATCCTCAACTGTGAGGGTAATCGTATAAATACCCGGCGTATCATAAGTGAAAGTCGGGTTTTCATCTGTACTCATATCAAGCGTTGCACCCGGTGCTGACCAGGTGTAAGCAGTCGCAAATTGACTTCCGTTTTCCATAGTCACGGGTACACCTGTACAAACTTCTTTAGGAGCTGAGAAATCAGCAGCTAATGTAAATGGCAGACAAAATTCGACGCTTTCTTCTAATTCAAACTCGCCACCTGAACTAATTATATTTCCACTTTCATTCACTAATTCATAGTTCCCTTCACCGTAACCGCAACAGATGCCATCTCCATACTCATCATATATGGTAAAAGTATAACAACCATCATCCAAACAAAGATCATCGATACTCAAAGTGTTTACCTGAAAATTACTGACTGTGTGAAGTACTTCGCCTGTGTTTCGGTCGGTGATTTCGTAAGTTGTTTCTCCCGGATAAATATCAGCTAATAAGTTGACTGTCAAAGCATTTCCTTCTATAACGTTAAAAGCACTCGTTACAGAGTCATTAGATGTATCATCATCCATATTTCCATTAGGGTTGCTTATAATGGCGTCAAAAGTATGCGTGCCGAGTGGCAATGTAGCCATTGGTAATAGTATAGTAACTGATTGGTAAAAACCAAGTGTGGTGCCCGTCCATTCAAAAGTCTCAGATAAATCACCATCATAGCCATAAGTGAAAGTGAAGTTAGTAATATCTGTACCTCCGATATTTCTGACTAATACTTTTGGTGCCACTTCTCCGTTGCATGAAACGCCATCTGCGCCCGATACAATGACTGCCTGCATGTTAAAAGGCAGTGGCGGTTCAATGAAATATGCACCATGCAAAGTATCTTGCCCATCGCCCAACCAGTCTGCCAAGCGAGTGTTTGGCGTACCGCCGCCTTGCCATGAGGAGTAGAATTTTCCGTAGGAATCATACACAACATTGCTACAAGAAGCACCGCCGCCATGCAATTGACCAATAATCAATTTATTTTGGTCAAATAAGGGCGAACCTGACGAACCAACTTCGGTCGTTCCATCTTCCCAATTATCTACTATCCAGTGGTCGCCGCCTTCTATAGGTGTATTTCCAGCGCCCCATTCACCTTCATAAACCTCATTATCATTGAAGGAAATCTTTTTGACATCGCCCGCCGGATGGTGAATACCTGTACTTGAAGTTGCTGCCTCATTCAATTTATTCCATCCTGCATAATATACTGCATAGCTCGAAGGTGGTGGCAAACTCAATTCAGCAAGGCTAAAATCCGAAGGTCCGTAGCTCGCACGAAGTAAGCCGCCCGTTATACTTTGCGAAAGGTCGCCATCTGGTCCGAGGCATGTTGGGCTGTCATAATTAAAAACGAAAGACCAAGTATTATTTATATTAGTACCGCAGTGATTGGCACTCAAAAAATAAGGTGTGCCATCTTGTCCCACATTATTGACCATCGCACCCGAACAAGACCTATTTCCATTGACGATAACAAGGGCAACCGAACGAATTTGGTCTTCCCAACCTGCGCTTTCTGAGCAAATTACATCATTATTGCAAGCACCTGAATCGCCATAATCTTTTTCGAGTATTTCCGCCATTGTATCATGCAGATTGCGATAAGCATGAACGACATGAGAAATCTCTATCAAGCCCTGCCCCCGCACCGCAGCAGGCTCAAAATATTCGAGCGTCACCGTTTCTCCGTTGATAGGTGTGATAGCAAACACGCCATCTGATTTATTGTTTTGTGCGGTAAATGCGCCGCGCACGTCCGATTTGTCGGCATTGTAGGCGTAAAATTCTGCACCTTCTGGCATCTTAAATTTGCTAAACAAGAAGTTGAGCGAATAAGCATCTACAGAAGTGAAAGTGATGCGCCAGATGCGGTCGTCATTCGGCAAACGCTCCCATGTACCGTGTGTCTTTGGACTCATAGCTACTTTGTGGCGTTTGCCAAAACGTAGTGGTTCTTCACCTTTCTTCACTTTGTCTTCGGCAAGCATTGCTTCCACATCAAAAGTCGGTAATTGGTGCGTCTTGACCGTTTCAGTCATTATTTTTGTAAAGCTGGGGGGTGTTTTCTCAATGGCAACTTGCCCATAGGCAAAAAGCACGAGCAAAAGAGCAGTTAGTGTTGTTAAAAATTTTTTCATAAGCATTCTGAAAGTGTATGAATAAAGATTAAAGTAGAAAATACTATTTAGTGAAAGATATAAAAACAGTTTTAGTTCATATATATGACGCATTCAATAGCAAAGTGGTTCATACAACTATGTGAAAAAAAAAAAAATTACAGAAGACAGGCAAGTTTAAGTGCAAGTGTTTTAATATAGAATTAGGGCAAAAATAAATCATCTAAAGTTAGCACATACTGAAATGCGCCAAGTCCGTGTTTGTTTAATTTTAATCCGAAGGTGGTGATCAGGCTCCAAAAGATTTGTTTTTTGGTTTTTGTGCTACGTTGGAAAATGCCGCGTCTTTCCCGAAGGCTTTTTGCGTCGGCTTCATTCATCACGTATTCATCATTATAAAATTTGATTTTAAAAAGATTAATCGCATGGTCATTTCTGTCGAGTAGGAGGTCAATTTGTAGCCCTTTTTCCTCATCGGTCGGCTTCAAATAAAAGGACGACGATTGCGAATACATCCCCGAAATACCAAGTGCTTTTTTGATTTGAGGAATGTGTTTCAGCCAAATATTTTCGTAAGCATAGCCCGTCCATATTTTATACGTTTGGGTTTGGCTAAGGCGTTGCCATACCTCTTCTTCTTCGTGAATTTGGTTTTCTATAAATCGCAAATAAAACAGCGAATACTCATCCGTCAGGCGAAATAATTTTTCTTTTTTCCTCTTTCCAAAGGGATGATAACTTTTGATAAAACTTGATTGTTCGAGTTCGGTGAGCGTTTTGGTCAGTTGACCGTTGGGCGATAAACCGCTCCGTTTGGCAACCTCGCTGCGCGTGATGCCCTGATGTGAACTCGCCAATGCACGTACCACCGCCTCATGCGCTTCGGGATGTTCAAACAAGGCTTGGTAAAGTTTTGAAAACTCATTTTTGAGCAAACCTGTTTCCGAAAAACAGATATTATCAATAGCTTGTGTGGCAGTCCATCCGGTTTTAATTTCTTTGAGATAATGCGGGATGCCGCCCATTGACATATAAATTTGCACGATATGATAGCGTTCGAGGTTTAGCCGTTTGCTTTTGAGATAGGCTTCTGTTTCGGGTAAGGTAAAGGGCTTTAAAAAGATGCGCTTGGTGACGCGATTATACAAACCACCTTTGTCGTTGACAACTTTCTCTATCATCCACGAAGCCGCCGAACCGCAAATTACTACGACCACATTATTCCACGCTGCCCATGTATTCCAAAACATTCCAAAAGCACTCAAAAAACGAGAACGCAGTGTTGCCATCCACGGCAATTCATCAAAAAACAGGACGCGGCGTTGGTCGGTTTTTGTTTTTTCCAACCAATCCATCAAGTCATAGAACGCAGCAAGCCAAGTTTTAGGCGCAGGATAGGATTTGTAGGATTGAGTAAGATTTAGGCGACGATTAAAGTTTTCTAACTGGTCTTCAGTATTTTTATCTTGTAGCCCCGTCAGTTCAAAGCAAATATCTTTTTCATATATCGTTCTGATTAAGAAGGTTTTACCAACTCTACGCCTACCGATAACCGCGACTAACTCTCCTTCATTTGAGTTAAAGGCATCATTCAATACTTCTATTTCTTTTTCTCTTCCAATGAATATTTTTGACATGATTTGAATTTATAATCCGCTAAATATGCTCTAAATTACATAGATTTAGCGGATTATAAAAACATTCGACTTATAATCCGCTAAATCTGGATTGAAAATAATGGATTTAGCGGATTATAAACATCATTATGATGTATCATTCCCCACCTTCTCAATAATAGTATTCACATAAACATAAATCAATACCAACCCTGTCATGGTAATTTGCAGACTCATTTCTTCAATAGAACCAATAAGTTTAGGGTAGAATGAATACAACGTAAGTCCAGTTGCTAACGGAAGCATTCCACCAGCTATGATTGAAACGACTACATCAGAAAGGATGATTTTTTCTTTGCACCATAATTTATATGAAACAAAACAGACGAATGTTATTATCGCGAATGCTGCCGAGTATTGGTTTATTGTGAAATTCATAATTTACCTTATTAAATAAAAAAGGGTCTAGACAATCAAGCCTAAACCCATCACTCGGCGGTGCGATACAAAAATACATAATTTCAAGGTTGAACACAAATTAAGCAACAATTTGTATGGTTAAAAACAACCACAAATTTATATTTTATGGGAAAATAAGTAGTAAGACAAAATAAACTAAGAATTAAAAAGTATTTAACTGTTTGATTATTAGAGTTTTATTCAAATAAAAATTGTTAGGCTATTTTTGTCTCACTACTTACGTCATTCCATCTCAATCACCAAATCATTCTGCTCCACAAAATGAATCATTAGCTTAATCCTTCTTCATTCAAAAAAAAGTTGTAAATTGTATTCATTTTAAAATTTAAAATTATGTTAGTAGAAACAACAATAAGGCTGAAAGATATTGATATTGAGTTTTTAAAGCGTCATGCTGATTTTGGATTCAGTAATGCCGGTGAGTTGCTATCAAAGGCAATTCATTTACTTAAAAACGAGGTGGAACAAGAACAGAAGTTAGAGGAATCCGCAGTGCTTTATGCTGAAATTTATGAGGAGGACAGCGAGGCACAGGAATGGGTAGAAACGTAAAACGATTTTGCAAATCGTTCCCCGTATGTGAGGAACGGTTTACAAAATCGTTTTACGTTACGCCAATTCAATCACCAAATCATCCTGCTGTACCATCGTTTTTTCCGTCAAATGAACTGCCTTTACCGTTCCTGCTTTCGGTGAGGTAATCGTGCTTTCCATCTTCATGGCTTCGATGATGAATAAGGCGTCATTTTGCTTGACTTTATCGCCTGCTTTGACGAGTATTTTCGATAGACTGCCTTGTAATGGTGCGCCAATATCACCTTCTTTTTCTGTTTTTTTATGAATGACTTTATTCGTCTCAATCGAAAAATCGCGGACTTGTATAGGTCGGGTTTGTCCATTTAGATTGAAAAATAAAGTACGATAACCGTCTTCATTTGGCTCGCCTCGGTCAAGGTATTTTATCAGAATGCGTTTGCCAGCTTCTATTTCTACAATGATTTCTTCATTCGGCTGCAAGCCGTAAAAGAACGCCAAAGTCGGTATATTGCGCACTGAACCGTATTCCCCGTAATGGTTATAATAGTTCTCAAAAACCTTTGGGTATAATTTATAAGAAAGAAAATCCTCGAAATTTGCATAAGGGAATTTCTTATTAAATTCGACAAATTCATTATCAAAATCAATGGGTTCTAAGTGAGCATTCGGTCGGTCGGTATAAGGCTTTTCGCCTTTCAATATCTTAGCTTGTAATTCCTTCGGAAAACCACCATGCGCCTGCCCCAAATCCCCTCTAAATAATGCTTTCACACTATCGGGAAATGCCAGCGTATCGCCTTTTTCAATGACATCTTCTTTTGATAAACCGTTGGCAGTCATAAACATAGCCATGTCACCAACGACTTTCGACGAAGGCGTAACTTTCACAAGGTCGCCAAATAAATCATTGACATGACGATAGTTTTGTTTTATCGTTTCAAACTTATCTTCCAACCCCAAACCTCGCGCTTGCGGGCGCAAATTGGAGTATTGACCGCCGGGAATTTCATGCTTATAGACCTCTGCCGTACCCGCTTTAAGTTCGCTTTCAAATGGATAATAATACTCGCGGACTGCTTCCCAATAATTGGAATATTGGTTGAGCGATTGGATGTTCATTTTATTTTCGCGCTCATGCCCTTGCAGCATGCCGACGATTGAATTGAAATTGGGTTGCGAAGTCAGACCGGACACCGAACTCAATGCCACATCTATCACATCAACACCCGCTTCTACGGCTTTCAGATAGGTCGCAGATTGAATCGAAGACGTATCGTGTGTATGTAAGTGAATCGGTAAATCCACCGCTTTTTTAAGTTCATAAATTAGCTGTTCGGCAGCATAAGGTTTCAGCAAGCCCGCCATATCTTTTATGGCTAAAATATGCGCTCCGGCATCTTCAAATTGACGTGCGAGGTCAAGGTAATATTGCAGCGTGTATTTCGTTCGGCTTTTATCCAAAATATCGCCCGAATAACACAGAGACACCTCGGCTAAACCGTTCGTGCGTTCGCGCACGGCATTGATACTGACTTTCATGCCATCGACCCAGTTCAACGAGTCAAATATTCGGAAAACATCAACGCCTTTTTCGCCTGCTTTTTCTATAAATTTTTCGACCAAATTATCAGGATACGCTGCGTAACCCACTGCATTTGAACCCCTTAACAACATTTGGAGTAAGATATTGGGGACAGCTTTTCGCAATAATTTGAGTCGTCGCCACGGGCATTCCTTCAAAAAACGTAAACAAACATCGAAGGTCGCGCCGCCCCAAACTTCCATCGAAAATACATTGGGATTATTACGGGCAAAACCTTCCGCTACACGCATCATATCGTATGTGCGTACTCGTGTAGCCAACAAAGATTGGTGAGCATCACGCAAGGTCGTATCGGTGTATTGAATCTCTTTTTTTTCCTTTAGCCATTGCGAAAATTTCTCTGGTCCGAGTTCCGTCAAAAGGTCTTTTGTGCCTTTCGGATAGGCTGCATCGCTATCACATTTCGGAACGATGGCTTTGCGGAAAGTTTTGTTTTCATCGACATATTTTATGTCCGAATTTCCATTGACAATAACGTTACCAAGATAACGCAGCGTCTTCGTTCCTCTATCCAGAGAACGACGCGAAACGAGCAAGTCGGGATTGTCTGCAATAAAGCCAACCGTAGTCTTACCTTTTTTAAATGTATCATTTCTTAATACATTCATAAGGAAGCCAATATTGGTTTTTACTCCTCGAATCCTGAACTCTCGCAAGGCGCGATGCAAGCGATCTGCTGCACCTTCCATCGTCCGTCCCGATGCGGTTACCTTGACCAACATGCTATCAAAAAACGGCGAAATTTTGGCACCTGCATAGGCACTTCCACCATCCAATCGAATCCCAAAACCGCCCGCGCTTCGATAGGCGACAAGTGTCCCATAATCGGGTTTGAAATTGTTGGCAGGGTCTTCTGTTGTGATGCGGCATTGTATCGCACAGCCGTTGTAGGTGATGTCTTGCTGACTGTCTATTTTGATGGTCGGGTGAGAGAGTTCGTAGCCCATCGCAATCAAAATCTGCGAACGCACAATGTCTATTCCCGTGATTTCTTCTGTAATCGTATGCTCGACTTGTATACGCGGATTGACTTCTATAAAATAGATGTTTTCGGCTTGGTCAACGAGAAATTCTACCGTACCTGCATGGCTGTATTTGACGTGTCGCGTAAGGCGAAGTGCGTACTCGTAGAGCTTATCTTTCGTATCTTGCCCGATAGAAATAGCAGGCGCAACTTCGACTACTTTTTGGAAGCGACGCTGTACCGAACAATCTCTCTCGAAAAGGTGGACGATATTGCCATGCTTATCTCCAAGTATCTGAATTTCAATGTGTTTTGGACTTTCGATAAATTTTTCAATAAAAATTTCGTCATCTCCAAAAGCGGTTAATGCTTCGCCTTTGGCTTCGCCATAAGCCTTTCGCAATTCCGATTTTGAGCGTACTACACGCATCCCACGACCACCGCCTCCGGAGGCTGCTTTGACCATTACAGGATAAGTGATTCTATCTGCTTCTATTTCTGCTACTTCGTAAGAAGTGATGGGCTGTTCATTATCGAGAATGAGTGGAACATCCAGTTTTTTAGCAATTTCTTTTGCTTTAATTTTATCGCCGAGCATATCCATCACCTCCGGGTCTGGTCCGACAAATTGGATATTTTCTTCGCGACATCGTCGCGCAAAATCAACATTTTCGGATAAAAAACCATAGCCGGGATGAATGGCTTCCACGCCATTTTTTTTCGCCGTTTTTATGATTTCCTCAATATCCAAATAGGGTTTTAAAGGTGCGTCATCTTCGCCGATTTGGTAGGCTTCGTCTGCTTTGTAACGATGAAGTGAATACCTATCTTCGTGCGTGTACATTGCGACGGTTCTCAATCCCAATTCGGAGGCAGCACGAAGTATGCGGATAGCAATTTCGCCGCGATTGGCAACCATGATTTTTTTGAAACGATGATGGTGAACTTTTTGCATTTATACATTATTTAAATAAAGATACCAGAATGAATAGCAAAATGCTTGCTTAGGTAGGCGAATATATAGCAAATATACGGGAAAGGAAAAGGGAAATCCTATGAATTGAGTAGGAATATTTTTTCCAAAAAAAAATAGCAGGCATTTCTAAAAAATGTCTGCTACTCCTTGCGTCCATCTGAATTACTGATTATCAACTAAAATCACTCTTTCAGAAATTTCTGCACTTCGCATTGTTCATTAACACAAACTTGCAATACGTATACGCCTTTGGGTAGTTGTTTGGTATCGAAATTAATATTGTGAAACCCCTCGCCCATCGTATTATTTCTTTCGATTAATAGCTGTCCTTGTTGGCTGAAAACGCTGGTACGAATGCTTACATCTGTCGCCAAATTGAAGTGTACCGTAGCGGTTTCTCTGGCAGGATTTGGATATATTTCGATGATTTCTGGCGTAGTCGTGACGCAAGTCGTTGCAACTACATCACTGTATTCGTAGCTGCCTTCGGTGTCCACTTGTTTTAGGCGGTAGTAGTGTTCGCCAATACGTAAATTGGTGTCTACAAACGTATAGTTTTGTGTCAAAGTGGTATTTCCTGCGGCGGGTATTTTGGTGATTTCTTCAAAATCTGTCCCATTACGGCTTACTTCTACGGCGAAGTATTCAGAATTGGATTCGGTCAAAGTCGTCCACTGAAGGCGGGTGTTTCGGTTTTCACAATCAGCAAAAAACGCACTCAATTCTACGGGCAAGTTGCAGGCACCCGGCTCGCCGATAAACTGCCACCCGCTATTATTTCCATCATCATAACAATTGAGGGCAATAAGTGAATCGCCATTGGCATTGACATCGCGTATACGGACATCATTCACGCCAATAAAATCCGTTTGGTTGTAAATGAAAGCCTGTACGCCGGGCTGCGAAGAAATAAGGCTGACCGGGGTTTGGCAGAGCGAACTCACGAGAAAACTACCTGAAATATTGATACCAGTTCCAGCAGGCAACACAAATTCGAGCGGCGCACCCAGCAATTCGGTAGCAAGTAATTCAAGGGCATCAAGTCCGCCAAAACTAAGGTTGTTGAAGCTCAAATTGCCGCCTTCGATGCGCGGAATGGCTTCGCCAATGAGCAGTACAACATCATTTAAAGTCAAGCCCGAAGCATTGAGCACGGAGCAGGAAAGTGTGGATGTGCCGATATGCAAATCCAGATTATTGTTTTCCAAACGTAGTTCCTGACTTGCTTGGATGGTCGAGTTGCCTAGAATCAATCGGCGCAAAATACTACCTGTTGACATGAAGTTTCGGCATGAAACCGACTTGTCATTGGTTGTCAATTCGCCACCCCAATGGCGAATTACACCACGTACATCTAAGTCGTCGAATAGCTGCCAACTGCCGTTTTCGTTGTTAAATTCGACGTGAGGGAGTTGATTTTCAGCCGTATAAATAAGGTTGTTTGCAGTTGCGCTATTAAATAACCACAATGCATCGTCACCCGATACGCTCATTTCAGGACTGAGTAAAAGTGAGCCGCTGATATTGACGCGCTTGGCTTCGTTTGGGTTGTCGCGGAAGTGAAAAACCACTTCGTGCGTGAGGTCTATCCAGTCCATTTCGCGGCAATAAATGTTGTTTTCGCTCACATATAAGGTTTGACCGTCATTTGTAAATGAAAATTCATTGAAGTAAACATTATCTTCAATTGTGGGGATGGCATTGGCAGATTCGCCCGTACCAAATTCGGAAAGTGACCAGTGTGTTGGGTCTTCCCATTCACCTGTACCGCCTATCCAGTAGTAATTTTCGGCAGATAAATGTGTATTTATTAAAAAGATAAGTATAATAAAATAAAAATATTTCATGATAGTCGTTTGGTTGATTGATTGATTGATTTTTAAAAACCCTTCGTAAGGGAAGAGGAAAAAGAACAAGTCAAAATGTAGTGTTTATTGTTTTTTCATCTCTGGGATGAAAAGATAATAAACGTAACATCTTCACGCCGTTATTTTTTCTTTATACGAGCCAAATTTGACGCGAATAACGGGTTATTTAAGGAGTATTTGGTGAAGTATAAAGGAGAAAGAACAAGTCAAGATGTAGTGTTTATTGTTTTTTCATCCCTAAGTAGTCATTCAAGTTAAGGGAAGACGAAAAAAATAATCTACCCGTCTGAATTGTTATTTTTCTTATATGTTTCACTAAATCTTCCTTAGTGAAAGAAAATAAATAACTTCTTCATTTGGGGTAGATTATTTTCTTCCTCTTCCCTAATACTGTCGGGTAATTTGGCGAAATTCATCCGACACTATCAACTTGAATAACTACCAAGATAAATATAGTGAAATTATTTGCATATTAGCACAAATTTTTATTTTATTTTTCATTAAAATCGAAATAATATTTTGTTTTGACTGTTTTGACTGTTTTAATGACATCAAAACAGTTAAATGATTAACTTGCACGCTTGAAATAAATATCAATAAATAAATGAATAAGTTACGGTTTAATGTGTATTTTTTTTGTAAAAAAAATATACATCAACTACTCGTTGTTAATTAATTGTAATCTCAATGTATGAGAATTAAGGAAAATGTCTCGCTAAAGCCCTATAATACTTTTGGCATAAAAGCCCACGCTGCACAATTTGTGGGGGTTGGTACGGAAGCAGAATTATTGGAATTGCTCGCTATACACACGCCTAAATTGATACTCGGCGGCGGTAGCAATATCCTTTTTCGGAATGATGTGGATGGCTTGGTGGTCAAGAATAATTTGATGGGCAAAACCCTTGTTGACGAAAATGAAGATACGGTAAAAGTGCGATTTGGCGCGGGCGAAAATTGGCATGAATGTGTCCTTTGGGCAATCGAAAAAGGTTATGGCGGTATTGAAAATCTCTCGCTGATACCCGGCACTATCGGCGCAGCACCCATGCAAAATATTGGTGCGTATGGCGTTGAGTTGAAAGATGTTTTTGTGGAATTGGAAGCGGTACATTTGCAGAAAAAGACCAAACACACCTTCAACCACAGGGCTTGTGCGTTTGGCTATCGTGAGAGTGTTTTTAAGAAGGCATTGAAAGGGCAATTTTTCATTACGGCTGTCACCTTGCAATTGACCAAAAAAAATCATATCTTGAATACTTCTTACGGAGCAATTCGAACGACATTAGAGAAAAATAAGGTGCAACCTCCTGATATAAAGTCGATTAGTGATGCGGTGGTTCAGATACGTCAAAGTAAATTGCCCGACCCTGCACAGATAGGTAATGCAGGTAGTTTTTTCAAAAATCCTATTTTACATCGGTCACAATTTGAACCTATAAAGACGAAACATCCTGATATTATTTGTTATGATTTACCGGATGATTACGTTAAAATACCAGCAGGTTGGCTGATAGAACAATGCGGTTGGAAAGGTAAAAAAATCGGCGATGCCGGGACGTATAAAAACCAAGCTCTCGTCATCGTGAATCATGGCAATGCAAGCGGTGCAGAGATTTGGCAAGTCGCACAGACGATACAAGAAGCAGTAAAAGATAAATTTCAAATCAACATCAACCCGGAGGTTAATGTTTTTTAGTGTTGTGGTGTTTTAGTGAAAGAAAATAAATAACTTGCCCCATTATGCTTGTTCTTTTC
>Ga0209295_1000438_pt1 | contig 21284 bp, 19 predicted proteins | sample Porto_5metaG_FD_187428 | JGI IMG/M metagenome (GOLD analysis project Ga0209295, IMG submission 187428) | Marine algal microbial communities from Porto, Portugal - Porto_5 metaG (SPAdes) (version 2) | ecosystem: Host-associated > Algae > Red algae > Unclassified | place: Portugal: Porto... | reverse complement strand
AGTGAGATGTATGGTAACATTATTTACTTCACCAAGTTGCACATCTTGCCGTAAAGCGAAAGCATGGTTACAAGAACATGACATTCCATATACGGAGCGTAACATTTTTTCTGAACATTTAACAATTGATGAAATTAAATTAATTTTAAAAATGACTGAAGACGGAACTGATGAGATTATTTCAACTCGTTCTAAAACATACCAAAAATTGAATGTTGATATTGATTCTTTACCATTACAAGATTTATACTCAATTATTCAAGATAATCCTGGTTTACTACGTCGTCCAATTATTTTAGACGATAAACGTTTACAAGTTGGTTATAACGAAGATGAAATTAGACGTTTCTTACCAAGAAAAGTCCGTACGTTCCAATTACAAGAAGCTCAACGTTTGGTTGACTAATAACTTTAATAACTATGTGATTTAATCACTTTACTAAAAGATATTACAACAACACTATTTTTGAAATGGTGTTGTTTTTTGTATATTATAGAAGTTGAATTGAGTCATAGATGGTTGTTTTTTACCTATGAAAATGGGGAATATAACACTATAAGAACCCCATAAAAATATAGTTAAATTTAATCAAACAAATAGATTGTAATTTAAGTCACGTTCTAATACAATATGGTTACTATTCATCGACTGTAAGGAGTGAGATGATATGAGAATAGAACGCGTAGATGATACAACAGTTAAATTGTTTATAACATATAGCGATATAGAAGCGCGTGGCTTTAGTCGTGAAGATTTATGGACAAACCGCAAACGTGGAGAAGAATTCTTTTGGTCTATGATGGATGAAATCAATGAAGAAGAAGATTTTGTTGTTGAAGGTCCATTATGGATTCAAGTACATGCCTTTGAAAAGGGTGTGGAAGTGACTATTTCTAAGTCTAAAAATGAAGAAGCTATGAATATGGCTGATGATAATCATTTTGATCAATTTGATGACCAAGTAAATGAACTTCTAGCTCAAACACTTGAAAGTGAAGATAATGTAGAAAATATATTTGAACAACGCGATCAACAAAAGAAAGCACAACAAGAACAACCTCAAAGACAGCGTAAACAAGCAAGTATGCGTACTGTCATAGTTAAATTTGAAGATCTAGAGCAAGTAATAAATTATGCTTATCACAACAATCAAAGTACAGTAGAGTTTGAAGATTTACTTTACATGATTGATTCACAATATTATTATGCTATCCATTTTGATGAAAATGTAGATCAAGAGACAATTAATGATAGTTATAGTCAATTGTTAGAATTTGCTTATCCAACAGATAAAACTGAAGTGTACTTGAATGACTACGGTAAAATCATTATGAGTCACAATGTCACTTCTCAAATGCGTCGTTATTTTACTGACGCAACTGAATAAAAATAGTATTTAGGGAGTGGGACAGAAATAACATTTACGTAAAATTAATTTCGTTGTCCCACCCCGGCAAGGTTGACTAGAAATGAAGAAAGCATGATACAAGCGCATTTTCATTTCAGTCAACTACTGCCAACATATAATTGTAGCCTGAGACATTGATTTATGTTCCAGGCTATTTTTTTATGGACTTCTTTAAACTTATGTGTTGTCAAAAGTAAAAATAGTGTTTGCTTCGTTAACATTTATGAGGTGAACGTATGTTAGAAGCTTTAAATCATAACAATGAACATATCTTAGCTAAAAACGCCATTAAAAATGTGGATTATTATTGTCCTCATTGCCATTCAAAATTAATTTTGAAAAAGGGAATAAAAGTTATGCCTCATTTTGCACATGAAAGTCAGAGTCAAAGATGGTGTGCAAAAGGTGAATCAGAACTTCATTATCAGGCAAAATACCAATTAGCAACTATGTTAAAACGATTAGGATATACCGTCCGAATTGAGCCATTTTACAAATTGATTAATCAATTACCAGATATAGTAGTTAACGATAAAATAGCGTTAGAATTACAGTTTTCTATGATTAGTTTATCCAAGATACGACGACGTAGTGACGGTCTGAATAGTATTGGATTACATCCCATATGGATTGTTAAAGATATTAAATATGATAAAAGCAAAATGGTGCTAAGTCTAAGTGACTTTCAAGCAAGTACTATTGATTGTGAAACTAAGAGACTATTAACTTGGAATGAACAAGATGAGTCACTTATAGTTTATTCAGATATACAACATATTGGTGGTAAGATGTTTAAAGCAAGAAGACAAACATTGATAAACTATTTAGATAAGGCTAATAAACTAAGTCATAGTTCAAATACAATTTATAAACTGAGTAATCAAAAAATTTTAAAATATATACAACAATGTCGTTGGAAGAATTCAGTATTAGAGCCTACTTTAAGTGCGATGTATCAATTACAATTGTTTGAGGATAAGGTTGTATATAAAGTGGGATTCATCGTACCTCATCAAATATATATCAAAACCCATCCTATCGAATGGCAACTTCAATTATTGTTATTAGAGAAAGAAAAACAATTGAATTATCAATAATTTGAAAAATGCCTTGAATTCAGACAATTTTCAAATTCTACAAAAGCTAAAATTGAGATTATTAAGGCAATAATAATGGAATATCAATATGCTATAAATCTTAACAGTAAAGACGTGCAAATTATCTACTAAAATGAGAAAATTAAGTTATTGAGAATTTCGAGGAGGTTTATTTATGAATCAACAATTAACTAGAGAAGAACAGGAACGTAAATATCCTGAATATACATGGGATTTAACAACGATTTTCCCAAACAATGAAGCATTTGAAGAAGCATTTAGAGAAGTTGAAAATGATATCGGTAAAGAAGAGCAATTTAAAGGACACTTAGGTGACAGTGCGGAAACTTTATATGAAGCATTAGCATTAGAAGATGAAATAGGTACTAAATTAGAGAAGGTATATGTTTATGCTCATCTTAAACAAGACCAAGATACTGCTAATGATCAATATACTGGTATGGAATCACGCGCACACCAATTAATTATTAAATATAGTTCAGCATGGAGTTTCTTAGTGCCAGAAATTTTACAAATTGATGAAGCGACAATTCAATCGTTTATTCAATCTAACGATAAATTAAAACAATATGAGTTCGATTTACAACTTATTAATGAAAAACGTCCACATATTTTAGATGCTGATACTGAAAAATTACTTACTGAAGCTCAAGATGCTTTATCTACTCCATCAAATGTATATGGAATGTTCAGTAATGCTGATCTAGAATTTGAAGATGCTATAGATAAAGATGGAGAAGCACATCCACTTACACAAGGTACTTTTATTAAATATCTAGAATCAGATGATAGAGTATTAAGAGAATCTGCTTTCAGAAATGTTTATAAAGCTTATGGAGCACATAATAATACTTTAGGTGCAACATTAGCAGGTGAAGTTAAGAAAAATGTCTTTAACGCTCGTACACACCATTACAATTCTGCACGTGAAAAAGCTTTAAGTAATAATCATATTCCGGAAGAAGTTTATGATAACTTAGTGAAAACAGTTCACAAATACTTACCTTTACTTCATAGATATACTAAATTGCGTCAAGAGTTATTAGGTATTGATGATTTGAAAATGTATGACTTATATACACCATTAGTAAAAGATGTTAAATTTGAAATGCCTTATGAAGAAGCTAAATCATGGATGTTAAAAGCACTTGAACCTATGGGTGAAAAATATTTAAATGTAGTTAAAGAAGGACTAGAAAATCGCTGGGTAGATGTATATGAAAATAAGGGTAAACGTTCAGGCGGCTACTCATCAGGTGCGCATTTAACAAACCCGTTCATCTTATTAAATTGGTCAGATACAGTATCTGATTTATATACATTAGTTCATGAATTTGGTCATTCAGCTCATAGTTATTTCAGTCGTCAAAACCAACCTTCAAACTTAAGTGATTATACAATATTTGTAGCAGAAGTTGCTTCAACTTGTAATGAAGCATTACTAAGCGACTACATGGATAAACATCTTGACGATGAAAGACGTTTATTACTTCTAAACCAAGAATTAGAAAGATTTAGAGCAACTCTATTCCGTCAAACTATGTTTGCTGAATTTGAACATAAAATCCATCAAATTGAAGAAGCGGGTGAACCATTAACACCTAATCGTATGAATGAAGAATATGCCAAATTGAATAAGCAATATTTTGGAGATGCTGTCGAAACTGATGAAGATATCAGTAAAGAATGGTCTCGAATTCCACACTTCTATATGAATTATTATGTATATCAATACGCAACAGGCTATAGTGCCGCACAAAGTTTAAGTCATCAAATTTTGACAGAAGGGCAACCAGCTGTTGAAAGATATATTAATGAATTCTTGAAAAAAGGTAGTTCAAATTATCCAATTGAAATACTAAAAAATGCGGGTGTAGATATGACAACACCAGAACCAATTGAACAAGCATGTGAAGTCTTTGAACAAAAATTAGATGCTTTTGAAAAGCTAATGAAAGCTTAATATGATTGAATTCGCTTACATTATGAACAGATTGTGACAATTTAAAATTTAATAAACTGAATGGTTGAAATGGGGTATGTGTCGTGTTATATTATGAACATGAAATTAATCACATAACAAACATACCCCTTTGTTTGAAGTGAAAAATTTCTCCCATCCCCTTTGTTTAGCGTCGTGTAATCAGACACGGCGTTTTTTTTATTTATTATAAAATTATACGTTGAACAATATACATAAATTATACAATTAATGAATAAACAAAAAGCCAGCACAAAAGATTATTTAAAATCATTTTGTGTTGGCTTTATTAATATTTATATTTAACAATTAGGTTTGGGCATTTTTGATTTCCAAAATTTACCTTCAGGATAATTAAGTTTTTCAACTTTTTGCTGAAGCATTAATTTTTTTAGTTCTTTATTAAGTAATTTCTCAGGCCATTCATATATAGTAAGCAATTCTTCCATTGTAACAAGTTGCTTTTGTTGAATGTATGTCTCTAATTTTGGTGGTAAGTTCTTTTCAATAGGACTAGCCATAAGTTCGTTAATAATATATGTGTATATATGGTAAGGATATAATCCTTCAACTTTTAAACCTTCTTCGTGCACATCTTCATTGAAAAAGACGAGAGAAGGGGATTGTTCAATTTCCATTTCACGTGCTATATGCAAGTCAACTTTTAAACTTTCAGTAAGTTTACTTTTTTGTAAGTCTTCTTTAAACACTTCATAATCTATTCCAGCATTTTTTACACAATCACATATCATTTCTTCAGTGATAATATCACGCTTTGGAATAATTTCATTTTGCATTAAATGAATAAAACGCTCAGCTCTTAAACGACCTTGTAATTCAGCCGCTTTATAAGCAAGGGCAATATTATCAAAATCAGAGGTGCTTTGTGCTTGGCATTTTGTTAAAACTTTTAATGAAGGATTAAGAATATGTCTAACACGTATATATTGATTATATTCAATTCTTAATTTAGATAAAATTGCGGATAATTTAAAGCAATCTTTACTAAAGGGATCGAAAAAAGAGTAAATTTCTATTTTGCATACAGGTGATAGATCAGTATTTGCATCTTCACAACTCTTATTCTCCATTACTCTTAACTCTTCAGCCATGTCATTTCACCTACAATTAATTTTCGGAATTTACCATGTGATTAGCTGTTAGTCGCAATCTTTCATATAAATAGTCTCCAACCCCAGCGGGAAAATTAGCGTGGGTAATCGCAATAGACATATTTTCTAACCAAGCATCGCGTTCAAATTCAGTAATTGTAAATTCCATATGTCGTCTTTTTAACATGGGGTGTCCATGTTCTTGAGTATATAAATCAGGGCCACCTAAAAACTGAGTTAAAAATTGTTTTTGCTTTCGACTCGTTTCTTTAAAATCACCAGGGAATAAATGATTAATTCTATCGTCTTGTTCAACTAACGAGTAAAAATGATCAATCATTTGATATAGTGCGTCTTGCCCGATGATGTCATAAGGTGTTCTAGGCATATTATCACCGTGTTCCATTAATATATATCTAATATAACATGAATTTTTACATATGAAAGTAATTTGCATTATAGCTATTTTTTGCTAATTTAAGATAATTCTTTTTTTCGTTCAAAGAATCGTTGAACTTTATTCAATGGTTTTTGGTGAGCCAGATTAAATGACTGAAGTAACTCATTGAATTTTGTTAAACCTTCTTTATATTGGTTAACTTCAAATTCAAGTTCATAATCCTCAGTGCCCAGATATTCACTTTTATCCAGTACAAGTAATTCATTTTTATAATTGGTTTCCATTCGATATGTTGTTAATGCACCTAAAATAGATAAACTACCATCTTGAATGCCATATTTTTCAGATATAATATGTCTAATATCTGATGGTAATTGATCGTGGCTAATTACTTTATTAATTTTAGGTTCTATAGATACATCAAAATTATATTCTGTTAAACCGACTTCTGCTGGAACTTTAAGCGTCATTTCATAAGTATCGTCTTTCACACGTATTCTTAAAGCCGATTGATTTGATTTTAATTTAAAATCCTCAGTGTCAATATAATAGTTAATTTGTTTAAAAGGAGTATCGTCCTTAAAGTATTTGTGTTTAATGTCATTATATACATTTTCATTTAGTATTTGTTTAAATTCAATTTCATTATTAGTTGCCATGATAGAGATACACCCCGATACTTTTCTTTATGTTTATTTTAAATTTATCAATATTATGACGTAAATCATCCATGATTTAAAGTAATTTTGATCATTTTGACGATGTACATTTTTACATATATTTTAATAATATCAGACATATACTTTTGGTTTTAATTTGAACAATCATAAACCTAATAATAATGTAAGAATAATGGCATAGATATGTGTGTTGAATGGCCAAATTATGTTAAACTAATATGGAATAAGGAGGGGCAAGCATGCGTATATATATAAATGAGATAAAAGTGAAAGATGATACAATTTATTGTTATTCAGAAGATTCTATTGAAGGATTAGAAGAAGTAGGACAAATGCTTGTTGACAGTGATAACTACGGATTTGCTTACATATTAGATGATGGACAATCCTATTCATATTTGATCTTTGTTGAAGAAACATGGTCAATGCTACATGAAAATAAAGGTAAAAAACTAGTCGTAAATGAAACGTTAGAACTTAAACATTTCCAAGAAGAATTAGATTACATATTGGATAATATAGAAGGTAATAATAACTATGGTAAGGAGTTTGTTTCTGCTGTTGAAAAAACTTTTGAACTAGAATGAAGCGGAGTGAATGAATATGAACCAGTGGGATCAATTTTTAACACCTTATAAACAGGCCGTTAATGAATTAAAAGTAAAATTAAAAGGATTACGTAGACAATATGAAATTAGTGAACATAGTTCTCCCATTGAATTCGTAACAGGCCGCGTAAAACCTATTTCAAGTATAATTGATAAAGCCAATAAACGTGGAATTCAATTTGATAGATTAAGAGAAGAAATGTATGACATAGCTGGGTTACGAATTATGTGTCAATTTGTTGATGACATCGATGTAGTTGTCAATATTTTACGTCAACGTAAAGACTTTAGCGTCGTTGAAGAAAGAGACTATATTCGTAATACTAAAGAAAGTGGTTACCGTTCTTATCATGTCATCATTGAATATCCAATTGAAACATTGAGTGGACAAAAGTCGATATTAGCTGAAATTCAAATTAGAACATTGGCAATGAACTTTTGGTCAACGATTGAGCATACATTGCGTTATAAATATGATGGGGATTATCCAAGTGAGATACAACATCGTTTAGAAAGAGCAGCTGAAGCGGCATACTTATTAGATGAAGAAATGTCTGAAATCAAAGATGAAATTCAAGAAGCACAAAAATACTATACTCAAAAGCGTGCAAAAAAGCATGAAAATGACTAATGAGGTGTAAAGATGCGTTATACAATCCTAACTAAAGGCGATTCGAAATCCAATGCGTTAAAGCATAAAATGATTAGCCATATGAAAGACTTTCAAATGATTGAAGATAAAGAAAATCCAGAAATAGTCATATCAGTTGGTGGCGATGGTACTTTACTTCAAGCCTTTCATCAGTATAGTCATATGTTATCGAAAGTAGCATTTGTCGGTGTTCATACTGGCCATTTAGGATTTTATGCTGATTGGTTACCTCATGAAGTCGAAAAATTGATTATTGAAATTAACAATTCAGAATTTCAAGTCATTGAATATCCATTATTAGAAATCATAGTCCGATATAATAATAATGGTTATGAAACAAGGTACTTAGCTTTGAATGAAGCAACCATGAAAACTGAAAATGGATCAACATTAGTTGTGGATGTTAATATTCGTGGAAAACATTTTGAGCGTTTTAGAGGTGATGGTTTGTGTATATCTACACCATCAGGTTCTACAGCCTATAACAAAGCATTAGGTGGAGCGTTAATTCATCCTTCCCTTGAAGCAATGCAAATTGCTGAGATTGCGTCAATTAACAATCGCGTGTTTAGAACGGTAGGGTCACCACTTGTGTTACCTAAACATCATACTTGTCTTATTACTCCAGTGAATCATGATACGATACGTACGACTATTGACCATGTCAGCATTAAACATAAAAATGTGAATGCGATTCAATATAGAGTAGCAAATGAAAAAGTAAGGTTTGCACGCTTTAGACCATTCCCATTTTGGAAAAGGGTACACGATTCCTTTATTTCAAGTGATGATGAAATATGATATTCCGTTATACAATTACGCAAAAAGAAACGCTTAAAACATTTTTAAAACGACATGATTTTTCTAAGAAAACGATTAGCGCCATTAAAACTAATGGCGCTTTACTTGTAAATAATAAACCTGTAACAGTAAGGTTTGAACTTGATATCAATGACAAATTAGAAGTGCGTTTACCAAAGGAAGTTCCGAGCGCTAACTTAGTTCCATATTTGAAACCATTAGATATTTTATTTGAAGATGACTATATTATTATTGTCTTCAAACCTAATGGACAAAATTGTGCACCTTCTCGTGAACATCCACATGAGAGCTTAGTTGAACAAGTTTTAGGTTATTTACAAGACAAAGGTGAAAATACTAACCCACATATTGTTACACGATTAGATCGTAATACGACTGGTATTGTTTTATTTGCAAAATATGGATATATTCATTACTTATTTTCAAAAATTAATATGAATAAAAAATATATATGTTTAGCCCATGGTTTAACAAAATCAAGTGATGTGATTGAAGCGCCCATTTCAAGAACTAGTCATAGTATTATTGAAAGACAAGTATCAGAAAATGGTAAGTATGCTAAAACCATATATCAGACGATTAAACAAAAGAGTCATGTAAGTTTATGTGAAGTCCAATTATGTACTGGTCGGACTCATCAAATAAGGGTGCATTTTCAACATTTAGGTCATCCTTTAATTGGTGATACATTATACGGTGGTAAACATGATAAAATAGAGGGGCAATGTTTACAGTGTTACAAACTAACATTTGAACACCCAGTAAGTAAAAATACAATTGAAATAACAACTGATTATAAACAACTAAATCAATGGTATGACATGATATAAAAAGCATTTTGGAGGTGTTTAAATTGTCTAACGACACAGAAATGAAAGAGAAAGAATACGCTAGCGAAGATGTGTACGATAAAGACTTATTAGATCAATTATTACAAAATGAAGATATAGATGCATTTAGAGAAGAATTTTTATCAATGCATAATTACGAACAAAGTGAATACTTTGAAGACACTAATGATGAGAATAGACAAAAAATATTCCAATTCTTATCACCACAAGAAGTTGCTGATTTCTTTGATCACTTGGATATAGACGATGAGGATTACGAAGAATTATTTGAAAAAATTAATGCAAACTACGCAAGTCATATTTTAGAAGAAATGTCATACGATAATGCAGTAGACATTTTAAACGAATTAACTAAACCTAAAGTCGCTAGTTTACTTACATTAATGAATAAAGAAGATGCCAATGAAATAAAGGCATTACTACATTATGAAGAAGATACCGCCGGCGGTATTATGACAACAGAATATCTTTCATTAAAATCTACTACTCCTGTTAAAGAAGCATTAATGCATGTTAAAGAACAAGCGCCAAATGCTGAAACAATTTACGTGATTTTTGCTATCAATGAAGATGATCAATTAGTTGGGGTTTTATCTTTAAGAGATTTAATCACAGCTGAGAACGATGCTTATATTGAAGATGTGATGAGTGAACGTGTTATTAGTGTAGATGTCGCAACTGACCAAGAAGACGTTGCACAAACAATGAGAGACTATGATTTCATTGCAGTACCTGTTGTTGATTACCAAAATCATCTATTAGGTATTATTACAATTGATGATATTTTAGATGTTATGGATGAAGAGGCAAGTGAAGACTACTCTCGTTTAGCCGGTGTCTCTGATATTGATTCTACTAATGATTCAGTAATCAAAACGGCAACAAAACGTTTGCCTTGGCTAATCATTTTAACGTTTTTAGGTATGATTACTGCAACAATTTTAGGTAGCTTTGAAGACACTTTAGCAAAAGTCGCTTTATTAGCAGCCTTTATACCAATTATTAGTGGGATGTCAGGTAATTCTGGTACGCAATCTTTAGCCGTATCTGTACGTAATATTTCAACTGGTGATATCGACGAACAAAGTAAATTTAAAGTTGCTTTAAGAGAAGCGGGAAGTGGCTTTTTATCAGGAATTGTTTGTTCCATCATTTTAATCATTATAATTATTGCTATTTATAGACAACCCTTATTAGCAGTCATTGTTGGTGGCAGTTTAACGTGTGCTATGACAGTTGGTACATTAGTTGGATCAATGATTCCATTATTAATGAATAAATTAAAAATTGACCCAGCAGTTGCAAGTGGTCCATTTATTACAACAATTAACGACATTGTAAGTATGTTAATTTATTTCGGCTTAGCAACATCATTTATGTCATATTTAACTTAAGGAGGAACTAATGGAGTTCTTATCACTTGTGATTGTAGTTGTAGCTGCATTCTTAACACCTATTATAATAAATAGGTTGAATATTAATTTTTTACCTGTCGTAGTTGCTGAAATATTAATGGGGATAATTATAGGTAATTCATTTTTAAACTTAGTAACCAAAGATTCTATGCTTAGTATTTTATCAACATTAGGCTTTATCTTTTTAATGTTTTTAAGTGGATTAGAAATTGATTTTAACGCCTTTAAAAAAGATTCTCGTCCTCGACAAGGTGAAAGAAAAGAAGAGAAGAAATTACCAGGTCATTTAAACCTCGCAATGACAGTATTTGCATTAATCATGATTGTTTCAATTATTTTAGCATACGCATTAAAATGGTTTGGTTTAATAGATGATGTATTATTAATGATAATTATCATATCTACTATTTCATTAGGTGTGGTAGTTCCGACATTAAAAGAAATGAATATAATGAGAACGACTATTGGACAATTTATCTTGTTAGTTGCGGTATTAGCCGATTTAGTAACAATGATATTACTAACAATTTATGGTGCGGTTAACGGTCACGGTGGTAGTACCATCTGGCTTACAGGCATTTTGGTAGTATTTACAATTATTTTCTACGTTATTGGAGTACTATTTAAACGAATGTCATTTTTACAAAAATTAATGGGTGGTACTACACAAATTGGTATACGTGCCGTATTTGCATTGATTATATTACTTGTTGCATTAGCAGAAGGTGTTGGTGCTGAATACATACTTGGTGCATTCTTAGCTGGCGTAGTTGTATCATTATTAAATCCTGATGAAGAAATGGTTGAGAAATTAGACTCATTTGGATACGGATTTTTCATTCCTATATTCTTTATTATGGTGGGTGTAGATTTAGACATTCCATCATTAGTGAAAGAACCATCATTGTTAATCATTATACCTATTTTAATTTTGGCTTTTATAGTATCTAAGCTAATTCCAGTATTTCTTATAAAACGATGGTTTGATATGAAGACGACTGTTGCTTCAGCATTCTTATTAACGTCAACGCTATCATTAGTTATTGCTGCAGCTAAAATCGCTGAACAATTAAAGACAATTTCAGCAGAAACATCAGGGTTACTTATTTTAAGTGCAGTCATTACTTGTGTCTTTGTGCCTGTTATTTTTAAAAAGCTATTCCCAGTACCTAATGAAATGAATCGTCGTATTGAGGTAAGCTTGATAGGTAAAAACCAACTGACTATTCCTATCGTACAGAATTTAACTTCCCAATTGTATGACATTTCACTTTATTATCGTAAAGATTTAAGTGATAGTCGTAAATTATCCGATGAAATTACTATGGTCGAAATCGCTGATTATGAACAAGGAATACTTGAAAGATTAGGGTTATTCGATCGTGACATCGTTGTATGTGCGACTAATGATGATGAAATCAACCGAAAAGTAGCTTTGATGGCTAAAGAACATGGCGTAGAACGAGTGATATGTAGACTTGAAAGTACAAATGAAGACTTAGAAATGAAATCGTTAGGCATAGAAATATTTAGTAATTATCTAAGTAATAAAATATTACTTAAAGGATTAATAGAAACGCCGAATATGCTTAACTTATTAAGTAATGTAGAAACATCTCTATATGAAATTCAAATGTTGAATTATAAATATGAGAACATTCAATTACGAAATTTCCCATTCGGTGGAGATATTATTTTTGTAAGAATTGTGCGCAATAATGATTCCATTGTTCCTCATGGTGATACGCAATTACGTTATAAAGATAGACTTATTGTGACAGGTTCAAAAGAATATGTAGATGAGTTAAAACAAGAATTAGAATTCTATTATTAATAAAGGATTATGGGTCTGTAAGTATACATCATACTTACAGATCTTTTTAATTATATAAATAATATGAAATTTAATATAAGTATAGTGTGAACTATAGAGTAAATCTAAAATGCTTTATTATCAGGTACTAAAAATGTTAAAATATATTGAGTGAAAAATTTAGAAACGTTTGAAATGATTTATTATATATCTTATTAAAAGGAGTTATTTGCATGTTAAATCTTGAAAATAAAACTTATGTCATTATGGGAATTGCCAATAAACGTAGTATTGGTTTTGGCGTTGCCAAAGTACTAGATCAACTAGGTGCTAAATTAGTATTTACATATCGTAAAGATCGAAGCCGTAAAGAATTAGAAAAATTATTAGATCAACTTAATCAATCAGAACAACGTTTATATCAAATCGATGTTCAAAGTGATGAAGATGTTATTAATGGCTTTGCTAAAATCGGTGAAGATGTAGGCAATATTGATGGCGTTTATCATTCAATTGCTTTTGCCAACATGGAAGATTTAAGAGGACGTTTCTCTGAAACATCAAGAGAAGGTTTCTTATTAGCGCAAGATATTAGTTCATATTCACTAACTATTGTTGCAAATGAAGCTAAAAAATTAATGCCTGAAGGTGGAAGTATTGTTGCTACAACTTATTTAGGTGGAGAATTTGCTGTACAAAACTATAATGTTATGGGCGTAGCTAAAGCAAGTTTAGAAGCAAATGTTAAATATTTAGCACTAGACTTAGGTGAAGATAACATCCGTGTAAATGCAATCTCAGCTGGTCCTATTCGTACTTTAAGTGCTAAAGGTGTAGGTGGATTTAACACAATTCTTAAAGAAATTGAAGAACGTGCACCATTAAAACGTAACGTTGACCAAGAAGAAGTAGGTAAAACAGCGGCTTACTTATTAAGTGATTTTTCTAGCGGTGTTACAGGTGAAAACATCCATGTTGATGGTGGATACCACGCAATTAAATAATAAAGCTAGGAATTTTAAAACGAAAGCTACAAAATAAATCAAATGACCAAGTGAGATGTCTATACAACTCACTTGGTTTTTGTTTTATGTGATTAGTTGAAAGAAGAATTGGAAAATAATAAAAAACTGTGAAGAAGGCTATAGGCATTTCACAGCTTTTTTTAGTTATAATTTTATGTTATGTGAAAGAATATCTAATCTTTAACGTTACTATTCGCTTTATCGATAATTCGTTGACGATATTTAAAGATATTGCTAATTATTGTTTTTAATACTGCATATAAAGGTACAGCGATTAATATTAGTGTAAAACCACCTAAATCTCCAGCTGCTAAAATAACCACAATGATTGTTAATGGATGCATGCTTAGTGATTTACCCATAACATTTGGTGTAATGACATTTCCTTCTAATTGTTGTGCAATTAAAGTGATAACACACACCCAAACAAAAGTCGTCGGACCATCGATAATACCTAAAATAGCTGCTGGCGTGAATGAAAGCCATGGACCTAAGAATGGTATTAAATTAGCTACACCAGCAAATAATACTAATAATGGTGTATAAGGTAATCCAATAATTGTATAACCAATATATAAGATAATACCTAAAATAACACTAACTGTTACTTGTCCTTGGATATATGACTTCAACGTGTAGTTTAAATCTTTCAATAAATCTACTACAAATACTTTACGTTCTCCTTTGAAAAATTTACCAACTGCTGGAATGAATTTTTCGTGATCTTTTAACATATAAATAAGGAAGAACGGTACCATAATCAATAAGAAAATAGTAGAAATTAATGATGTGATATATGAAAGTGAGTTTGATAAGACATCTGTTACGCCATCACCCATTGATTTAACCATATTATTAATACGGTGAGTGACATCATTTGGTAATTTATCAATTTGAGTTAGTGCGAAATTAACCAGACGCTCAGTTTCTCTTTGTAATGCTGGTGTTTGTTTAATCAAATTATTCATATTTGAAATTAAGATTGGTGCAATAAAGGCTACAACTATAGCAATTATTGCTATTAACACGACAAATATAGTTACAATACTAGCCCATCTTGGAAATCCCCATTTTTCTAATAAATTTTGAAATGGTAAACATATATAAAATAAGAAACCACTAATAATAAATGGAAGGAAAACAGATCCAATAATGGTAACAATAGGGGTAAATACTTCATGTACTTGCATAAATAGTTTGATGAGTATGAACAACATAATTAAAGCTATGCCAGTTCGGAACCAAACTTTATTTAACATATATGATAGTCCTCCTGAAATTTTTCATTTTTTGATAGTCTTATATAGTATATCTCAAAATTCAATACTACAAAAGAGCCATATCGTTTAAATAAAGCGCACAAATAGATAATAATATAATACATTTTATATAAAATTCTAAAAAATATATTGATAAGTGTAAATATACATCGTATAATTTTTTTAATCTATTGATTAGGGAGGTATACGATGATTGAAAATATCGTTGCATTTTTAAATGAACTGGTTTGGAGTAAACCATTAGTATATGGATTATTATTTACGGGTATATTTTTTAGTTTAATGATGCGCTTTTTCCAAGTAAGACATTTTAAAGAAATGATTCGTTTAATGTTTCAGGGAGAAAAATCACCTAGTGGTATTTCTAGTTTTCAAGCTATAGCCATGTCATTAGCGGGGCGTGTTGGTACTGGTAATATAGTTGGTGTATCAACAGCAATCTTTATTGGAGGTCCTGGTGCAGTATTTTGGATGTGGATGAGTGCCTTTTTAGGAGCGAGTAGTGCATTTATTGAATCAACATTAGGACAGATCTTTAAACGTGAAGTTAACGGTGAATATCGTGGTGGTCCAGCATATTATATCGAATATGGTATCGGTGGTAAGTTGGGTAAGATTTACGGATTAGCATTTGCAATAGTTACGATTATATCTGCCGGATTATTATTGCCTGGTGTACAAGCAAATGCAATCGCAAGTTCTATGAATAACGCTTTCAATATACCTAATTGGGTAGTTGCTGTGATCGTCGTAATTATTTTAGCGTTAATCATTTTTGGTGGATTACGTTCAATTGCTAATGTAGCTACTGCTGTCGTACCATTTATGGCTGTAATTTATATTTTGATGGCAATCATCATTATTGTGATTAACATTCAAGCTGTTCCAGCATTATTAGCAGAAATATTCAAATCTGCATTTGGATTACAATCAGCATTTGGTGGAATTGTAGGCGCTATGATTGAAATTGGAGTTAAAAGAGGACTGTTTTCTAATGAAGCAGGGCAAGGTACTGGACCGCATCCAGCTTCAGCTGCAGAAGTATCTCATCCAGCAAAACAAGGATTAGTTCAATCATTTTCAGTTTATGTGGATACTTTATTTGTATGTACAGCGACAGCGTTAATTATTTTGCTTTCAGGTACATATAACGTTACAGATGGTCAAAATAATGCTAATGGCACACCACATTTAATAAAAAAGGTGGTGTATTTGTAGAAAATGCAGATGGTAGTAAAGATTATTCAGGTACAGCTATGTATGTACAAGCAGGTATAGATAAAGCATTTCATGGTAGTAGTTACCATTTTGATACTCATTTTTCTGGAATAGGTTCTTATTTTGTAGCAATTGCGTTATTCTTCTTTGCTTTTACGACAATAATAGCTTATTACTATATTGCTGAAACAAATGTAGCTTATATAACTAGAAAGCAAAACAATCATACAACCAATATTGCATTTATTCTCATAAGATTAGGAATCATTATTGCAACATTATATGGTGGTATTAAAACTGCAGATGTTGCTTGGGCTTTAGGTGATTTAGGGGCAGGTCTTATGGCGTGGTTAAACATTATAGCGATATGGATACTACATAAACCAGCTACAGAAGCATTAAAAGATTATGAAGTACAGAAGTCACGTTTAGGTTCAGGTTATCATGCATTATATAAACCTGATGCGAAAAAACTACCTAATGCTATCTTTTGGTTGAAAACCTATCCTGAAAGATTGAAAAAAGTAAGTAAATAAAACAGGATGTTATATATATAACGTTAATGAATTTATTTACGGAAAATAGTTGTTTATTAAAGAATTAAAATTACAATTAACAACTGAATTTCTTAATTTATTAAAAACTTTAAAATCTACATAATTTAAAAATATAACGTCTCTTGGTACAATGTTATTAATACTACTAGGGGGCGTTTTAACATGTCTGAATTTAAACCAGGTAAAATCAATAAACATCAATTCTATAGCGATATTTTAGAAAGAGAAGTTACGATATCGATTTATTTACCTGAAGATTATACAGATTTATTTAAACATCAAGTGATTATTTGTTTTGATGGATTAGATTTTTTAAGATTTGGAAGAATTCAAAGAGAATATGAAAGATTGCGTAAAGATCAGGAAATACAACGAGCTATTATTGTAGGATTTCATTACGAGAGTGTTGAAAAACGACGTGAAGAATTTCACCCACAAGGTAGTCGATCACATTTAACTGTTAAAGCAATCGGCAAAGAGTTATTACCATTTATTGATGCTACTTTCCCTACTTACAAAGTAGGTAATGCACGATTATTAATGGGTGATAGTTTGGCTGGAAGTATAGCTTTACTTACTTCATTAACGTATCCAACTATATTTAGCCAAGTAGCTATGCTTAGTCCACAATATGACGATATCATTAAAGAGAAATTGATTGATTGTGAAACAAAAGAACAACTTTCAATTTGGCATGCTATTGGTTTAGAAGAAGAAGATTTTACCTTGCCAACCAATGGGAAACGTGCGAATTTCTTAACGCCAAACCGAGAATTAAATCAACTTATTAAACAATACCATGTGAAGTATGAGTACCAAGAATTCGATGGCGGCCATAACTGGAAATCATGGAAACCAATGTTAGGCGATATACTAAAATACTTTTTAAATGAAGAAATTCCGGACTAACTTAATGAATGAGTATAAAAATAGGTATGTTTTTTAAAGATATAATTTGAAATAATACTGTTTAAAAAATCATAATCAACTATACATCGTATAAAAATTTTGAAGAATATAGTTTAAAATAGAAAAAATATTTTTAAGTTTAAAGTAACGGTTTTCATGGAATTTTGCTATAATGGAAATAGGTTAAACAAAGGAGGAATTCAAATGATTTTAGGATTAGCGTTAATCCCATCAAAGTCATTTCAAGAAGAGGTAAATGCATATCGTAAGCGTTATGACACTCATTACGCACAAATTATGCCACATATTACTGTGAAATCTCAATTTGAAGTTAATGATGCGGATTTAGATTCAGTTAAAAAAGAAATTGAAACTCGAATTAAAGGTATCTCATCAATCGATATCCATGCTACTAAAGCATCAAGTTTCAAACCAGTAAATAATGTTATTTACTTTAAAGTTGCTAAAAACGACGAACTTGAAGAAATTTTTAATCGATTTGATACAGATGATTTTTATGGTAAGGCTGAACATCAATTTGTACCTCATTTTACAATTGCACAAGGTCTTTCAAGTCAAGAATTTGAAGATATTTATGGTCAAGTAGAATTAGCAGGGGTAGATCATAAAGAGGTAATTGATGAATTATCGTTACTTCAATATCATTCAGAAGATGACAAATGGAACGTTATCGATACATTTAAATTAAATTAATTAGATTTTGAAAACTAATAATTATTAATAGTTAAAACATAAACAAAATGGAGTGAGATAGTGGTATCTATTTTATAATAGATGTCTATCTCACTCCATTTTCTGTTATTTTGCATGTTTTCGATTTATAAAGTAATAACCGTAAAATAGGGCTAAAACTAAGAAAATAAATGCAGAAAAATAAAATGTATTATTTAAGTTATTTGTGAATTGAGTAATTAAACCGCCTAATAATGGACCAATCATAGAACCGAAACCTTGTACACTATTAAAAACGCCCCAAGTTTCTTCTTGTTCTTTAGGATTAATATGGCCTGCCATGAATGTATTCCAAGCTGGAAGTAAAATACCATACATTAATCCAATAAATAAAGCGATACCCCATACAATATAAATATTTGTGATTAAAGATAATCCAAATATCATTAATGTATATAAAATGAAACCGCCAAATATAATACTATACATAAAGCCTTTGCTGTTTTTATCTATAATTTTTGAAAGGAATAACATAGAAAAAGCACAACCTATGCCACCAATCATAATTGCTAGTGTATATTCAACAGTTGATACATGCACGATTTTAGTTGCATATGTAGGTAATATAGGAACTAGTGCTGAAATAGCTGCACCTTGTAACAAGATACCTGGGAATAAAATCATATGTCGTTTAGTTACATCAACAATTTGGAATAATTGTTCTTTTACAGGTTTAGTATTGTAGTTAGTGAGTCGTATATTGACGAAGTAGTATAAAATCCAAGCAATTAAAACTACTAATGACATCATAAATACAAAATGTAGGGGATGAATTTTAATTAGAAAATTCATAACTACCCAACCTACTAATAAACCTAATAACCAAGCAAAATAAACATAGCCCATTTGTTTGCCTCGTTTATCTTCTTGAACACTTGATAACATAATCACCCATATGGGGCTAACAGCAATACCGAGCATAATTGCACTAATAATGATGATAATTGATGATGACGGAAACCAGATGACTAAGAATAAACTTAGAAATGCCATTAAAAAGCCTGATGTTAGCACTAATCTAGCACCGAATTTTTTTAATAAAAAGCCAATAACAAAATTTGTCGCAGCATCTGCAATAAAATGAATAGAAAAAGCAAGTGATGTCACTGCAACTGCAATTGATGTAACAGTAGGTAAGTAATTAATATAACTTAAAATATACATACCTCTAGCAAATTCCATTAAAAATAAAATGACTAACATAATAATAAAGTTTTTATTATTAGAATAATTATTTAACGAGGAATCTGGCATATAAAGGTACCTTTCCATATATCTCTTCAGGTTGTGAAGAGTGGCCTAATAATTCTAATAAGTCTTTACATAATTTCAAAGTAGAATATTCAATTCTAGATTCTTTCATATTAGAAGTCATTTTATTTAATAAAGTTTCATCATTTGTAATCTGCGTAACGATATCAATAGCTTCTTCTGGCGTATTAGCAATTTTACCCATATTCATTTTTTCAAAATAATGCGCATTTTCTAATTCTTGACCAGGAGCAGGATTTAAAAATACCATTGGAATACAGCGAGTATATCCTTCTGAAATAGTTATTCCGCCTGGTTTAGTAATCATTAATTGGCTTGATGCCATCCATTCATTCATATGTTTAGTAAATCCTAATATTAAAACATCAGGATTATTTTTAAATTTAGCTTGTAATGAACGTTTTAATTCTTTACTGCGTCCACAAATCATAACAACTTGTGAATGTTTACTTTTCTCTAAGATTTCATTAATCATTTGGTCAAAACCTTTTGAAACTCCAAATGCGCCTGCAGACATTAAGATAGTTGGTCTATCTGGATCTAAATGATGTTTACTCAACCACGCTCTTTGATCAATATATTCTTCAAATTTACTAGAAATAGGGATTCCAGTGACTTTAATGTTAGAGGCAGGAACGCCTACTTCCATGAAATCTTCTTTAGTTGTTTCAGTAGCAACATAATAACGTTCTGATTTTGGTGTAATCCAATTTTTTTGCATTCGATAATCAGTCATTACCGTCGCAATTGGAATATTAATATTGAATTGTTCTGTTAATACAGACATTACTGGTGTTGGGAATGTTAACAAAATTAAATCTGGTTTCTCATTAATCAGTATATTTATTAATTTATTTAGACCATAATACTTATAAAAACATTTATCTAGTTGATCAGGGCGGCTATAATAAAAGTTTTTATACATGTTTCTAAAATATTTAAAACTATTGATATACCATTTTTTACATATAGAAGTTAAAATCGGATGTGCTTCCATAAATAAGTCGTGTTGAATAACACTTAAATGGTCCAAATTCATTTCATTTAATTGGTTTACGATACTTTGAGTAACTTGCATATGACCGTTACCGAAAGAACCAGTAATAATCAATATTTTTTTATTTTGAGTAACCATTAAAAGCCACCCTCCGTTAATTTTTAAAATTTATAATAAGTGTAACGTATTTTAATACATTATAAAAGGAATATCACGATTTCCGTTAATTTCATTACCATTGACTTGAAGCAATTTTCTTGTGATTAAACTACAAGTAATACTTTATATGTAGATGTAAAATTTGTATTTATGCATTATACCATAACTATCTTAAAATAAAATTCGAAAATACTTAATAGTGATGAAGTATTTTCTTTATAATTACATCAAATAAAATGTTTATCTATACTTT
>Ga0209295_1000437_pt1 | contig 21384 bp, 19 predicted proteins | sample Porto_5metaG_FD_187428 | JGI IMG/M metagenome (GOLD analysis project Ga0209295, IMG submission 187428) | Marine algal microbial communities from Porto, Portugal - Porto_5 metaG (SPAdes) (version 2) | ecosystem: Host-associated > Algae > Red algae > Unclassified | place: Portugal: Porto... | reverse complement strand
GGCAGAGCCTTACAAATGTCCACCTTCATCTCCGACCAATTCAAAACCATCGTAGAACAAAACAACCTCACAGGCTTAAAATTTTCAGAAGCACACGAAGACGAAGGCGGCAATCTCATCTGGCAAACCCTTTAAACCAATTTAGCGTGGCAAATGACTCGAATCAATCGTTTGAATATGTGGAATAAAAAAACGCGACTTCAAACCGATAAATCGGTTTAAAGTCGCGTTCAATATCTTTGCTTTACAAGTACACTACACCGTCACCGCAATTCCCTCAAAAATCCGCTTCCCAGTCAGCACTTCAATTAGCGTATAAGTATCTTGTGTGAAATTATGCCCACCACTCAACCAATCGGAAACTTCGGAAGGCGCTTTGCCGAGTAGTTCTGCAAATTCGGGTACGGTCAGGTTTAGTTCTTGGCGGATGTCGTTTATACGTGCGGCTACGCGCATACGGGCGCGGACTTGTTCGCGACGAATGAGGTCGGCTTTGGTGCGGATTTTTGCGTGTCGGTTGATATATTTTCTCATTGATACAACTGAATATCAGGCATAAAGCGAAAATCCTTGAGGTTGTACGTGAATAAAGGAATTTGATGAACGATAGCCGTAGCCCCAATAATCGCATCAGGAATCAATAAGCCGTGACTCAGATTAAATTGGTCAACAAGTGAGACAGATAGCTACGAAATTGCTGTATCTATTTCAATCACATCATAAGAACGTATACGACTTTTCATCTGTGCCAATTCATTTTTGTTGCCCATTCCCTGATAGAGTTCCATGACTGTAATAGCAGATATTACGATATTATCGAAGCCGATATTTGTCAGTTCGTTAATTGTATTCGCATTACCGTTGAAGGCATGGATAAATATGTTGGTGTCGCAAAGTATCATAGCCTATGCGTTGCGTTGCCATGCTCGCGCACGTATATCTTCCAATTGACGTGGCGCATCTTTCCAAATCCCGAACAATGCCGTCGGGTCAATGCTTTTATCGCCTTTGGTGATGCTGGGTTTGGGTATATTGGTCACTTCAAAATTGGTGACTTCCATACTTTGCAACATCATTATCAGGCGTTCCAATTCTGCCGTAGAAGTTGGCTCTATTGTTATTTTCATACTGCAAGTTACGAATTTGTGAGGGGAATGGCAATGAATTTATTTAATTCAAAAAGAGCATCTTCGAAAGCCTTACAAAACCGCATATTCGCGTTTATATGGTGCGTGAAAGGCAGGTACAATATCTTCTTTGACTACGCCCATTGTCAAAAGGTCATCTACGATGCCCTCCGTCCAATCTTGATGTATCCATATTTTATCACCTTTTAAATCAATATGTAAAACACAGGAAAAGATGCGTTTATACTGATTCCAACCGACATTTATGAGGTAGTAATGTCCGTGTTCATCATCGAAGGTGATTTGAGATTCAAATTCATCGTATTGATGTATCACATTCGGATGATGATGTTTTTTGATAGCCGTTTTGATGATATGTTGGTATTGTTTTATCTTATCCATGTGCTGTTTTTACTTCTTCGTGGAAGATGTCTTTTGCCATTTAGGTTCGATTCGGAAATATATACTATACTGCATTTACGAATTTGTGAGGGGAATGGCTATGTATAATGCCCCTTACAAGCAAGAATAGTTATCGCGTCATCTTTCAAACTGTAGGTCAGTCTATCTCCACCATTGATACGTTTTGAGGCAACTCCTTTTCCTTTCTGATGACTCAACACTTCCGTTTTTCCTATTCCACCTGTAAACGGGTTTTCCCTTACATCTTCAAGTACATTGTGAAGTCGCTCGTACATGTCTATATTTTCTTCATTCCAATATGTAACATCATCAATTGCTCTATCTTCAAACGAATAATCAGGATATAGAAAATCTAAAATATGGTCTAATTCGTCTTTATCCACTATCTTTTTACGTATAAAATGACGTTTTTTAAAATCGTTGAATGAATCTAAATCAGTAATTTGTAATTCGGGTGAAATACTTATATCCTCAAAGTCAATTCCCATAAAACCATTACAATCATTTGGATATAAGGCATTTAAATCTTCTTCGTCAGAAATAGCTTTTTCTATGGAAGTGAGTTGCTCAATAAATTTGATAATGATATCGGATTCTTGACTCCAGTTTTCACAAATTGCCATTAGAATACTGACCTCATCGTAAATCCTTGATGATTTTAAAAACTCATCAAAATTCGAACTTTTCGCTTTGGCTCCATTTAGGTTAAGCATACCCGCTTTGAATTCATCCAAATCTTCAATCTCTATCGCTTGATTGTACAGGTAAAAATTATTCATTTTTCCGAAGTTTAAAAAGTTCAGCGTAATCTACTTGCGATTGGTCGAAAAAGCCTCTGGGCCACTTGGTCAGTTCTCCTTTCTTATTCAACTGAATTGATGTAATATTTGGTTTACTTTCGTTTTTATTTTTACCGAAAAAATTAATTGTAGCGTGTTCGGGCGAGATAACTTTTTTCATTACAGACAATTGCAAACCATTGATTACGTGGTCACTATGAGTTTCAACAATAACATAGACACCTGTATTAGCAATGAAGGCAAGAAACTGCCCAACCTTAGACTGGGCGGAAGGGTGTAGGTGTGCTTCGGGGTTTTCAACAATAAACATACTGTTGGGTTCGGCAATCAAACCATTAGCAATAATCGGTAAAACATAACTTATTCCAAAGCCGATATTCGTAGCCAAAATCGAATCCTTCACGTAATCATTTCGCACAACAACCTGTGTAGAATTGGTCGAAGAATTCTCTTTAAAATTAACTTCTACACCGGGCATAATGAAGTTCATCCAATTATTGACTTGCCTGAGTATGCCTCTGTTCTCAGTATCTTCCGGATAACACCGATTTTGGTCTATTTTGTGATACCCATTGTTCAAACCTATTATTTGTCCAGTATATTCTCCCTGCCAACCAGTGTGGTGATAAGGTAAATGTACCAAAGGCTGTTGCAAACGAGGACCGACTCTTTCTGCATTCAGATAGTAAAAAGCATTGCGAATAGGTAATCTATCAAAGTTCCATCCTAATATTTCAGAAATATTGAGTGCAAGTTCAGAGGCATCATCAGGTTTATAAATTACTCCTAATGAAAAAAAATCATCTGCGCCGATACCCAAATAAATAGAACTATCTTGCGCTGCTTTATTCAACACAGCTACACTATTACCAAGTTGCATACAATAGTTGTCATTCAGTGAGATTGGGTAGCCCTTGAGATTTTTTTCGTCTCTCCCCTCGCCGCGCAGCCAGCCGATTTGTTCTACTGTATGCCTCAAAAAAAGTATCGCTTGTATAGCGGAACTTTTACCATGCCCATTAGCACCTGCGAATACAGTGAGCCAATTAATGTCAATTGGCGTTTCTTCCTGAAAGCATTTGAAATTTTTTATAAACAACTGCATGTCAATACTTTAAATTCGTTTCGATAATTTCTTGGGCAACATGAAATGCAGCATTTATATTAGCTCGTGCATTCGTACCATAAGTAAGAAAGTTAAAAAATTCCTGTGAGTTAGTAATATTTTCTGCGAGTGGTTTAGCTAATATTCCGGCTTCATTACCCGCTTTAATTTTGTCAACATCGTATTGCGACAATAAGACAGACCAACTAATGAACAATGCTTTATTGATAAGTTGTTTTCTGGAATTAGGGTCTTCTATATGTTCAATTAAACATTTTCTAAATGCGTATCTACCAAATAAATACTCTGCATTTTGCATAGCTTTATCGAAAAGAGAGACATAAGAATTTACACTTTCTTTATCTCTTTTATTCAATTCTTCTATTTTTAAATCTAAAGAAGATACCATATTTCCTGAATAACCATCTAAAGATGAATTATAATAGTAATCATGAAATACGATAAATCGGAGTGCCAGTTCTTGCGCCTCCATTCGGGTATCTTTTATACTACCTAATGTTGCCGAGCTAAAACTCCCTAACCCAGCCATATCAATTAACAACTTTCGAATATAAGGCTTTGATAAACAGTTTCTTATCTCTTGCCAATTTAAAGGTTTTCCTCCAGTATTAATTCTTCTAAAAATATCATATTTTACTTTTGGGGGAGATTGCGGGTCAATGACATTAACAACTATCTGCGTCATATTAAACCATCTAAAATATTTAGCATCTATTATCATGTCGTCCTCTCTTGGCTTACCATAATATTTTCCTTCACATTTATCTAAGTATTCTAAATTTTTCAATGCAAGATTATTGTCCATAAATTTCTTTATGGTGCTTAATCTTTGTAAGCCATCAACTACGGTTATTCTGCCATCGTCATCTTGTGCAAAGTAAAACATTGGAAGGGGGATTCGTAGTAATATAGATTCAATAAGACGCGACTGGCGAGTATTATCCCACACAAAATAACGTTGAAAATCAGGAGATAAATCAATATCGCCATTTTCAATCATATCATATATATTTTTCAATGAAAAATTACGAGTATCTACCCTTATTTTATCAGGGTCATAAGGATTTTCATCAACATCCTCATCTTTTCCTCCTTCTATACCGCTTTGTTCACCCTCAATTACAGCAAGCAATAATTCATCTAATTTAGATTCAAGTACATCTTCCTCGTCTATTATAATATCATCTTTCTCAATAATTTTGAATTTATTATTATCAATTTTCAAATACATATAACTCTTTTTATCAGCTAAATTTATTAGTCGATAACTTTTGCCATCTCCATTTTTAATCGCACTCAGTCCTAATTCTCCTCCATCAGCTATTTTTAATGTAATGTCCATGCAACTAAATTTATGTTTAATTATATATAAAGATATTTTTTAAAATATTATAAATTTCCACATCACAAGGTACAAAATAATAGGGGAAGTTAAAATAAAATCTACCTAATTCGCTTCCTATTCGTTACTGCGTCACCTGCACCTTCACCCCCTCCGAATGACTCGTAAATTCCGGCGCATACATACACTGAATCGTCGTAATGCCATTAGAAAAATCGCCGGCATGTTGCACTCGTAGCGGGTACTCGAATACATAAGTGCCTTTTGGCAAACGCTCCATAAAAAAGTGTGTCGCGGCATCCCGGGTTGATTCGTAATAGCCCAAACCGCCTTGCCATTTATACTGACTCAAGACATTGACGGGTTCAAATCCGGCGGCACGCATATCTTTCATGTGGATGTACTCCATGTCGCGGTCCACGCGGAGTTCGATGCGGACTTTTAGCTTGTCACCGGGCGTGAGAGACGTACCCTCGGCGAGTGGGCGAATGGCTGGTCCGGTGTCGGTATTTTCTTCGCGGAACAGTTGCTTTTTGAGCGTGAGGGGCGTGTCCTCGAAGGTCGTGATATTGTCGAGTTGCTCAAAATATTGCCAGTACATCGCGCCCCAAGCCACTACGTCATTTGGGTTGGTGACTTCGACTTTCGACATGCTGTTTTCGATTGCCTTTCCGTCCCAACTTGTCTTGAAATACCCCGTTCCGGCTTCGGTTTTGAGTTGGCTTTGGTCGATGGTTTTTGTGCCGACTTTTACTTGTACAGGGTCGTCTTCAAGTAGCCAATTACTGCCCGACATCAGCAAGGCATACACCGCCGAAGAAGTCGCTTTTGTGGTGCGCCAATGATTGGTTTGTTTGTTTTTCAACAACCACACTTTTAGGTCGTCCACTGCTTGGTCGTCTTGCGCTACATCGCGGAAGACTTCTATCATCAGCGAGTGTGTTTCGATTGGATGTTGATACCAATAATAACCGCGATTATATTTCCAATACATGCCCATTTCCTCATTATTTAATGACCTTTCTTTCAATGATTTAATAATATTCGCAGGAATTGTGGGTTTATTATTTCGGTGCAATGCAAGGGCAATCATTCCTTGTGAATACAACCCCTTATCCGTCCAGTATTTTTCGGATTGTGAAACATAATAATCAAAGGCTTCTTGTGTGCCGTTGGGAATGGGTATTTCTCCGAAAAAAGAACGTGTATAAAGGTAGTGAATCGCCATTCTATCTAAATTATCATCTTCCAATTTGCCGCCGTATTTTTCGAGATTTCTTTTGAGTTCACTATAATATTCCGCCAAACGATTGTCGATATAATTAACGGATTTCGTCATCATTTGATTGGCTTTTTGGTCGTCTTTCAATGCCTTTACACCGAGCTTGTCGAGATGCCCCATGCCCGACACGATATGCTGCGTGATATACCAACTATCGCGCCCACCGGGAAACCACGAAAATCCGCCGTTGCCATCTTGTCGTTCTATCATTTTTTGCAAAGCAATATCCTGTTCATTCGACATTTTATTGAGGTCGAAAAGTAAGCCGATGCGCTTCTTTTGTTGCTCCTCGCTTTGGGCATTGAGTACCCACGGGGTTTCGGTGAGTAGGGCGGTTTTGAGTTCTTCGTTTTTCGATAAATTACTCAACATCGCGTCCGTATTGCGCCATTGTTCGAATACACGCTGTACTTTCGGATGCGAATTGGCGACCGAAGAAGCCAAGCTATTCGCATAAAAACGACTGAAAATTTGCTCAGTGCAATCGTGCGGATATTCCATCAAATACGGCAATGCTTGTACCGCATACCAAGCCGGATTGGAGGTAAATTCGAGGGTCATTTTATGGTGTGTAAGGGTGTTGGAAGCGGCGGCTTTTTCCATTGCCTTGAAAGTGAAAGTCTTGGTTTCGTTGCCACGCACGGGCAGGGGCAGCGTCTCCGTGACGAGCATGCGATTGGTGAGGACAGGCAGAGTGCTTTCTTCGCCGTCCGAGAAATTACCCGCCTTCGCCACCACGCGCCATGTGACCGCCATAATGCCTTCGGGAATGTCAAGTTTCCACGCGAGGGGCGCAGATTGTCCTTGTGCTACACTGAAATTTTGCGAGGCATTTTTATTACCCAAATCCGTATCAATCGGCTGCATCGTGAGTGCGTCGAAAAGTTCGAGTTTTGCCGTTCCGTTGAGGTCGTTTTCGGAGAGATTGCTCACTTTGGCACTAAAATATATCTCGTCGCCCTCACGGAAAAATCGCGGCGGATTGGGCATGACCATGAGTTCTTTTTGTGTGACGATTTCTTTTTCTGTAAATGCGTATTCGTAATCTTTCGTATGAGCAAATCCCATAAATTTCCAACGGGTGAGGGCTTCGTTCATCTTAAATTTAATTATCACACTGCCCTCCGCATCGGTCTGTAATTCAGGGAAAAAGAAGACGGTTTCATTGAGATTGGTGCGGACTTTTACGTTGGCGAAGTCGGTTTCGGTCAGTGGTTCTTCTTCTTCAAAATTAGTTTGTCCTTCCAAGTTAATAACATTAGCGTCAACAGCTTCAACTATATCTGCGCTTTCTGCCATTGCCATATTTGCCATTGGTGCAGGGGCAGACTTAGCTACGCGACTGCCTCTAACTCTTACACCCTCAATATAAATAATCTCATCATTTTCACGCGCACCGCGAAAAGAAATAGAGCCATACGCTGAAAAACCAAACCAATTCAAGCCCGAATACACCCGATTTTGCGTATTTTCATACTGCGTTCTGTCATTATAATTTTGTACAACATTGCCTCGACTTTGGGTAAAATTATTATTGGATGACCAGCCTTGTCGGGCAGCATTGCCGGGGTAGCCGGGTGCACCCTGCCAACTGTGCGCCACAAATTCATCCAAAGAAACATCGTACATGGAAGCGAGCATTTCGGCAGCGACTTTATCGCCTTTACTGCCCGAAATTTTGATTTGCCATTCTTCGTCTTGTCCAGGCAATAGCTTGTCGCGGAAGGTAGCGTATTCGATGTTGAGGTCTTTATTTGACCACGGCACGGCTATCGTGTGATTACTCGTATAAGCGCGATTATTTTTGACAAAACTTAATTTATAAAAAATATTGCCGCGATGTTTTTCTTCGATATTAATGCTTTCTTTTTGAATAGAATTAGGTGTAAACCACTTTGCACTTAAATTATTTTTGCCTAATTCTTTTTCGTATAAAATGTGTATATTTTTTTCGGCAGAACCAAAATAAATATTGACCGTTTCGCCGGGTTCGGCTTTTGATTTATCTTGAATATGAAAATCCACGACATTCGCGGGAACTTTCTTTTCATTTAAATCATATAAAACGAAATATTTGATAATTTCAATTTTTTCACCGTATTTATCCGCCGTATTAAAAGTGACTTTATAATGTCCTACATCGCTCTTTTTCAATTTTTTATCAATTAAAAATTCCTTCTCTTTACTCGTATCAAATTTATCTTGAATCACACTTTTTTCGACCTTCCAATTTTGAACTTCGTCCTCATTCGCGTAAGCGTATAAAGGAAAATCGCGTTTAAATTCGGCTTCGGGAATGATTTGTTTATCAGGTCTGTCCCAATAACGTTTGATGTAATTTTCGGTAGGTGCACGGAGTTTTTCGACTTTGATAGTACCGCTTGCAGGTTCAAATTCACCGTTGAGGTTTTTCGTAGAAATGGCGAAGGCTTTGAGGTCGTCGCGGTTGAGTTTTTCGGGTACGTCGATGTCGGCACTGAGGGCGATGTAGCCGACCTGTACGCGAGTGGTCGTGCTGCGTGTTTCGCCTGTAATGTCGGTGATATCCGCAGTGATTTTGTAGGTAAATTGCGGTTTTTGGTCGGCGGGAATACTGCGGTCGGGCAAGGCATCAAATTCGATGTTGTACGCACCTGTCGCATCGGTCACGGTTTCACCATTCGTGATTTCCATCGCCGGACGCTGCCAGGGATTGTACCAACCGCAACGCCACCATTCCCAATACGGAAAACGCACCTCACGCTGCACACGATAGACGACTTTCGCGCCATCGACATTGCTGCCGGCGTAGGCTTGTGCTTTACCTTTTACCGTAACTTTATCACCTACGCGGTAGCTTTCTTTTACAGGGTCAAATTTGACTTCAAACTTGGGGCGTTTGTATTCTTCTACGCGGATTTGTTTGTTGCCATTCAAAGAGGACATCAACTGCATACGTCCCATCAGACCTGCGCTTGGTGCGATGAATGAACCGTTGATGGTACCGTATTCGTTGGTGCGTAATTCGAGCGTCTCGACATCCTGATAATTCGCGTCTTTGAAGGTCACAATAACGGCAGTATTCGGTGCAATAGTCGGCGTGTTTTCCTTATCAATATTCATCACCAAACCTTTGAAATAAATCGTTTGTCCGGGGCGGTAAATGGCGCGGTCGGTAAAGAAAGTGGTCGTTTTTCGGCTTTGTGGATTATGTTCGTTATTGTAACTGTAATAATTGTCGTCCAAATCCAAGGCGTCGTTCTTGTAGGTAAATTTCACTTTGTATCGGTTTCTCTTCTCTTGATGTTTTTTCTGAATAAAACCATTTTTATCGCTCACCACCTGCCCTGCGGCTAAGTAGGAATATTTGCGAATCATACGGTCATAATTTTGGGCAAAAAATTCAGCTTTTACGCCTTCCAATGGTTTTCCGGTGATTCTATCGACCAGATAAAATTCAGTCGTCCCCTGATTATCTCGCTTCAAAAATGCGATGTTCGATACATTCAAAAATGAATAAGCTACCGCATCACCATCCACGTTAAACTTCTGATTTTCAGAGACTAACACAGCGTATCGTCCCGACGGTAAACCCTCAACTTTCAATTCTGTACTGTGGTTTTGGTAATCGCCTTCATCGGTGAGTGTGTAGCGATTTTCGTAAATCGTTTTATTGCTGTTGAGCATTTGGACGATTTGGTTGCGGTCTTTGTTTTCAAATTTTTTGAGGTCGCTATCGCTGACTTCTACGGTTTTGATATAGACGGTTTCGGTGTTTTTATAATTCAATTTGACCAAAAAAGGCGCATTAATCGGATTGACTTTTTCCGTTTGAATGTTGATGCTTTTTTGGGTGATGTCGCGCATCATATTCCGACATTGTGCTGCACCATAAGAGTCGGGATATTTTTCGGCAGCCGCCTTTAAAATGTCGTAGGCTTTTTTGATGTCAAATTGATTGGTGGCTTCGGGCGAGGGCTTGTACGAGCGTCCGCGATTGAGGTGAATTTGTGCAATTTGAAGCGCGATTTCGGTGTAGGCAGGATGGTTTTTGTGGGTATTTTGTAAATCTTCTAATGCCTTCAAATAGAGGTCGTCCTTGTCTGACATGACGGCGTTTTGATGCACAAATTGAAGGCGTTTGAGGTCAGCATCAATGAGGGCATCGGGCGTTTTATCTTTTAAATGAAAATTTATCAAATCCTGTAAACGCAAAATAGTCAGGTATTTATTGGAAGTTTTATCTTTTGTTTCAAAATTATGTTTGGCAAAAGTTTTGGAAGAAGCAAAGGCTTCCGTTTGGTCGATGTAAAACTTATAGGCAGGTTGAGTGAGGTAAGTGCGTTCATTCATAAAGAAATCAATCGCACGATGCGCGAGGAAATCGTAGAGCGTGGGGCGGAGTTTTTCTGTCAACTTTCCTTCTGTAAGAATGGCGTTGAAATCGTCGAGTTTAACTTCTTGTGTACGCTCATGTGTGACGGAGGCATTGTATAGGTCAATGGCTTTTTGGGCGAGTTGTTCGGCTGTCCATGTCTGCACGTCATCTTTCTGAAAACCAATGGTTTGTGTTCGATTTCGTATGCGATACTGGTTTTGCATGAGGTAGTTTTGGTACATCTCACCGACCATAGATTGAAGTATCGGTTGGGCAGGAAAAGCCGCTTTTTCAGCTTCCTCTTCCATACGATAAATCGCCTTTACGTAGCCGTCTTCTTCGAGTTGAGTTTGGTATTTATTATAATAGACCAATGCCTTGACGGTCTGAGGTGCGTTGTTTTCAGACTTGGCGCGAGTGAGCAAGGCTTCGGTTTTTTCAAGGGCAGATTTGGGCAGACCTTGTTGCTCCAAGGAATCTATTGTACGCCATTCGGCATCGTAATTATCGTAATCAGTGGACATAGTGTGTTCGGTATTTTGGTGAAAGCCGGAAAAAATAATTATCGCTAAGGTAGCAATTATGGCGGCGGTGATGATGGTTATTTTTTTCATAATAAATTCAATGAGTGAATTTTGAATGAGTGAATGAGTGAATACACAAAGCAAACGTGTTGTTCCCTTGTCTCGATTGAACCGAGAGCAGCTAAAGATACCCGGTACTACAAATATATCAACGTATTTCGTAGGTAATTAGTTGGGATGCAATTTATATACCTATTTTATAGATGTATTGGCGGGTGGTTTTGGTGTGCGTTTTGAAGTTTTCACAAAAGATTAACATAATACCTAACCTTTGTTTCAAATTTACGTATATTTTCGCGTTAGTATTTTTTATTATCAAATTTATATAAGTGAAAGAAATTAAATAGCATGTGCCATTATACTCGTCTTTTTTCCGTCTAAGAATCCTTTGAAATCCTTATCCCGAATCGGGGTTCGGGACAGGCTGTAGCTAAGGCTATGTGCGGCTTTCAAAAAATCCTTAGACAAAAAAATACTTCGCATTATGGGACATCTTATTTATTTTCTTTCACTAAGGCAATCAAGAAGAATAAATTAGTCATTTTATGCTGCCCTTTTTCCTTCTAAGAAACTTTCAAAAATCCTTACGTAGCATAGGCTATGTGCGGTTTTTGAAAATTCCTTACAAGGTTCTGCTGAAATAAGGATATTTTTGAATTATTTTATAATAAAAAATATTTATAAATAATTCATTTTTAATCATAAATAAATTATAAAATAATTTTAATTAATTAAAAAATGGCTATATTTCAGTGCGACCTTACAAGAAAAAATGACTATCCTAAAATTGACTAATTTATTCTTCCTGATTGCCTAAATTCATTCAAATTAAATGGAAAACTTATTAGATTTTAGCAAGTTAAGCGAGATATTTACGGAGTGGACACCGAAAGTCATTGGTGCGGTTTTTACTTTGATTGTTGGTTTTTTTATTATTAGCATAGTTGTTAGAGCTGCTGAAAGCATAATGGAGAAACAGAATATAGATGTATCTATTCGCTCTTTTTTAGGTTCATTGATTAGCATGGGCTTGAAAATTATGTTGTTGTTGAGCGTGGCGGGGATGTTTGGCATTGAGACGACTTCTTTTATCGCAATTTTTGGGGCATTGACTTTTGCTATCGGAATAGCTTTGCAGGGGAGTTTGGCACACTTTGCGAGTGGCGTTTTATTGTTGATATTTAAGCCATATAAGGCGGGGGATTTGGTCACCGTCGGTGGCGGTCAGACGGGTACAGTGATAGCAATTCAGGTGTTTAATACTGTTCTTAAAACGCTTGATAATAAGCGAATTATCGTTCCTAATAGTGTGGTGACAAGCAATGTAATTACGAATATTTCGGGGCAAGGTGAAATTGGTGTGGAACTGACTTTTGGTATTAGTTATGGAGATAGTATCGATCAAGCACGGGCGATTATTTTACGAATTGGGCAGGAATGTCCGCATGTTTTGGAGACGCCAAAACAGGGCGTGGTGGTGGCAGAACTCGCCGATAGTTCGGTCAATCTCGCCACTCGTCCGTTTTGCAAAAGCGAAGACTATTGGGCTACATTTTTCTATATGCAGGAACATGTAAAGAAAGCCTTTGACGCAGAGGGCGTTAGCATTCCATTTCCGCAAATGGATATACACAATAAGCCATAAGGGATGCCTCCGTTTTCGTATGGACAGAACATGACCTGTCCCTACGAAAACGGGAGATAAAATTTAGCCGTAAGATATTTTGAAAATGTCTTGCGGCTTTTACGTTTTGTCGAAATTGACTTTTTTGTAGATACGACTCATGGGAATTTCCGTGTTGGTGGAGTTCAATTTGATATTTTGAGAAAGCTCGGTGTAAGTTTCGAGTAACCATTTGCCCGGTTCATGGAAAGTATAAACATCTACGTAAGGTTCATCCGGATCAATTAAGACATATTCTTTTAACGACTGTAATTGCCTGTAATAGAAAAATTTACCTCTTTTATCGTAGTCCGCAGTGGAGGGCGACAAGACCTCGACAATCAACATAGGATTAGTAATAATATTCTTACTATCATTAAAATATTCTAATTCATCACAAACCACCAAAGCATCCGTATAAAATGAACGGTTGACTTTCTCTACTCGAATTTTCAGGTCGGAAGTATGGGTTATACATTCGCTATCGTCTAAAGCAATATTTAATCCCGTAATAATATTTGCTGAAACTTGGCTGTGTTCGGGCGAACCACCCGCCATTGTAACGACCTCACCATCAATGATTTCTCTAAATAGTGGTACTATCTCCCCATCGTGATACTCGCTTTTGTACTCGGCTTTCTCTTCTAAGGCAAGGTATTCTTCGTGTGTGTAATATTTTTTCTTTGTAACTGTATTCATATTTCAAAAATACGATTAAATTGTAAGAATGGCAAACCCACTTTTTTCGTACCTTTACAAAAAATACCGACATGACACATATCCAACTCATCGCCGAGCTAAAAAAGAAGGACTACAAACCCATGTATCTATTGCATGGCAAAGAGTCGTATTTCATTGACAAAATCACGCAATATATTGAAAATCAGGTGCTAAGCGAAGCGGAAAAGGGTTTTAATTTTACGGTTTTGTATGGAAAAGAAAGCTCATTTCAAACGGTAGTGGATGTGGCGCGGCGATATCCAATGGCTGCAGAGCGACAGGTCGTTATCCTTAAAGAAGCGCAGCAAATGCGCGACCTCAGTAAGCTCGACGCCTACGCTAAACAACCCACGCCCACTACCCTACTCCTCATTTGTCATAAACATAAAAAGTTGGATGCACGCACAGCGTTTGCGAAGGCGATTAAGAAAAACGGTGTCATTTTCGAGTCGAAAAAGCTGTATGATAATCAAGTGCCGGAGTGGATTATTAATTATTTGAAGGATAAAAAATATGAGATTTCGCCGGATGCGTGTCGGCTCGTAGCAGATTTTTTAGGAACGGATTTGTCGAAGATTTCAAATGAATTGGATAAGTTGCTGCTGAACGTGCCGCAAGGAACCAAAATCACGCCGAGGCACGTTGAAGATAATATCGGTATTAGTAAGGATTATAATGTATTTGAATTGCAAAAGGCACTTGGCTCAGGCAACAGGTTGAAAGCTACGCACATCGCCAATCATTTTGCCGCCAATCCAAAAGATAATCCGATGCCGCTGATTATCGGTGCTTTATACAACTATTTCAGTAAGTTATATATTTGTCAATTTCTCCGAAATTCACCCGATGATGCTTGGGTGAAAGCACTCGGACTCCGCAATTCTTGGTTTTTGAAAGATTATAAAGCCGCCATTCGCGTTTTCAATAAACCGAAAACGGAACACGCACTCGCCGTCATCAAAGAGTTTGACTTGAAATCAAAAGGCGTCAACAGAGATAGCACACCCGAAGGGGAATTGATGCGAGAAATGGTTTGGAAGATTGCGAATTTTTAGTTTTGGTCTTTTATTTCTGCCTTAATCTTCAATACTTCTTCTACCGAGATACTCGCAATTTGAGCGATTTCAGTAGGCTGCATAGAGGTTGAAGAAATTAGGTTACGGATGATGTTTATTTTTTCCTTCTTCTGTTGTTCAACTTCACTCTCTAAGATAGAGACCTCCGCTTTGACTTTCTTGGTGACCTCCGCTTTGACTTTCTCGGTGATTTTTGCTTCAACTTTTGCCTCTACCTCATCTCCCCAGATATCCACAAACTCGTCACGGAAATAATCCATGATAAATTTACTCGCTGAAAATGGTTCATCAATTTTCTTTATAGCTTTAGCTTCCATTTTAAATTCTTTTTCAATGTTAGGCGGTAGATACCTACAAGTGAAAGAAGATATGCTCGTATTCGCCGTTTTTCATCGGCACTTTGAGCAATTTATCTATCGACATACGCCCTTTCGCAGTTTGTTCGGGCATAATTTTCGCCAATTCCTGCTCCAAAAATTGAGGTGGCTTACTGAAATCTATATCTGCTGCCAATTCTGGCATAAAAAAACTCGTCATTGGCTTGAAGAACATCCTCATAATACGTTTCCATTGCCCGTCATAGTTAATGTACGGCTTGTCCGATTGGTTGTTGGATTCATTCATCTTCAAAAATAACGAAAATTTTGGTAAAATACAAACAATAGTCGATAGTCATTAGTCAATAGGTAGCCGCGAGACGAGATGTAGAGAAAATTCATGAATTTTCTCTACATCTACGGGCTGTCAGCTATTCAATCAATTTCCTCAAAATAGCCTGTCTTTTTATTTTTTCTGACGTTGTTCCAGTCGTAATATTTTCCGTTCATGGCAACATACACGCCCGGGCGCAGGGCTTGTGCAAAAGCCAATGCGCTGCCGAGATTGAAAAAACCATCGGATGATGTACCAAATTTGTAGGGAATCATTGCGCCTGTCAGAATGATGGTCTTTCCTTTTATCTCCCTGTCTGCCAAATACTTAGCCGTTTCTGCCATCGTATCTGTGCCGTGAGTAATGATGATTTTATCGAATTGGCTACGCTCACAATTATAAGCGATGAGGTTGCGGTCGTCTTCGGTGATTTCGAGGCTATCGACCATCATGAGGGTACGTACCGTAATGTCAAGCATGGAGCGTCCGCGCTCAAACATCTCGTCAAGATGGGTGTCTTGAAAATACAATTCTCCCGTAATCATATTGTATTCTTTGTCGAATGTGCCGCCCGTTACGAAGCAGACAATTTTATCGTTTTGCATAGTTGATAGTCGATAGTCCATAGTTGGTAGCACGCAATTGGTACGCGAGCTGGTTTCGCGTTAAACTGTGGATTATATTTCAATGTGAATGTGGTCGTCGTGCCTGACGGCGTGGCAACCGTGAAATCTTATTTTAGACTCGTTTTGTAAGCCAAGTCTTGTTTTGAGATGGGGTTCGAGGAATATTTTTTTTACGTTTTTATGTCGTGTTATTTTTTGAATTAATTGTTTCGTATGGACTTCGTCCAACGTGGTTTTTCTCTTTTTATGTGGGTTTATTTTTTGTAAAATATTGTATTGCCAAAAACCCTGTTTGGTACAAGCGGCGGCTTGGTTATGTTCATTTTTACGGGGGAGTTCGCAGATGCCATAGCCTAAATTTGAAATGGACTTGCCGAAGGTTACTTTGTTGGTTTTTAGTTGTTTATATATAAATGCGATGTCAAGTTTTTTGCCATCATTGTGGCTTAGGTGGGGCAGTAAGGGGAAGCCATTGAAGAAGGGGAAGTTGGCGTCGAGATAGACGATTTGGAAGTCGGGATGGGTGGTTTTGAGTTCGGTGGCGATGTCTTTGAGCGTGGCGTACATGTGCGGTGTGACGTAGTGGCGATTGGCAAGGCAAAATAGACGATTGTTGGGTTTTATGGGAAAATCGTCAGTGGCTTTAAGTGCGAGCGGCGTTCTTCCGCCAAATTTAGATAGGGGCGGTACGATGAATAAAGTAAGCCCGACGTATAAGGCGAAAAAACCCAAAAAATGAAGCGCGAAGCGACCAATACGCGACCTTACGAAAGGGTGTTGCGCTATCTTTTTTCCCATAAAAAAAATCCTCATTTTACTCGCGATGGCAAGATAGAGCAGCCAAATGACTCCGCCAACCTGTGTGAGCATGGTCAGTAGGAGGGCGACGAGGGCGTGTAAAAGGATTTTTACGATTTTATTCATTTTTGTGTGTAGAAAGGGTAATTTTGGCGGAACGTAATTTGAACCACGAAGGACACTAAAGACACGAAGCCAATTTAGTGCAAAAGGAAACGAAGAGTGCAAAGAAATTTTTTGTCATTCTTGTGTCCTTCTACGTTAGTTTAGTTTTCGTGTCCTTCGTGGTTCAATCTTGCAAAAATATGAATTTATGAACGGTTTATCTCCTAGTTTAATTGTAATTGTGGTGGTGGCGTATTTTGCGCTGCTGATGGTGGTGTCGTATTTTACGGGCAAAGATTCGGGGAATGCGAATTTTTTCCTTGCCGGACGCAAATCGCCGTGGTATTTGGTGGCTTTCGGGATGGTGGGGGCGTCTCTTTCGGGCGTTACTTTTATTTCGATTCCGGGTGTCGTGGGTAGGGGCGGCGCGAATATGGAGTTTTCGTATATGCAGATGGTTTTTGGGTATTTGCTGGGGTATTTTGTGATTGCTACGGTGCTGTTGCCGATGTATTATCGACTGAATTTGACGTCGATTTATACGTATTTGGATGAACGGTTTGGACGGGTATCGTATCGGACAGGCGCAGGGTTTTTTATTTTGTCGCGGACGATTGGGGCGTCTTTTCGCTTGTTTTTGGTGGCGATGGTGTTTCAGTTTATTTTTGATATGATTCCGGGGTTTTCTGTGCCGTTTTGGGCTACGGTCGCGCTGACAATTTTGCTGATTTGGGTGTATACGTTTCGTGGTGGCATCAATACGATTGTGTGGACGGATACGCTGCAAACGCTGTGTATGCTGACAGCGGTGGTACTGACAATTGGCGCAATTGGGAATGCTTTGGGGGTGGGTTTTGGTGGTGTAGTGGGCGTGATACGCGAGAGCGAGTACTCGCAAATGTTCTTTTTTGATGGCGGTTGGAATGACTCGAACAATTTTATAAAACAGTTTCTCGGTGGTGCGTCGATTGCGATTGTGATGACGGGACTTGACCAAGATATGATGCAGAAGAACTTGACTTGCAGGAGTTTAGGCGATGCGCAGAAGAATATGTTTTGGTTTAGTATTGTGTTGGTGTTTGCCAATTTGTTGTTTTTAGGGATGGGCGCATTGTTGTATATTTATGCAAATAAAAACGGTATTGTGATACCTGAACGTGCAGATCAGTTGTTTCCGATGATTGCGTTGCAACATCTTTCCCCTGCTATCGGGATTGTGTTTATTTTGGGCTTGATTGCGGCGGCGTATTCGAGTGCAGATTCTGCGCTGACTTCGCTGACGACTTCTTTCTGCGTGGACTTTCTCGGATTTGAGGAAGAAAATCAGACGCACACAAGAGCAGAACAAAAACGCACTCGAACTATCGTACATATCGGTTTTTCCTTGTTGCTTTTCTTCGTAATTATCGGATTTTGGTATATTAATGATGATTCTGTGATTAATAATTTGTTCCGAATAGCGGGCTACACTTATGGTCCATTGTTGGGTTTGTATGCCTTTGGTTTGTTTACGAAATTGAAGATACGAGATGAGTTGGCTTTGATGGTTTGTTTGACTGCGCCTGTTTTGACTTATATTATTAATGTGTATTCAAAGGAGTTATTGTTTGGTTATACGTTTGGGTTTGAGTTGTTGATTTTGAATGGGGTGTTGACGTTTTTGGGCTTATTGGCGATTTCTAAACGATAATTTTTTTCTTGCGCATTACAAACGTAGGGAAAATTCATGAATTTTCTCTACGTTTGCGTGTTGGCGTGGCGATTTAAAAAATCGTTTTACGGCACAAAAAATCCCGTAAGATGTTCACATCCTATGGGATTTTTTTATGTTGAATTGAAACGTCTACTAAGGGAAGACGAAAAAAATAATCTACCCGTCTGAATTGTTCTTTTTTTTATATGTTTCACTAAATCTTCCTTAGTGAAAGAAAATAAATAACTTCTTCATTTGGGGTAGATTATTTTCTTCCTCTTCCCTAACAGCTGCCACCGCTAATAACATAACCATTCGCCGTCTTGCTGACTTTGATTTTATGAAGCGTTTTCAAATTATTTAATACATCTTCAATCTTATCTCCTTTGATTACATCGCCAGAATGTAAGCATTTGATTTTCAATTGAGTAGCGTTAATATTTACGTCAAAATAAGTTTCCAAATCACGCACAACATCCTCCAAGGGCGTGCCGTTGAAATCTAATCGGCGCGTTTTCCATGCGAGATCGTTGAGTGTTTTCGGAGTTATTTTTTGCAATTTACCGGACTTGTCGGCGATAGCTTTTTCGCCTTTTTGCAAAACAACTTTTTGTGTATTTGCTTTGCTGCTGACTTGTACTTTCCCGCTTTTGACGGTGATTTCTGTGTCATCTGTATTGGATTTTACATTAAAGCTCGTACCCAATACACGCACGTTTGCACGTTCGGTTTGTATGACAAAGGGTTTTGTGTTTTTTGTAACGTCAAAGAAGGCTTCGCCCGTCATTTTGAGGTTGCGTTCTTTATTATCGTTAAAATTTTCGCGGTAAGCGAGTCTCGTATTTTTATTGAGCGAAACAATACTGCCGTCTGGTAATGTGACCTCTTTTGTGGTCTCATTCGTTTGTATTTCGACCCAATTTTCGGCGGCAGCCGTCATGTTATTCAAGTACAAAAATGCACCGCCCATTAGTAGCAGTATAGCTGCTGCAGCGGCGAGCCATCGTCTACGTATAGGCATACGGACGATTTCTGGAGTACTCATTTTTTCATTCAACTTATTCCACGCCTTGCTTGTATCAGGCTGATAATCAGCTTTATACTCTTGGCTTTGTTCCCATGATTCTGCGGTCGTTTCGTATAACGCCTGATGTTCGGGATTAGATTGTAGCCATGCGTCCAAGTCGTGTGCTTCCTCGGAAGACAGTTGTTTGGTCAAGCGTTTGTGGATGAGAATGAGGTATTTATCTTGTTCTTTCATTATGAAAATATTAATTGATGGTTGATGGTATTGGGATTCGTTTTATGGATATTCGCTAAGCTTTTCTATATGACACATTTAGCAGATTTTCCCCCTATTTTTTTTAAATTTCCCTATAAGACTTCACTACAAAAAGGAATTTTTTAGCATAATTTATAAAAATTAAATATTGTATATTTCTTAAATTCAATACAATACAAAAAATTAATATTATAATTTAACCAAAAAAATTCTTACTTCAGTAGATCTCTATAAGTAAGGTCGTAGAGTTTCGTTAAGGACTTTGAGGGCTTTGGAGATGTGTTTTTCGACAGTTTTTACGGAAATACTCATTTCTAAGGCGATTTCTTTGTACGACATATCTCCAAAACGGCTGAGAACAAAGGCAGCGCGGCATTTTGGTGGGAGTTTGTTAATTTCATGGTCTACGATTTCGCGGAGGTTTTTGCCTTCGATATTTTTAACGAGATTTTCTTTGCTTTCGATATAGGCGTATTGCTCGTCACCGTCAAATTTTATCTTGTTGTCGCGGATATAATTGAGCGATTTGTTGATAGACGCTCGTTTGAGATAGGCACGAAAAGAGGTGTTTACGCCGAGTTTGTCGCGTTTTTTCCAAAGTTCGTAAAAGACATCCTGCACAATATCTTCTGCTAATGATTCATCTTTCAGTATCCGAAATACAACCTTACATAAATCTGAATGATACAGTTTAAATAGTACCTCCACAGCCTTTTGTGGGTCTTTACTGAACAAGTCGATGAGTTCTTTATTTGTGTTTTCTTTTCCCATTATTTAATGAAGTGAATGAGTGAATAATAGGATTCATTCATTCAAAATTATCACACTAAGTAAAGAATAAATAATAACTTCACGATTTGGACGGATTCTTTTACCCTTATTTTCCTCCTTAAAAACAGTCATTTATCCAGATAAACTCTCGCTTTCAAGAAGAAAACTAAGGATAAAATAACCTCGTCGAAATCGTAAACTTATTATTTGTTCGTTACTAAGTATCAGGAATTAAATAAATTCAGATTTTGGCTTGTTCTTTTCTCCTTTTTCTTCGTTATGAAAATCCTTGCGTAGCTTGGCTATATGCGGTTTTCGTGCCTCGAAAAAGAAAAAAATAACGGCGTCAAAAAACTTAATTTATTTATACCTTGTTCCTTATAATATTATTATTCATTCATTGCAACTGTAAAGCTAAGGTTTTTATTGGGAGTCTTGAAACATGTTTGCAAAAAAATGGGTGGTCTTTAGGTGAGAATCACAAAAAACAGATTCCAAGGTTTTGGAATGTAGAGTTTGGTCTATTTCTGTTGATGATACGCATGTATAGACAAAAAGGTTTCATCCGAGTAAATATTAAATCATACTCGAGTGAAACCTTACCTTTTCTTTTTTGAAGCTGATATATTAGTATTGGACTTTGGAGTAAATGGGAATTGGGAATTAGGTTTCACATCTTAAATGACTGATATTCAGCGTTTTAAATTTTATTGAAAATAAATAGAATGCAATAATTCAACTTATGCATAGTACTATTTAGGGAAGAGGAAGAAAATAATCTACTCCAAATGAAGAAGTTATTTTTTTTATATGTTTGGCTAAATTTGACGCACATAGCCGAGCTACGTAAGTGAAAGAAATTAAATAAATTGTTCCATAATGCGCCGTAATTTTTTCTTCTAAAGAATTCAAAAAATCGTTGCATAGCCATAGCTACGGAACTATTTTTTGTGTTTTT
>Ga0209295_1000436_pt1 | contig 21407 bp, 26 predicted proteins | sample Porto_5metaG_FD_187428 | JGI IMG/M metagenome (GOLD analysis project Ga0209295, IMG submission 187428) | Marine algal microbial communities from Porto, Portugal - Porto_5 metaG (SPAdes) (version 2) | ecosystem: Host-associated > Algae > Red algae > Unclassified | place: Portugal: Porto... | reverse complement strand
ATGGAGACGGTGGGAGTCGAACCCACGTCCAGAGACATCGATTACTTAAGCGTCTACGAGCGTAGTCAACATATTTGGTGTTCACTCATCCTCATGCCTGCTGACGGGCGCTTGGAGAGCTAGTCTGATGGATCTCTTCTTACGTCCTCAGACGGAAACGTAAGCGTAGCCTACTTCATTGGGCTCCTCACAGACACATAGGCAATGTCAGGAAGAGCTCGCTGCACTTATTAGGCAGCTAGTGCTAAGTTTTGGTTAAAACTTTTAGTTTTGCCAGTTACATTTAGTGCGTGTTAACGAGATCGCCTCTCGGCTCGCAGCTCAAGCTCGAACCGCCCCTGTCGAATCCGTAACGTCCCCTTGTAAAAGGGATATACGGGATGGAAACGTTCAGCTTAACTGCTTCCGTATATAACTATTATAACAATCTCATCGCTTGAAACAACTGGTGGTTTCTGTAAGAAAAGCGATGATTGTTTACTGCATAACATATTGTAGCATAATGCTTCCGCTCTCAGCAAGACATCTGCATGAATCTAGAATTGCTTTTGTCGATCACGGAAGGCACGGTCGATTTCACGTTTTGCATCTTTTTTCTTCAGATCTTCACGTTTATCGTATTTCTTTTTCCCTTTACCAATTCCGATCAACACTTTGGCAAAGCCATTTTTTAAATAGAGTTTCAGAGGCACGAGTGAGTAGCCTTCTTCCTTTGTCGCACCAATCAATTTACTGATTTGCTTGCGATGAAGCAGCAGCTTTCTCGTTCTCAGCGGATCATGATTATAACGGTTCCCCTGCTCGTATGGGCTCACGTGCATGTTATGAAGAAACACTTCTCCTCGTTCGATTTTGGCAAAAGAATCTTTTAAATTCACTTTTCCTGCACGAATCGATTTGATTTCAGTTCCTTGTAACACAAGGCCGGCTTCAAATGTTTCTTCTATAAAATAGTCATGATTTGCTTTTTTGTTTTGGGAAACAACCTTTCCCTCTCCCTTTGGCATTGGCGTACACCCTCCTTTTGACACAAACACGGTCCAAATCGTACGGATTATTTTATCAAACAATCCAGCTTTAGACAACGCTGACGCTATGTGGTCAAAAAGCAAATAGAGCGTAATGCCCTATTTGCTTTTTGTCACGTTACTTTTTCTTTTTACGCTTTTGTTTTGGTGCGTTATCAAATACGCGTTTTTTCTTTTTCTTCTTCTTACGGCCTGAGAACCAGTCACTTCCGCCTTTATCCTCTTTGGCTTTATCCTCTTTGGCTTTATCCCCAGAGGCATTTTGGCCTCCGCGCCCTTTTTTCGCTGGTGAATCTGTTCGTTTTTTAAACTTAAAATCTTTTGCCGATTTACGGCGAGTGCCTTTCATACCGACGATTTCAAAATCAATCGAGTGCTCATCTTTATTGACATTCACCACTTTGACTGTGATTTCATCACCGATACGGTAGACATTTCCTGTGCGTTCACCGATCATGGCAAAGTGCTGCTCATCAAAGCGATAGTAGTCGTCTGTCATGTAGCTGACATGGACAAGACCTTCAATTGTATTCGGCAGTTCAACAAATAGTCCGAAGTTCGTCACGGAACTAATCATTCCATCAAACTCTTCACCGATTTTATCAAGCATAAATTCAGCCTTCTTGAGATCATCTGTTTCACGCTCTGCATCAACTGAGCGGCGCTCCATTGTAGACGCATGATCTGCAATTTCAGGAAGCAGCTGGCCCCACTTTTCTAGAGTTGCTTCGTCTGTCTTTTTCTGAATCAAATAGGTTCTGATCAGTCTATGCACGATTAAATCCGGATAACGGCGGATCGGTGATGTGAAATGTGTATAGAATTCCGTTGATAAACCAAAATGACCGATGCTTTCTGGATCATATTTCGCCTGTTTCATCGAACGAAGCATCACAGTTTGTATCACAACTTCTTCTGGTTGATCCCTCACAGCATCAAGTACACTTTGAAGTGCACGCGGGTGGATGTTTGTCGACGTTCCTTTTACAATGTAACCAAACGTTGTCACGAACTCTAAAAAGCGCTGAAGCTTCTCAGGATTTGGTTCTTCGTGAATTCGATAGATGAAAGGTACATTCAACCAGTGGAAATGCTCTGCAACCGTTTCGTTTGCAACAAGCATGAATTCTTCAATTAATTTCTCTGCGACAGAACGCTCACGAACGACAACTTCTTTCGCCGCTCCTTCATCATCTACAAGCACTTTTGCTTCCTTGAAGTCAAAGTCTACTGCCCCGCGCTCCATTCGTTTTTCGCGAAGAATCTCTGCAAGCTTCTCCATTTCTTGGAACATTGGCACAAGCGGCTCATATTTGTCTATAAGCTCTTCGTCTTGATCGACTAAAATCTTATTCACATCAGTATAGGTCATTCTTTCCGTCGTTTTGATCACACTTTGGAAAATCTCGTGTTTGACGACCTTCCCATTTCGATCAATGACCATTTCACAAGACAGCGTGAGACGATCGACCTTCGGATTCAATGAGCAAATACCGTTTGACAGGCGGTGAGGGATCATCGGAATGACGCGGTCTACGAGATACACACTCGTTCCACGCTCATAAGCTTCCTGATCAATGGGGGAATTCTCTGTGACATAATGAGAGACATCTGCAATATGCACCCCTAGCTTATATTTGCCATCATCCAGCTTTTGCACCGTAACGGCATCATCTAAGTCCTTCGCATCTGCTCCGTCAATGGTTACAATCGTTTCGTTGCGTAAGTCACGTCTGCCTTCTAGGTCTTTTTCATCAATCGTTTCAGGTGTGTCTACTGCCTGCTGAAGCGCTTCTTCAGGGAACTCCCCTGGCAGGCCGTGTTTATGAATGATTGATAGTATATCAATGCCAGGGTCATTTTTATGACCAAGAATTTCAGTCACTTCGCCCTCTGCACTCATTCTTCCTTCTGGGTAGCTAGTCAGCGTCACGACCACTTTATGCCCTTCGACCGCTCCATTTTTAGCGGATTTCGGGATGAAGATATCGGTTGTGATTTTTTTATCATCAGGAATGACAAAGCCATAGCTTTTCGTTTCTGTGTAGGTACCGACAACCGTCTGAGTATTACGCTCCAGAATTCGGATGACCGTCCCTTCTTTTTTTGTGCCGTTTGATTTGTGACTGACACGAACCATGACCGTATCACCATTCATCGCTGTGCCTAGCTCATTAGGTGGAATGAAAATATCATCCTGTCCAAACTCTTCTGGTGTCACAAATGCAAAGCCTTTTGCATGAGCAGACAGCTTTCCTTTTACCAAGTTCATTTTTTCTGGTACACCGTAGCGATCGCTGCGCGTGCGAACGATGAGCCCTTGATCTTCCAGGATCACAAGTGCTTTGACGAGCTCTTTATAATCATCAGGATTGGTAATCTCCATCATCACTTCCAGCTCTTGAACGGTTAACGGTTTATACGCTTCATCTTTCATAAAAGCGAGTAATTCATTCATAAATTCTTCTTTTTGCACACTCTAACCCCCTATATATTTAAACTGACCAATCAAGTGATTCTAAGAATGCATATACATCCTGATGAACCTTCTCGCGCTCTTTATCAAGCGTGATCGCATGGCCTGATTCTTCATACCATTTCAAACGCTTTTGATCTGTCTCTACTTCGTTGTAAATGATATTCGCACTGTCTGTATTAATCATATGATCGTGACGTGCCTGAACAACAAAAGTAGGTGAATAAATCATGTCGACATTATTTCTAACATCTGCAATGAGTTCTTGCAGGCTCCTCAGTGTATCCATTGGCGTTTTCTTGAACTCTTCCATTTCCTGTTCAATTTGCTCCTCTGACTTACCCTCGAATTTCTTATAGTTACGGGCATATTCTAGTACACCCTGATACATGACTTCTTCACTTTTTATGTACATAGGTGCACACATAGGTACAATTCCCTTTACAGGTACAGTGTAACCTAATTTCAATGAAAAAACTCCTCCGAGGGATAGGCCGCAAACTGCAATTTCCTCATAGCCTTCATCTTTTAAGAATTGATAGCCTTCTTCTACATCTTTCCACCAGTCATCAGGGCCTGAATGGACAAGCTCTTCTGGCGGCACACCGTGTCCTTTATATTGTGGTGCATGACACGTATACCCTCTTTCGTTCAAATAACGGCCAAGCATTCGAACATCGGCTGTATTCCCAGTAAAACCGTGAAGAAGAAGCACCGCCTTTTCTCCACCTTTAAACGTAAATGGTTTTGGTGTAACAACTTTCATGATGTGACTTCCTTTCCTTCCGATATGGTTTATATTTTCCACTTGTATGTATGAAACAAACACAAAAGAGTGCTGATAATAAAAAAAGGTCTGAAAAAAGATCAGACCTTCTGTTACTCGCGCTTTACACGCCTAAATATGCCAATGCAAGTGTTAAGATGAAGAAAAGCACTGACAAAATAACCGTTAAACGGTGAAGTATCAAGTCAAGACCTCTCGCTTTTTGCTTACCGAAAAGCTGCTCGGCTCCACCTGAAATAGCGCCTGACAGTCCAGCACTTTTACTAGATTGTAACAATACAACGATGATAAGTGCGATACTGACAATTACGAGTAATGTGATAACAAATGCGTGCATGAAAACACCTCCAGACAAACTGGTACACATAACTTTATTTTACATGAAAACAAGGTGCATGTCACGAAACATCAAAATAAAGATTCCCTCTATATTGTCGACTTTATTTGTTATTTTGATTCAATTTCATTCCAAAGAGTAGTATGCAGCATTTTTTATATGCAATTTTCGGTTAAAAACACGTTTTTAACGGGTTGCTTCTTCTTTCAATAGCTGTTTTAATTCTACTAACAAACGTTCAGCTCCTTCAAGACTCAGCATCACTTTCCCATTTCCATAGCTTTTGTTATACTTCGTCACTTGTCCAGTTAACAGGCAGCTCTTATCTGCATCATATTTTTTCAGCATAATGGTTTGATCTTCAATGAAAATTTCTAAAAGCTGCTCTTCTTTAATATTGAGTACCTTTCGCATTTCTGAAGGCAGAACAATTCTGCCTAGTGAATCAATATGTCTGACCATCCCAGTTCTTTTCAACGACATTGCCTCCTTGATCATTTTGTTCATTGACTTTTGTCAACATCTTCATAGTAAAATAGATCTTCAAATTTTTTATCAAAGTAATGAATCATTTTGCCAATGACAAGCTGGCCTGGTTTCCGATGACCATTTAATACCCTGCTGAGTGTGGCAGGAGAAATGCCAATTTCATCAGCGAGCTGATTTAAAGACATATCGTTTTCGATCATATACTGCATGACAAAAGTCCGCCTGATCTGAATCTTTTCGACCATCATTACAACCTCCTATGGAATCAATATGTACAACGTGTAGGTGCTCACATGAAACAGATCTATTAACTTAAGTCAACACTTTTACCCCTCTGCTATTTCCTTTGGTCAATGATCATACTAAAATAAGTCATATACTGAAATGTGAGGTTCGATGTCATGAATCACTTTGGTGAACAATTACGCATTTTAAGAGAAAATAGAAAAATGTCTGTCAATCAACTCGCCATGTATTCAGGTGTAAGCGCTGCTGGTATTTCTCGTATTGAAAATGGAAAGCGTGGTGTGCCGAAGCCTTTAACCATAAAAAAATTAGCACACGCCTTGAAGGTGCCTTATGAGGATTTAATGCTGCTTGCCGGTCATATTGAACAGGAACAAGTTCATGAAATGAAACCAAAATATGAATCCGTGTTGAAAATCTATCAAACGGCGCTTCAAAAGGATGTAGAACATCTTCCCATTTTTGACGGAGACCTATGGGAAAGGCTATCCGCACAAGACATCAGCCAGCTGAATGAATACTTTCTCACGCTCATCAACCAAAAAAAGACGAACAAATAGCGGGGCATAACCCTAAGATACATTCACTATTAACTAATGTCAATATTTTCATGGTATACTTGTTGCCAATAGTCAACAAATCGAGTAAAATAGACATATCTAATCTATAACCATGTGAGGTTTTGCCTTGATGAACTTTGGTGCATACTTAAGAGCATTACGTGAGGAAAAGAAGCTGTCAGTGAACCAATTAGCGATGTATTCAGAGGTCAGTGCTGCTGGTATTTCTCGTATTGAAAATGGGAAACGCGGCATTCCGAAGCCTCCTACGATAAAAAAACTAGCCGGTGCATTAAAGGTCCCTTATGAGGAAATGATGCAGGCTGCGGGCTATATTGAGGAAGCCTCTTCTGTCCATCAGCTGAAGGAAGAGGAAACGGCATTATCCAAAATAAAGGAAGCCGCAACGCAATATGAACTTGGTGATCTCGAGCTATTTGATGGAGACATTTGGTCAACTCTTTCGAAAAAAGAAATAGAAGATCTTAACCGCTATCTGTTATTTATATTAAACAGCCGTTCGTCATCATAGAATGTTTTGATCATTGACAAGCTTTTAGAGCTGATTTATGACAAATTTACGGTATAATGAGTTCAGATTGGAGTGAAGAAAGATGAATCAATCTGACATATGCCCGCGGTTTGAAAAAGCAGTTGAGTTATTGAGTAAACGCTGGGTTGCACTGATTGTTTTTCAGCTTCTCTCAAGTCCGCAGCGCTTTAGTGAAATTGAGGCCGCTCTGACAAATTTAAGCGGAAGAGTATTATCTGAGAGATTAAAAGAGCTGGAAGCAGCAGGCATTGTAAAACGGGAGGTTTTTGCTGAAACACCCGTGCGTATTGAGTATTCTTTAACTGATATGGGGCGTTCCCTTGCACCCGTTTTTGAGGAAATTTCGAAGTGGTCTACTGAATGGATCACGCTCGAATCATAAAATAACCGCATGTGAACTGCCTGATCATTATAAAACAACCTCCCTTACAGATGTAAGGGAGGTTTTGTCTTTTCAACCGCTTAAGCAGATGTCATGTTTTTTTCAGCTAATGCTTTTCTTTCTTTTTTCTTGTTCGTTGGGCTTAAATAGCGTTCAAGCCAGCCCATGACTAGGTCAGCGATAATGGCCATGAGTGCAGTTGGAATAGCGCCTGCTAAAATGATGGCTGTTCCGTTTGTGGCGTTTGATCCTCTGATGATGATATCACCTAGACCTCCTGCACCAACAAATGTCCCAATCGCTGTAATGCCGATGGCGATGACCAGTGCAGTTCTTAAACCAGCCATAATAACTGATAAAGCAAGCGGTAATTCAACCATTCTCAGCACTTGCCATTTCGTCATGCCCATCGCTTTACCCGCTTCTAAATAAGCATGTTCAATGCTGACAATTCCTGTATACGTGTTGCGGATGATCGGCAGAAGCGAATACAGAAAGAGTGATAAGATGACTGTATTTGCGCCAAGTCCTAACACGAGCATCAACACGGAAAGCATCGCTAACGCCGGTATGGTTTGAATGACGTTGGTAATGGCGAAGATCCAATTGCTCAGCTTACGGTAATGCGCCACAAAGATGCCTACTGGAATTCCGACTATCGCCGCAAACAGCACCCCATACGCTGACATGAGAAAATGCCGATAAAATTCTTCTAACACATATGAACCGTTCTGCTGATAATACGTCCATAATTGCTGCAGTGTGTCCATCAGCCGTGACACCTCCCCATCTTACTCAAAGTAATTGTGCTTTTCCAGGAAATTCTTCGCAACGGTGGCTGGTTCTTGAAGCTCTCCGTCGACTTGATAGTTCAACTCTTGCATTTGTTCTGTATCAATTTTTCCGATCAGTCTGTTGATCACCTTATCAAGCCCTGGGTTCTCTTTTAAAACTTTTTCCGGGACAACGGGCGATGCATCATATGGCGGGAAAAACCGCTTATCATCTTTTAAGATTTTGAGGTTATAGGCTTTGATTCGTCCATCTGTTGAATAGGCAAGCACAATATCCATTTTTTCATTTTTTAATGCATCGTAGACTAAACCAATCTGCATTGGATACGTGCTTCCAAATTCAATTCCGTATGTTTTCACGAATCCTTCATACCCGTCGCCTTTCTTTTTGAGCCATATATTATCGACACCGAACCGGTAATTCTTCGCATTCTTTTTCAAGTCAGAGACCGTTTCTAACTTGTTTTCCTTCGCCATCTTTTGCGTCACGGCAAAGGCATACGTATTATCAAAGCCATAGGAATCAAACCATTTGTAATCATAGCGTTTCTTAAATTCTTTTTGGACGATTTCCATTGCACGCTCCGGGTCTTTTTCCGCATCCATTCCAAGCGTACTTGTCAAATCTGTCCCTGTATATCTTGTCGCCGAAATGTCGATATCACCGTTTTCCATTGCTTTCTGCTGTACGGTATTGGAGCCTAAGTTTTTCACAATCGTTGTCTTTTTATCTGTGTAATGTTCGATGATTTCGCTAACCATATAGGCCATTATTTCTGATTCGGTAAAGTTTTGTGCTCCCACCCGCAGCGTATTGCCTGAGGAGCCGGCTAGTCCAGGAAGTGAACAGCCGCTTATCAATAGCAAGCATCCGGCAAGCAGTGCACTGATCCATTTTGTTTTTCGATTTTTCACATAAGCCAACTCCTTATGAAACTTCCTTCAATCCTTTTAAGCCTTCTGGTGTTACTTTTTTCTCCAGCTTCATCAATGTAAAGTCAATGATAACCGCTAAAATAGTGACTGGGATGGCACCTGCAATAATGTATTCCGGCTGGTATAGCTGAAGTCCAATCAAAATGTAGTCACCAAGACCGCCTCCACCGATAAAAGCAGCAAGTGTTGTCCAACCAATTAAATAAATCGTTGACGTTCGGACACCTGCCATAATGATCGGTACAGCAAGCGGAAGTTCCACAAGACGAATTTGCTCCCATGTCGTCATGCCGATCCCTTTACCGGATTCAAGCAGATTTTTGTTCACACCTTGGACGCCGGCATACGTATTTCTCAAAATAGGCAATACCGAATAGAAAAAGAGAGCAACGATTGCAGGTATTTTCCCAACCCCCAAAATAGGAATAAAAAATGCAAGAATCGCTAAACTAGGGAGTGTTTGAAAGATATTCACGACACCGATGACAAAGCCTGCGCCTCGTTTCATTCGCGTGAGAACGACGCCTAAAGGAACGGCAACGATAATTCCTAGCACGACAGCAATTAAGGAAATATATAAATGCTCCCACATTTTTGTGAGGAGTTCCCCACCATTTTTCTCTAGAAAATCGATGATTTGATCCATGTGTCCACCTCCCTTAGTTCATTTCAATGGCAGACGCTGGCGTATCGTCTCCCCAAATGGAGTCGTACACAACATCTACAAGACTTGCCCGTGTCACAATGCCTTTTAAATGCCCTTTGGCATCGACAACCGGTACATATTTAATACCGCGTATTAAAATTTTCCGAACGGTGTCTCTGAGAAGTGCGCCTTCTTGTACAGTATAGAACTCTGTATTTAGGATCTCACCAACGAAAGCCGCTTTTCTGCGGTTCGCATCAATTGTTTCAATATCGATATAGCCTTTTAACACATCATGTTCGTCTACTACAAGCAAGGAATCGACCCGCTTTTCTCTCATGATGTAGATGGCATCAGTCAACGTTTGTTCAACTGTAATGGTGACTGGTGACGTGTTCATCATTTGTTCTACACGTTCCATATTCGGATTTGATTGAAGCAGGCGTTCTTTTCCGATGAATTCTTCTACGAACTCGTTGGCTGGGTTACGCAAAATATCTTCAGGTGTGCCTACTTGGACAATCTCTCCATCTTTTAAAATCACAATTCGGTCAGCCAGTTTAATCGCTTCATCCATGTCATGTGTGACGAATACGATGGTTTTATTTAACGTTTTTTGCAGTTTCTTAAATTCTTCCTGCAATGTATCTCGTGTAATTGGATCAAGTGCACCAAATGGTTCGTCCATGAGGATCAGAGGGGGTTCTGCTGCCAGTGCGCGAAGAACTCCGATGCGCTGCTGCTGTCCTCCACTGAGTTCATGAGGATAGCGCTCTAAAAATTCTGGGCCCATGTCGACGAGCTTCAGCAGTTCGCGTGCTCGTTCCTTCCGTTTTTCTTCCGGCCATTTTAAGAGCTTCGGCACAAGTGAGATGTTTTGCGCGATGGTCATATGGGGGAACAGTCCAATTTGCTGAATCACATAACCGATTTCTCTTCTTAATTGAACTGGATCTTTTTTCATAATATTTTCTCCCTCGATAAAAATGTTTCCTGAGGAAGGTTCGATGAGTCGGTTGATCATCTTCATGGTTGTGGTCTTACCACAGCCACTCGGTCCAATAAAACAAATAAATTCTCCTTTTGCTATGTCTAAATCAATATTTTTGACAGCTTTTTTTCCACCTTTATACGTCTTAGATACATTCTCTAGTTTCAGCAAATGAGACACCTCCAATTAGTTGGATCTATATATTCAGAAAATTTACACCTTATTAATTATAGTGCAAACTTTATAAAATAAAAAGTTTATAATGTGTTTGTATTGCATAACATTTATATAAAATTTTCAGTTAACGACGTAATATCTAGATATCTCTCCTTTTTCCTCCAAATTACTAGCAATTACTCAATATTTATTGTTTTCATCAACAAACAGGTATATGATATATTGTGTTACAAATTGTCAGTCGTGAAGGGATGAAGCGGGGAGTGGACAAGCAAGCGCTAGGCGCCATTCAAAAAGCACAGGATCATTATATTGAAAAAGCTGCAGAGAACATGAATGCCTTTGGTCTTTCTTCTACAGTGGGTAGAGTGCTTGGTATCATTCACATGAACCGTAAACCAATGACGCTGGAAGAGCTATCAGAGGCGACCGGCATGAGCAAAACGAGGATGAGTCAAGTCGTTCGAGAAATGCTTGATTTAAATATTGCGGAAAAGGTTTATGAAAAAGGAATACGTAAAGATCTTTATGATGTTGAGCAAGATCAATACCAAACGTTTATTTCATTGTTTGCAGCCAATTGGACACGTGTTGTCAGTAAAAACCGTAAAGCACATAAGAAAACGTGCAAGGAATTGCAAGAGCTGCTTGAACAGGAAGATTTACCAGAAGAAACAGAGGATAAAATCAACCTGCTTCTTTCAGAAATCAAGGAAAGTCTTGATTACTATGATTGGATTAGCCGCTTAATTGAGTTCTTTGAAAGTGAAGAAGTATTTAAGCATGTGCCGAAACCTTAAAAAAAGCTGTTTTATTTTACATCATTGTAGAAAAAAACAGCTTTTTTATATACACTTATGATATAAACATCGGAAACATCCCTTTTAAGCCTGCGCCGATCATTTCAACTGCCACTACAGCCAGAATTAATCCCATCAAACGCGTCACGACATTCATCTCTGTTTTCCCCATTTTTCGCATAATAAAACTTGAATAATGAAAGGCATAATACGTCATGGCAAGAACGATGACAATGCCGATTAAAATCGAAAACATGTGGAGCATCCCTTGACTTCCAGGGGTTAAACTCATTACTGTAGCGATTGTACCGGGACCAGCGATGATCGGAATGGCGAGCGGCGTAACGGAGATATCTGACTTCTCTTTGCTTTCTGCCTTTTCCTCCGAATGAGGATTTTGGACGTGTGATTCTTTTGCATTCAGTAAATTGTAAGCGATACCAAAAATAAAAATACCACCAGCGATGCGGAGTGCATGAATATCGATTCCAAACAATTTGAAAATGAGCCTGCCTGCCAATAGAAAGGCAATCAAAATAATAAAAGAGACCACGATGGCTTTTTTGGCTGTCTGGGAGCGCTCTTTTTCTGTATAGCCCTCTGTTAAGGTGATGAAAAGAGGTACGTTTCCTATGGGGTTTGATACAGCAAATAATGAGACGACAACATGAATCATAAAGGAAATCAACAGACACCCTCCTTTTTGCATAGTGTCTGCCATTCTGATGTGAATATGCCCTTGTGATGTTAAAACCTGTATATCTTTAACCGATGATAATAGAGGTTTAAAGAAAGGGGTTCACACATGAAGAAAACAATGACGATCATTCTTCTTTCTGTAGCAGTTATTGCCTTAGGTGGCTGGATTGTTTGGCAGCAGCAGACCATCGAAAAAGCAGAGAAAACACACCAGCAAGAAAGCAACACGAGCGATCTGAAGCTCTCGCAGTTAACATCAGATCAAACAGATATGAAGCATAAAAACGATGAACAAAAAAAGCAAATAGCCACCGTCACAAAAAAGCTCAAAAAAGAAAAGAAAGCCTATGAAAAAGAGGTCAAACAGCGTAAAGCGCTTGAGATAAAAGTCGACCAGCTTCAAAAAGAGCTGACGGCAGCAAAAGCCACTGCTCAAGCAAATAAGCAGACCACTCAGTCTACAAGGAAACCAACTGTCAAAAAAGACCCGAATGTCACTCATCATCCTCCCTCTCAGTGGGTACAGGACCAATATGATTGGGGCGTGAAACAAGGGTATATTAAAGAATAGAAAGGATGAAAAAATGTGATACAGATTCGGCCATTATCTCATGATCAATCTCTCCCTATGGATCTTTTACTATTAGCTGACCCTTCAAAGGAAAAGGTTCTCGCTTATGTGCAATCCGGCTCTTGTTATGCCGCCTTTCATGCACAGGAAGTGATTGGTGTCTATGTGCTATCATCGCTCTCTCAGCATTCAGTGGAAATCATGAATGTTGCTGTGAAGGAGTCATGGCAAGGAAAGGGAATTGGGAAGCAGTTGATCCGCCATGCGATCGCTGAAGCGAAAGCCACTGGTTTTCATACGATTGAAATCGGCACAGGCAACTCGAGTATTCAGCAGCTCGCACTTTATCAAAAATGCGGCTTCCGCCTAACATCGATCGATCACGATTTCTTCCTTAAGCATTATGATGAACCAATTTATGAAAACGGGATTCAGTGTATGGATATGGTACGGCTGTCTCTCACATTTCAAGCAGACTGACTATTTGTTCAGCCTGCTTTTTTTATGCTCTTCGTTTCTTCATAGCATGAATCACATATTGAATGAAAAAATAAAGCACAGCGCCAGCTAAAAAGCAGACAACGCATCCAAAAAGCGTCGCCTCAGAGCTGAATTGATACTCTTCAATTTTCATAATATAAAATGGCATGCCAAACAGCGTTGGACTTGATTCAATATGATTGACCTCTAGCAGCAGTAAAAAGACAGGGGTCATAAACACAGAAAATATATACAGCATCGCAAGTGTTAAGCCGCTAGAAAACGAATGAAATACTTTGATCATCTCTTTCTCTCCTTCATCTCTTTTAAACTGGCTGTGATATTTTTCCCGTCTGGGCAAGCTGGATGCAGCATCACAGTGTTCAGTAAAGAAAAAAACAGCAGCTGATGACTCACCGGATGCTTCCACATTAAGAAAAGCACAATCGAGCAGAGCACCGGAAACAGCGGACCCGCAAGTGCCACCATCAGATTAAAGCTCGGCCTGGCAAATGTCTCATGGACGATCGCCACATGCTTCCAATCAATCGTGACCACAAAATCAAAGAGCGGTCTTTTTTCAATTTTGTTGCACACCATGATCATCAGCATATGACCGAGTTCATGAATGAGCACAACCGCTAGTAAACTAATGACAAGCCCCATCATCGCAATATCGGCCTTTTTAACATCACTGCATATATACAACTGAAAAAGGCAAGTGAACCAAGCAGATAAGCGGTGGCGAGTAGAGACATATTAGATGACAGCCACTCTAATAAAAGCATATCGATGAAGCTGAATACAGCAATCATCATCACGATGACAAACAGTTTATTAAAATCACTGATTTTCACGACAAACCCCGTACAGGCTGCCATGACGGTCATGAATAAAATGGACAAACTCGCCAAGCCATGACCTTCACTTTCAATACCGATCACCAAATAAGCAAGGCCAATATACACAAAATAAATGAGTAAATTGATTGCGTAATAAAATAAAATTCTCGACAATATATACGCGCCCTTTGATGTATTTAACATAAAGATGGCCCGTTGATTGATATGATATTCTCTGCCAATCATCAGCGGAAGCATAATCAATATTTCCTTTAACGCAAACTGCACAATAAAGGCATACAGCCATCCAGTTTCTTCCGGCGTAAAAACAAATGGCAGCCCAATCGTCAAACAAACGAGAAAGAGGAACAAAATGCCTTGTTCTTTAAAAACAGCTGATCGGATGAAATAGACCACTTCCTGCCGCAAATGCGTCAGAAAGGAAGAGTACGTCCTAATTTTCTGGTAAGAAAATGACTTTACCTCTGTTTTCAGCTGCAAAAACATTTGATGAACATAGCAAGCTGCTAAGCCCTTCACCCATAGCCAGCCAGCGCTTAGAAGAATCACCAGCAACGTCAGATAGACAGCCGGCCATACATGGATCATCTCCACTGCTTTTTGAAAAAGAAGAAATATGAGTACTTGAAGTGCCGCAAAGCCGATTGTTTGTAGCAGTAAATGCTCCTTTGTTTTTGATACGAAATGACTTACACCGATCCGCATTAGCATCCATGAAGAGAGCGTATAAAGTGCCAATATGCCGCATGTGATGCAAACAACGATGATCCAATACAGAGATGGGGTGACACCCGTGATCAAAAGACCTAATACAATCGGTAAAAAAAGTAATCCAGCCATGAGGAAGCAAAAAAGCACTGGAAAGAAATACGCACAAAGGACAAAGGGTACACTTTGTATCGCACTGTTCAAAAAGTAGAATTGATATTCTTGGCGCTTCAGTTTATTGCGGGATAACACAATCCCTGCTCCTAATAGTAAGAGCGACATTTTGACAAATTGGAGGTATAGCGCAGCTGGCTCACTTTCACCTGCCTGCATGTAAAAGCGCAGGCTGATGACAACGTATATTGCATAGATGAGCAAGAAAAAAACGGCAGCTGCGAGAAGCTGCAAAGGATACTTTTTTCCAAGCTGCTTTCCTTTCGTTGTCAGCATGCCCCATTCGATTTTATGAAGAACGTGTCGTGTCCAAATCATTGAGTAACCTCTCCACCTGCATATAGTAATCTCGATTTACTTCTTTATAAATCTCTTCAAGTGCCTGATGAGGAAATGTCTCATTCGTTTCTTGGCGGGACATATTCAGCTTCACGTCACCATTTCTTAAGATCATGAGATGATCATATAATGTATCACCAAAGCTCAAATGATGAGTTGAAATCAGGATGCCAGCGCCTTGATCTCTCAGCTTCATGAGCACCTTTTTTAAGATGATCATCATATCTGGATCAAGTCCGTTCGTTGGCTCGTCGAACACATAATAATCACATGGTTTGAGAAGCTGCGAAATGATCTGTGTTTTCTTTTGATTGCCATGGGACAGCTGAGCGATTGGCTGATCCATATACGGACTCAGCTCAAACAAATCGGTGAATGTCTCTTCTCGTGTGACATCTTTCTCATTTGGCAGCTGAAGTAATTGAAAGTATTCCCTCGGTGTTAAATAATCGAACAACGCATGATCGTCAGAAATATAGGAAACATGTTTTTTCAAAAGGGAAATATGAGCTGAGGATTGAAGGTTCAGCTGTTCACCATGTAAGGAAACGTATCCAGTAAATGGCGTCAGCCCAAACATAGCTTGAATCATCGTTGTCTTTCCTGCACCATTATGCCCTAAAAGAAGCATCGTCTGGCCTTTCTCCACGTTCATTTGAATATTACGGAGAGAGAAGGTGCGGCTATACGTTTTTTCTTGTAATTGTAGTGACAGCATCATATCCCTCCGTTTGTTTCAGATGGAACAGATGACCTTGCATCTGTTCTCATCCCTGTTAGAAACCGCATTGGATTTTAACGTACATGCCTAATAATTTGAACTCTCCTAAAAATTTGGAGCCCTTTCCAAAGGTCTTACATGCCCAAATCAATGCTCCAAGTGAAATAATGCCCAATATAGCGGCAAGGACATAAATCCAAAATGCGTTTTTCTGTACATTCTTAGAAGTTAGAATTCGTTGCTTCCTTTCATCATATGCCGCCAGTAGCTGAAGGATATACATATACACACCTACTGGAAAACGAAGGCTAAAAGGATTCAGCATCTCATCACCCCCTAATATATGTAAAATGATACCATCCCACATACAGAAAACATAAGTTCATTTCAGATCATATTTTTAGTCGATTTTTCATGATCTATTGCTTATAAATGGTGGAGTTGCGCGCTTTCCCTCTGACTGAAGGACGATTTTTTACAAAAATAGGATGTGACTATTGAAACAGCTGCGGGATCTCATTCAACACAAAAAAACGCTGCGCCCACTCTGATATAAGAGCGGAACGCAGCGCGTTGCTGGCATTATTTATTCAAGTTATAGAATGTTGCAATGCCGTGATATTGTGCTGTTTCAGCCAATTGATCTTCGATGCGAAGTAATTGGTTGTATTTCGCCACACGATCCGTACGAGACGGAGCACCTGTTTTGATTTGTCCAGCGTTTGTTGCAACAGCGATGTCTGCAATTGTGCTGTCTTCTGTTTCACCAGAGCGGTGAGAGATAACAGCTGTGTATCCTGCACGTTTTGCCATTTCGATTGCATCAAATGTTTCAGTTAATGTACCGATTTGGTTTACTTTGATTAGGATTGAGTTACCAACGCCGTTTTTGATTCCTTCAGAAAGCTTCTTCGTGTTTGTAACAAACAAGTCATCTCCTACTAGCTGAACCTTGCTGCCAAGGCGCTCAGTTAATAGTTTGTGACCTTCCCAGTCGTTTTCATCAAGGCCGTCTTCGATCGAGATGATTGGGTATTTAGATACCATATCTTCATACCAGTCAACCATTTCAGCAGATGTTTTCACAACGCCTTCGCCTGATAAATGATATTTACCGTCTTCTTTGTTGTAGAACTCAGAAGATGCAGCATCCATTGCAAGCTTCACTTCTTCACCTGGTTTGAAACCAGCTTTTTCAATCGCTTCAACGATTGTTTGAAGTGCTTCTTCGTTAGAACCAAGGTTTGGAGCGAATCCACCTTCGTCACCTACAGCTGTGTTTAAGCCTTTTGCACTTAATACAGATTTCAGGCTATGGAAGATTTGTGCGCCCATGCGAAGTGCTTCACGGAAGTTCGGAGCACCTACAGGCATAATCATGAATTCTTGAATGTCTACGTTGTTATCCGCATGCTCTCCGCCGTTGACGATGTTCATCATTGGCACTGGAAGCGTTTTGGAGTTGAATCCACCAAGGTATTGGTAAAGTGGAATTTGTAAGAAATCAGCAGCCGCACGTGCTACAGCGATAGATACGCCAAGGATTGCGTTTGCGCCTAATTTCCCTTTGTTTTCTGTTCCGTCAAGTTCGATTAACATTTTGTCAATTGCTACTTGTTCAGTGACATCAAAGCCTAAAAGCTCTGGTGCAATGATTTCGTTTACGTTGTTTACAGCTGTCAGAACACCTTTTCCAAGGTAACGGTCTTTGTCTCCGTCACGTAGTTCTACTGCTTCATATTCACCAGTAGAAGCACCACTTGGTACTAGTGCACGGCCAAAGCCGCCAGATTCTGTGTAAACTTCTACTTCAACTGTTGGATTACCGCGAGAGTCTAATACTTCGCGTGCATATACGTCAACAATGTATGGCATCGTTATTTCTCTCCTTTTGAATCAATTTGTTATTTCTGAATCAATGATGTTCCTGTCATCTCTTTTGGTTTTTCAAGACCAAGTAAGTCTAAAAGCGTTGGAGATAGATCGGCTAGAATGCCGCCTTCTCTAAGCGTTGCACCTTTTTTCGTTACGATGACTGGAACAGGGTTTGTCGTATGTGCAGTATGCGGCTTTCCTTCTTCGGTAATCAGCACGTCTGCGTTACCGTGGTCTGCTGTGATGATGGCATGTCCGCCTTTTGCTAGGATTGCGTCGACAACAGCTCCTAAGCACTCATCTACTGCTTCAATGGCTTTGATTGTTGGCTCGAGCATACCTGAATGACCAACCATATCCGGGTTAGCAAAGTTCAGGATGATCGCATCATGCTTGTCAGCATTGATGTCTGCAACAAGTGCATCCTTTACCTCATAAGCGCTCATTTCTGGCTTGAGATCATAGGTTGCCACATCTGGCGAATTGATCAAGATGCGGTCTTCACCAGGAAATTCTTCTTCACGTCCACCACTCATAAAGAACGTCACGTGAGGATATTTCTCTGTTTCAGCAATCCGCAGCTGTTTCAATCCATTTTGCGCTAGCACTTCTCCTACTGTGTTATCCAAATTCACTGGTTTGAAGGCAACATAGCCATCAACTGTTTCACTGAAGTGTGTGAAGCAGACGAAGTGTAAATTCTTCGGATGTGCTTCTCCGCGATCAAACGAGCGGAAATCTTCATTTGTGAAGGTGTTCGAAATTTGAATCGCACGGTCTGGGCGGAAGTTATAGAAAATCACAGAATCGCCGTCGTTTACTTTTGCAACTGGCTCACCATTTTCTCTCGTGATGACAGATGGAATAACGAATTCATCGTAGATTCCATTTTCATAGGAGTCATCAACGACATCATAGATGTTTTGATAACTTGGGCCTTCACCATACGCCATCGCGCGATATGCTTTCTCCACACGATCCCAGCGTTTGTCACGGTCCATTGAGTAATAGCGTCCAGAAAGTGTTGCCACTTCTCCGACACCGATTTCTTTGATTTGTTCTTCAAGCTGTTTTAAGTACACTTTGGCTGTCTTCTGACCAACATCACGTCCGTCCAAGAAGCCATGAATGTATACCTTTGTTAAGCCTTCTTTTTTCGCCAGCTTTAGCAGGGCAAAGAGATGTTGAATGTGGCTGTGCACACCGCCGTCTGACAGGAGACCGAATAAATGAAGGGCCTTGTCATTCTCTTTTGCATAAGTCATTGCCTCTAGGAACGTTTCGTTTTTCTCAAATTCCCCATCACGAATGGCAACATTCACTCTTGTTAAGCTTTGATACACAATGCGTCCTGCACCGATGTTCAAATGCCCAACTTCAGAGTTCCCCATTTGACCTTGCGGGAGGCCTACTGCCTCACCAGAAGCCGTTAAGGTTTGATGCGGGAATTCGTTCCAGTAGCGGTCGAAGTTCGGTTTCTTTGCTTGGGCAACAGCGTTACCAACTGTTTCGCCTCTTAAACCGAATCCGTCTAAGATGATTAATGCAGCTGGTTTCTTACTCATATTGACCTTCCTCCAATAATTGAACGAAAGACTGAGGTTCTAAGCTTGCGCCGCCTACCAAAGCACCGTCAATATCGGATTCTGCCATATATTCTTTAATATTCGCAGGTTTCACGCTTCCGCCATATTGAATGCGAAGGCTGTCTGCCGCTTCTTGACCATATTCGCTTGCAACCGTTTGACGGATATGCGCACAAACGTCGTTTGCATCTTTCGCTGTAGAAGATTTCCCTGTACCGATTGCCCAAATTGGCTCATATGCAATAACAGATTCAGCGACTTGCTGAGTTGTTAAACCAGCTAGTGCTTTCTTCACTTGATCAGCGACAAGTTCATTTGTTTTGCCAGCTTCACGCTCTTCAAGCGTTTCACCTACACAGATAATTGGAACGATGCCATGTTTGAATGCAGCATGTGCTTTTTTGTTCACTGTTTCATCTGTTTCAGCGAAGAATTCACGGCGCTCTGAATGACCGATCACTGAGTAGCCGATGCCAAGATCTTTTAGTGCAGCAGGGCTGATTTCACCAGTGAATGCACCATTTTCTTCAAAGTGCATGTTTTGTGCACCAATTTTAAGGTCTGTTCCGTTAGAAAGGCTGTTTAGCTTTTCAAGGAAAAGGGCTGGCGCACAGACAATGGATTCCACTTTGTCAGGAGATGGAATGGATGACTTGACTTCTTCAACGAAGCTAACCGCTTCGCCAAGTGTTTTGTTCATTTTCCAGTTCCCAGCTATAATTGGTTTTCTCATGATTGACACTTCCTTATAGCAGTTTTGGTCTTATTTATCGTTTAATGCAGTAACACCTGGAAGCTCTTTGCCTTCCATAAATTCAAGTGAAGCGCCGCCGCCTGTAGAAATATGGCTCATCTGATCAGCAAGACCAAATTTCTCAACAGCTGCTGCTGAATCTCCACCGCCAATGACAGAATATGTATCTTTTGCTTCTGCCAGTGCTTCTGCGATTGCTTTTGTTCCTTTAGCGAATGCGTCGATTTCAAATACACCCATTGGTCCGTTCCAAACAACAAGTTTGCTGTTTTTAATAACATCAGCGTACTTGCCTATTGTCTCTGTTCCAATATCAAGTGCTTCTAGATCACTTGGAATTTCAGAGATTGGCACAATGCTTGTATTCGCATCATTTGAAAAGTCGTCGGCTACCAGAACATCTGTTGGAATCAGGAAGTTCACGCCTTTTTCTTTTGCTCGGTCCATAAAGGATTTCGCTAAATCTACTTTGTCTTCTTCTAATAAAGATTTTCCTACTTCGTGGCCTAGTGCTTTCACAAATGTGTAAGCAAGTCCGCCGCCGATGATGAGGTTGTCCACTTTATCAAGAAGACTTTCAATCACACCGATTTTATCCTTTACTTTGGCGCCACCAATAATCGCTGTAAATGGGCGATCAGGGTTTAAAATGGCTTTTCCTAGAACCTCAAGCTCTTTTTGCATGAGGAAGCCCGAAACAGCCGGAAGATATGCTGCAATACCAGCAGTGGATGCATGTGCACGGTGTGCAGCACCGAACGCATCATTGACATACACATCGGCTAAATCAGCAAATGCTTTTGATAGTTCAGGATCGTTCTTTTCTTCACCAGGATAGAAACGAACGTTTTCAAGCACTAACACATCTCCTTCTTTTAAGTCAGAGATTTGCTTTTTCACGTTGTCGCCGTAAGCTTCATCCGCTTTTTTCACTTCTTGTCCAAGAAGCTCTTGAAGACGTTTCGCTACAGGTGTCAGACGCAATTCTTCAGTAACTTGACCCTTCGGACGACCCAAATGACTAGCTAATAGTACCTTTGCGCCTTGTCCTGTTAAATACTCAATCGTTGGTAATGCTGCGCGAATACGAGTATCATCCGTCACTTTTCCGTCTTTCATTGGAACGTTAAAATCTACGCGGCAGAACACAACTTTACCTTTTACGTCAATGTCTTTTACTGATTTCTTATTCATGCTCGTCAGGAGATCCTCCTTTATTCTGGTTTCCTTACACATTGGACAAGTCTCTCTTTATCCTTTTCCCATTTTGCCCTCATCAAAACGAGAAATCGTGCAGAACGGATAAAAACAGAGAAAAAGGGAAAGGGATGCTTCCCCTTCCCTTGTCCGTCTTCATTATATCGTGTCTCTAGGAAAGAACCAAGTGAGTTCCTTCAGTGTGAGAAATTAAAGACCTTGTTTTGCAATGTAAGCT
>Ga0209295_1000431_pt1:17500-21553 | contig 21553 bp, 12 predicted proteins | sample Porto_5metaG_FD_187428 | JGI IMG/M metagenome (GOLD analysis project Ga0209295, IMG submission 187428) | Marine algal microbial communities from Porto, Portugal - Porto_5 metaG (SPAdes) (version 2) | ecosystem: Host-associated > Algae > Red algae > Unclassified | place: Portugal... | reverse complement strand
CATTGGAAACCCATAGCCAGAGTAATGTCCAACACCCCGAGTTCCCGTCCAGTATTGCCCAACCCTTTTCAAAAGGAATTTCATATCTCACCCAAACCCCCCCCAGCACTTGCGTGCAACGCCAACCGGCTACACTACCCCATTGTCCGACCCCCTCTCTTCAGTTCTGCAAGAGTTCAGACACGTTCACGGGCTCGTTCCGACGCTAGGCCTGTCAACACGTCTTTTGACACTATCACCCCCGCATGCACCCCGCACATTCCCCGAGACACGCCAACACCACTCTTTCCCTTTCTCTACAGAGCCTGCAGTGTGCCTGAAAAGTTTCACGCTCATTGGAAACCCATAGCCAGAGTAATGTCCAACACCCCGAGTTCCCGTCCAGTATTGCCCAACCCTTTTCAAAAGGAATTTCATATCTCACCCAAACCCCCCCCAGCACTTGCGTGCAACGCCAACCGGCTACACTACCCCATTGTCCGACCCCCTCTCTTCAGTTCTGCAAGAGTTCAGACACGTTCACGGGCTCGTTCCGACGCTAGGCCTGTCAACTCGCCTTTTGACGCTACTGCCCGCCCAAGTTGACACCCGTGAGCATGCTATCCACTTCCACGCCGTTCTTTGTTTTGTTGGTACTGCGGTGAGACTTATGTGAGAGCCTGGTATCGTTCGCCGATCTCTTCAACGTTGCAGGTCTCAGACTTAGGTTCGACAACATGCTGAAAGTGCACTCCCCACATCCCTGGGAACGGAAATGCTCTCACGGATGAAGAATTTGTTTGTAACACTCAACTCGCACTCGTACATCAGCACGTTATTCTTCTGACTCTTACGTGCGCATGAAACGTACTTATTGGGTGCAGTTTGACCACCCTTTGCAAACGCACCATCTGCGGCACCTCGGGGGTCGCTCGTCGGCCTCTGCTTGGTCGGCGAGTGGGGGTACAAGATGGAAAGCGACATGCAGGACGGCTGCGCACTTTGCCGCGGCGGTGGTTAAAGGGTGTCGGACAGAATCTTAGGCGAACTGAGGCACGCCGAAGCATCTCTACGGAGCAGTAACACACGGGCTGGCGTGAGTCGCGCCCGGCCATTTGGTAGCCTAGCTACCCGCCCTTGCTCCGGGCGAAAGTCCCCGGATCAGCTGGCAGCAAGTGCCCCCCGGGAAACGGGTGACTCCTGTCGTTATGGTGTGCCTTGTCCTGGGAGGAGTGGGGAAACTCATCCCTCCTGTGGCCCGCGGCGATGCGGTTTGGTCACTCTACCCCCAGCCTAGTAGGGGGAGTGCGACGCCGCGGAGCGGAACGGAAGGAGCCAGGCAGAAGCTTATCGATTATCGGTGAGATATGGGATGAACGGGTTGCATTGGATGCTGCAAAGGTATGTTCTTTTGCACCTCTGGCGACAATGGGGGCTGCGGTGGCGGGACATGATGCGCAAATCACGCATCAACACATTTTATGTGCCGCTCCAGACTGAATGAGCGAGTGCGGTGTTGCACTCTATGTTGAGAATCTGCACGTCAGGCTGATCCCACAAACACACCAAGAGAGGGTGTCCATCGCTTCTTTTCAACTTGTTTCTAGTGACTCACTCGTCTGTCGCTCTTCCGCTTCTATGATGTGTGCTTGCTTGGCGGAGTCTTGTGTGGCATTGTTTATTCTGCCATACGGCCCTCCCTGTCACATACATGTACAGCCTAGCCACCGCACCCGTCAACACAATGGGGCTTACTCTTGGGGTGCCTCCCCCCGTTTATGGATCTCCTGTCGCCCTTCACGCCTTGTCGTCTTTGTTATCGTCGCTGTACTTTCTTCCAACTGCCCTGCTCCGCACACATGTATGTATCTCGCCACAGCAGTTCCCCGAGCCTCTTTCTTCTGCTTCTTTTCGTGCCGAATGAGTACGACCCGACTTTGGCCCACAACCAGGACGGCAAATTCCCCCTTCGCCCGTACCCATTATCACTTCACCCCTCTTCATACCAGCCCGGCATATCATACAGAGTCCACCCCCCTTACAATACCCCACCAGAAAGAAAGCGCCAGCCACGTACCCCCCCCAAACATCACACCCGAGAAGCATCTATGCACAAGGGCGCTCCCGACACTTCCAAGTCACAGTCGCCACGGAACGACATTCTCCCCCGACTCTCATGGTCAACCCCGCGCCTCGCCTGATCACCCCAAGCACTACCGGAGGAACTGAGCCGTCCTGTGTGTGTCCATTGTACCACCAGAAGGCATCCCCGTCAAAAAGACGTGTCTCGGGGCCTTCCTTCAACAAGGTGCAGTTTGACCACCCTTTGCAAACGCACCATCTGGGGCACCTCGGGGAGTCGTCGGACCAACCAGTCAGAATCGCCGCGGAAACACCTTTCCGTGGCGCCTCTGACACTGGACGGAATGGCATTTCCGTGGTGTTTTTCCGGCATGGGCCGAGGTTCCGACCTCGGACACCGAGTGTGCAGTTTGACCACCCTTTCCAAACGCACCATCTGGGGCACCTCGGGGAGTCGTCGGACCAACCAGTCAGAATCGCCGCGGAAACACCTTTCCGTGGCGCCTCTGACACTGGACGGAATGGCATTTCCGTGGTGTTTTTTCGGCATGGGCCGAGGTTCCGACCTCGGACACCGAGTGTGCAGTTTGACCACCCTTTGCAAACGCACCATCTGGGGCACCTCGGGGAGTCGTCGGACCAACCAGTCAGAATCGCCGCGGAAACACCTTTCCGTGGCGCTTCCGACACTGGACGGAATGGCATTTCCGTGGTGTTTTTCCGGCACGGGCCGGGGTTCCGACCTCGGACACCGAGTGTGCAGTTTGACCACCCTTTGCAAACGCACCATCTGGGGCACCTCGGGGAGTCGTCGGACCAACCAGTCAGAATCGCCGCGGAAACACCTTTCCGTGGCGCTTCCGACACTGGACGGAATGGCATTTCCGTGGTGTTTTTCCGGCACGGGCCGGGGTTCCGACCTCGGACACCGAGTGTGCAGTTTGACCACCCTTTGCAAACGCACCATCTGGGGCACCTCGGGGAGTCGTCGGACCAACCAGTCAGAATCGCCGCGGAAACACCTTTCCGTGGCGCCTCTGACACTGGACGGAATGGCATTTCCGTGGTGTTTTTCCGGCATGGGCCGGGGTTCCGACCTCGGACACCGAGTGTGCAGTTTGACCACCCTTTGCAAACGCACCATCTGGGGCACCTCGGATGGTCAGCCGCCACCGCCAACACGACTCGGCAGAACCGCCATGGAAACACCTTTCCGTGGCGATTTCTCGCCATGACAAACGCGCGTCTCTGCCTTGGTTTTGCAGCACGACGCGCGCTGCCGGCTCCATGGGGTCAGAGTCGTCGTGGAAGAACGTTTCCACGGCGATTCTGAGGGTCGGCAGGGAGGGTCTCCGCGACATGTGTCGATGTTGAGAGCCCTTCGCCCCGAAGTTGTCTCCGGAAAGGAACTTGTTCTGCTGTTCTGGGTGATGACGGCGTTACAGGCTGCCCCTGAAGCCGGCAGCATTCTGCATGAGGACTCTGAACCCGTCCCCCCCTTAAAGGTGTCGATTCGCTCTACGTTAAGGGAAGGTGCACGAACGAAGAGCCCAGAAGGGTTTAAGATGCGAAGACTAGCCTCCGAAAAAAGCCACGAGAACCCTTAACTGTGATGTTCCGGTGGAGGTGAAAACTCATCAGATATGTAGGCTTTGGCCTCGACTCTTTGCCTCTTGTATACCGCTGCTTCCGGTCGCGCAGGCGCTCTATGCGCCCCAGCGAATCGGTTCAATTTGTAGTAAACGGTGATTAAGACTAGGGGGAAACACACAAAATGTCTACGACCAACGGTAATCGAAGTCAAAAGACATCAAATGTGTCTAGACCCAGTCAATCTCCGAAATCGTCAAGCGCGACAGAACAGCGAAACAGTCGTTCGTGCCCCTCGTGCAAACGGGGATCGTGTGAACGGCGTATCAAAGATGGTCTGCAGTGTGTTGACGGGGGGGCCCGTGTGGCCTTCACGAACTTTGCCCGCTCCGACTCGGGAAA
>Ga0209295_1000431_pt1:0-7500 | contig 21553 bp, 12 predicted proteins | sample Porto_5metaG_FD_187428 | JGI IMG/M metagenome (GOLD analysis project Ga0209295, IMG submission 187428) | Marine algal microbial communities from Porto, Portugal - Porto_5 metaG (SPAdes) (version 2) | ecosystem: Host-associated > Algae > Red algae > Unclassified | place: Portugal: Porto... | reverse complement strand
TGGAAACACGGCAGGGGCTCCTGTTCGGAGGTATAGTAAAAATTCACTGGGTAGAGTCCGTCAGGATAAAAATGGGCAATCCGCAGCCAAGCCCCTAACCCTGCCACATTACGGCAGGTATGGGGAAGGTTCAACGACTTGAAGGCGCGCCTCGCAAGAGGAATGTAAAGTCTAGTCCCACGGGAAACTGTGCCTTGGAAACATACGGTGGTGTGCCCTGCATGGGACACACTCGACTCGCCTCGACTCGTCCGCACCCACCCGAGGGCTCCAAGGGACGCGACAAACTCCGTTTGCCGCGCCGGTATCAACGTTAGACCGTCGTGAGACAGGTTAGTTTTACCCTACTGATGAGACCGTTGCCGCAACAGTAATTCAACGCAGTACGAGAGGAACTGTTGATTCACATAATTGGTCTTTGCGCCCGGTGGAACCGCCGTTGGCGCGAAGCTACCATGTGCTGGAGTATGGCTGAACGCCTCTAAGCCAGAAACCATGCTGGAAAGCGGCAACCAACGCCTCCCCCAACCCGACATGCATAAGCATAGGCAAAACCTTCGGGGCTGCCCAGAATCATACGAATCAAGTCAAACGCCTCGCGCGCAACCGCGCGGTAGCAGACCTGCCCACCAAATTTTACTCGATGGGGGAGATGAATCCCTTGTAGACGACTCGCATATGGGACTGGGTGTTGTAAGCTTTTGAGTAGCCTCGCTGCTACGATTAGCTGAGACTAAGCCCGTGTTCTTCCGATTTGTTTTCATGAACGTGTAGTGCTTTGAGCCTGCGGTTGGTTACGACAAACGACTTTGTCCCCACCACACTCATCTCACTTTGGCGCCATCTACCTTTGGCCCCGCGCTCATGTCGACATTTCAACCCCCCCGTCCCCGGTCCGCGTCCCAGCGTCGAGTATTCCCTTTTCCAAAACCCCAAAAAGGGGGGGGGTAAGGGGGGTAGACGAAACAACACACGCCTCTTTGTATCAAACCTCCGTGGCGTTTTTTTAACTTTCGTTTAGACGGACGGCACGGGGTGCTGTAGACCCCCAAATAGCCGCCGTGCACACCCCCCTCCACACCCCCATACAACCCCCTTTTACTAGTACCCCTAACCCGTACACCTCCACTCTCCAATCCCTTCTACCAATCCAATCCAATTCAAATAGTCATCTTCTCCCATTCGTTTCGCGGTTCACATACACCCGCGTACCCTTCCTCCTCCTCCCCAAACCATCCCCCAAAGCCACCCACCCCTCCTCGGGTGCTCGGCCTGTTTGCAAACGCGTGCTGCAGTTTGACCACCCCTTGCAAATGCGCAACCAGACGTATCTTGGGTCACCCACCCACCCACCCACCCACCGCCCACCTTCGCTCCCTAGCTCTCTTTTCCTCTCGCCGTCATCCCATCCATCCAGCACCAAGCTCGCTCCCCCCTCAACCTCCACTGTTGCTCTCCCCAACCCCACTTGTAATCTACCGCTTCTTCAAACCCTTCCAATTCTACAAACCCTTCCAAGTCCCCGCCAAACCAAACCACCCTCCCCGTTTCGACAATGGGACCCGCCCGTATGGCCTTTTCACCGCCATGCCTCACCCTCCGCGGCGCCGCCAGTGCGGCGAGCAACCGTTTGTCGTGGCTGTGCGGTGGTGCCCGCCGCACGTCCACCACCACGCCCCGGCGACCGCCCCCCCCCACCGGCGTGCGTGGCCTCCGTGGCGCCGTCGCCGCCGGGGCCGTCGACATGCGGTGGGTCAAGGACAATATCAACACGGTCAAGGCCAACGTCGCCGCCCGCGCTGTGGCCGTTGACGTTGACGCGGCCGTCTCCCTCTACGACGCCTACCTCGCCCTGGTCACCGCCACAGACGACGCGCGGCGGCAGCGCAATTTGGTTGCTAGCCGCATGAAAACCGAGGCGGCCAAAATGACGCCCGACGTCCGCGCCGAGGTCATTGCTCAGGGCAAAGCCCTCAAGGCGTCTGTAACGAGCTTGGAGGGCCGCCTTGCGCATGCCGAATCAGCTTTTGTTGCCGAGGCAGCCAAACTGCCTAACCGCACCCACCCCGACGTGCCGCTCGGCGGAGAGGAGGCAGCCACGACGCTGCGGACCGTCGGGGCGCCCCGGGATTTCGCGGCGGACGGTATGGCGCCGCGCTCGCACGTGGACATTGGCGCAGACCTCGATTTGTTTGACTTTGAGGCTGCCGCACGAGTGGCCGGCAACAAGTTTTACTACCTCAAAAACGCCGGCGCGCTCCTGGAACTAGCACTAATCAACTGGTCCATGGCCTTTGTTGCGAGCCGCGGCTTTACGCCAATGACCGCGCCGGATTTGGCACGGGAAGACGTCGTCGCCGGCTGTGGCTTCGCGCCCCGCGGGGAGGCGTCGCAGGTGTACCGGCTGGAAGAGTCGGATTTGTGCCTAGTCGGCACAGCCGAGATTCCCCTCGGCGGCATGTATGCGGGGCAGGTCTTAACTCCCAAGCAGCTGCCGATGCGCTTAGCCGCCTTTTCCCACTGCTTCCGGCGGGAGGTTGGCGCGGCGGGAACCGCCACGCGCGGCCTCTACCGTGTGCATCAGTTCTCCAAGGTCGAACTCTTCGTCATTGCGCGGCCCGAGGACAGCGAAGCCGTCCACAAGGAGCTCCTCGGCCTCGAGGAGGAGATGTTCACCGCGCTTGGCCTCTGCTACCGCGTTCTCGACATGCCTAGTGGGGACCTCGGCAACCCGGCTTACCGCAAGTTCGACATTGAGGCGTGGATGCCGGGCCGCGGGATTGGGGGGGGGTGGGGAGAAATCTCCTCGGCCTCAAACTGCACTGACTTCCAGGCGCGACGCCTCGGCATCCGCTACCGCGAAGATACGTCAGACGACGAGGCCGCTACGGGCAGCCGGGAAGGGTCCGTCAGCGGCAAGGGGGCCACTCGCTACGCCCACACCCTCAATGCAACGGCGTGTGCCGTCCCGCGGATGATTGTGACCATTTTGGAAAACAACGTCCAGGCCGACGGGAGCGTCACGGTGCCTCACGTGCTCCGCCCGTTTATGGGCGGGCTCGACGTGATTCGGCTACGCTAGCTAGCGCGCGTCCCTGTTCCTAGTAAATCTCCAAAATGTTCCCATCCGTTGATCCACTACAAAATTACTAACCTTAAACTTCCAATAATCACAAATTCTCTAGGAAGACCTCTCCGAGTCGAATTTGAATGCTGTCCAAGTACGTCTTCTACTACGCGGGCTGTCGCCCCGTCCGAATGTCCCTCCTCGACGGCCTACAAAACAGAGTGCAGTTTCACCACCCTTTGCAAATGACCCATCTGCGGTATATCGGGTCGCCCACCACCCCGCTCGCTCTACACGCAACTGCGCCTGTCGCTTCTCCCTGGTACTGCGCCACCTCCTCCTCCACCGCTCTCTTATCCTCTGCTGCTGCCGTCATCATGCACAAAACGGTAGTGATCAACGTCGTCGGCCTCTCCGCTGACCTAGTCGGCGTCCACACCCCCCGGCTCTCCGCATGGATAGCCGGCAGGTCAGCCGCTCCTTCACCCGAGACCACAACACCACCCCACCTTGCGCCCGTCGGGCCCGCCCGCCGCGCATTCATCCGCCCCGTTCTGCCCGCCGTCACCTGCTCGGTTCAGTCCACCTACCTGACCGGCAAACATCCAACCGACCACGGCATCGTCGGCAACGGCTGGTACTTTCGGGACGACGCTGAAGTGCGCTTCTGGCGCCAATCTAACGCCCTCGTGCAGGCTCCCAAAGTGTGGGACGCCGCACGGGCAGCGGACCCCACTTTTACAGTCGCTAACCTGTTTTGGTGGTACGCCATGTACTCAACGGCCGATATATCGGTGACGCCCCGCCCATGCTACCCCGCCGACGGCCGGAAACTTCCAGACATCCACACCAAGCCAGCACAACTGCGGGACGACCTGCAGGGCGCACTCGGGCAATTCCCCCTCTTCTCGTTTTGGGGGCCAGCGACGAACATCTCGGCGAGCCGGTGGATTGCTGACGCAGCGCTAGCGGTCGACGCCAAGTCTAACCCGACCCTTACCATGGTGTACCTCCCACACCTCGACTATGTACTGCAGCGCGAAGGACCTGGCGCCCAAGCTGTGGCCCGCGACTTGAACGAGGTCGATGCCGTCGTTGGCGACCTCATCACCCACTATGAGGCTGTCGGTAGCCACGTGATTGTGCTCAGCGAATATGGCATCACTGCCGTTGACACACCGGTGCACATCAACCGCGCCCTTCGGGCGGCGGGCTTGCTCGCCGTCCGCATCGAAGACGGGCGGGAGCTCCTCGACGCCGGCGCGTCGTCAGCTTTTGCGGTTGTGGACCACCAGGTAGCCCACGTCTACCTCAACGACGCCGACCCAGCGTTGGCTACCCTCGTGCGGGAGCTCGTGACAAACCTCCCCGGCGTGGCGCGCGTCCTAGAAAGCACCGGCAAAGCCGCGGAGCACATTGACCACCACCGCGCCGGGAACCTTGTCGCCGTTGCGACCACGTCTTCCTGGTTCACCTACTACTATTGGCCCGAGGGCGCCGATGACGTCGCTCCCGACTTCGCGCGCACCGTAGACATCCATCGTAAGCCCGGCTACGACCCCGTAGAGCTCTTCCTCGACCCAGAATTGACTTTCGCCAAGGGCCGCGTCGCTTGGCGGCTGGCCCAAAAGATTGTTGGGATGAGGTACCTAATGGATGTCATCCCGCTCAACGCGAAGCTCGTCAAGGGCAGCCATGGGACCACGGACGTGGACCCCGCGTCGGGCGCCGTGCTGTACACCAAGGCCAATGGGGTGTTGGACGGCATGCTCGACTTGAACGGCTGCGTGGATGCCACCGCTGTGTACGACATCATCCTCGAAACACTTCGAACTAGTTAAGTATGTATGTTCCAACTTTGAGCACCATTACAGTTTGTAGAGTTCCTTCGCTTAGCCAAAACAATTGCTCAACCAACACCCACCCCGTGGGCGCACCCCAACGTTGACACGCCGATCTCCTGGCCCATCTATCGAGCCAACAAATGTAGATCATCAACAACATCCACGGCGCCTACCCAGATTTGTTAGTGTGTGATGTATCTGCCATGTCCTCATGTGGATGCCCCGAATCGGGCGCCCGATAGCGTGCCTACTTCGGCGACCAAACCCTTCCCAATTGGGCGCCCAACTGGGGCGCCCAATAGGGGCGCCTAACTTGGGCGCCCAAGGTCGGCGCTCAACTTGGGCGCCGACGTTGTGCCCCCCACTTAGGCGCCGAACGTGGGCGCCGAAATCAGGCGCCTAAGCTACGCGCCCAATCCCTGTCGAGTGGGCGCTGAAGTTGGGCGCCCTCGTTGGGCGCCGCACTTATGCGCCCAACTTAAGCGACCAACTTGGGCGCCTACCTTAGGCGCCCAATCCCTGCCGAGTGAGCGTCGAAGCTAGGCACCCAAGTTGGGCGCCGAACTTATATTGGGCGCCTAAGTTACGCGCCCAATCCCTGCCGAGTGAGCGTCGAAGCTAGGCACCCAAGTTGGGCGCCGAACATATATTGGGCGCCTAAGTTACGCGCCCAATCCCTGCCGAGTGGGCGTCGAAGCTGGGCACCCAAGTTGAGCGCCCAACGTGCGCGCCTAACTTGGGCGCCTAACGTAGGCGTCCAATACCTGCCGAGTGGGCGCCGAAGTTGGGCCCCCAGGTTGGGCGCCGAACTGATGTTGGGCGCCTAAGTTACGCGCCCAATCCCTGCCGAGTGGGCATCGAAGCTGGGCACCCAAGTTGGGCGCTCAACATGGGCGCTTAACTTAGGCGCTCAATGCCTGCCGAGTGGGCGCCCGACTTCGGCGCCCATGTTGGGCCCCCAAGTTGGACACTCAAATTGGGGGCCCAACTTCGGCGCCCACTCGGCAGGTATTGGGCGACTAAGTTAAGCGCCCAAGTTGGGCGCTTATCTTTGGCGCCGAACTTGGGCGCCCACGTTGGGCGCCTGACTTTTGCGCCCAACTTAGGCACTCAACCGTCCCAACTTGGGCGCGCAACCGTCTTTCAGCTTTGAACTTGGTTTTCCCCAATTGAAATTCCCCTTTCCCCAACCCGCCTCACCTCGCCCCAACACCCCCTAAACTCAAACTCGACATGCATTCCGGACCTCCTCCATGCACTCTACCCGTTTCCGTCAAGACTGGCAACGTTCCGCATCGACGTCGTGCCCATATTCATCATACCGCCAAAACCTCCCTAAGTCACCCCACCCACCCCCCCCACCGGCCCGCTCTTCAACCGCGCCACACTACGCCCTTACCCTATGTGTTCCCACTAGACCTGCAGAGTTTCCCCTCTAGCGGATACCCTCCGCCAACTTTATGGCCCAAAAACCAACATTCAGCACTAACCTCACCCCACACCTCCTCCCAGGTGTGCGCCACAAAACTTTGACACGGCATCCTCTTCTCCATTCAGTATAGCTCAGGACTGTACAGTTTCGTGCATTTTCACGGTCTACTTCCAGCGAAACGCCCACATACCCATCATTCGACGCTATGACCCCCCAGGGTCACCCAAACTTCCTCAACACGCACACCCGCCGGACAGGACCCCTCTTCTGTGCGTCCCCAATACGATTGCGCAGTTTCGCCCTCATCCCGTATCGTCCGCAAGAGTTCTGTCCCTCGCCGCACCCCCAGTCTCAATCTTAGATATTCCCACCCTAACTCCCCTAACATTCCCCAACCGTCTTTCAGCTTCGAACTTGGTTTTCCCCAATTGAAATTCCCCTTTCCCCAACCCGCCTCACCTCGCCCCAACACCCCCTAAACTCAAACTCGACATGCATTCCGGACCTCCTCCATGCACTCTACCCGTTTCCGTCAAGACTGGCAACGTTCCGCATCGACGTCGTGCCCATATTCATCATACCGCCAAAACCTCCCTAAGTCACCCCACCCACCCCCCCCACCGGCCCGCTCTTCAACCGCGCCACACTACGCCCTTACCCTATGTGTTCCCACTAGACCTGCAGAGTTTCCCCTCTAGCGGATACCCTCCGCCAACTTTATGGCCCAAAAACCAACATTCAGCACTAACCTCACCCCACACCTCCTCCCAGGTGTGCGCCACAAAACTTTGACACGGCATCCTCTTCTCCATTCAGTATAGCTCAGGACTGTACAGTTTCGTGCATTTTCACGGTCTACTTCCAGAGAAACGCCACCTTTTGCGGATGTGTGCAGTTTGACCACCCTTTGCAAACGCACCATCTGGGGCACCTTGGGGGACTTGTCGTCTGCGTGTCACTCTCGCACCCGAGACGGCCACTTCGACGGCGGAACCCCACCCCCCTCGACCGCGCGCCCCTTTTCGACAGCACGCGGTCACGCCGCACCTCGACGGACTCGACCCCGCCCCCCCCCCCCCCCCCCCCCCCCCCCCCCCCCCCCCCCCCCCCCCCCCCCCCCCCCCCCCCCCCCCCCCCCCCCCCCCCCCCCCCCCCCC
>Ga0209295_1000430_pt1 | contig 21590 bp, 13 predicted proteins | sample Porto_5metaG_FD_187428 | JGI IMG/M metagenome (GOLD analysis project Ga0209295, IMG submission 187428) | Marine algal microbial communities from Porto, Portugal - Porto_5 metaG (SPAdes) (version 2) | ecosystem: Host-associated > Algae > Red algae > Unclassified | place: Portugal: Porto... | reverse complement strand
AGACGGTTGAAAGGAAACAGTTGTTAGTACAAAATTCTACTATCGAAGCCGCAATGTATGCACATTTTAAAAACCCATACTCTTTAGGAGTATTTGTTGATGAGATAGTTTCCTTATTTGATAAAATTTCGAATAAGAATAATAGCGAAGGCTCGCAATGGAACACTTTTTTACTTCAAGGTTACACCAATCAACATATTGATATATCTAGGAAAACTACTGATAGTTATAGAATGAAAGCATCTTATCCAACTATACTTGGCTCAATTCAGACGCAGTTACTTCCTAAGCTTTTTGCTCATGGTAATTTGGAGAGTGGTTTTATTGATAGAATTTTATTTACTCCTAGATTGACGACTAATAGCAAACTGTCTAAATCCAGATTACCCGACGAGATTATAAATAATTATGAGGAAAGCTTAAAAAGCGTTTTACACTATCGACAAGCTATAGAAGGAGAAAGAAAGTCTCTATCTCTAAATCTATGCTCAGGAGCAGAGGATATGCTTCATAACTATGTACAGAATTTAATAATTAAACAACAGCACTTGCCAAGTATTCATAGGGAGTATAACTCTAAGATGCAGATAAATATTTATAAATTAATTATAGTTATGTATCTTATGGTGAACGCTACTGATAGCGGATTTCAAAAGCCAATTACAATAGAAACTATTGATTTAGCCATGTGCATTAATGAATTCTATTTTACAAATTTCAAGATGATTACATCAACTAGTGTCAATGTGGTTGATGATAAAATTTTTAAAGAAATACTTATCAAGAAAGCAATAAGTAATGGCGCAACACAATCGGATATTATTTCTATTACTAGAATGTCTAAGAGTCAGGCTTCAAAATTATGGCACAAGTACCTTAACGAAATGGATATGAAACTGGAAACTGGAAACTAATTTTTAAAAACACCGTACGCCCATATTTTGCTATGCTAGATACCAAACTCTATTAAAGTTTCTAGTTTCCAGTTTCCTTCGTTAAATTTCTTATCCATTAATTCTAACATTTATAAAAATTTTGATTGTGTACCATTAGGTTAGTTCTACCGAAATTTAGGGTAGTTGCTATGTGTTTATCTCGGGTAGGCTATATAGGTAATAGGGTAGGTGTAATGTGGTTAACTAGGGTAGGCAGTCGAGTATGCGATATTGGTAATAGGGTAGGAAATCGGTTAGGAGTAATTTATAATTGGGAAGTTGCTATGTGGTTAACTAGGTTAGGCGGTCGGTTAGGCATTATTCGTAATAGGGTAGCCTGTCGGACAGTCGTAACTAAATATTAGGGTAGGCATCGGGTATGCTAATATATAAAAATAAACCATCGTTTAATTATACTTGATTAATGGTTGAATGCTGTCATTTTACTGGATGCTACTGACGCGCCAAGAACTTTCATCTTATCAAACTATTCAATTAAAATAATAACCTTGAAAATGTATCATAGCTAGTGAAGTTTCATTATTCTATGCAAGCTATTGAAACAATATGTTGAATTCTTTTTATATATTACTACTTTCTAAAAAAGACTAGAATAGCATATGACCTTATTCGATAAGATAAATAGTTTAAGAGAAATTAATACTCTTTCTAAGCACGAACAACTGGTCAATGGTATTATACAGGCTATTGATGAAAAGATCTTAGAAAGAGGTGATAAGTTGCCATCCATAAATCAAATGGTGTCGCAATTGGGTTTTGCAAGACAAACAATAGTCAAGGCTTATGAAGAGCTTAAAGATCGAGGTTTAGTAGAATCAAAAAAACTAAAAGGTTACTTTGTTGTCAGTAATGAGACCAAGGTAATATTAAAGGTTGCGCTAATAATGTTCTCTTTTCAGCGATTTCAACAAGATTTTTATGACTCCTTTAGAAAAGGATTGGGTAAAAAATATCAAATAGATGTTTTCTTTCATCATAATAACTTAGAAATATTTAATAGTATATTTCAAAATATTCAGGGTAAATATGGCATGTATGCTATTGCCCCGATACAAGATCCTAGTTTACGTCAGGTATTAGAATCTATTCCGCCTTCCAATTTATTAATAATAGATAGGTTTATTGAACTTGATAAATCTTACTCTTATATCTCGCAAGAATTTGAAGAATCTACCTATGCAAAGCTGGTAGAACTATTATCTGAAATTACTAAGTATAAAAAGTTTGTATTATTTTTTAAGGAAGATGCAGATTACCCAATAGGAATTTTAAAAGCGTTTAATAGGTTTTGTGAAGATTACGATATAGAGGCATCTGTCGTAAGTAAGTATAAATCGAAATCTATTAAAAAAGGAAGTTTATACTTTTTTGTGAGTGATACTTATATATGGGATGTTTTAAAAGATATTAGAAACAGTGAATATAAAGTCGGTAAGGAAATCGGGATCTTATCACATAATGATCACGTAGTAAAAGAAATTATATTTGGAGGTATTACCACCATTTCAACAGACTTCAAAGAAATGGGAAAAAAGGCAGCTAGCCATATCAAAAACCACGGTGATACTCATATTATTATGCCTTCAGATCTATTAAAAAGGCATTCTCTTTAGGTTAAAAATCTATTTCATGAATCTTTAATTGTTATATCTGTATTTTTTATACGGATATATTATTATATTCTATTTTTTAACTCAATATTTTGATATTATAGAAATATTTATATATTTGTAAACTAGCATAGACTGGCATAGTACAATTTTATGTCAATCAGCTAAAATCAACTAACGAAAAAAAATTATTAACAAACATTAATTTTATGATGGGAAAAACACTCAAACAAATTATGGGTTTTGCTTTTGCACTACTTGGTAGTATTGCTTTTGCGCAAACCACACAGGTATCTGGGACGGTATCTGATATGCAAGGACCATTACCCGGCGTTAACATTATGGTAAAGGGAACCACAAACGGGGTAACTTCGGATTTTGACGGAAATTATACCATTTCCGATTTAAGCGCTGATGCCGTATTAGTATTCAGTTACATTGGGTTTTCAACTCAAGAAATTATCGTTTCAAATCGTTCTACTATTGATGTAGAGCTTAGTGAAGATTCCGCACTACTAGATGAAGTAGTAGTCGTGGGCTATGGTACTTCTAATAAAAGAGAGCTAACCAGTTCTGTTGCCACCATTAAAAAAGATGCAATTGTAAATGTTGTGGCAAGTAACCCTACAACAGCTCTACAAGGTAAACTGTCTGGTATACAAGTAGAAAGTTTTGGTGGTCAACCAGGTGGTTCTGCCAATGTCTTTATTAGAGGGGTAAACTCTTTAAGTAATGCAGATCCTTTATTTATAGTAGATGGTTTGTTTGTTGATAATATGGATTATGTAAATCCGCAAGATATCGAAGATATATCTATATTAAAAGATGCAGCGGCAGCTTCGATCTACGGTTCAAGAGCGGCAAACGGTGTTGTATTAATTAAAACCAACCATGGTCAAAAGAATAGAGCTATTGAAGTAAAGATTAATACAAGAGTAGGATTCGATACGCCTAGCAAAAAATTAGATTACATAAACGGTCAACAATATACAGACTATTTAAATCAGCGATTTGCAAATGATGGTGAGTCTACAACAGTAGCATATAATGGTGTAAATACAGATTGGCAAGAAGAGTCGTTAAGTTCAGGTGTTGTTGAAGATTTAGGATTTTCAATTTCTGGTGGTGGTGAAAACACCTCCTACTATACTTCGGGTAATTATTTTAATCAAGATGGTATTTTAGTTGGTTCTGGTTTCAAGAGAATTAATATGAGATTCAATAGTAGATCAGACTTTGGTAGGTTTACTATGACACAATCATTGGGTATAACAGAAGGTAAGTTACAAGAAAACAACTGGTATGGTTGGGATGGTGCATCAGTACCAACCTTAGCATTCAGAAATCCAGCGAATGATGGTGGTTTTGAAGCTCCTTCATTACCTATTCATGGTCCTGGTGGTATAAATCAATATGGGTTGTCTAGTCTTGAGGATAATTTAGTAACGACAAGAACCATTTTCGGTAATGCAAAATTAGATTATGAAATTGTTGATGGCTTAACAGCTTCATTGAATTTCGGTATTGATTATACGAACAGAAACAGTTTTCAATTTACACCGACATACTTTATGAGTAGTGTTGATGCTGTATTGAATGTAAATACAGAAAATGATTTAACAGATTACAGACAAGAAGATGTAAATGTTCTTGTAGAACCAACATTGGCATATGACAAAGAATTTGGTGTACATAAATTAGGTGCGGTTGCAGGTTTCACTTATTTCAAAGAAACACAAAAAGGCAACGGTGTGTTTGGTCAAGGTACGCCATCTAATGTAATACGTAATGTTGGTGCACTACCATCTACTGAGCAATTGGTGTTATTGGGTAATAATAATACAGCGGCGTTACAATCTTATTTTGGTCGTTTAAACTATGGTTATGATAGTAAGTATTTATTTTCGGCTACATTAAGAAGAGATGCGTCTTCGCGTTTTGCACCAGATAATAGAGTAGGTTATTTCCCTTCTTTCTCTGCAGGGTGGAATATTAGTGATGAAGACTTCTGGAAATCAGAAACCATCAACTATTTTAAATTAAGGGCTTCTTACGGTGTACTAGGTTCATATCCTGATACATTTTATCCAACACAAGCTACTTTTCAAGCAAACCAATCGAATACTTCTTTCGGTGGCGGTTTGGCAACAGGTTTAGCACAAACTACATTGGCAGATCCTAATTTGGTTTGGGAAACATCTAAAACTTTTGATATTGGTTTTGATATAGCTTTCATGAATAATAAGATGAATTTTACGATGGATTATTATTCGAAAAATATCGAAGATGTATTGGTAGCTATAAACGTACCGTCTACAAGTGGTGTTAGTTTACCTGTAACCAGAAATGCTGGTACACTTGTAAATAACGGATTGGAATGGGATTTAACGTATCGCAAAAACGATGGAGATTTCACGTATACCGTTGGAACAAACTTCTCGTTCAACCTTAAAAGTGAAGCGGGCGATGTACCGAATCCAATTTTAGGACCAGCAATTGATGAAGATTTACGTGTAGTTAACAGAACAACAGCAGGCGAGCCTATTGGTGCTTTTTATGGTTATGAAGTAGAAGATAAAGTAGATCCTGCAACAGGAGATTTTGTACGAGTAGATGTAAATGGTGATGGTGCTATTACAGCAGACGATATTACTAATATTGGTAATCCAACTCCAGATTTCACTTATGGTTTAAATTTAAATGCCGAGTATAAAAATTTCGATTTCGCACTTAGTTTTAACGGGGTGCAAGGCAATGAAATTTATAACTTAAGTAGATATTATAGCATCTTATGGCAAGATGGTGGTAAGCTTACCGATGTATTAAATTCATGGACACCTTCTAATACAGATACAAATATACCAAGAGCTTCAATTTCTGATGCTGCAGGTAACAAGGCTCCTTCTTCGTTCTTCGTTGAAGACGGTTCTTACTTCAGATTGAAAAATTTAGATATCGGATATAATTTTAGAGATGGCTTTGCTGGTTTAGACTGGGTAAAAGATGTTCGTTTATCACTGAATGTGCAAAACGTGTTTGTAATTACCGGTTATAGCGGTTACGATCCAGATGTTTCTTCAACAAATGGAGGTAGGGCAAATAGAAATTCTGGTGTGCCAGGATTAAGAGATAGAGTAAATCCATTATTAGGTAGAGGCTTGGATGCAAGAGCGTATCCAAATGCAAGAACAATAATGTTTGGTGTACAAGCTACTTTCTAATCATAAAATTTAAGACAATGAAAAATATTTTTAAATCAAAAAACTTAGCCCTAGCGCTATCGAGTATTGTTTTATTAGGTTCGTGTTCAGATGAACTTTTAGATCAAGAAAATAACAACGCAACTTCTACTGCCAATTTTGGTACTTCAATTGCACAGGTAGAGTCTGCGGTAAACGGTGCATTTCACCCAATAACAGATACTTTTTTCTGGGGTAGAATTGTACATACCGGAGCATTATTGCGTTCAGATGAATTTAACGTATTTCCTTTTGGTAGTAATACGGCAATGTCAACATTGCAAGGTAATCCGGGTGATAGATGGGCAACAGAACCTTTTCAGCAGTTGTATAAATCTATTGCACGTTGTAATAATATTATCACTAACGTAAATGAAGAAGGTATAACCGATACGGAGATTAGAAATAATCTTGTAGGTCAAGCATACTTTTTAAGAGCTTTCGATTATTGGTATTTATTAAATTTATATGGTAGTGTGCCGTTAATAACAGAATTACCAGATTTAGACAATCTACTAGTTGATCAAGCAGCGCCAGAAGCTATTTGGACACAGATTATTGCTGATCTAGAAATGGCAGAACAAATGCTTCCAGAAACTTGGGGCGGTGATAATTTAGGTAGACCAACTTCTGGTGCTGCAACGGCACTAAAAGGAAAGAGCTATTTGTATATGAAAGAGTATCCATTGGCAATAGAGGCGCTACAAAGCCTGGTTGGTCAATACAGTTTACTTCCTTCAGCTCAATATGCCGATAACTTTACAACTACGAACGAAAATAATCAAGAGTCTATATTCGAACTACAATTTTTAGGTCAAACGACTTTTATTTGGGGCACAGATATACCTGGTACGGGTACTATGGGTAATTATCATATTGATTATGCACCACCAACAAAATCTCCTGATCAAAGTCACGTGGTAAACCCTTGGTTGAAAGATTTATTTGAATCAAACGGAGACATAGTTCGTAGAAATGAAACATTGGTATATGATTATCCTGGTGCTTTGGGTTATGGTGGTTCTGATTACTTGACAGATTTTGCAGGTGATATTACTGTAGCAAATGATGCTGAAGTAGAACCTATATTTTCAAAAAAATATGCAGGTTTAGATCTTGGTACTAGAGAACAAGTAGATTTCTTAGGTACTAATGTGGGTAACAATTGGAGAATTATTAGATACGCAGATGTTTTGTTAATGCTTGCAGAAGCTTTAAATGAAAATAATCAGCCGGCTCTTGCAGGTCCATTCGTTGATGAGGTTCGTGTTAGAGCGGGTATTTCAACTATTACAGATTCAAATTTAAGTCAAGCCGATATGCGTCAGGCAATTATTGATGAACGTGCTATGGAGTTGGCTGGTGAAGGACACCGTTTCTTTGACTTAGTTCGTTGGGGTCTTGCAGATGATTATATGGGTGCTAATTCATTACACGGTGCAAATCCGAAATCATTAAGTGGTGGGGTATTTGAAGTTGGTAAGCATGAGTTAGTTTGGATACCTAGTTCAGAATTGGATGCGAACCCTAATTTGGTACAAAACCCTGGTTATTAAAAAGTTTGTTAGTTTTTGTTGTTGAGTTTAATAGGCCAAGTATGTTGAGATACTTGGCTTTAAACTTAAATTATTATTTTTCTTATGAATAGATATGTTTCCTTATTATGTTTTCTACAGCTATTTTTAAGTAGCTGCGATTCTAATAATGAAGGTTTTGTTTTAAATACTGTTTCAGAGCAAACAACCCATATCAATTTTTCAAATACAATTACTGAAACCGAAGAAATCAATATTATCGATTTTCAATATTGCTACAATGGCGGCGGTGTTGGTATAGGTGATTTTAATAACGACTCACTTCAAGATATTGTCTTTACAGGAAACCAGGTATCATCAAGAATTTATTTGAATAATGGAAATTTAGCCTTTACGGATATTTCTGAGAAGGCTAAATTTTTTACAGATTCTTGGATTACAGGTGTTTCGGTCGTAGACATAAATTCTGATGGTTGGGACGATATTTACCTAAACGTAGGTGGGGCAAATTGCAATAATGATTGTCCGAATTTATTATTCGTAAATCAAGGTTTAGATCAAGAAGGTAGTCCGTTTTTTAAAGAAGAGGCAAGGTCGTATGGTCTAGATGATGCGAACTATGCACAGCAAGCAGTTTTTTTCGACTATGATCTAGATGGTGATTTAGATGTCTACATAGTTCATAATGGTAATACGACACACGATAAAAATACACCAATGCCTAAAAGGTATTTACCAGGGCATTTGTCCGATTATCTTTTAAAGAATGAAACGGTGGCAGGTATTGAGCATCCGGTGTATAGAAATGTTTCAGATAGCTTACATATTACCGGTAAAGGTTTTGGCCTAGGGGTTGGGATACATGATTTTAATGGAGATGGTTTACCAGATATATATGTGTCCAATGATTTTATAACAGATGATTTTCTGTATATCAACATTGCTTCGATATCGAATGAGGATCCAACTTTTCTAGAATCTAGTAAAGACTATGTATCTCATGAGACCTATAATGCCATGGGCGTAGATATTTCAGATATTAATAACGACGCAAAACCAGATATTCTAGTTGTAGATATGTTACCAGATCAATATAAAAGACAAAAGTCGATGTTGGGCAGCATGAATTATGATAAGTTTTTATTGTCGCGAAAAAATGAATATACCAACCAATTTATGCACAATACCCTTCAAATGGGTAGTGGTTTTATTAATAATGCGCCTATAAAATCTAGCGAAGTAGGTTTTCAAAAAGGAATTTCAAGTACCGATTGGAGCTGGGCTCCATTAATGGTAGATTTTGATAATGATGGTGATAAAGATATATACATCACCAATGGTTATGTAAAAGATATTACAGATTTAGACTTTATTAATTATTCTAATGAAAACGGAATATTTGGAACTCCTGAAGCAAAAAGCAAACGGCTAAAAGAGTCTGTCTCGAAATTACCAGGTATTCATTTACCTAATTTTATTTATGAGCAAGTTACAAGTGATAACTTTAACGATGTTTCTACAACATGGATTAAAGAAAAAGAATCATTTTCGAATGGTACGGCATATGCAGATTTGGATAATGATGGCGATTTAGATTTGGTGGTCAATAATATCAACGAGAAAGCCTTTGTATTAGAGAATACAACATCAAAAAATAAGTCTACCAATTATTTACGACTACGTCTAAACGGAGGTGTTTACAATAAAAAAGCTATAGGAGCTAAAATTTCGATTTACCATAATGGTAGTGTTCAAAATCAATATCATTCTGTAATTAGAGGGTATTTGTCATCAATGGAACCAATTGTACATTTCGGCTTAAAAGACACCATAATTGATTCGTTGAAAGTACAATGGCCCAATGGTAAAACCACTACGAAGTATAGTGTGGAAGCTAATCAAGTATTAAACTTAACGCAGGATGAGGCAGAAGCAACAGTACTAAGCGATAAACAAAAAACGCTTTTATTTGAATTAGATACTACGTTGTTAAACTATAAACAAGATGACACTCCTTTAAATGAGTATACGTTTCAGCATCTATTAGTAAAGCAACATACGGCAAAAAGTTCTTGTATAGTAGCGGAAAATATTGATGGTATTGCGGGCGATGAATTATTTGTAGGTGGCAGTAAAGGTAAACCGAGTAGCATATGGTTTCAGAATACTGAAGGTAAGTATACTCCTGTTCAACTTTTAGATACAGAATATGATGATGTAGCAGCGGTTTTTTTTGATGTTGACCAAGATGGTGATTTAGACTTATATGTTGCCAGCGGTGGTAATAGATTTGAAGAAGGCTCTACAAATTACCAAGACAGGGTCTATTTAAATAATGGTCATGGAGTGTTTACTAAAAGTAAAGGTATAGTGCCTGCAATTCATGAAAGTACTAGTACGCTTGCTGCAGAAGATTTTGATAAAGACGGTGATATTGATGTTTTTGTTGGGTCAAGACTAACTCCAAAAGAGTATCCGTTACTACCAGAAAGTACATTTCTGATAAATGAAAAAGGAAGATTTCATAAAAAGTTTCAATCACTATTCGAAGAATTGGGGATGGTAACCAGCGCATTATGGGAAGATGTAGACAATGACTCATGGAAAGATTTGGTCGTGGTTGGAGAGTTTATGGAAATCACCATTTTTAAGAATAATAAGGGCGATTTAAATCGCATGCCAATAGCATGGCTAAATGATAAGGATGAAAACATAAGCACATCTGGATGGTGGAATAAGGTTGTAGCAACCGATATTGATAACGATGGTGATACAGATTTCATTTTAGGTAACCAAGGTACAAATGGCTTTATGAAACCAACACAAGCCAAACCAGTATATGTGTATACCAGAGATTATGATAAGAACGGAAGTTTTGATCCTGTTTTGGCAATGTATTTTAATACAGAAGAAGGTGAGCAATTATTACCGGTGCATTCTAGAGATGATGTTATGAAACAGCTTACTGTTTTAAAGAATGACCACACCTCTTATCAAGACTTTGCAAATGCGAGTTTTGAAGAGTTGTTGAAAATTAAAGACCTATCATTAGAAACCCTACAGGTGTCAATTTTTGAAAGTAGTTATGCAGAAAATTTAGGAAACGGAAAATTCAGATTGGTAGCACTGCCAGATAAATGTCAAGTAGCACCAATTCAAGATATTTTGGTCGATGATTTGGATAACGATGGTAATATAGATGTGCTTTTGGTGGGTAATGACCTAACAACAGAAACTCATTACGGTAACCAAGATGCACTGTCTGGTTTACAAATAGAAAGAGATAACAATGAATTTGTGGTGTATGATAGTAGAGATTCTGGTTTTTACGTGCCCGGGCAATCGAATCACCTAATTCAAGCAAAAGATAAAAATGGGAAGACTTTTTTAATGGCGACCCAATATAATGACGAAGCAAAAGTATTTTTTAAAAACTAATTAAAGAATTTTTTATGAATGTTGATAGTATTGATGCTACTATAGAAGCTATGGAAATAATAGGAGATGATGCCAATGTATCTTCTTCCATCCAAAAAATAAGTGCTGATAATGGCTTAGAAATTTATCAGTTTCACGTCTCGTGCAGTGAGAAGAAATTTCCAAAACCAATAACATTAAGGTGGAAAGTACCTGCAGTAAATGTAAAAGGTGTATGGAAACCTACAACAGATTTCTCAAAAAGAATTCAGGCAGATTGGGAGTTGGATCATATGGAATCTAGAATTTCTATCGATGCTCCAGTAATAAGTTTGTTTGGTCATAATGATGAAAACATAATCACCTTCGCATGTTCAAATGCAATAAATAAATTGCAAATGAACGCGCGAATTAGAGAAGAGGATAATTACTTCTATTGCCATATTACTTTCTTTTCTGAAGAAGAGCAGGCTCTTGAAAATTTCGATGCACAAATTCGAATAGATACTAGAAATACAGGCTTTTCGACAACGTTAAAAGATGTATCTAAATGGTGGGAAACTTTTGATGATTTAAAACCGACAACAGTACCTGCAATAGCGAAAATGCCACTGTATTCTACTTGGTATCAATTTCACCAGAATTTAGATTTAGAACTTTTACTTGAAGAATGCAAGCTAGCGAGTGATTTAGGGTACAAAGCGATAATTATTGATGACGGTTGGCAAACTTTCGACAATAACAGAGGCTATGATTATACGGGTGATTGGAAACCAGAACGTATACCGAATATGGCAGCATATGTAAAACAAATACATGATACCGGTCTAAAAGCTGCAATATGGTATTCAGTGCCATTCTGTGGTCCAAAATCAGAAGCTTTCAAGAGGTTTAAAGGTAAGTTTTTAACAGAAGATCATAGATGGGCACCAGTGTTCGATCCAAGGTATCCAGAAGTAAGGGAATATCTAATTGGTATCTATACAAATGCGGTTAAAGAATGGAACTTAGACGGATTAAAACTTGATTTTATTGATGATTTTAGGTTGTACGAAAGCACACCTTTAGGTTTGGGAAATGGGAGAGATTATGCCTCGATAAACGAAGCGGTAGACAGATTGATGACCGATGTAATCAAAAATTTGCAAGCAATTAAGCCAGATATTTTTATTGAGTTTAGACAAAAATATGTTGGTCCGGCTATGCGTAAATTTGGCAATATGTTACGTGCATTCGATTGCCCGGGCGATGCGACCATGAATAGAATTCGTATAGCAGATATTAGAATGTTATGTGGCAATACCGCTGTACATTCAGACATGGTTACCTGGCATGATTCTGAACCTGTAGAAATTGCAGCGCTTCAATTGATCAATACATTTTTTGGGGTTCCACAACTATCCATGTTTATTTCAAAAGCCTCTATTGAACATAAGAAAATGATAGCTTTTTATACCGATTATTGGAATAAGAATGCAGATGTGCTTATGAATGGAGATTTTACGCCGTATAGACCATTAGCCAATTATCCGTTGCAGAAAGTCACTACGACTGATAAGACAATTTATGGAGTATATGATGCATATGTTATCGATTTAGAAAATGTGGGTAGTGAATTCCATATTTTAAACGGGCAAATTGCTGATTCTGTTATCATCAGAAATACCAACGATTTTGAAGATTACCAATGTTACGTATATGACTGTCAAGGGCAGCTTGTAGAAGAAAAATCAATATCGTTTAACAAAGGTATACTAGAGGTAGCCATACCGCCATGTGGAATTTTAATTGCGAAGAAAGCTTAAATCTACAATATGAGCGAAAAAGAAAAAATGACCCAAGGTCTTCCTTACGATCCAAACGATTCAGAATTGGTAGAAGGTAGATTGAGTGCTCGTCGGTTAATGCGAGAGATTTCTGCGATATCAGAAGATGATGAGCAGAATCGAAAAAAGTTATTTAGAAAACTTTTTGCAGAGACCAGTAATGAATTTTACATAGAAAATCCGTTCATATGTGATTATGGTTACAATATCCATTGGGGAGAAAATGCTTATGCAAATTTCGGCTGTATTATATTAGATGCTGCCCCAGTATATATCGGTAAAAATGTAATGATTGCGCCTGGTGTTAGAATAATGACGGCTACCCATCCTTTAGAATATAAAACTCGTAACTCAGGTATTGAATTTGCAAAACCTATTCATATTGGTGACAATGTATGGATCGGTGCGGGTGTTATTGTAAACCCAGGGGTAAAGATTGGTAATAATACTGTCATAGGTTCTGGTAGCGTTGTAGTAAAAGACATTCCAGAAAATGTGGTTGCCGTAGGTAACCCTTGTAAAGTACTGAAAAGCATTGATAACCCAGAATAATTGTCAAGTAATCTAATAGTAACTAACAACTAAAATATAATAAGCATGCTCTCAATTATTTCTTTTTTAGGTTTCACAATTTTAGTTGCAGTAATAGCTTGGTACAACACACGCAAAACAGATGAGAAATCTGCAGATGGTTATTTTCTTGCAGGTAGAAGTTTGGGCGCAATTACTATTGGCGGGTCTATACTCTTAACTAATCTTTCTGCAGAACAAATAGTTGGGTTAAATGGGCAGTCTTTTGCTCAAGGAGTTTTAGTAATGGCATGGGAAACTTTAGCTGCCATTGCCTTAGTTATTACCGCTATATATCTTTTACCTAAGTATATGCGGTCAGGTATTACTACAATTCCCGAGTTTATTGAAGAACGTTTCGATTCGCAAACGAAATCAATTTTAGCATTTTTATTTTTAGTAGCCTTTGGTATCGTGTTATTACCTACCATACTCTATTCGGGCTCAATAGCATTCAGTACAATGTTCGATTTGCCTGAGTTGCTTGGTGTTTCTCAATCTACTGTAATTTGGATTTGCGTGTGGTCTATTGGGTTAATAGGTTCTGTATATGCAATTTTCGGTGGATTAAAAGCTGTTGCGGTATCAGATTTAGTTAATGCAATCGGTTTGTTGATAGGTGGTCTATTGATACCTGTTTTTGGACTAATGCTTATTGGAGACGGAAGCGTTTCTGATGGTTTTAGTGAATTATGGGCTGCAAATCCCGATAAATTTAATGCCAAGGGTGAAGTTGATTCTTATCTGCCATTTAGTACGTTGTTTACCGGTTTAATGATTGCACAAATGTATTATTGGGGAACCAACCAATCTATTCTACAGAGAGTGTTCGGTGCAAAAAGTTTGGCAGAAGGTCAAAAGGGAATGATGTTAGCTGGCTTCGTAAAATTTCTGATTCCGATAATTGTGGTTTTACCTGGTATTATTGCTTGGCATATTTTCGGTGCTGAATTAGAGAATCCTGATCAAGCATACCCGGCTTTAGTTAAAAAAGTATTACCAGGTGCTTTCTTAGGCTTCTTCGCAGCAGTATTGTTCGGTGCAATTTTAAGTTCGTTTAATAGCTTATTGAACAGTAGTTCAACACTTTTTGGTATTGACTTATACCGACAATATTTTAATAAAAATGCCTCAGATACTCAAATGGTACGCGCAGGTAAGGTTTTCGGTTTGTTTTTAGCTTTTATATCAATGACTTTGGCTCCATTTATCGCAAACGCTCCAGATGGTCTATTTGCCTATATACAAGAATCTTTGGGTAGTTTAAGTGTGCCAATTTTGGCAGTTGTTACCATAGGTATGTTGACCAAAAATGTGCCTGCAAGAGCAGCAAAAATTGTATTAACAGGTGGTGTAGCAATGTATTTGGTAAGTCAATTTGTGCTTAGTCCCTATTTTATTGATGCTGCAATGGCAGAAGCAGCCGGGAATGGTATAACAAATGCCAAAGAGCTAGGTATTATAAAGGCACAGGCATATCCTCATTTTTTACACGTAATGGGAATTCTATTTGTAATCAACGTTGGGTTTCTATTGCTAATGGGTAAAATGTATCCGAATAAGAATAATTATAATCCGAAAGTCACAGATCAAATAGATGTAACCCCGTGGAAACACGCTAAGCTAGTTGGTTTGATTATTACTGTATTAGTATTAAGTACGTATTTGATTTTTTAAAGAATATAAAACTATATGAAGAAATATGTCATAGCCTTAGATCAAGGTACCACAAGTACAAGAACCATTGTTTTCGATAAGGAAGGTAGTATAATATCAATTGCTCAAAAAGAATTAAAGCAATATTATCCACAACCAGGTTGGGTAGAGCATGATGCGTTAGAAATTTATAACGACCAATTAGAAACCTTCAATGAGGCAGTAGAAAAATCTGGTATAGACCCTAAAGATATAGCATCTATAGGTATAACCAACCAAAGGGAAACAACTGTTGTTTGGGATAGGGAAACAGGTAAGCCCATACACAAAGCTATCGTTTGGTTAGATAAAAGAACAACTGATATCTGTAATGATTTAGAAGAAAAAGGCTTAACGAATTACATACGGCAGAATACGGGTCTTGTAATCGATTCTTACTTTTCAGGCACAAAATTAAAATGGATTCTAGATAATGTAGAAGGAGCTCAAGAAAAAGCCGAAGCAGGTAAATTAATGTTCGGTACTATTGATAGTTGGTTGATCTATAAGTTTACGGAAGGTAAAGAGCATGTAACTGATCATACCAATGCATCGCGAACTTTAATTTATAATATTCAAAAATTAAAATGGGACGATAAACTTCTGGAAGAATTAAATATTCCAAAATCATTATTACCTAAAGTTCAAAATTCATCTTCAGATTTTGGGTCAATTAATTATAAGGGTGTTCTTATTCCTATCTATGGTGTAGCGGGCGATCAACAAGCTGCTTTATTCGGTCAAGGTGGTTTTGAAGAAGGTATCGCAAAAAGTACATTCGGTACAGGTTGCTTTATACTTTTGAACACAGGTGAAAAATTGGTGAATTCAAAGAAAGGTTTGTTGACAACACTAACGTGTAGTTTAGAGAATGAACCTGTACACTACGCTTTGGAAGGCAGTATTTTTGCAGGTGGTGCATCTATTCAGTGGTTAAGAGATAGAATGAAAGTAATTGATAGCGCAAGTGAAACAGAAGCTATTTGCAAAAGTATTGGTCCGTTGAAGAATGTGTATGTAGTACCTGCATTTGCCGGTTTAGGTGCTCCACATTGGGATTCTGAAGCTAAGGGAAGCATCTATGGAATGACCTTGGATACAGGAAGGGAAGAGCTTATAAAAGCCACTGTAAATTCTTTGGCTTACCAAACTAAGGATGTTATTCGTGCAATGGAAAAAGATTGCAAAAACAAAAGTGTAACCTTAAAAGTAGACGGGGGCGCAAGTGCAAATAATTACTTGATGCAGTTTCAATCAAATATTTTAAATATTGAGGTAGATCGCCCTAAAATGATAGAGGTTACCGCATTTGGTGCGGCTTTATTGGCAGGTATTAAAGCAGGTATTTGGACTAAAAATGATATAGCGAAAATTAGAGAGGTCGATACGATTTTCAGTCCTAAAATGGACAAAAAGGAAAGAAAATCGAATTATAAAGGCTGGAAAAAAGCAGTTAAAAGAACAAAAACAAAGTAAGCATATGGAGATGGATAAAATGATGGAGTTTTCAGTTTTAAATAGAGCTGCACAAATTGAAAAATTACAAGAAACTAAATTCGATTTGGTCATAATAGGTGGTGGAGTAACTGGCGCTGGTATAGCTTTAGATGCCGCTTCACGAGGACTAAAGGTGTGCTTGGTCGAGAAGAACGATTTTGCTTCGGGCACAAGTAATAAATCTACCAAGCTTATTCATGGTGGATTACGATACCTAAAACAATTTGAAATTGGTTTGGTTAGGGAATCTGGATCAGAGCGTGCCATCGTGCACAAATTGGCTCCCCACTTGGTAATACCTGAAAAAATGTTGTTGCCTTTAGTTGAAGGCGGTACATATGGAAAAATGATGACTTCAATTGGTCTTCAGGTATATGATTTTCTTGCGGATGTAAAAGGTGATGACAGACGTAAGATGTTAGATAAAGGGGAGACAATAGAAAAAGAACCATTACTTGATGAAAAAGTTGTTTTAGGTGGCGGACTTTATGCTGAATATAGAACAGATGACGCAAGACTAACCATTGAGATTTTGAAAAAAGCAGCCTCATATGGTGCAATCATTATCAATTATTGTGAGATGGAATCTTTCAATTATGATGAAAATCATAAGATTAAAAGCCTTAATTGTAAAGATGGTAATTCAGGTAATTTGTTTAAAATAAAGGCTAGAAATTATGTTTCTGCGGCAGGACCTTGGGTAGATACTTTGAGAACCAAAGATCAATCGATGAACAAGAAGCATTTGCATTTGACCAAAGGTGTGCATATTGTATTCCCTTATGAGAAATTACCGGTAAAACAACCCTTATATTTTGATGTTGCAGATGGTAGAATGATTTTTGCAATTCCAAGAGGAAGAGCAACATACGTTGGTACTACAGATACAAATTATTCTGGTAGTTTAGATAGGGTAGTAGCAACAGAAGATGACGCTAATTACATTCTAAATGCGGTTAACAGTACTTTTCCAGAGGTGCATCTTAAGATAGAAGATATAGAATCTAACTGGGCAGGTTTACGTCCTTTAATTCATGAAGAAGATAAAGATCCTTCGGAGTTGTCTAGAAAAGATGAACTATTTGTTTCTGATAGCGGATTAATTTCTATAGCGGGAGGTAAATTAACTGGCTACCGTAGAATGGCAGATCGTGTAATTGAAGCGGTTTTGAAAACGATGAAGAAAAAGCATACTGCTGACCTAAAGAAGTCTGATACGTCGAAAATATCTTTGGTATCACCTTCTCTTGATAATTCTAAAAATGTATCTACATATCAAAAGGAATTAGAGGTAAGACTTAAAGAAATGGGTGTTGTTGATACGTATCATGCTTGGTACTTATGTACAACTTATGGTAAACAAGCAGAAATTATCTTAGATAAATCTAAAACATTTAAAAATGAAGATGCTTTAGAAAGAATAATTAGGGCAGAACTATGGTTTTGTATACACAATGAAATGACCAACAGTTTAACTGACTTTTTTGTGCGCCGTACAGGACGTTTGTATTTTGATGTAGCTAGTGTAACTAAATATCATGACGTTATTCTGAAAGATTTTGTAAATTATTTTGGTTGGGGAGAGAATAGAATTAGTGATGAAGTAAAAACTATAGATTCTTTAGTGCTAGACGCTACTACTTTTTATGACAAGGAATTTAAATGAGAATCATTAGTTATGATCATCTAATAAAATAGCCACGGTTTCTTTTGAAACCCTCCATTAAAATAATTTTTAGAAAATGCCCAATTGAGACAGATCTATAGCCTCTTTCAAAGGAAATTGTGGAATAAGCTGGCTACCATAATATTTGCCAACTTTAAGTTTATGAGGCAGCTCAATTTCTTAGTATTTATATTTAATTAGCAAATTTATCATGAATAAAAAAATAGTTAATAAAGTAAATCAAAGTTTTAAAGATCAATTTAAAACCAAACCTATGCTTGTATTTTCTCCAGGTAGAATAAACCTTATTGGAGATCATACAGATTATAATGAGGGTTTTGTGTTTCCGGCAGCTGTGAATAAAGGTATTGTATTGGCTATTAGTAAAAGTGATGCTAAAAGCTGTAAAACGTATGCGCTAAATAAAAAAGAATTTTACGAATTTGAGACCAAAAATATAAAGCCTTTACCTAATGGAGGTTGGAGAAATTATGTAATTGGAGTTGTTGGTGAGTTATCGCAAATTGGGGTGAAAGTTGGCGCATTTAATGCTGTTTTTGCAGGTAATATTCCAGTAGGAGCAGGTATGTCGTCTTCCGCAGCATTAGAAAATAGTTTTGTTTATGGCTTAAACGAACTCTTTAACCTTGGGTTATCTAAAGTTGAAATGATTTTAATATCGCAGAAGGCCGAACACAATTTTGCAGGCGTAAAATGTGGGATTATGGATCAATATGCAAGCATGTTTGGTGTTAAAAATAGCGCCCTTCTTTTAGATTGTAGAACGGTTGAATCAGAACCATATGAAATAGATATTAAGGGGTATAAGTTAATGCTTATCAATACAAATGTAAAGCATGATTTATCTGAAAGTGCTTATAATGATAGACGGGCTGTATGTGAGAAAATATCAGGTTTGTTAGGTGTCGATGCACTTAGAGATGCCACAAAAAAAGATTTAGATGCTATTGAATCGGATATTTCTAAAGAAGATTATCAAAAAGCGCTTTACGTCATTAATGAAAATGAACGAGTGGAACAATTTTCAGAAGCCATTCAGAAGAAGAATATTGCAGCTCTGGGAAGATTGCTTTATGAATCTCATGAAGGGTTAAGCAGCAAGTATAAAGTTAGTTGTAAAGAGTTAGACTTCTTGGTAGAGCAAGCAAAAGAGAATTCTAATGTATTAGGATCTAGAATGATGGGCGGTGGTTTTGGTGGTTGTACTATTAACCTTGTTAAGAAAGAAGGGTTTAAAGAATTTAAAAAAGACGTTTCTAAGAAATTTAAAAAAGAATTTAAGAAAAAATGTTCTGTGTACAGCGTGAAACTTTCACATGGTACCCGAATCATTAAATGACAAAAAAAGGTGGTAATGACGAATAATTTACAAGACTATTCCCATAAACGATTTAATATTCTTACTGGAGATTGGGTTTTAGTATCCCCACATAAAGAAAATCGACCCTGGCAAGGGCAGAATGAAGCTATTTCTGATGAGCAAAGACCTAGTTCCTTTCAGCACATTCCCTTCCATTTCACGAAAAGCTCCACTACAGGAAAAGAGCTCCACAATAACAAATTTTAAACCTACGTTTAAATATACTTGTTAAGTTTCATAGAGTTATTTTTTGCTTATCTAGTATTCAGACTATCTTAATTGGTCTGTTTCACTCTTACTTTCAATTATTTTCTTTAAGGCAATATCAATGGCTTTATCTCCATAATCTAAATCTTTGTACAACTCAAAAGAAAATTCTTGCTCCCCATCTGGATAGTCTATGGGTATGTCAGCTGCAATCCCGATATTTTCAGGGACATCGCCCTTAAAGTTTTGAAAAACCTCATTTGACAAATACAAGTCCCATCCATTAGGAAGTTTCTTTTCAAGAATATCGGATAAAATACCCATTGTGTTAGAGCCTATCCGAGTAATACTTGGTACAGCCATTGACCCCATTGCCAAGGATTCAGGAGCACTTGAAGTTTGATGACTAGTCAATAAGAATACTGGCTTGTCAAAGATACTTTCTGATGGGTATACGTAGATTTTTTGTGGTTTGGTAAACCCATTGCCCATTCTTGCTTTCTTACTAAAAACTAATGTTTTCTCTTTTACAAAATGACTTAGTATCTCCATAGAAACCACATCGTAACCTCCAAGGTTGAATCGGACATCAAGAATTATTGCCTCCATATCTTGGAATTCATCTACAATAGAATCCATTAATTTGGACGCTCCCTCAACTTCATGCTCTTGATAAAGAGGATTAGAATTAGATTGATCTAAATAAGCAAACAGATAATCATATCCACTCAGGGAATCTGGAACAACATAATCGGCGAAGAAAAGCATATTGTTAACTTGAAGATATCCAACATTATCATTGATTGAACCCCAATTAAATAGACCTTTACCTTTCATGTCTTTACCAAATATTTTAGGGTTTTCTACGTATTTTTTCAAAATACTGATTTCTACAGCTTTCATGTCAATATTTGATTGCTCAATATGATCTCCTAAATTATTCTCAATACTATCTTCCTGACTTTCCGTTACTACTTCAGGTGCTAGAATTGTAGTATGTTCATCTTTGAGTCCGTCAGTAATATTTATCAACATCACATAGAGTTCCTTATCCGTTGTTTCCTCACTAATTTCAGGTCTGTATTTTTTATAAATGGAGTCCCAATCAACATTTCTCTCACTAAAAAATGCATAGTTTTCATCAAGTGTATGCCAGAATACATCGAAATTGAATAATTGTTTCTTAATGTTCGAAGAAGTATCTACAAGAACTTTTGGAATTGAATTGATTCTTTTAAAAGAATATTCGGTTATTCCAAGTGTTTGGGTAAGTGTGTCATTTGTTATGAGATTTAATTTTCCAAGTCTTCTTATCTCACTCCTTTTAAGTGTTGTATTAAGAATGCATGACATTTTAGTAAAATCATAGAATTTAATTTCTGTATCAGTAATTTCTAAAAGAGTACCGTATCCGTTTCTTTCCCATAATCCTTCAATAGTCTTTTGGTTACTTACTGAATTACAACTAACTATAAATAGTATGACTAATAATACAAATGTGGTTTGATAAACATTTTTAAATTTCATCTTTGTAATAATTTAATGAGTGTGCTGAAAATAACTTGAACGAAGTAATAATCTTTACAAAGAATTAATGTAATAGCTTACTTTAAAATTCAAAACGGTTAAACTTAGAGTATTTACTTACGTTTTTACTATAAGGTTTTGTTAAAATAAAAATGGCAATCTAGATAATAAATAGAGTTTCTAGTTTCCAGTTTCCTTCTTTAAATTTCTTATCCTTTATTACTTTACTAAGATAGCATTTGCTGTATTTACAAAGATTGTGATTGTGAACCATTAAGTTAGCTCTACCGAAATCTAGTGTAGGCATATATGGTAATAGGGTAGGTGCTATGTGGTTATCTAGGGTAGGCAATCGGGTAGCTATATTAAACACTTATTTAGGTATTTCGGTCGCTAATGGTTATTAATTGGATAATTAACTTACTAAATTGGTTAGATACTATGTTTGCATAGGGTAGGTTTCC
>Ga0209295_1000429_pt1 | contig 21742 bp, 17 predicted proteins | sample Porto_5metaG_FD_187428 | JGI IMG/M metagenome (GOLD analysis project Ga0209295, IMG submission 187428) | Marine algal microbial communities from Porto, Portugal - Porto_5 metaG (SPAdes) (version 2) | ecosystem: Host-associated > Algae > Red algae > Unclassified | place: Portugal: Porto... | reverse complement strand
TAATGGCGCAGTATTGATTTTTGATGAAGTCATGACGGGCTTCCGCGTTGGTCTTGGCGGCGCGCAAGCCCATTTCGGTATTGACCCAGACTTGACTTGCTTCGGTAAAATAATCGGGGCTGGCTTACCCGTTGGTGCTTTCGGTGGTAAAAAAGAAGTCATGTCTTGCATCGCGCCACTTGGCGGTGTCTATCAAGCTGGCACGTTATCAGGCAATCCACTAGCGATGCGCGCTGGTATCGCTATGTTTGAAGATTTAACCGCAGAGGGTTTCTACGACGAGTTAGCGGCGAAAGTTGATCGCCTAGTAGATGGTTTCCAAGCAGCAGCTGACAAACATGGTATTCATCTACGTACCAATAAGCTGGGTGGCATGTTTGGCATGTTCTTTGTCAAAGACGGCACAACTGAAACACCAAAGAACTTCGATGACGTGACAGAGTGCGATATGGACGTATTTAATACTTTCTTCCACGGTATGCTAGATCGCGGTATTTACTTGGCACCGTCAGCTTATGAAGCAGGCTTTATGTCTATCAAACATAGCGATGAAGATATTGATGCATCAATCAAAGCGGCTGACGAGATATTTGCAGAAATGGCAAAAGCATAGTTTAGCCATGTAAGTTATTAACTTGCCAAAAAGTTAAGATTTAGAAAAACCAGCAAGGTCATCCCGTGATCTCTGCTGGTTTTTTTGTTTATCGATATCTTATTTATAATCATATTGGGAGTAATACAAAGTATTTTTGAAGATTGTTTGTATAGCCATTAGCGTGACTGATGCTTATACAGTTCTTGCCTGCGCATCGGAAAAACAGACAATAAGTTATGATATTCTGAGGGAACCCCGGACAATTAAGCAAGGATGCAAACGATGAGTACCAGTACTTCTAGCAATACCGCGCCACTATGGCAAGCCACTTACGACCAGTACGGACTAGATAACAATTTGGATGTATTGGAAGGTAAGCAAAATCTGATTGATTTACTACAGCCAAAAATAGAACAGCACAGTGCGTTGCCAGCTTTTAGTATGGGTGCGGCAACGCTTAGCTTTGGTCAATTAGATACTGCCAGTCGTCGTTTCGCGGCTTTTGTGCAAGCGCAAGGTGTCGAGAAGGGCGATCGTGTCGCGGTACAATTGCCAAATATACTGCAGTATGCCGTGGTGCTATTAGGTTGCCTACGTGCAGGTGTAGTATTGGTCAATGTCAATCCCATGTATACCCAATACGAATTGGCACATCAGCTTACTGACGCTCAAGCCTATGGTCTAATTGTGTTAAATGGCATGAGCACTGCTTATGAGCAATTAGATGACACAGTCAAAGCGCAGTTAAAATGGGTGGTCAGATGTTCTATAGACCCTAACGCTGATGCTATCGACAATGACATTGCCTTACTCAGTCAGATTGAGTTAGATCAATCTGCAAATACAGATGGGAAAGAGCATACCTCGCCCCAGTCATTAACTGAGTCATCAATTGATTCGACACAGCAAAGTATAACGTTTGCGCATATTATGCAGACTTACCGTGCAGAAGTATTTGAAGCCGTTACGATTGAACGTGAAGATTTGGCTTTACTGCAATATACAGGCGGTACGACTGGTAAGCCAAAAGGCGCTATGCTCACTCATTATAATGTCATGGCCAATGTCTGCCAATGCTATGCGATGTTTGGTAAGACGATTGAAGCCAATCGTAGTGAACAGATTAAGATATTAAATCCGTTACCGCTTTATCATATTTTTTCGTTTACGGTCTGCGGCTTGCTTGGTCTTTATGGCGGCTGGGAAGATATATTGGTCACCAATCCTCGTGATGTCGATGGATTAGTGAATACCATTGAACAGCACCGACCTCACGTTATCCCTTCAGTAAATACATTATTCATTGGCATGCTGCATCATCCAAAATTCGCTAGCCTTGATTTTAGTCGCTTAGCCTTATCTATCGGTGGCGGCACAGCGATTATCAAAGCGGTCTCTGATCAGTGGCAGCAAGTCACGGGGATGATTATTAATGAAGGCTATGGTATGTCCGAAACAGCGCCCGTTATTTCTTTTAATCCTAGTGGCACTACAGAGTTCAATGGTAGTGTTGGACTACCACTTGCTTTGACAGATATCCATATTATTAATGAAAATGGAAATAGCTGCCCAACAGGGACACCGGGCGAGGTCTGTATCAAAGGGCCACAGGTTATGCGAGGTTACTGGCAACGAGACAATGCAGATACTTTTACCTCAAATGGCTACTTTAGATCAGGTGATATTGGCGTTATGAATGGTGAGGGGTTTTTGACACTCGTCGACCGCAAAAAAGACATGATATTGGTGTCAGGTTTTAACGTATATCCTAATGAAGTAGAGGCTGCGCTGACTGAACATCCTAAAGTGCTCGAAGTAGCTGTAGTCGGGGTGGCAGACGATCACAGCGGAGAAGTGCCAATAGCATTTGTGGTCAAAAAAGATGCAAGCCTCACCGTAGAGGAGTTACAAGACTTTGCGAGCAAGCGCCTAACGGGTTATAAGCGTCCACAGTCCTATGAGTTTATCGATGAGTTGCCTAAGACTGCTGTTGGTAAAATATTACGCAAATCCTTACGATAAAAAATGTGTCATTTCACTTATAGAAATGAGCTGACATCAACGAAGCGATCAACATAATCAAAAACTGGGCCGCTAAAATAGTAGCCCAGTTTTTTTTCATTTAATTTATATACGACCAAACTTTATCGTGCTTTATCAAACTTGCGATCTCTCAAGCTCAGATTACCTCGTAGCACATCGCTATACATACGAAAATCGCTGACAAAGCTTTTCAATGGAAACTTAAAAGAAGCGGGTTTGTTCTTTTCAAAGAAAAAGTGTCCAACCCATGCACAGGCATATCCAGCGGCAATGCCCTTTACCAAAGGCTTAGCTGAGCCAGTTTTGACAGACTTGGCCAGTCCTAATAAGCCAAAGCTACTGCCTGCGAAATGTAGGCGGCGACAGGCCATATTTTGATGCTCATCTAAGTAAAAATCATAAAATGCCTGTTTGGGCGAGTTTTCAGTTTTTATCATGTCTTTTTTAGCGCTACTGATAGGGGTTTCAGTATTTTGGGTAGCGTCTTTTGTGATGGTCTGATTCATGTGACTAGCTTCCTTGCTGGTGGGGTTGATAACTATTAATTGCCAATATTTTTAACCGATTTCTGGTGACTTTTGAAGTAAATTATACGGATAAAAATTCTGTAAATAACGGTTTTTTATCATGATATTGATAGCTTTCAATGTAGCAAACCGATATGCGTAACACAAGCGCTAGATACTGAGCCGATATCTGTCAGCTCATAGAGTGGTCGTCGATGTTCCCGCTACAGTTTTGCATCGCTTGCGAGTGTTTGGCATAAATGCTTTAATGACAAAATTGCCTTTATTTTTGTGGTTATTACTTTTTACTATACATGTGATTTTATAACTATATAGCACGTGATTTTGGTAAACTATCCACTCTCTCTAACACGGTGACGACTTGTCCTATGCCTATTGACTACCTTACGAATCCGCCAATTGGCGATGATGAAATGATGGCAGCCATTGATATTGGTTCCAACAGTTTCCATTTAGCTATCGCTCGTCTTGACCATGGGGAAGTGCGAAAAGTAGTCTCGATGTCTGAAAAGGTACAGCTCGCCGCAGGTCTGGACGAAAATAATATTCTAAGCGCAGCCGCTGAGCAGCGCGGCCTTGATTGTTTAAGTCGCTTTGTGGCGCGCTTGGATTCAGTACCGCCAGAGCGTATTCGTGTGGTTGCGACCAATGCGTTGCGTCAAGCCAAAAACGCCAACGACTTTATTTCCCGTGCCAATAAAATCTTGCCAAAACCTATTGAAATTATCGCAGGCCGCGAAGAAGCACGATTAATCTATTTGGGCGTCTCGCATACCAATGAGAGTAGTGATAAGCGCTTGGTCATGGATATTGGCGGTGGTTCGACAGAGTTCATTATTGGTCAAAAATTCGATCCATTATTGACTGAAAGTTTACAGATGGGCTGTGTCTCTTTTACCCAAAAATTCTTCGCTGACGGCCTGATTACTAAAGAAGCCTTCAATAGTGCGATTTCAGGTGCACGCAAAGAAGTCTTAGCGATTAATGGTCGCTATCAAAAGACAGGCTGGAGTAGCGTGGTTGGCTCAAGCGGTACAATTAAAGCGGTGCGCAATGTCCTAGTCTCAAAAGGTTGGGCCGATGAGCAAGAACGCATTACCTATAAAGGTGTCAAAAAATTAGAGAAGTTGCTGATCAAGATTGGCAATATTGATGATATCGAGTTAGAAGGCGTCAAAGAGCATCGTAAAGCCGTATTTCCTGCTGGCGTGGCAGTATTGCGTGCGGTGATGAAAGTGCTGGGCGTTGAGACCATTACCTACTCAGATGGTGCGTTACGTGAAGGCGTTATGTACGATATGCTTGGTCGTTTTGCTAGCGAAGATGTGCGTGACCGCAGTGTATTGGCGTTAATCAAGCGTTACTCAGGCGACAAAAAGCAAGCCAAACAAGTGGTAAAAACCAGTCGTCATTTATTTGAACAAGTAAAAGATAAGCTTGCGCTGTCCAATGATGATTGTGACTTGCTCAGACGTGCTGCTTTCTTGCATGAGATAGGTCTGGCGATCAGTCACAGTAGCTATCATAAGCATAGCGCATATTTGCTTGAATACTCTGACATTCCAGGGTTTTCGCAAGTCGATCAAAAACGCATGGCGCAGTTGATGCTTAACCATCGCCGCAAACTCAAAGCCGATATGCTAGAGCAGACTTGTCAGATTGGTGGTGATCAGCTGGTTTACCTTTGCTTACTGTTGCGCCTCGCCGTACTGGCACATCATAGTCGCAGTGACTATGCGCTACCAGAGTTGGAATTAAAGGTAGTCGCTGAAAACAGCTGGCAAATTACTTTAGCGGATAGTAGTGAGCATTATGCGTTCTTGCTCGCAGATTTACGTACTGAGATTGACCAGTTTGCTAAGTGGGGCGTACAGCTTAGTGTGATTGAAGCTCCAGAGGCCGAGACTCCAGAGGTTGAGCAGTTACCATTGTAAGTAGCGGGTTAAAGATTAACGTAACAAAAGCGGCGCTGTCGATAATGTCATGCTATTTAAGATGTGCTACTATAGCTCCTATTGAGTTTACAACTGTACTTTCATTATCTGAACACGGATAACGATATTATTCTTAAACATAAATACATTAAGTATAATTATTAAAGGGAAGCGTCTATGAGCACTGTCTGGGATAGTGTGCAGCTTGCACGACACGCCAAGCGTCCATTATTTATGGACTATGTTAATCAGCTTTTTACCGAATTTGACGAGTTGCATGGCGACCGTGCTTTTGCCGATGACAAAGCCATTTTAGGTGGTCTTGCGCGTTTTGATGGTCAGCCTGTGATGGTGATTGGTCAGCATCGTGGTCGTAGCACCCGTGAGCGTATTGCTCATAATTTTGGTATGGCCAATCCTGAAGGCTATCGCAAAGTGATTCGTTTGGTCAAAATGGCTGAGCGCTTTAACATTCCTGTGATGACCTTTGTAGATACCCAAGGTGCTTATCCTGGTATTGGTGCAGAAGAGCGCGGACAGGCGCAAGCGATTGCAGAAAGCATCGCTGTATTTTCTAGTCTGAAAGTGCCTGTGATTGTGACTATCATTGGTGAAGGCGGCTCAGGTGGCGCATTGGCAATTGGGGTTGGTGATAAAGTAAATATGCTACAAAACAGCATCTACTCAGTGATCTCGCCAGAAGGTTGTGCTTCTATTCTTTGGAAAACTGCAGAAAAAGCGCAAGATGCTAGTGAAGCATTGAAATTAAACGCCATTAACCTTTATGAGTTGGGTTTGATTGATGCTGTCATCGAAGAGGGCGAAGGCGCACATGTGCAGCCACAACCTGTAATGAATGCGCTAAAAGCGCTAATTACTGAACAGCTTGATGAAATCAAAGATTTAGATCCTCAAGAGCGTTGCGAATTACGTTACGAAAAGCTAAAGTCGTTCAACTCAGAAGTGATGTTGCCTGCTTAGTTGGTTGTGATGGCGCTATTGTTAATAATGGGCTTTTCATATTAGAATCTAAGTCTTAATGCTAAAATAAAAACGTGTCATTTAATGGCGCGTTTTTTTTGGCTGTTAGTATATGAAGCATCTAACGTAACTAAAAATAAGGCTGAATATGACCAGCAGTGCAATCATCTCACACCCTATCAAATCAATTGCCGATTTGCCAGTTGATGAGACACTAGCAACCGCATTATTAAGCAGTATATCTGAGTATAGTAATCAGTTGCATGGTCGCCGTCTTTGGTTGGCCTGTAGTGGTGGGCGTGATTCATTGGCACTTGCGGCGCTGTGTGTGCAGCTCTACCGAAAAGGTACATTGCTATGTCTGCCGCAGCTGTTACATGTCGATCATGGGTTACAATCGGATAGTCAGCATTGGGCTAAGCATGTTGCTAACTGGGCGCAAGCGCAGCAGATACCTTGTCGTATTTTACAGGCACAAGTGAACGGACATGATGAGCAAGCTGCGCGACAAGCACGCTATAATATTATGCGAGCTCATATCAACCAAGACGATGTATTGCTATTAGCGCATCACGCCGATGACCAAGCTGAAACGGTGTTGATGCGATTGATTCAAGGCGCTGGAGTTAACGGCCTGTCTGGTATGCAGCCATGGCGAGTGCAAACGCAAGGCGTACAGTGCAATATCCTGTGGCGACCTTGGCTTACTGTCAGGCGCGCTACTATCACTTCCTACGCCAAGCGTTTAGAGTTGCCTTATATAGATGATCCTACTAATGATAGCGGCGACAATGTGCGTAGTGGACTACGCCGTGACATCATGCCAGCACTGGCTAAGTATAACCCCAATGTCATTGATAACATCGCTCGAAGTGCGCAGCTGTTAAGTGATGCGCAGGAAACAGTCAGTGCTCAAGCTATGCAGGATATGCAGCAGACAGAAAATACAGACCTGCAACTTTCACCTGCACAGCGCGTGCTAAATATCAATGCGTTGCAAAAGCTACCTATGTATCGGCAGCGGCAATTATTGCACTATTGGCTCGGTCAAGATGAGCCACTACCGCCTGCTAAGCAACTCATCGATGATGTGTTAACTCTAAGCCAACGTGATGACCAAAATCATCAGACAGAACTGTTTTGGCAAGGTCGTAAAGCATCTTATACCATTCGGCGCTATCGTCAGCAGCTCTATCGTATGAGCAGCGAGTGGCTGTCTTGGCTGAAGCTACCGCTGACTGAAAAGGTGCCGCAACTATCTAGCCTGACTTCATCTAATAATTCATTTAGTCATTCAACTGATAATCTAACATCACTAATCGTACGTAGCAGCGATCGTTATATTTGGCAATTACAAGTAAAAGCAGATGCGCTGGTACGACTGTTAGAAAATAGTGCGGACGGTATAGCACAGCAGGCAGTGGTAAAAATAGTGCCGTTAGACGGTAAACAGCGGTTAAAAACCAAGATGGCTACGCGCCCACAAGCAGGAAAAAAACTGTATCAGACGCTTGGGATTCCATTATGGCTACGAGAAAGCTTAATGGTAGTCAGCATTACCCTTACAAAAAAATCTGAAGATGGAAGTGATATGCAAACTAATATTCCTCTATTACTAGCGTCGCCATTTGAGAGTTGGCTCTTGAGTTCTGAGCAGACGGATAACGATGCTAAAAGCAATCAATTAGCAGAGTACATCAAAAGTGAGCTTAGTCTAAAATAGAAAGTGTCAAAATTTTAATATCTGTTGGCTGACTCATTGATTTTTATCAGGTTGGTGTCAGGTGTGACATTTTGAATTTATCAAACGGCGATAGTGGCAGTATGATAAACTGAGTGTCGTTTTACATATCAGTATGTTAAGTTGAATACCTTTGAATTTTGTGACTAGGAGACAAGTATGTCGGTATTAGATAATAAAAAAATCAGTTTTATTGGTGGTGGAAACATGGCACAAGCGCTCATTAGCGGGCTTGTGGGTTGTGGCATCAAACCAAATCTAATCACGGTCGCCGATCCTAGCAGCGATGCACGTGAGCAATTAGCCGCCAAAGGTCTAAATACGGTTGATCCAATGGCTGATCCAAAGTCTGCTGTGATCGGTGCGGATATCGTGGTACTCGCAGTAAAACCCCAAATGATGAAAGTAGTGGTAAGTGCTTTTGCTGATGTACTAGATAACCAATTGGTCATTTCAGTGGCGGCAGGCTTGTCGACTGATCTTTTATCAAACATGTTAGGCGGCTATAGCAATATCGTGCGTGCAATGCCAAACACGCCTTCTATGATTCAGATGGGTGCGACTGGCCTATACGGTACAGACAATATCTCAGCAGAACAGAAGCAGCTAGCAACGGCCGTTATGGAAGCCTCAGGTTTGGTCATGTGGGTCGATGATGAAGAGCATATGCATGCGGTTACAGCTGTATCAGGTTCAGCGCCAGCGTATATGTTTTACTTTATCGAATCGATGGTCGATGGGGCAATTGCATTAGGGCTGGATAAAGAACAAGCCTCAGCGCTTGCTATGCAAACTATGTTGGGTGCTGCAAAAATGGCGATGAACAGTGATGATGCACCAGCTGAGCTACGCCGTAAAGTCACGTCACCGAACGGTACTACTCAGGCAGCGGTTGAGTCAATGCAAGCCAATGAGATTGGTCGTCAAATCAGCGAGGCCATGCAAGCTTGCTATGATCGTAGCCAAGCGTTAAGTGAAGAGATGAGCAAGTAAACACTGACAAGGTGTGCTGTGAGTTCGAACTCACGACATATCTTATGTAATCATCAGCATCTGATAATGACATTTGTCATCCTAGAATCTGTTAATAATGTCACATTGAGTAGCACTTCATGAACAACATGTTATTTCAAATTTTTGATTTGGTCACCACATTCGCTATGATGTTGGTGTTTATTCGTTTTATGTTGCAGTTTGCAGGGATGGATGCGAGCAATCCGATGATTGCACCTGCTTATAAAGCGACGCATATCGTCGATGTATTCGGGCGTATTTTTCCGACTGTCGCGCAGGGACGTATTAGCATTGCCGCTATCGTGCTGATGTTTTTGATTCGCCTAATCGACATCTCTGGAAAGGCCGCATTGACGCATAAAGGTATTGCCCCTGTACCGCTATTCTTTACGGGTACGACCAGCTTATTGTTAGACTTTTTACGCATGTGTCGCTATCTAGTGATTGGTTCTATCATCGTTAGCTGGATTGTGGTGTTTACCAGATCTGAGCATCCGATTATTGGCATTATTATAAATTTGGCTGAGCCTATTTTGGCCCCGTTTCGTCGTATCACGCCAAACTTAGGTATGCTTGATTTATCACCGATGGTTGCCTTCTTTGCTTTTTACTTGCTTGAGATATTCATCGGTGGTTTGGCCGCGAGTGTGTTGCCAACCTTGGGTTGAGACTAATTAAATTTAAAAACTGTCATAAAAAAGGCGTTCTATAAAAATATAGAGCGCCTTTTTTATGCCTGCTACTTGGGAAATCTATGGTTTGTTAGATATGCTAAAAACGAACAAAGCGATTAGGTATGAGTTGAGCTTGAGCGTCATCAGGATGTGGCACGTCAGCTGCTTGCAATGTTTGGGTAACCCAACTGTCTGCCGCTTGCACAGCATCGATGAGAGCATCGCCTATTGCCAAGCGTCCAGCGATGAAGCTGGCAAGTGAACATCCTGAGCCATGGAACTCACCCTCTAAGCGCGGCAAAGTACTTTTATGAACCATTTCGCCCTGTATATATAAGTACTGCTCGATGTCACCGCTATCAAAATCATGTGAGGTCTTTACTAATACCGCATAAGTTCCTTGAGCACATAGCTTTTTCGCACCGACATGCAAGTCTTGCTCACCGCTAAGCGCACGTAGCTCATGAGTATTTGGAGTGATTAAAGTGGCGTAGGGCAGTAACTGCCTAAAGGCGCTAACTAGCGTTTTTTCATCGCCCAAGCTGCCACCGCTATTTGCGACTAGTACAGGGTCTAAGACAAATGGCGTATCATTATCGATAATTTGATCAGCAAATAGTTCGGTCAACATTGCGATATTATCAGTAGTGCCGAGCATACCTGATTTGATAGCACTAACAGGCAAGTCATCAAGCACCGCAGTAGCTTGGGCCTTTACCAACGATGCCGCACAAGTCTCAAAGCCAAACACCTGCTGTGAGCTTTGGATAGTGACCGCCGTACACGCGATGGCTGCATGTGCTCCTGATTGTCCAATGGCCTCGATATCCGCTTGTAATCCAGCACCGCCTGAAGGGTCTAATCCTGAAAAACACAGTACGACAGGTCGCATAACAGCTCCTTTTAAGAGATTTTAAAGTAAGTGACAAATACTATAGCCACCTGCTACTAAAAAATCTATCATAGTCTTATGCTTGTAGATTAGGTACAAGAGGGTAGAGTGAGTAGATCTAATATTAATAAGCAGTTTGATCGTTATATTTAGCGGTAATATGCCAAAATCTTTCGTATAAAAATGCAATATAAGTACTTATATCTATAATTTTGATAAAAGCCGCATTAAATCTGTAGACAACGCTTGCAATTCGTTTTGGCTTTGTTATAATACTCGCCCACGACATGAGACGTATTGTTAGCATCAATACTATGTTTATAGAAATTTTATAAATGTCTTGAATCGTTAGGTGAAGTGGGTGAGTGGCTGAAACCAGTTCCCTGCTAAGGAACCATACGTGTAAGCGTATCGAGGGTTCGAATCCCTCCTTCACCGCCATTTATTCAGTTGTTATTAGAGTAGTAACGCAATATACTGCGTTAAACATTTTAATAATTAATTCAAAAATAATTTGTTTTAATTAAAAAAGATGTTGACACAAGCGATATTATCTATATAATGACCAACCTAATTTACTGCAAAAGATATTATCTGCGCAGTGGATAAAGTGCAAAATACGCGCCTGTAGCTCAGTTGGATAGAGCACTTGGCTACGAACTAAGGGGTCGGGAGTTCGAATCTCTCCAGGCGCACCATTTGCATAATAGCTTAATATAAGCTAAAAATTATTAAAATAATCGCCTGTCTTATGACAATTGGCGGTTTTTTTATGTCCGTAACTTTTACCTTTCTACTTATTTATTCTACGACCATCTATTGTATGTAGCATGATTGGGTAGTCATTTAATAATATTAAAGAGCCACCTACAATGTTAGGCTATCTACGATGTTAGGCCATCTACGATGTTAAATAGTCATCTAGGATAATGTACGATAGCCCCACCATTTACGGTACAATAGCGTTACTATTCACTGCTTGCTATGAGCTTGTACCATGTCAAAAAGTCCATCTAAACGCCCGTCAAAAACAACTCGCAAATCAAAGCCTCAATCGAGTGCGCCTGTACAGCAAGATCCTAACGAAGAGCCAACCATCGCTAAGCCCATGATTCGTGTCGTGGCGATTCTCTATGATGGTATGCTGATTTTAGCATTATTGTTTTTGGTCGGGACGATACTAACCGTGGTTGGTACGCTGTTGACTATGGAGACGGGTACTGAATCCTCACAAGCTCAGTCACTGCCGCTTTGGTATCAGAACGCGATTATGACACCGTCATTTGTACTGACGCTCGTAGCATTCTACGGGATATTTTGGCGCCGTGGTGGTCAAACATTGGGTATGCAGACGTGGCGATTAAAAACGATTAATGATGCAGGCCAATGGCTAACGTGGGGACAGTCGTTTAAGCGTATTTTGGCTGCTTGTTTAATGCCGCTGATTTTTGGCATTATTGGCAGTCTTGTTGATGGGTCACGTGCCGCCTTATTGGCCAGCGCGTTTCTTGGTTTGGTATTCAACTATGTGTTCTGTCTGTTCAACCCTCGCGGTTTGGCAGTACAAGATATGCTGTCCAACACCATCACCCTAAAAATGCCAAAAGTGGCACATGAAGGGCTATGGCGCGGTTTTAAAAATCGTAAGAAAAAATCGTAGGCTGATTTGATTAACGTAATAACTTTTATTGACGTAGAATTTAGCCGTGTCACTGCTCAATTGGTTCAACCTAAACAGTTACATACTAACGCTTTGGATCAGCCATGCGGTGTAGCCCATAAAGAACAGTACCAATGTGGCACCTGACGTACGACCAAACTGGCGCTTTGTTGTAAAGGCAAATGCGCACAGTATCACTAGCAATATCGTCAATAGTCCCATTGCCATCACATCACGCGATAGAATCACTGGATCAGCGGCGATAGGAGCAATGACGGTTGCTAAGCCGACAACTGCCAAAGTGTTGAAGATATTAGAGCCGATGATATTGCCAAGCGCCATATCATGCTCGCCTTTACGGGCAGCTGACAAGCTCGATACCAGTTCAGGTAACGAGGTCCCAACTGCGACAATCGTTAGACCAATGATGAGCTCACTAAGCCCCCATAGCGTTGCCAACTCGACAGCACCCCAGACGATAGCGCGTGAGCTGGCTACGAGCATCAGCATACCAATAATTAAGCTCACAAGACCACGTGTGACGCTTGGTTCTAGCTTCTCTAGGTCGCTACTATCTAAAATTACATCATCTCCGTGCTCATGATAGCCTTCGCGTATACTCATTATGATCTGTAGTCCTAAAACTGCGACCAACAAAATCAACAATACGATACCATCAGCTTGGCTCAATGTCCCATCACGTAGCTGCCAAGCGGCGATGACAGTAATTAGCAGCAGTAAGGGTAAGTCGCGCTTTACGATACCTCTACGGATGATAATAGGGCTAATCAATACCGTGGCACCAAGTACCAATGCGATGTTGATGATATTTGAGCCATAAGCGTTACCTAGAGCCAGCTCAGGGCTGCCTTCTATCGCTGCTAGTACTGATACCACCATCTCAGGCGCTGACGTGCCTATACCCAATATTAAGACACCAATCAAGAAGCTAGGCACACTAAACTTCTTTGCTAGTGCTGTCGCCCCATCAATAAAGACATCGGCACTCCACACCAAAATTGCTAATCCAATCAGTATTGCAAGCGCTGCCAACCACATCAGTATGTTTCCTTATATATGATGAAGAATGTGAATTTGATAAATAAAATGGTATAAAAAAAGCTGAATCTTCGTGTAGATTCAGCTTTCATAATAGCATGGCGGTTTTTGGTAATAATGGCAATTAATTCAACGGTTTAGTCTTACAATTGTCCTTGATTTACCCAAAAATCCATTATCCTGTTATATTAAGCAACTTGTACAGGAATAATGTTTGCAGTGTCTTTTACGGTGTTGTCTTCATTACAATAGACAAGTTTTGGCTGATACGTTGATGCTTCAACTTCATCAAAGTGTGCATACGCGCAAATGATAACGATATCGCCCAAGTCTGCCATATGCGCAGCAGCGCCATTCAATGAGATAATACCAGAGCCTGCTTCAGCACGGATAGCATAGGTGCGAAAGCGCTTACCGTTGGTCACGTTATAGATATCAATAGATTCATTTTCGCGTAGACCAGCAAGATCTAATAGATCGCCGTCGATACCGCAAGAGCCTTCATAGTGAAGTTCAGCGTGGGTAACACGGGCACGGTGTAATTTGCATTTAAGCATATTAAGTAGCATAGGTTGGTTCCTTGGCGTAACTGATATTAATTAACTAAATCAAAAGGTTAATGGGGATAAAACTGTCAAAATAAAAGGTCATTATCATTGAACGACTATATTATTCTGGTAATTTAAAGCCATTAATTTGTGAACGTGCTTTTTCGACATCACCATCTAACAATAATGGGAGCGCTTCAAAAGCAGCTGTCAGCGCGCTATCAATCGCAATCTGCTCATCAGGAGATGCTTTAGAGAGAACGTGTCCACTAACTTTAGACTTGTGACCGGGATGGCCGATACCCACACGCAGGCGATGAAAATCATTGCCGATATGCGGCGTGATATCACGTAGGCCGTTGTGACCACCATGTCCACCGTCTGTTTTGAGTTTGATACTACCAGCTGGAATATCTAGCTCATCATGAGCAATCAACAATTCATCATTTTTGATGCCATAGAAATTTACCATAGGCACCACTGACTGACCAGATTTATTCATAAACGTCAGCGGCATAAGTAAACGCACATCAGACCCATGAATCTGCCCACGCCCTGTCACTCCATGAAATTTCTTATCAGGGGAGAGCGTGATATTAAACTGCTGAGCCAAATGATGGACAAACCAAAATCCTGCATTATGACGCGTAAACATATACTGCTGACCAGGATTACCAAGACCGACAATAAGCTTTATGGCCATAAAAACACCTGCTTGAATGTGATAAATAGGGGTAAGGTTTGAAGTACTGATAGTCAGTTTATTTTCAAACCTTACTTACAAAAACAGCAGGAGATATTCATCACCTGCTGTCTTATTGACTAAACGAATGTATCACTAACCAGCACAAAATAATGCACTAGTTAGAAATGTTATATTACTCGCTGTCTTTATTTTCTTCAGTACCGTCGTTTTGCTCAGTTGCTGGTACTTCATCAGCATCAACGTCGTCAGCATCTTCGTCAACTTCTTCAACCGTTGGCGGCTGCATGTTAACGATAGTACGGTCATGGCCGTCTTCTAGCTCAAGCTCATGAATTACTACGCCTTCAGGAAGTTTGATGTCTGATAGACGGAACAAATCACCGATTTCCATGCCAGACACATCTACTTCTAAATATTCAGGAAGCAATGATGGAATGCAAACGATTTCGATATCAGATACTAGCGTAGATAGTACACCAGCAGCAGCAGTACCAGGCGCATCTTCACGACCAGTGAAATGAACAGGAACGTTCATGTGGATTTTCTGACCTTTTACAATGCGCTGGAAATCAGCATGCATTGGGAAGCCTTTAGCTGGATGGCGCTGCAAGTCTTTGATAACTGCTTGATGCTCTTCACCGTCAACGTTGATAGTCAAGATGTGTGAGAAAAACGCTTCGAATTCTAGTGATTTTACTAGTTCGTTAAGCTTGATAGAGATAGCTGTTGGCTGCTCACCACCACCATAGATGATAGCAGGAACTAGGTTCTGCTTACGTAGGCGGCGGCTCGCACCTTTACCTTGTAGTTCAGCAGCACGATCAACGGCGTTTAGTTCAAAATGATTAATGCTCATGGATATAATCCTATAAAAAAAATGATGAAGTGTCTGGTCATAAAAAAGTGGATTTGCGACCAATCCACTAATACGTGATGATAGCTAAAATTATTATTACGAATAAAGCTCGTAATGTCCAAGCCTAGCCATTTGCTTATAGCGGTATTCGTTACGATAATAATTACCATAAAGATAGTTGCTGTTAAGCATGATCAGCACTTTTGATAGTGCTAGCCTATTAAAACAACGAAAAGGTCAGCACAGGCGCGCATTATACGTGATTCTGTAGCAATAATAAAGACCTACGCAAAACGCCTAAATAAAACAAAGCGCCAAGTAAGGTTACTTGACGCTCTGTCTTTTACTATTCAAAATACATTTCTACGATTATTGCTATTCACAATTACCGTAATAGCTGTTTGAAAACTAGCTATATGGAATTAAACGTCAAACATCGCGCTAATAGATTCTTCGTTATTAATACGGCGTAAACTCTCAGCAAGCATCGGTGCGATACTGACCTGACGGATTTTGCTACAAGCTTTGGCTTCGACTGATAATGGAATCGTATCAGTCACAACCACCTCATCCAATGCAGACTCGCTGATGTTTTTCAGTGCATTACCTGATAGAACAGGGTGGGTGATGTAAGCTAAGACGCGGCGAGCACCATTTTCTTTTAATGCTTCGGCGGCTTTGCACAATGTACCTGCAGTATCGACCATATCATCGACAATGACGCAATCACGGTCACGAACATCACCGATGATATGCATTACTTGTGACTCATTGGCACGAGCACGGCGCTTGTCAATAATTGCCATGTCAGTATCGCCCAACTGCTTGGCCATCGCACGTGCACGAACCACACCGCCTACGTCAGGCGAAACGACCATGATATTGTCATAGTCTTGTTTTTGTAGGTCGTTTAGCAATACAGGTGTGCCGTAGATATTGTCTACAGGGATATCAAAGAAACCTTGAATCTGATCTGAATGCAAATCAACCGTCATTACGCGATCGATACTGACGATGTTTAGCATATCAGCGACCACTTTAGCCGAGATAGGTACACGAGCTGAGCGTGGACGACGATCCTGACGAGCATAACCAAAATACGGCATGACAGCTGTGATACGACCAGCACTAGAGCGACGCAAAGCGTCAGCCATCATCATGATTTCCATCAAGTTGTCGTTGGTCGGTGCACAAGTAGGCTGCATGATAAACACATCTTTACCACGTACGTGTTCTTTGATTTCCACGGCAATTTCGCCATCAGAAAAACGCGTGATGTCAGCTTTACCAAGAGGTATGTGAAGATGATCGGCTACGGTTTTTGCTAATTCTGGGTGGGCATTACCCGTAAAAATCGCCAAATAAGGCATGACAGAAGTCCTATTGATTGACTCAAGCAGCGACCGCTAAGCAGTGTCAAACTGCTCAAATTAAGAAAAGAGTGGTGAAAAGTTTTGATGACTACTATTACAGTAAAAAATGGCAGGGGTAGCTGGACTCGAACCAACGGATGTCAGGATCAAAACCTGATGCCTTACCAACTTGGCTATACCCCTGTAATGTCTAGATTGTGAACAACCGATAACTAATGAATCATTCTTAGTATGGTGTCACGACCTGTCAGTTATCTAAAAAACGCATAAACCGTTTTAAACATAACTTTTCCCTAGCGGTGTCCATTGCGAACTATACCGAAACTGGGATAACGTTGTCAATGACAATAAGATAAGTGGCTGTCTATAAACCGCTTATACTCGATGGATCTCTAACGCTTCGTACTAAAAAATGGCAGGGGTAGCTGGACTCGAACCAACGGATGTCAGGATCAAAACCTGATGCCTTACCAACTTGGCTATACCCCTATTGTGGCGACCTATTATAAGTAAATTTTCAGATTTTGCAAGTCATTTGCGGCTTTTTCTGATATTTATTCATCATAGGTTACTGTTGACGCTATGTTAGCAAATTAAAATAGGCAATCCTACCGTTGTCATTATTTAGATGATAAGAAATCTAAAGGTTGTATGCCTATTTTAAGTTTCCAACGATATACCCTGCACAAGGCGCATCTGCAATCCACTTCGCCACAAGTTTTTCATTAGTAGCCACGCTCGTATCTAAAGGCAAAAAAACGGCGCTACCAGAGCCAGTCATTCGTGCTGTGCTCATTGCTTGCGCCTCTAACCCCTGCAAATAATTCAAAGCATTTTCAACAGCAGGAGCGAGGCTCGTGACCACTGGCGTAAATACATTATGATAAGGCGTAGTGAGCGTTTGTACATAGTCAGCGTATTGGTTTTGAATAGTTGCAACCGATAAGGGTGCGATATCTCGCTGTAGCTTAGGATGTGCAAATAGGGTAGCGGTATTGACATGCGCATCAGGCGTTAAAACTAAATACTGCTGATCAGGCAGATCGATTGTAGTTAATTCTTCACCAATACCCATCGCAATGGCATCTTGCCCAAAGATGAATATCGGTACATCCGCACCCACAGTTGCACCAATCTTTATAAGCTCATCACAAGTAAAATTAAGCTGCCAAATCTCATTAAGCACGAGCATGGTTGTGGCCGCATTAGATGAGCCACCACCCAACCCTGCGCCCATTGGCAAGTGCTTATCTAAAGTAATATGCACTTTTGCCAACTGGTCAGGTAAAGTGTTTGACTCTATGACAGATGCTAGCAATGCGCGCGCTGCTTTAAAGATTAAATTGTCTTCTATACTAGCAGTGATAGCCGCCGCACCATCTAGCGTTAGTAATTGATGACAAAGTTGATTAGCATCTAATTCATTATCTATAGTAGAAATCAAGACATCATCGCTGGCTGAAAAATGCAAGTAGTCGCCCCAGTCGAGCAGGCGAAAGACCGTTTGCAAATTATGATAGCCATCAGCACGTTTGCCAGTAATGTGCAAAAACAGATTGATTTTTGCAGGTGATAAACGAGTAATTATAGAAGCAGATGAGGCAGCTATATTTTCAGTCATATTTTTTCATTATAAGGTACAGTCATAAACAGCTAACTTAATTAGCAATGATAGTTTTTCACAGGCGATCTGTTGTTGATAAATGTTCGATTAATGGTTAATCGTCATTACAACTTTGTTGCCTTGTGGCTGTACCGCACTAATTTTATTAGGTAGTTTTTCGTCACCTTTATAAGTGAAGCTGGCTGTCCACTCACCATTAACTGAACTAACCAAGCGGTTTTGATTATCTAGTTGTGGTGCGCTATCTGAAGGCGCTGGGCGACCAGATATCCAGTAAGGCATTTGCGAAATTGGTGCTTGCCAACCAGTAGCTTTCTTTAGCAAGGTTTCAGGGTCGTCAGCGGTCAATGTACCTGTTTTTTCGCTGACTAGAGTAGCGGTCTGACCATTGTATTCAATGTTGGTTTTACCGATACCAAGTGCGCCAATCAACTCAATGGCGAATCGGTCGTTTTGCTGACCCCATGCATAAAATGCACTACCACCTTGAGTACCTGTCGAATCATTCGCAGGTGTCGTTACCCCAATTTTACCGGTGATATTGAAGCTCTCTAGCTTTTTGGGTTGATCAGCATTTTGACCTTGTACAGTGGTCGTTGGTTGGTTGGTCGCGTTGGCCGTTTTTAACGATTGGCAACCAGAGGTAATGACCATCGCTGCAGTTATAGCAGTGAACAGAGCCAATTTATTTGGTTTATAAGAAGTGATTGATACTGACATAATAGTTTCTCAAAAATGGAGAGATGAACAAAGATATTAGCTTAAGCGTTATTTGTTGCTCGGTTATGCAAGGCTGTTAGCTTCTTATAACGACCTTGTAATTTATAAATGCTTCGGTTTTATAAAGACCTTGTCAATTATTATATTTCTGTAATCGCAAAATCCAAAGAGTATATCCAAAATCAGCACTATTAATACAGCTGTATGCGGTCATTGATATTGTGCTGTCCAAATGAGAAGCGCTGCTGTAGGTCGGCGAGTAATGCCTCAACCTTGTCATTATTTCCTAAGCCCTGATAGGCACGCAATAAAAGAGAACCCGAACGCAGGGTTGGTAGCACATCATAAGGTGTCTGTAGGTAGTTGATGACTTGCTGATAGTTTTCTTTAGCCAGTGCATTGCCTGCCAAGACGTTTAATGCTTGCAGATGTAGGTCATTATCGTAACGTGGGTCATCGTAGCGAATCTGAATAATTGCTGTCGCTAGTGCTAAACCTTGCTCTGAGCTGCGCTCATTGGCCAATAGCAACTGTGCATAGCTTAACTGGTAGGACAGGTTGCTAGGGTCTAAAGCCTGCAAGTGATTCAACAAGGTGCGCTTGACGACATAGTCTTCTTTATCATCTAAAAGCTGAGCCCGTGCAAAGAGTAGCATTTCATTATCAGGGTATTTACGAGCGGCACGAGTCAGTAAACGCAGCGCTTCATCAGATTCATTCTGTTGCCACAAGATATCGGCTTGCATAACAAAAGTGTCAGGCGCGAATACCGTGAAATCTTTGCGCAGCTTCTCTAAAGTCGAGATTGCCGCATCGACGTCGTTATTGAGTAATTCAAACGCCACTACTTTTCTACGCGCCTCTAACACCAAGTCCTCTTGCATGACGGCATTGAGATAGTATTTAGCTTGATCGAACAACTGCTGACGCTCAGCACTGATACCCAGATAATAGTAGGCTTGATCAAGATAAGCTGGATTCTTGGCAAGCATGTTGAGCAGCTCATCGGCATTAGTATATTCTTCTATATCTAGACTCACTAAGGCTGCGAGCAAGGTAATCTCAGAATCATCGCTGAAACGGCTATGTGCCTCAAGCAATAACTTCCACGCTTGTTCACTTTGTTTTAAATCCAATAGATAGCGAATCTCATATAGATACAAGCTTTTGCTATCGGGGTTGCGCAAGCGAGCTTGACTGACGTAATTGATGACGGTTTCTGCGGTCACAATTTTGCGCAATATATCCGCTTTTAAAGTAATAAAAGGCACGTAGTCTGGCTGACGTTCTAGCGCTCGATTGATATGGACGATAGCGGCTTCAGGTTCGTTAAATTGATAGAGTAAACCCGCTTTCAATACCGACAGTGAGGCATTTTGCTCGCTATCTAGTGGCTGCAACGCAGCAAGAAGTTCACGCTTATCGTCATCATTGTTTGGATAAATGCCAATGAGGATTTCGCTTAAGTCTGCGCGTGGATCATAACGCAAAATACGGTTTAAAGTCTCACCCGCCAATATATAGTCGTGGGCACGTAAGGCCAAATGTGCGACATAAAACCAAGCAGGCACATGGTCAGGATTTTGGTCTTGCCATGTCTTGGCAAACTGTAATGAGTCCTCAACCCTTTCGTTACGTAAAGACAAGCTAAGCGCTCTCTCAAACACGGCCGTGGCATCTTCTTTAAAAGACTGTTGTTTGTAGATAGCAACTGCGCGTCGTTTTTCATCGCGATCGGCGGCAAACTCTGCATCTAGTAGAGCATACAAGCTTGGTTCACTAAGCTCAGGCTGCCATAGACTGGCTGGTACTAAGCCATTAATATTTTTTACGTTTTCTATGGTAAGCGTATCTTCGTTATAAGATGTATCAGTCGCGGCATTGCTATCATTTGCCTTATTGCCATTTACTTTATTGGCAGTTATCTTATTGCCGGTAGCAACGGTTACTTGAGGCAGTTTAGCTGCCAATGCCTCATCGGGATGACTCGCATGAGCAGGGGCTGACAAACATAAGCACACGGCTAAAGACAACGCTAGTTTATACCGTTGACAAAGGCGCTCGATAGCGACATGCAATAGAGCACGGAAGCTAGCGTATTTGCTATAGGGATGTGGTGACCGAAGTAATGACCCAAAAAAAATCATAGATAGCCGTATTCGCCTGTGGTTTATCTATACAGATAAGGCAAGTTTGTTTTAATCATTTTAAATTAGATATTGGCAATATGTACCCATGACAAACATTATAAGAGTAGACCGATGAGATAAACAATAGCATCCTTGTTACTCAGATATTGGTATCTCTGACAGGATGAATCTGCTACCTAGTAGTGAGTGCGCTGCCAAAGAAAGATACTGAAGATGATTAAGTATAGATACATCTGTCGAACTGAATACTATAGAAATATAACAAGTTAAGATAGAGTAAGCGAATGATTTGGCATTATATTATTGACCATAAGTCAAAACTCAGCTATTTATTTTATAAATCGTATGGGTAGTTGATTTGTTACATTTGCGACCAGATACAGAGATATGGCTATCATAGATGGGTGAGTGTTAATTAAAGCCTGCAATAATGATATAATAGGCGGTTTTTAGGGTCTTCCTTTTTAGCGCTGTCGTCAAAAACTGTCTTTTAAAAATAATAAGATAGCGTAAGGGGCAACTGAGCGTCATGTTTATGGTCTATCGATAATGAGATTAGTGGTCATTGGGGTCAATCACAAAACTGCACCAGTCGCTCTGCGAGAGCGCTTGGCGCTTGTGGGTGACGATGTAAATGTCGCACTC
>Ga0209295_1000427_pt1 | contig 21915 bp, 18 predicted proteins | sample Porto_5metaG_FD_187428 | JGI IMG/M metagenome (GOLD analysis project Ga0209295, IMG submission 187428) | Marine algal microbial communities from Porto, Portugal - Porto_5 metaG (SPAdes) (version 2) | ecosystem: Host-associated > Algae > Red algae > Unclassified | place: Portugal: Porto... | reverse complement strand
TGAAATATAGCCATTTTTTAATTAATTAAAATTATTTTGTAATTTATTTATTATTAAAAATGAATTATTTATAAATATTTTTTATTATAAAATAATTTAAAAATATCCTTATTTCAGCAGAACCTTAGAAGAAAAAATTACGGCGCATTATAGAACAATTTATTTAATTTCTTTCACTTAGAAACGTAATACAGATATTTCTGTTTGTGTCACACAACGGACAGGAATGTCTGTGTTACATTCCAAATTCCCCCCGATGAGTGCGTTGTTGCCCTTTTTTTCTATCGTCAAAATAGCATTTCAAAGCATGAATGGAAGACGTAAAAGCCATTTCTTTCCACGGAATTTCCGATTCTGTAAATAGCTGAACTTCAAGGCTTTCCTCTCCAATTCCAAATTCGAGTGGCGTGAGTTGGGCGAGATAAAAAACGTAGATTTGATTGATGTGTTTGATGCTATATATGGAATGAACGCCCGTGATTTCTACTTTGGCAAGGGCTTCTTCCCAGACTTCGCGCATGGCTCCGGCTTCGGCGGTTTCGCCATTTTCGAGATAGCCGGCGGGTAAGTTCCAGTAGCCGCGACGAGGTTCGATGGCACGTTTGCAGAGCAAAATTTTATCCTCATAAATCGGCAAACAACCCACCACCATTTTAGGGTTTTCATAATGAATGATGTCGCAAGCCTCACATTGATAACGCAGCTTATTGTCTCCGGGAATATCCCGAAGCTGTATCAATTTTCCGCAGTGGCTGCAATAGTTCATAAGTAGTCGATAGTCGATAGTCCATAGTCAATATTCCAAACATGAGACGGGCTCGCGAATACCTATGGACTATCGACTAATTTTTAGTTGCCTAAATCTACGATTTTAAATTCGGTTCTTCTGTTTAATTGTCTTCCTGCGTCCGAATTATTATCGGCTACGGGGTTGGCTTCGCCATAGCCTTGTGCCAACAACCTATCGCGTGCAATACCTGCGGCGGCGAGATAATCAACGACACTTTCGGCACGTTTGAGCGAAAGGGTTTTGTTGTAATCAGCGTCACCTTTAGAATCGGTATGTGCGCCGATTTCTATCGTAATATTCGGATTATCAATGAGTAAAAGCAATAACTCGTTGAGTGGCGGATAGGATTCGGGGCGCAATTCTGAGCTATTGGTATCGTAATAAATGTTTTCGATTTTGAAGGTTCGACCTTTCTCCTTCGAACGTAATACGATGTCTTTCGTATTCTGACCAGAAGTAGCTATGGCTCTAGTATCAACTTCAAAACTTGTCGTCAGATAAGTGTCGGCAGTGGTCGTGATTTTGTACGCACTGCCTGCGGGGAGAAATATTTTGTAGCCGTCGGATTGGGATTGAAAATTGGAAATAACTCGGTTTGTACCGCCAATTTTCTGCGAAACCGTAATATCTGCACCGACATAAGGATTCAATTTTCCGCTAATGTCTTCCGAATAAACCATTCCTTGTACATTAATACCTTGTTGTAGCAAATAAACGTCTTTTCTGAATGTTTTGCTACCTTTCACATCCTTAGTACTGATGTTGATGGTTTCTTTTACGTAACCATCTTTATTGATTTCTATGAGGTATTCCTTGTCAGCTTCGAGAACGAAAAAATAGCCTTTAGATTGACTCGAATTTTTCCCATCCAACAAGTTGGGATTGGCTGGACGCGAATTATCGAATAATTTCAAACGTGCATTTTCCAATTCTTCCACCGAAATATCCGTAGCGGCGTAGACAAAACCCGAAACGGCAATCCCTTCAAATTCAGGTTCTGCTCTCGGCTCGTCGTCAGCAGTTTCGCCATAAGTTACATCATAAATATTGTCGCAACAGGTGCGATTGGCTACACCCAAATTAGATGCCCGATTGGAGACGAGATAAGCGAGGTCAGGGTCTTTTGTTTTGACATAATAGGTATCATCTGCACTCGAATTGATGGGCAAACCCAAGTTGCGAATACCGCTTGTTTCACGACTGCCGATAACGAAAATATCGTAACCACCATAACTCGCATGACCATTAGAGCTAAAGTAAAATTCTTCTGAAACCTCATCGAAATACGGTGTAGTTTCGTTGTATGGCGTATTGATTTGCTTGAAATTTTCGGCATTGGTATAGGTGCCGCCTTTGCGTCTGACGACATGCCAAATATCCATACCGCCTGCGCCATCAGGTCTATCTGAGGCAAAATAAATACGCTCGCTACCGCGATTGTCGCGCGTAACAATGGGCGTTGTACTTTTGTAACCTGAAATATTAATTTCCTTAATGGATTTAGGTTTTTTCCATCCACCGTCTTCGTACTGACTGACATATATTTTGCATTTCGCCTGACGATTTTCGAGCGTAGGACATTCGGTATAATAAAAACGTTTATTGTCTGGCGAAAATGTCCCGTGACCTACGTGGTCTCTACCGCCCGAAATCATTTTATTGAATACCCTTGCTTTTCCCCAACGATTATTAGCCCCTTTTTCTGCGACATATATTTTCGAATGAGGGTAATCAAATTCACTATCAATGAGTTGTTTGGAGCGGATAGATGAAAATAAGAACATGCTATCGCCGATTGGCATAGGCGCGTAATCGGTGTAACCCGAATTGATATTATTATTCATCGCGCGAACTCGCACGAGCGGAAGGTCGCTACCTGCGGCGGCTGCCATTTTGCAACCTGCGGCACCTATATTGGCTTTTTTTATTTGCGTAGCAGCATCGTCACCATTATAACTTTTGGCGAAGGTTTCGTATTCCCGAAGGGCTCTATTATAATTTTTATTTTGATGAAGGGCTTCGGCGTAGCGTAGTCTGATGAGCGGATAATTGAGAAAAACCGCCGGGTCTTTCGAGTCTATCAGCAAGCCGTAATAGTCGGCAGCGTTGGCATAATCTCGCGCTTTATGGTAGGTATCTGCCAGCAGATGCACCGTAGTCACTTTTCCGGGGTCTTGTACGAGTGCCTGTTCGATGAATTTGATGGCATTATAATAACTCGATCTGGTCAATAATTCGCTGGCGGTGACAAGGTGTTGTTCCGAGGAGTTTTTACTTTTACCGGGCTGGGCAAATACCTGACCCAAACTCAATAATAGAACTATAAAAGCTATGATATGATTTTTCATATTAAGTTTAATGAAGTTTAACGTAACATAGACATTCCTGTCTGTATCTCATGAAATACAGACAGGAATGTCTGTGTTATGTTAAACTTATTCAGTCAAAAAAGCGTATTGCGGGGAGGAGTGGTTTGGCTCGGTTGGCGGCTGCTCCGGTGTAAGAAAGCGATATTTCGTAGGCATTTCCGGCGGATACATCGTTGAGGAGTGATAAATTGGAATCTCTCATCAGTCCGAGTTGTATACCTTTAAAATCAAAACCAATGACGGTTAGGAGAGCGTCATCTGTTCGTAGACCTGCGCCGATGTAAGCCTCAAAATTGTCGGAAATTGCGTAGCCGATATGCGAACCCACATTGAGTTGACTGGCTTGTGCTTGGGTCATGTAAAGGACGTGCGGACGAATGAAGAGGTTTTGCGTAAGATTCGCTTTTATCTCGGCATGAACTGCCAAGCGAGCAGGAAGCGCACTTTCTCTAATAAAACCCTCTTCGCCACCCAGTAGGTGCATATAAGCCACCCCGGCTTTGAAGGTGATATTTTCGAGATAAGTTGCCCAATTAATCCCTATCCGTGCGTCGGGATAGGTGAGGTCGGTGAGGTTGAGTCCGGTTTCTACATTTGTACCAGAATTGAACTCGCCTGTGCTTGGGTCAAATTGATTGGCAAAGGTCAGTTTGCCTCTGTCGATTCGTTTTTGTACCAAACCGACCTGAAAACCACCTGAAATATAATTGGTTTCCATGCCATCAATATTTAGGTGATAAGCGGCACCGAGCAGGGCTTCGAGCGTTGTTAGTCCGCCCGAAGTTTGGTCATTGACAATGACTGCGCCTAAGCCCCACGAGCTACTCTGCGTAGCTTTGCCAAAATTAATATCAAATGAGGCGGAAGGCGTCAGGTAAACTGCACCGCTGCTGGCGATTTCTGACCACTGTGTGCGATACATCAGATTGACACGGTATTTACCCTCAATATGTCCTGCCAATGCAGGATTGAGATTGATCGGGCTGTCGTAGAATTGCGTATAATGAATGTCTTGTGCAAATGATTGACCTGCACAGCACCATACAAGGCATAGTAAGACAGCTATTTTTGTAAAATTTCTATCCATCGAAACTTAGGCTTAGTGAAAGAAATTAAATAAGATGTCCCATAATGCGAAGTATTTTTTTTGTCTAAGGATTTTTTGAAAGCCGCACATAGCCTTAGCTACAGCCTGTCCCGAACTCCGATTCGGGATAAGGATTTCAAAGGATTCTTAGACGGAAAAAAGACGAGTATAATGGCACATGTTATTTAATTTCTTTCACTTATAGTTATTTGTATTCTTTGTTCGTTGTACTTCGTACTGTGTTTTGCAGTTGTCAAACAAAGAACGTAGAACAACGAACGCAAAACGCTTGTCAAAGATAAGGTTTTTTACGCAAGGATGTAAGTATCAGGAACAAAATAAATGTATATTCTCGACTTGTTATTTTTCCTTTATACTTCACCAAATTTTCCTTAAATACAGTGAGTATTCACGTCAAATTTGTTTCGTCTAAAGAAAAAATAACGACGCGAAGAATGTACATTTATTTAATTCCTGATACTAAGATGTTGCGGATGGGAGGTGTTAGATTTAGTAATTTTTGATTTTTGATTAAATTTTACGTCGCAAAATTGCATAAGTCGGCATTTCGCATAGCGAAATTCAATCAAAAATCATCCTATTAAAAATCACCTCGACCCTGCGCCATTGATGGCATTATTATGTGTGATGGTGCGGCGGGCTTTGTCCATCACGTTGGTCGCGGTGGTCATGCCGAGTTGGGAATCTACCATATCGCCGTTGCTATCGAGATAGACAAGCATCGGGTAGCCTCGAACGCCAAATTGAGCTGCCAACATCGGTCCTTCGCCTTTTTCGGCGTCTACTTTTAGGCTGATAAAGTTGTCATTGAATAAGTCGCCAACGACTTTCAATTCAAAAACATCGCTATCCATCCATTTGCAAGGTGCGCACCAAGTGGTATAAAAGTCGATAAAAATCGGCTTATTAGTAGCTTTTGCTTTTTTCAAAACTTTTGCAAAGGATTCATTCTTTTTAAAATGAACGCCTTTGGTCACTACTTTAGTAGTGGTTTTAGGTTTTTTGTTTTTTTGTGCGGTTTTACGGTTACAACTGCTGAGGGCTAAACCCGAAAGCAATAATAGGAATAGGATTTTCTTCATTAGATTTAATTTTTCTTCTACGAGATGAAAAGATATAGCATTTATTGTTTTTCATCCGTATATTCAACGGCAAATCAAGTCGATTTGTTATAAAACAAGAAAAACCTTGCCAAACTTTGGTGGTAAACGTTTTCAACTTCAACTTCAACTTCAACTTCAAATTCAAATTTGATTTGCCGAAGGCAAATCCTCTGTATTATTATTGAATTTGAGGTTGAATTTGAATCTCCGTTTTATTCTATTCCTAATAATTCTACATCGAAAATTAATGCAGAATTTGGACTGATAGAGCCTGCTCCGCGCTCGCCGTATGCAAGGCGTGAAGGGATGTACACCCGCCATTTTGACCCAACAGGCATCAATTGGAGTGCTTCTTGCCAGCCTTTGATGACACCCATTACCGGAAAGGAAATTGGCTTGCCGCGGTCTACCGAGCTATCAAATACCGACCCATCAATCAACATACCGTGATAGTGTGTTTTTACCTTGTCTGATGAAGTCGGAATTGGTCCGTCGCCTTCTGTGATGATTTCGTATTGTAAGCCACTGTCTGTGACAGTAACGCCTTCTTTTTTAGCGTTTTGGGCGAGATATTCTTCGCCTTTTTTCAAATTTTTAGTTGCCTGCATTTTCTTTTGTTCTGTTCTATATTTATTTGCAATATCTGTGGCTTCATCCTCATCTATCAGATAAGGATTGCCTTTTAATACATCTTTTATAGCCTTTATGAGCGAACGTGAGTCCAACTCTTCCAAGCCTTGTCTTTTTAGTAAGTCGGTAGCCATCATCAGACCGATGGAATAAGATGCCGTATCGAGTTTCATCTCTTCGACCATTTCGGTTTTGGCTTTCTTTCTTTTATTGCGTTTTTTCTTCTTCTGTGCAGTCGCATTACCGACTATACAAAGACTTAATGCAAAAATTAATATTAAATTCTTAGAACTCATCATAGAAATATTTTGTTTTAAATGTTTTAAGTGAACTAAGTATCAGGAACAAAATAAATGTATATTCTCGACTTGTTCTTTTTTCTTTATATTAGACTTCATTCCAAAATATTTTGCATAGAGTAAATAATCTTTTTCCACTACTCTGCGTTGCCTGAAAATTCACTATGCTAAGGCATAGCTCAATTTCAGCCGCCTTGATTAGTGAAAAAATCTTTATTTCCTCTTTCATCCAAACTATTTTAGAATAAAGTCTACTTCACCAAATTTTCCTTAAATACAGTGAGTATTCGCGTCAAATTTGGTTCGTCTAAAGAAAAGATAACGATGCGAAGAATGTACATTTATTTAATTCCTGATACTTAATGATAGCTTTTAACGGTATTTGAAAATTATTTGAATTGGTCGATAAATGAACGCAGCTAAGGGATGAAAAAATAATAAACGTTACATCCCTTAGCTATTTGTTTGATTTTCAATGAAAAATAAAAATTGAACAATATTTAACTGTAAAGTGTTATTTATTAGTATTTTACGAAAAATATATAACACAATATTTTTCTACGTATTGTGTACAACAATTATCGACTACATATTTCTTGCAAAGAAATGAATTTTTTAAGAGAGTTTCTTGTTTAATAGGAATAAGTTCAAGTTGAGCTTAAAATTTTAAACCATTATTTTTTATATTTAAAGTTAAACGAATTTGATTACTTAACATTTTGTCGAACGACTTGGAGCTTGTGAGCCTGTGATTTCGGCAAACCAATTACCATGTACCATGCAATGGCGAAGATTAAACGGTGATAAAATTAAATTGCCCATAAAAGATGCTGTCGAACAGACCATCAAACGCGAAACTGCTGCTGGCTACAAACTCAAAGTTTGTATCGGTACGGATTCGCAGGTGTATGGTGCGAAGACCGATTTTGCAACAGTAATTGTTTTTCTACGCGAAAAACGAGGCGGTTTTATGTTCATCCATACCGAAAATAGTATGCAGCCAATGAGTTTGCGCGAGCGACTCATTCAAGAGGTTGGCAAATCGGTCACGGTGGCGTATAATCTGTGCGACCTATTCGACAAATACGACATCGAAATGGAAGTACACGCCGACATCAATACCGACCCACACTTCAAATCCAATGTCGCACTCAAAGAAGCGATGGGCTATATTCGTGGTATGGGTTTTGTTTTCAAAGGTAAACCCGATGCCTTTGCGAGTTCAAGTTGTGCGGATAAGATGGTGTAATGAAACGCCGTCGGTCTGACGGTGTATAATATATTGAAAGGTGGCTACTATTATAGTGGTTGCCTTTTTTTATTCTGTTCGTCGAATAAAACATGCACTCACGATACCTCACAAATCGAAAAATATCATCAACAAACGTTTGAATAATATCGAAATTTAAGAAAAAAAACGATTTATTTTCTACATTTGTCTAAGAACCACAACATGCCCCAACCTCAACACAACAAAACTACAACACCACAACATAAAATATGGCATTAGACAAAAAGGATATTGCGCGGCGTATTTCGCAAGAATTGAGAGACGGATTTTACGTGAACCTCGGTATTGGCATTCCGACTTTGGTGGCAAATTACATCCCCGACGGTATGACGGTTTATTTGCAATCTGAAAATGGTTTGCTCGGCATGGGACCTTTCCCGACGGAAGCAGAGGTGGACGCCGACCTCATCAATGCAGGCAAACAAACCGTGACCACGCTCCCCGGCGCGTCGATTTTCAACTCGGCGGAGAGCTTCACCATGATACGCGGCGGACATATCGACATGACGGTACTCGGCGCAATGGAAGTCACCGAAAACGGCGATATTGCCAACTGGAAAATACCCGGCAAGATGGTCAAAGGCATGGGCGGTGCGATGGATTTGGTGGCTGGTGCCGACAATATCATCGTAGCCATGCGGCACACCAATCGTGCAGGCGAATCCAAATTGCTCAAAAAATGCACCCTACCACTTACGGGCATCAATTGCATCAAAAAAGTCGTGACCGACCTCGCGGTGATGGATATTCGAGACGGCGCATTCCACCTTTTAGAGCGTGCGTCCGGCGTGAGTGTCGAAGAAATAAAAGCCAAAACCGCCGGGAAATTGGTGGTGGAAGGCGAGATTCCTGAGATGAATTTGAATTAGTGCAATTAATCCGTTAACTTGAACTTATTCAATGACTTTGCATCGACAACATATCGTAAAATCTGATCCGCTCAATCCAAAAATTGAGTATGAAGATACCTATGCAAAAGATAGTTTGAGTGAAGTGAGTCCGGCGGATGTTGATATTTCGTCCAATTATGTCAGCTTGAGTCATTTGTTTGATAAGTTGCGAGGGGGCGAGATTAGTTTGGAGACAGCATTTCAGCGAAATAATATCTGGAATAAAGGACAACAAAGTCGCCTCATTGAGTCTATTTTGGTGCGTATTCCGATTCCTGCCTTTTATTTTGACGGTAGAGATGACCGCAATTGGCTCATCATTGACGGACAACAACGCATAGCGACTTTTTATAATTTTATTATTGAGAAAAAACTTAAATTAGAAAATTTAGAATACTTACCGCAATTCAACGGCTCTACTTTTGATGACCTTCCACGCGACCTGCAAAGACGATTATTGGAAACGGAAGTTCCTGTTTTCCTCGTTAATCCCGGTACGCCAAAAGACGTTATTTTCAATATTTTTCAACGTATCAATACAGGTGGAATTTCTTTAAAACCGCAAGAAATAAGAAACGCATTGAATCACGGAACACCCGCTGATTTGATGATTAAAAAACTGGCTAAATCCAAAGCATTTAAGCATGTGACAGGCGAGGCAGTTAGTTCGGAAAGAATGGAAGACCAATATATTATCACTCGTTTTCTTGCCTTTTATTTAACTGAATATCAAGATTATACGCCCGAATTGGAGAAGTTTTTAAATGTAAATATTACAAAATTTAATGAATTAAGCGAAGTAGAAAGGGGCGAAATAGAAACACAATTCATTAAAGCCATGAATACCTCATGGGAAATATTTAAAGATGACGCATTCAGAAAACGATTTAACCTTGATGACACCCGCAATCCTTTCAACAAAGCCCTATTCGAAGCATGGTCAGTCAATTTAGCCCGATTGAATGATAAAGAAACTCAAAAAGTTATTCAACGAAAAGAGGTTTTAAACGACATTTTTATAGATAAATTAAATTCTGATAAAAATTTTTTAAAATCCGTAAGTTCCGGTACAGGCGACACCAAAAATGTCAAAAAAAGATTTAAAACCATTCATCAAATTATCCAACAAGCCATTCAATGATCAGCTCCATTCATATTAAAAATTTCAAAACATTAAAAGATACCGGAGAAGTACCGATAAAGCCATTGACCTTACTTACAGGTGTGAATGGAACGGGGAAATCTTCTTTGATTCAGGTGCTTTTGTTGTTGCGACAATCTCATAAGAAGGGGATTCTCGCAGAAGAAAAAAAAATAATATTAAAAGGCGATTTAATAAATATTGGGAAAGGTCGAGATGCTTTATATCATTTTGCCAACAGTGATGAACACATTGAGTTTGACATTGAATTTACTCCTCAATATGATTTTCCGGATGTTGATGTAGGCAATAAGGAACATCTAATATTAGAATATAAACCTGATGACATAATTTTGACGCCTTATCGCGATTACAATGCAGCTAATGAGAATGATAAATCAAGTAATGAAGACAATAACTTATCAGATGATGAAGCACAATATGCCGCACTTAAAGCTTATGAAGAAGAAAAAAGAAGAAACACAGCAAGGGAATTGTTTTTTTATAACCCTGAATCTTTATTCAATAAAAACTTCCAATACCTAAAAGCCATGCACTCTGAACCACAAGAAACTTACAAAGAAGGTATTATAGATGAAGATAATCCATTAGGTTTAAAAGGAGAAAAAACAATCCACTACCTCAACCACCACGCCAACCGCAAGCAAATCACCTTCGACAACCTCCACCACCCCAATGCCAAATCACGCGGATTGGTGCATGAAGTAGATGCGTGGTTGGGTGAAATCAGCCCCAATGTCCGCCTTAAAACCACCAAAATACCAGGCAGCGAACTCATCATTGCAGGCTACGAATTTGGTACACAAAACGACTACACCGATGCCTTCAAACCCAAAAATGTCGGCTTCGGTATATCCTACGTATTGCCTGTCATTACGGCGATATTGAGTGCCGAACCGGGGCGACTTATCATCATCGAAAACCCCGAAGCACACCTACACCCACGTGGACAGGCACGTATGGGACGCCTGATGGCACTTGCCGCCCAAAATTATATTCAACTCATCGTTGAGACACATAGCGACCACATTCTCAACGGAATACGTGTGGCAGTCAAGAAAGATAAAGTAGATGCAGACCGAGTAAGTTTACTTTATTTTAAACGCGAAATCGAAAACCGCGAACATCGCGCAAAAATCATCATTCCCAAGATAGACCAAGACGGCAGGATTGATAAGTGGCCCGATGGTTTTTTTGATGAATGGGAAAATATGTTGGACGAATTGATTTAACCCGATATGGAATATTACTTCAACGAACTATCTGTACCTACTGCTTCCGATTCACATGAAATTGTACAGCAAATACGTCATTTTGTATTGACTTGCAAGGGCTTAGAGGAGATTCAATTTAAAACTTTCCGGTCAAGCGGAAACATTCGCAACATAGAAATTAACGGTAAATTACTCATCGAATGGTTGTCGAATGAAGTCGATATTAGACGACGATTAAAGGGATTGATTAGTAAATTTCCTTATATTGAAGAACAGGATTTTGAACAAGAAAATATCCAATCACGATTTGTCTATTATAAAGGAGATGACGGTTTCGGGCTTCGTGCCGCACACTTAAAAAAATCACTCATCGTCAGCTTTCCTTCAAATGACAATTGGAAAAAAACAGAAACCGAAGCACAACACGAATACTTACCCGAATCTTCCGATAAAACAATTACAGAAAACATAATCGTCAAAAACGCTTCATTACCAGAACATTGTGAAATACACAAACCCTTCGCCATAGAAAAACTAAAGCAAGACGAAGCACCCGAAGACTGGGAACCGGACATAAAATACCTCAAGAGAGTGGACATATCAAATAAATTGCTTAATATTGAAGAATTTTATAATAAAAAAGGAACTCCAACAGTCGCAGAATGTTTGGAAATAGGTAAGGAAGTTGCCGAATTAAACTTTTACGAGAAAAACGAAGCACTCACGAAACTCAATACAACAAAATATAAAATTCGCCATATTTACCAATCAAAAAATACATCAGGTAAAAAACGTTATCTGTCAATAGATGTCGAAAAAGGTGCATTTGAAGTATGCGATGAAAGCGGTACGCATCAAGAAGAAATACTATTTAATGAAGAACATAGTGGCAGTCAAAAACTTGACCACAGCATCAAACTAAAAAAATAAAAGACTACTGAATCGCCCCACAAATGCGATTTCAAATCCAACATTTGAGCGTGGCGTCCCTTTGTGGCGTTGCGCTTTTTTTATCTATGCAGCATATCAATTTTAACGGAGAAATTATAGACGCTAATCAAGCAATTTTTACGGCAAAGAATCGTGCATTCCGTTATGGCGATGCCTTGTTTGAGAGTATCAGAATGTTTGATGGGGAGCTATCGTTTTTGGCGTATCATTATGAACGACTGCGGCGAGGAATGGAGGTTTTAGGCTTCGATATTCCGACTCATTTTTCTACTATTTTTTTTGAAAATGAAATAAAAAAATTCACGCAAAATGAAGGTAATTATCGTATTCGACTGACGGTATATCGCTCCGATGGTGGTTTATATTCACCCGAAAATAATACGCCTATTTTTTTAATTGAAGCAGAGCAAATAGTTGATAGTCAGTTTATTGTAAATGAAAAAGGTTTAGAAGTCGGTGTCTATACCGACTTCAAATTACCACGTTCACCACTTGCTAATTTGAAAACTTCCAATTCCTTGCCTTATGTACTCGCAGCCCAATTTTGCCAAAAAAATAACTGGGACGACTGCCTCATGCTCAATCAAGCAGATAGGGTAGGGGAGACTTTCAAAGCCAATATCTTTTTCGTAAAAAATGACGTGATTTATACGCCTTCGTTGAATGAGGGTTGTATTGACGGTGTGATGAGAAAAGTAGTAATAGAAATTTTACGAGAGATGAAAAAAGAAGTGATTAAAAGACCAATTTCACTAGAAGAATTGAACGAATTTGAAGCTATATTTATCACGAATGCGACGCGAGGAGTGCAGTGGGTTTCGCGTATTTTTGATATTAAAAATTATGAAAAATTATTAGTCAATAAAGTGGTGAAACAATTGAATCTACGGCTATTTTAAAGGAAATTCTTCCACATCATCGACTCCATCGGTTTGTCAGAACGTTCGTTATATTTTGCGTTTTTCTTTTTATTATAATAATTTTCAATATCCCCTTCTACTTGAAAATAAATCAATTGACCAACAGGCATATCGGCGTAGATACGCACGGGGTGGATACAGGAAATTTCGAGCGTCCATTTATTGCAAAAACCCACATCGCCTTTACCTGCCGTTGCATGAATATCAATGCCCAACCTACCGATACTTGATTTGCCTTCGAGAAAAGGAACGGAATTATGCGTTTCGGTATATTCCTCCGTCACACCCAAGTACAGCGTACCCGGTTGGATGACAAAACCCTCTTCCGGAATGAGGATTTCTGTGATATGATTATGCTTTTTAGCATCCAAAACAGCATCGTTATAGACCGCCATATGCTTGCTGAGGTGCACGTCATAAGAGTTTGTACCCAGACAGTTACGGCGAAATGGCTCAATGACAATTTCACCGGAACCAATGCTTTCCAGTATTTTTTTATCGGATAAAATCATGATTAGTAATGTTTAATGATTAATGATTAATAATTAATGTAGAACGGATAACGATTAATTTTCGCGTAGCAAAAATCACTTTATTAATCATTAATCGTTAACCATTAATCATTAAACATATCCTGCTTGATTGCGGTCGGTGAGTACGTCGCGCAATTCTTTGATAAGTTCGACTTCGGCGGGAAACACTTTTTTAATGGCTTCTTTCGTGCAAAACCATGTACCTTTTTCGACCAACATCTTGTGCTTGCGACGTAGGCGCAAAGGCGATTCGGTGCTTAGGATTTTATTGAATGGCAGGTCGGCAACACTACTTTTTTCAAATGCCCATGCTTTTACTTTTCCATCCTGACATTCGACGCAATCTAAATCTATAAATTCCTGAACTTCAGGCTCTATACCTGTCTCGCGTGCAAACTCACGCTTGGCGGCATGAAAGCTATTTTCGTCCATATTTACCCGACCATTGGGGATAGACCAAGCTGTTTTTCCTTCGGATTTATCGGCTTCATCATTCACCAGAAATATCTCTAATCCACCTGTCCCGTAGCGATACATCAACAGTCCGGCTCTTACAATTCTCGATGGCGTCATAATATTGAGTAATTTTGAATGCAAACATAGCACGGTGCTTCCAGCCCGTACCTTGCGGTAGTTTAAGCGAAGAGGAAGAAAATAATCTACCCCAGGTGAAGAAGTTATTTTTTTTCTTTCACTAAATGAAACATATAAGAAAAAGAACAATTCAGACGGGTAGATTATTTTTTTCGTCTTCCCTAACTTCTGTTTATTTTTAATCTTCACAAAGATAGTGCAAAAATATTTGCCATTTGACAATGTTCTTATTATTTTGTTTGGGAATTAATAAAAATAAAATTTCAATTTATTTTGAAAGTTGTGAATTTATTTTGTGTAATACAAATTTCATGATAAAAAAAGGTCGAAATCAGCTCATTCCTGCCATAAAATCGCTTTTTCAGGCTTGTATAGCGCACATGGAATCGCAAGGCATCGTACAGTGGCACGAGGATTATCCGGCTATCGAAAATATCCGCCGAGATATTGAACGTGAAGACTTGTATTATGTTGGCGAAGGAGGGGAAGTCTTGGCAACTATTACGCTAAATGATGAGCAAGACACTCAATATCAAGACATTGCATGGAATTGTAAAAAGGGAAAAATATTGGTCGTACATCGCCTTGCAACGCATCCGGCACATCAGGGCAAGGGACTTGCCCAGCATTTGATGACCTTCGCAGAGGACTATGCCCGTGAAAATGGCTACGCCGCGATTCGCTTGGATGCTTACGAAACCAACCCACATTCACAGCGTTTTTATCGAAAAATGGGCTATGTGCAAACGGGTTACGTAAAGTTTGAGTACCAGCAATTTAGATGCACAGCTTTGGAGAAAATCGTCGTAACATAGACATTCCTGTCTGTGCTTCGAAGGCACAGACAAGAATACCGTCATTCGTCGGTAAAAGTTGTCTGTGTTACGTATCCATCATCTGCGCGAATGTAATGCCAAACGATTGTCCTCTGTATCAAAAAAGTCACGCATCAAATCAGTCAATTTTTCCCCTTCCGTCAAAAAGCCATCATGCCCGTAGAGTGATACTATTTCATTATAATTTACATTAGGCAAATGTTTCGCCAAAAAGCGCTGTTCTTGAATCGGGTATAAAATATCTGACTCAATTCCGACGACCAGACAAGGCGTTTTTATTTCTGACAAAACCAGTTCACAACCGCTGCGTTCGCGTCCTATATTATGCGTGTCGAGGGCGTTCATCAAGTGATAATAAGAATGTACATCAAACCTATCCACCAATTTCTTTCCCTGATAACGTAGGTAACTATCCATGCTAAATTTGCTTATACGGTCATCATTATCAGCCTGTTGTATTTCGAAAGAATCAAAAGTGCGGTATAAATTCATTGCCAAAGCACGGGCAGCGGCAAGTCCTTTTTGTCCGGCGTCGGGGCGGTGGTCTTGCCAGGTCGGGTCGGCTTCGATAGCCATGCGTTGGGCGGTGTGTATGCCGATTGCCCAAGCTGATTCTTTCGCCGTATATGCAATCAAAGCAAGCCGTTCAAATACATTGGGATGACTGTACGCCCACTCCAAAATCTGCCCTGCACCCATCGAACCACCCACTCCAATATGTATTTTTTCAATGCCCAAATGCTGCCGCAAAATCTCGTGTACGCCCATGATGTCGCGTATCGTAAACGGCGGAAAATCATTATAATACGGTTCGCCTGTAGCCGGATTTGTACTCACAGGAGAGGTCGTGCCATAAGGCGAACCGAGTATGTTCGGACAGACAATAAAATACTCTTTCGGATTAAAAAAATCTTCCTCCCCAAACAAACCTTTCCACCAGGAAAATACATCCGAACTTGCGGTTAAGGCATGGCATACCCACACGACTTTGCTTTGCGGCGTATATTCACCATAAGTGTGATAAGCTATGTTGAGTTCAGTCAATTCACCCCCCAATTCGAGCTGAAAAGCTGCGGTGTGTTTATAATTATTCATGATAAAAAGTGATTTATTTTCTCGTAACACAGACATTCCTGTCTGTTTTTCACACGGTAAGTAGTGAGACAAAAATATCCTTACTTTTTGACGGTTTCTTTTTCCGCTATTTTTCCTTACAAAAATCCTTATCCCGAATCAAGTACGGGACAGGCTGTAGCGTATGCTATGTGCGGTTTTTGTAAGAAAAAATATCGAAAAAAATAACTACGTCAAAATTGTAAGCCTATTTTTGTCCCACTACTTACAGACAGGAACGTCTGTGTTACGTTTCAAATCGCCTGTTCAATATCTGCGATAATATCGTCACTGTGTTCCAATCCCGTTGAAATGCGAATCAAACCATCGGTAATGCTCATTTTAGCGCGAACTTCGGGCGGTAATTTGGAATGAGTCGTCGAAGCCGGATGCGTGGCGATAGAACGTGCGTCGCCGAGATTGGCACTCAATGAAAACATCTTTAAACTATCTAAAAAACGCCTTCCGGCATCCAATCCGCCTTTGATTTCGAAGGTCACGATACCGCCGCCTTGTCTCATCTGCTCACGTGCGATATCTGCCTGCGGATGCGAATCGAGAAAGGGATAACGCACCGAATTTACGCTGGAATGGCTTTCTAAAAACGTTGCTACTTTGAGGGCATTGGCGCAGTGTCTATCCATCCTAACCCCCAGTGTTTCAAGGCTTTTGGAAAGGATCCAGGCATTGAAAGGTGCCATGCTCGCGCCTGTGCGTCGCACGAATTGGCGAACAGCATCTACATACTTTTGTTCGCCTGTCACTACGCCGCCGACTACCCGACCTTGTCCGTCGATATATTTGGTCGCCGAGTGCGAAATGAGGTGCGCCCCAAACTTCGCCGGGTTCTGCAAATAAGGTGTCGCAAAGCAATTATCGACATTCAGAATGAGTTGGTGTTCGGCGGCAAATTTCCCTGCAGTCTCCAAATCAATAATCTCCAAACCGGGATTGGTCGGCGTTTCGAGAAAGAACATTTTTGTATTGGGACGGAGGTGCTGCGCCCACGTTTCGGGTTGGGTGGGTGATACGAGGGTGGTCTGGATATTCCATTTGGGTAGCGTATCTGTTACCACCTGAAAGCTCGACCCAAATAAGGAACTGGACGCCAAAACATGATCGCCCGACTCCAATATCGAGGCAAAACTCGTAAAGACCGCCGCCATGCCCGAAGCCGTCCCGAAGGCATCTTCGCAGCCTTCGAGTGCAGCGATTTTTTGTTCAAATTCGCGGACATTTGGGTTGGTGTAGCGGCTGTAAATATTGGCTTCTATTTCGCCAGCAAAAGCAGCTCGCATGTGTTCCGCATTATCAAAACGATAGCTGGATGTGTTGTATAATGGTGTCGAATGTTCGCGCTGCTGCGTGCCGGGCATTTGCAAGCGTATGGCTTTTGTTTCAAATTGCATGTTGACGAGTTGATGGGTTGGTAAATTGACGAGTTGATGAGTTGATGAATTGACGTGTTGATGAATTGACGTATTTTTTTGCTTCGCAAAATTATATAACTCGCCAATACAATAACTCGTCAATTCATCAACTCGTCAATAATTTCAAAAGTATAATTAATCTCTGCTGCTTTTTGCAACATGATAGATACGGAGCAATATTTGGTAAATGTAAGCTCCAATGCGCGTGCGGCTTTGTCTTCGGGAATATCGCCGTAGAGTTTGTAGTGTACATTTATTTTCGTAAAAACGGCGGCTACTTGGTCGGCAGCTCGTTCGCCATTGACTTCTACTTGAATGTCTTTGAGGTTGAGTTTCATTTTTCCCAAAATAGAAACTACATCTATACTACTACATCCGGCGATTGCCATGAGGACGGATTCCATCGGACCAACCGATTTTTCACCATTGGAAAGTTCGATCTTATGCCCGTTTTTATTGGTGCATTGGAAGTGCATGTGGTCGTCGAGGCGTTTTAAATTAATTTTCATATACGTTGGTGTTGTGGTATTGTAGTGCCGTAGTGTTTTGGTTTTGCAGTGTAATACTGGTGTTATCGTTCATTTTTGCGTAGCAAAAAATGATACTATAACAGCACTGTAAATAACTACAACACCAAAGCACAACGGTACTACAATACTAATTAAGGAAAGTAAAAGGAGGTAAGTCCAGCTATTATCTTTCCCATTAATGGGTTGGATGTAGCACCTTTGTCTGTATAGATTTAGACCGGTTGCTAAGGCTTCAAAGGGCCAATTCCCTCCACCTTTCTTGATAAACGTAACACAGACATTCCTGTCTGTATTTGTACGCCACAGACAGGAATGTCTGTGTTACGCAGCAAAGATATGATATTTTTGTAGAATGAGAAATAAAAAAGCGTTTCCACATAAATTTAGTGAAAACGCTTTTTGAAAATACATATTTAAGGAACTTAGGGAAGACGAAAAAAATAACTTCTTCATTAGACTTTATTTAGAAAAATTTTGTATGCAGCTAACTTTGTCTTTTTCCGATACCCTTCACCTATTTTTCGCCCCATACCGTAGGGTATGCGGCTCAAAATGAGGCTCGATTATCGAAAAAATACAAAAGTTCCATGCATACAAAATATTCCTAAATAAAGTCTATTTGGGGTAGATTATTTTCTTCCTCTTCCCTTATTTTAAGAGCTTTCCCCACTCTAAAAGTTCGTTTCTTTCACTAAGAAAGGCTTGCCACTAATCGTGGCAAGCCTTTTATCAGTACAGACCTAATTTTTCGAACATTAATTTACCTAAAAATTAACACGATAGTCTGATTACTTTCTCGGCTTTGCCGAGATCAATTTATAAATTCAAAGCACTGTTGTCCGAAGTTCACTTACTCAATACAGATTATTTAGAAATTTTGATAAAACGCTCGGTGGCATAGGTACTGTTACCGAAGTTTAATCGTATAAAATAAATACCTGCCGGAAGGTAATCGGTCGGTATTTGCAGGTTGTCTATCTCAACTCCCACAGCTTCCTGCCATAGTATTCTCCCTGATAAATCAATGAGTTGGATAGAACCGCCCTCACGAGCACCTTGAAGACCAACATTGACAAAATCTGTAGCCGGATTGGGTGATATCCTTATTGCCGGACCGGAGGATAATCCTGCATCATTACGCAATTCTAAGGGAACATAATTTTGTGGGGTATCCGTGATATCTACGGTGTAATCTTCAACTTCTCCGAAGTCAAAAGATTCGCAAGGCATTGATAGTCTTTGAAATTTCATGGATATCCTCATACGCGTCTTCCCAAGTGTTGCAGTTGATGGAATTTCTACATTGTTTAATAAAGCACCTGAACTGATACCGTAATAGATATTCTCTGTAAGGTTATCGAAAGTACCGTCTGCATTAAAGTCTATCCATACGTTCCATGCTTCATCATAGGCAATTTGGGAGAAGCCCGGTACCAATCCTAATGGAACGATATCGCCTCTTCCTACAATAGCTATTTGGTCGGTATGATCGCCATAACCTTGGTCGTTACCGGAGACATTATCTACATCTCCAAATTTTACTCTGTCAATGTATTCATAGTATGAATTATTACCTTGTGACTCACAGTATTCTAATTCACCTTCACAATCAGGGTCTGGGTTAGATGGGCATGGGTCTTCGGCGTCACATATGCGGTCATAATCAATATCTATATATTCACCTACACATTCACAATCCCGATCATAGACATCATTAATAGTACACACATCCTCGTCATCACAAGGGGTTCCCGAGTCACATGTAACGCAAGGCAAACAAATACCCCCGCAATCTACGTCAGTTTCAGTGCCATTTTGTATGCCGTCGTTGCAAGTCGGACAAGCCGAACAAATACCCCCGCAATCTACGCCAGTTTCAGTGCCATTTTGTATGCCGTCGTTGCAAGTAGGACAAGGCGAACAAATACCCCCACAATCTACGCCGGTTTCAGTGCCATTTTGCATGCCGTCGTTGCAAGTCGGACAAGCCGAACAAATACCTCCGCAATCTACACCGGTTTCATTGCCATTTTGTATGCCGTCGTTGCAAGTCGGACAAGCCGAACAAACACCCCCGCAATCTACGCCGGTTTCATTGCCATTTTGTATGCCGTCGTTGCAAGTCGGACAAGCCGAACAGCTACCTCCACAATCTACGCCGGTTTCATTGCCATTTTGTATACCATCGTTGCAAGTAGGCGCAGGTCCGCCGCCCCCTTCTACACAGAAATCAGTAGTTTCAGAATAGTTAAATGTGCCACCGGAGGCTAAGTTAGCGCCATTTTCATCGACAATACTATATGAACCATTTCCGTATGAACAGCAAAGACCGTCTCCATAAGTATCATTGATAGTAAAATCATAGCAACCATCTTGGAGACATAGCTCTTCCGTAAAGGTGGAGCCGTCGGCTTCGTTGCCGTAATTATCGCCGGAAGCTACAGTGCTACCATTTTGCGTTTTCATTGTCCAACTAATTTCTTCCGGATAGTTATCAAAATTAATTTTAACAGCTACTGCATTGCCATTGCAGGGACAAATTGGGCAGAAAGAACCTCCACAATCTACGTCGTCTTCATCGCCATTCTGAATACCATCATTACAGGTAGGACATTCATTGGGACAAGAGCCGCCGCAATCTATGCCTGTTTCATCGCCATTTTGAAAACCATCGTCGCAAGAAGGGTCTTGACACGCTGTAGTACAGGTGGCATAAGCAATGTTATTTAAAATAACACTTTGGACTTGGGGATGGTATCCTTCATTAAAATCAACATCAGGTGCACAGTAGCTCATAATTGTACCCGGACTTGCTGGTCCAGGATTGCCACAGTTTCCTTCAACTCCTCCAGCGCAACCGTCAATTGCTGTATTATTACCATTCCATGCACAGGCATGTGTATGGTATGAACCGTACAAATGTCCTAACTCATGGCTCATCAAAAATACATCAAAAGAGTAAGTTGGCACTTGTTCGTATGTTCCATTATGTCTACCAACGGACTTGGATCTATCAGGATTTGAGTTACATATCCCTTGAAACGACGCTGCAACTCCGCCACCGAATCCGCTTTGATAGAAGGCGCAGTATGCTACGGTACCGTTTATTGAACCGGTAGCATACTGCCAATTGTCCAAAGTTCCATATCCATTAACCGAATATGGAGCGGGGTTTGAATTTGTCCATATTTTTAGCTCATTTAGGGTAACAGCAAAACCATCGTTACTACATAGTGTGGCATGATTATTAAACACGCCTGTACCGTAATTTTGAGCTGCGCTCTCTCCCCCCAATCTATCTGTAAGTGTATGATGAATGCTAAATTCTATTGTAAGACAATCTCCTTCTGTCTGCTCAAGAGAAGGGGGCATATATAATTCATTGTACGAGTATTCTTCTTCAATATCATCAGGCATATTGCAACTCATTTCTTGTGACCATAGTTGATTCGCTTCAGGATAAAAAATATGTGTTTTTTCTTCACTTTCAATTTTTCCGAGCGTATATACTACTCCTTCATATTGAACAATTCCAGACATTTCATTGTCATAAAGGTTGATGGCAGCAAGAGATTCATTATCTCCCTCAACAACTCCTCTATAAAACAATCCTATAAAACTTTTGGCTCTCTCCTTACTACTCGGTGCCAGAATATCTACTTGGTATAATTTTAAAGTAATGGTTTTTTCATTTTCTAAAGGTAGTTGTAATGATAAAAATTTAGGATTAGACGTTTTTATATTATTGACTTTCTCGGACTTAAAATCCATATAGCTAGCATCACTAATTTTAGATTTTAAAGTTGATGGTATTTCAGAGGACTTTTGAAATAATTTTACTTCTTCAAATTTTACTCCACTACTTTTAAGTGCTCTTATTTCTTTAGAGATAACTTTACCAGTTTCTTGTGACTGTATTGTTCCAATACTAAATAAGATTATTGAGAGTGTAATGAAAAATCTATTTGAGTTTAGTGTAACTTTTTTCATAATAATGATATTTTTAAACATGAAATAATAAAATAATGACCAAATTTTTGTTGTGGATAACTGCTCATTAATAATTTGTTCTTTCATGAAGTCATTTAAGTAAGGGAAGACGAAAAAAATAATCTACCCGTCTGAATTGTTTTTTTTCTTATATGTTTCACT
>Ga0209295_1000425_pt1 | contig 21927 bp, 15 predicted proteins | sample Porto_5metaG_FD_187428 | JGI IMG/M metagenome (GOLD analysis project Ga0209295, IMG submission 187428) | Marine algal microbial communities from Porto, Portugal - Porto_5 metaG (SPAdes) (version 2) | ecosystem: Host-associated > Algae > Red algae > Unclassified | place: Portugal: Porto... | reverse complement strand
GCCGTGCTCAAGATGTTTAAAAAGGAGTTCAAAAAATTCGGGATAAAACCAATATCCAAACCTTGTAAAATATTTTGTTCTAAACCAGAATCGTCAATTACATCTTCTACTATATGCGATGATAAGCCTAGGTAATTTGTAATTTGATGGTATAATGTATTTAAGCTTTTCTGCAATTCGTCTATATCAAGTAACGACAGATTTTTGCCTTGCTCTGTTAACAATGGTATGAATAGAGCTATAATACCTGCCAACAAACCCACCATAAGAACCATTGTGATGATAACTGCTAGTATATTTGGTAATTTAAGCCGTAATCTAAAAAAACGTACTAGTGGGCTGCCTATTAATGCGATAACTGCTGCAATTGCCAAATACACGATAACAGATTGTATGATATATAAAAAATAGAGTAAAATGGCTATGCCAACTAATACACCTATTGCTCTTAATATGCCTTGCGATATGGTTTTTGCGGTCATTGATTAGTTTTTAAAGGCATAAGTTATAATATTGGCGCCCATTTGTAGAGCTTTTTCTCTTACCTCTGCAGGGTCATTGTGCACTGTAGGATCTTCCCAGCCATCACCTAAATCTGATTCTGATGTAAACAATAATACAATTCTATTGTTTTTTGATATGGCAAATGCTTGCGGGCGTTGCCCATCATGCTCATGAATTTTTGGCAACCCTTTTGGAAAAGAATAGGTGTTTTTAAATATCTGATGTTCAGCACCTAACTCCTCTAATTCTGTATTTGGAAAAAGCTTTTTGATTTCTCTAGTGATATAAGGCTTCATGCCATAATTGTCATCAATATGTAAAAATCCACCGGATAAAAGGTAGTTTCTTAAGTTTTCTATTTCCTGATCAGAAAACACAACATTACCATGCCCTGTCATATGTAAAAAAGGATATTGAAAAATGGAACTACTACCAACCTCTACGGTTTCTGGTTTACTGTTTATGGTTGTGTCAATATTATTGTTGCAATAGGTAATTAAGTTAGGTAATGCAGTGGGGTTGGCGTACCAATCTCCACCACCTTGATATTTTAAAATAGCTATTTCTTGTGAAAATATCTGAAAACTGCAGAATAACAGGCTTAAAACAAGATATATTGTAAGTTTTTTCATTTTAATTCGAATAATAGTATACCTAATTATACTATTATGTTAGATAAAAAATTGATTATTCTTTTGTTTTTAGGAGCAGGTCTTTTTTTAACCTCCTTTATTGCATCCCAACCGAGTAAAGATAATAAAGTTGGTGATGCTTTTTCTTCAAAGTTTTCAGAAAAAGCATTTAACGGAGTAGTAGTGCTAGAGCTTTTTACTTCACAAGGTTGTTCTAGTTGTCCGCCAGCGGATGAATTATTGCAGGAAGTTAAGGTTATGTATCCTGATAATGTATTTGTACTTAGTTACCATGTTGATTATTGGAACTATATAGGTTGGGCTGATCCATTTAGTAATAAGGAGTTTACTGAAAAACAAAGCAGTTATAATAGAAAATTTGGATATAAAGGGAACTACACTCCAGAATTGGTGGTTAACGGTAAAGAGCATCTAGTAGGTTCAAATAAAGGAAAGGTTTCTAATGTTATCAATAAATATTCTGTTTTGAAATCAGAGAACCAATTTATTGTTCAAAGTTTAAATAGAGAAACGGACAAAATAAATTTCAATTATACTATTGCTGGAGATATATCGAATAAGAATGTGCGATCTGTTTTAGTTTTAAACGAGAGGACAACACAAGTAAAAAGAGGAGAGAACAGACAAAGAACGTTAGTAAACTCCAACATTGTGGTGGCAGAAAAGACGATAAAAATTGCAAATAGTAGTCTTAGTGGTTCTATAGCCATCCCTTCAACCGTTAAAAATAAAGAAGAACTTATTCTTATGTTGATAATGGAAAACAACAATGGCGATATCTTGGGTGCGGTAAAAGAAGCTATTTAATATTAGCCATTGTTAATGGTTGCTATAATAGTGCAAGCTACGATTGCGGCAGTTTCTGTTCTTAATCTTGTTTTGCCCATAGCAACTGGGGCGTATCCTTTTTGCATAGCATTTTTAATCTCTTCGGGAGAAAAGTCACCTTCAGGACCTATTAAAATAGTAACATCTTTATCTGCAGCAACCTTTCTTTTTAGTTCATGCCTTTCGGTGTCTTCACAATGCGCTATAAAGTGTAGTTCAGTAGCTGGTTTTTCTAAAAATTCAGAAAAACTAATGGGTTCGTTTAGTTTAGGTAGATATGTTTGCAAAGATTGCTTCATGGCTGATTCCAACACACGTTGCATACGTTCAAGTTTTAGTACTTTGCGTTCTGATCTGTCACAAATGATAGGTGTAATTTCATCAATTCCTATTTCGGTAGCTTTTTCTAAAAACCACTCAAAACGATCATTCATTTTTGTAGGTGCAACTGCTATATGTAACCAATGAGATTTTGGATGGGTTTTTTTAGATGACACAAGTTCTACCTCGCATTTTTTTAAATTATCCCCAATTATTTTTGCTTCAAATAAATAACCGTAACCATTTGTAATCCATAGCTGGTCACCATTTTTTTTTCTCAAAACTTTTATGATGTGCTTACTTTCATTACTATCGAAAATGAAAGTGGCATCAGTGTTTTTTATATCGGAATTATAAAATAATTGCATGTGGGTAGTTTTAAAAGCTATGATATAACATACCTGGCTTTAGCCGTTACATCTTGTTGAGAAAATTTCTCGTTCTTGTATTTTTGATAGCCTACAATACCTATCATGGCAGCATTGTCAGTGCAATACTCAAATTTAGGAATATAGGTTTTCCATCCAAACTTGGATTGTGCTTCAACCAATGCGTTTCTAATACCGGAATTTGCTGATACTCCACCGCCAATGGCAATTTCTTTTATACCAGTCTGTTTTACAGCTTTTTTCAATTTTCTCATCAATATAGTGATGATTGTATATTGTATAGAAGCACAAATATCCTCCAAATTGTTCTTGATAAAATCCGGATTTTCTTTCGTTTGTCTTTGAATAAAATATAAAATATTGGTTTTTAATCCGCTAAAACTAAAATCCAAGTCTTTTACATTTGGTATGGTGAATTCAAATTTATGAGGATTGCCAGTTGCGGCATATTTGTCTATTAATGGTCCGCCAGGGTAGGGTAGACCTAAAATTTTCGCACTCTTATCGAATGCTTCACCAACTGCGTCATCTAAAGTTTGCCCAATAATTTTCATATCAAAGAAATCGTTGACTTGAACTACTTGCGTATGACCACCACTAATGGTCAATGCCAAAAAAGGAAATGATGGTGCCTTCATAGTTTCGTCATCTATAAAATGAGCTAAAATATGGGCTTTCATGTGGTTAACTTCAATAAGAGGTATTTGTAAACCTAATGATAAAGATTTTGCAAATGAGGTGCCTACAAGTAATGAGCCCATTAGTCCAGGTCCGCGTGTAAATGCTATGGCTGATAATTGTTTTTTATCGATATTTGCTTTGGCTATGGCTTGATGAACGACAGGGACTATATTTTGTTGATGCGCTCTTGAAGCAAGTTCTGGTACAACCCCTCCGTATTCTTCGTGAATAGCCTGGGTTGCCACGACATTACTGAGCACTTTATCGTTCATTAAAACTGCCGCAGAAGTGTCGTCACAAGAAGATTCTATAGCAAGTATATAAATTGTATCGTGTTCAGACATATTTGGAATAAAATTTGAACAACAAAGGTAAAACATAAAGACCTATCAAAAAACTGAGAAAAATATTGGTTAGAACATTATTGGTGCTTTTGCTGATATGTGTTTTAGGTACTATAATTTTTTCACTGCCGGTGGTACAGACCTTGCTGGCACAGTTTGCTACGAAAAAAATTAACGATCAGTATGGTACGCATATTAATATTGAGCGCTTAAAGGTTTCTTTGATTTCATGGAATACGGGTTTGGAAGGAGTCTTTATTGAAGACTACAAACAAGATACTTTATTCTATGTAAATGAGCTTAAAACCTCTATTCTCAGCATAGGTAATTTAGCTCAAGGTAACTTAGAATTCGGAGACATAGATGTTGATGCTTTGAATTTTAAGCTTAAAACGTATTTCGGCGAAACAAATACTAATTTGGAGGTTTTCGTAGATAAACTAGATAATGGCAAACCACGCGAGCCAGGTACGCCACCTTTTAGGCTTTCTTCATCTAATGTAGATATTGAGAATAGTAGGTTTAAGTATATAGATGAAAATCTAAATAATGCAACTGTCTTAAATTTTGATAGTCTCAATTTAATCGCAGGAGATTTTTTAATTCTAGGTCCTGAGGTTTCTGCAGATATTCAAGAAATGTCCTTCTTTAGTAATAGAGGGTTAAAAGTTAATAGATTAACAACAAATTTTAAGTATACAAAGCAGCAAATGCGCTTTGATTCCTTGCAAATACAAACTCCACTTTCTGCTTTAGATGGTAATTTGGTATTTAATTATGACCGAAAAGATTTTGCGGATTTCTTGAACAAGGTTAATGTGGTGGCAGAGTTTAAAGAATCTAAGGTTGCTTTTGATGAAGTCAACTTGCTTTACAATGAATTTGGTAAGGGAAAAGAAGTAACGTTCAACGCCAATGTCAACGGAGTTTTAAATGATCTTAATACTGATGATCTCTTCCTGTTTTCTGATGATACCGGAATACGTGGCGATTTTAATTTTAAAAATTTATTTAACAAGCAAAAACCTTTCAGTTTAAATGCTGAAATGAAAAATGTTACAAGCAGTTATTATCAACTTAATGCTTTATTACCAAATTTAATTGGCAAGTCATTACCATCTTCTTTTAGTAAGCTTGGGCAATTTACTATTCGTGGTAATGCTTTTATTACCAATTCTTCAGTAGATGCAAAAGTAAATTTAAACACCGCCGTAGGTAGTAGTTATGCGGATATTGTACTAAGTGATTTTAATAATATTGACAATGCTACCTATAAAGGATTTATCTCTTTGATAGATTTTGATTTAGGTGATTTTACTGAAAATAAAAACCTAGGTAAAACGACTTTGGATTTCAACGTAGAAGGAAAAGGTTTTGTGAAAGAGAAATTGAATACCGAGGTTATAGGGCAAATATATTCTATAGAATTTAATAACTACAATTATCAAGATTTACGTGTTTCAGGTCTAATTAAAGATCAGTTGTTTGATGGTTCTTTGATTAGTAATGACGAGAATTTTAAGTTTGATTTTAAGGGTCTGGCCAATGTGGCGGAAACAAGAAATAACTTCAACTTTATAGCCTCTGTAGATTATGCCGATCTAAAGAAGTTGAATATTATAAATGATAGTGTTTCCGTGTTTAAGGGTAACGTTAGTATGGATATTACCGGTACTACCTTAGATAATATTACGGGTGATATTAACTTCACGCAAACGAGCTATCAAAACGTAAATGATACTTATTATTTTGAAGACTTTGCAGTGACTTCTAGCTTTGGTGAAGATCGCGAGCGCACTATCAATATAAACTCACCAGATATAATTACCGGTTTTATGAAAGGTAATTTTAAAGTAAGGGAATTGGGTAAACTTGTACAAAACTCTTTGGGTAGTATTTATACAAATTATAGACCTTTTCAAATATCAGATGGTCAAAATCTTTCCTTTAATTTTAAAATATATAATAAGATTGTAGATGTATTCTTTCCTGAGGTACGTTTTGATCCCAACACTTTTATAAAAGGGAATATAGTAGCTGATGATGGTGATTTTAAGCTCAATTTTGCGTCTCCAAGTATAGAGGCTTTTGGTACGGCTGCCGATAGTATTGAGGTTAGAATTGATAATAAGAACCCGCTCTTCAATACCTTCGTTTCTGTGGGTGAATTAGATACGCCGTATTATAATTTTAAGGATTTTAATCTGATTAACACTACTTTAAAAGATACCTTGTTCTTTAGGTCTGAATTTAAGGGAGGTAGTGAATTTAACGATTCATATAACCTGAATTTTTATCATACATTTAATAAGGATAATAAATCCGTTATTGGTCTTAAAACTTCCGATGTTAATTTTAAAGGCAATAAATGGGTATTGAATAAAGATGGTGATACCAAAAACAAGGTTATACTAAATAGGTCTTTAGATAGCATTACAATCCAAGAAATTGTGATGAACAATGAAGAAAAGGAGCAAATTAGATTAAAAGGGCAATTGGCAGATTCAACGTATAAAGATCTGCAGCTTCAGTTCAAAATAGTTTCCTTGGATAAAATAACACCTGTAATAGATAGTTTAAAATTACAAGGAGAGGTTAACGGTACCTTGAATGTGCTTCAAAAAGATGGAATCTATTTGCCGTCATCAAATTTAAATATTGTTGATTTTGGAATTAACCGTATTCCTTTAGGAGATTTAGCAATCAATATTATCGGTAATAAAGATTTGACCGAGTTTCAGGTAAATTCTCAATTGTCTGACAATAAGCAAGAAAAATTTAGTGTTGTTGGTAGTATTGAAAATAAAGGAAAAATACCTAAAGCAAACTTAATTGCCAATTTCAATAATTTTGGTTTAGAGCCATTTAGTCCCTTGGGCGAAGGTGTTATAGACAATATACGTGGAGATATTGATGGTAGGGTCAAGATAGAAGGTAATGTGGATAATCCTGATTTTAATGGTCTGTTGACTTTAGATAATGCAGGTATTGCCGTGCCGTATTTAAATGTCGATTATGGCTTTGCACCCCGTTCAAGAGTAATACTTAAAAATCAGACTTTCGACTTTGAAAATATAGCATTGGAAGATGTCACAAAAGGCACACGAGCCAATTTAGATGGTACAATTACCCATAGCTTCTTTAAAGATTGGGTTTTGGATCTGAATGTAGATACCAAGAATGATAAATTCTTAATTCTTAATACGGAGTTTAAAGAGGGCGAATTGTATTATGGTACCGGTTATTTGAATGGTACGGGTCGTATTTATGGACCAACAACGGCATTGAACATTACGGTAGATGGATCTACGGCAAAAGGTACATCACTAAAAATCCCTTTAAGTGATGGGGTAAGTGTTGAAGATTATTCCTTTATTAATTTTTTGGAAAAGAAAGATAAGTTAAGAATTGAAAACCAACGTCAATTAAAAGATTATCAAGGTCTTGAGTTGGAATTTAACCTTGATGTAACGCCTGATGCCGAAGTTGAAATTGTGACTGATACCAAAACAGGAAGCTCTCTGAAAGGTACCGGTGTTGGTATTATATTGATACAGATCAATACCAATGGTAAATTTGAAATGTACGGGGACTATGTTGTTGTTACCGGTGAGTTCAATTATAAGTTTGGGGGAATCATAGATAAGAAATTTAAGGTAGAGCCCGGTGGTACTATAAACTGGGATCAAAAACCTTTAGAAGCTATTTTAGATATGGAAGCGGTGTATTCTCTAAATGCCAATCCAGCTCCTTTGCTTGATGATGCAGGTTTTACTAGAAGAATACCTACTGATGTAATTATTAGTCTAACAGGTCAACTTCAAAAACCGGATATTGATTTTGGTATTGATTTTCCGGGTACGAACTCCATCGTCAAATCTGAATTGGAATATCGTTTACAGGATCCAACGGTAGAAGAAAAAAATGCCATATTCTTATTGGCACAAGGTACGTTCGTAAATTCTCAAAGTGGTATTAATCAGCAGGCGATTACAGGTAACTTGGTTCAAAGTGCATCTAGTATTCTAAACTCTATATTAAGCGGTGGTAATGATAAATTTAACCTTGGTCTATCTTATGAGCAAGGTATATTGGATCGATCAGCAGATATAGAAACCGATGATAGAATAGGGGTTACGGTATCTACCCAAATATCAGATAGAATATTGTTCAATGGTAAAGTGGGTGTTCCGGTCGGCGCATCTAGTGAAACTTTGGTTGCGGGTGATTTTGAAATTCAGGTATTGCTGAATGAAGAAGGTACACTAAGTGCTAATTTCTTCAGTAGGCAGAGTGAGATACAAGCCTATTTGTCAGATCAACAAGGCTCCACTCAAGGAGCGGGAATATCTTATGAGGTAGATTTCAATAATTTTAAAGAACTTTTTCAAAAGATCTTGGCGACTAAGCCAGCATTTGAAGAAGAACCGGTAAAAGTAATTGAAACCCCATCTTCGGTTATGGGTAATGATAGTTTAATACGGTTTTATGATAAGCCTAAATCATTAAATTAAAAAGCCATTTCTTCTCTTTTTTTGCATTAAATAACAAAATTTAACAATTTGAATATTAATCTGTTATAACGAAATCCTTTTCGTTGATTTTTTCTTAAAATACGACTAACCTTTATTCAGTTTTTGACTTAGATTTATTAATTTCGTTAGCTTAAATTTTTCAATGTCTTCAGAAATAAAAAAAATAGCAGTACTTACTTCAGGGGGTGATTCTCCAGGTATGAATGCTGCCATAAGATCAGTTGTTCGTACATGTGCCTACATGAAGGTAGATTGTGTTGCAGTCTACAGGGGGTACCAAGGTATGATAGAGGGGGATTTTAAACCTATGGATGCGCGTAGCGTAAATAATATTATCAATAAAGGAGGTACTATCCTAAAATCTGCACGTTGTGACGATTTTAGAACTCCCGAAGGTAGAAAGACAGCGCACGATCAACTACTAAAAGCAGGTATAGATGCATTTGTGGTTATAGGCGGTGATGGTAGCTTTACAGGTGCCATGATTTTTAATAGAGAATATAACTTTCCTGTTATAGGTATTCCCGGTACTATTGATAACGATATTTTTGGTACTACGTTTACTTTAGGTTTCGACACAGCTTTAAATACGGTAGTAGAGTGTATCGATAAAATTAGAGATACGGCAAGTTCTCATAACAGACTGTTCTTTGTAGAAGTTATGGGTAGAGATGTTGGGCATATAGCATTGAACGCAGGTGTTGGTGCAGGTGCCGAGGAAATCTTGATTCCAGAAGAGAATTTAGGGTTGGATCGATTGCTTGAGTCTTTAAAGAGAAGTAAAGAATCTGGTAAGTCTTCAAGTATCGTAATCGTTGCAGAAGGTGATAAATCTGGGAAAAACGTATTTGAACTTAAAGAATATGTTGAGGAGCATTTGCCAATTTACGATGTTCGTGTATCGGTATTAGGCCATATGCAAAGAGGTGGTGCGCCATCTTGTTACGATCGAGTTCTTGCTAGTAGAATGGGTGTTAAAGCTGTAGAGGCTTTGCTAGAGGGTAAAACCAATCTAATGGTTGGTATTCAAGATAATATGCTTACCCTTACGCCGATCAATAAGGCAATCAAAGGGCATACAAAAATTGATAAGGAGCTTATAAGGGTTTCAGAAATAATGACTACATAATATTAAAAATTAAAAATAGAGAAAATGTCAAATTTGAAAATAGGAATTAACGGTTTTGGTAGAATAGGTAGATTGGTATTCAGAACCACAATTAAGCGTGGTGATGTTGATGTTGTTGCTATCAACGACTTGTTAGATGTTGAGCACTTGGCTTACTTGTTAAAGTACGATTCTGTTCACGGTAAATTCGATGGTACCGTTGAGGTAAAAGATGGTCATTTGGTAGTAAATGGTAAAACAGTACGTATTACTGCAGAAAGAGATCCAAAGAATATTAAGTGGGATGCTGTTGGTGCAGATACTGTTGCAGAATGTACCGGTATTTTTACGACTTTAGAGACAGCTCAATACCATATTGATGGTGGTGCTAAAAAAGTAGTTATTTCTGCTCCTTCTAAAGATGCTCCAATGTTCGTAATGGGCGTAAACCATAAAGAGGTGAAGGCATCGGATGTTATTGTATCTAATGCATCTTGTACTACGAACTGTTTGGCTCCTGTTGCTAAGGTGTTAAATGATAGCTTTGGTATAGAAGAAGCGTTGATGACAACGATCCACGCAAGTACTTCTACTCAATTTACTGTAGATTCTCCTTCTAGAAAAAATTACCGTTTAGGTCGTTCTGCAATGTTGAATATTATTCCTTCGACTACAGGGGCTGCTGTTGCGGTAACCAAGGTTATACCTGCGTTAACAGGAAAGCTTACCGGTATGGCATTTAGAGTACCTACTGCAGATGTATCTGTTGTTGATTTGACTGTAAGAACAAGTAAGGAAACTTCTTTGGATGAGATTAAAAAAGCTTTCAAAGCTGCGTCTGAAGGTGAGCTTAAAGGAGTATTGGGTTATACTGATGAAGCTGTTGTTTCTCAAGATTTTGTAAGTGATCCAAGAACTAGTGTTTTTGATGCAGAAGCTTGTATAGAGCTTAACTCTGGTTTCTTTAAATTGATTTCTTGGTATGATAATGAGGCTGGTTTCTCTAACAAAATGGTAGACTTAATGCAGCACGTTAACACCTTATAACCTTAATTTTAGTATAACATAGATATATCCTGAAAATGAGGCCCTTTTACCTTATTTTCAGGATTATTTTTTAAAGACCTTCGGTATATGATTTTAATAGTAGATAGTGGCGCAACCAAGTCTGATTGGATTGCATTGGATGAAAATGGTGAACAACTTTTTTTAACACAAACTTTAGGTCTAAGTCCTGAGGTTCTGACAAAAGATGTTATTGAAGATCGCTTAGCGAATAATTTTGAGATCTCGAAGAATAGGGAGAAAGTAACCCACCTTTATTTTTATGGAGCTGGTTGTGGTACCGACCGAATGAAATTGTTCTTAAAAGCAATTTTTAAAGATTTTTTTCCGAATGCAAAAGCTGATGTAAAAGAAGATACATATGCCGCCATATTTGCTACAACAAAAGTTGGTCATCAAGGTATTGTATGTATTTTAGGTACAGGTTCTAACTGTAGTTATTACGATGGTAACCAATTGTTTCAAAAAGTAACGTCATTAGGTTATATTCCTATGGACGATGGTAGTGGTAACTTTTTTGGGCGTAAATTAATACGTGATTACTACTTTCATAAAATGCCAGCTGATCTAGCACATAAATTTGCTAAGCAGCATGATTTGGATGCTGATGTTATTAAAGAGAATTTATACAAGCAACCTAATCCAAATACCTATTTAGCGACCTTTGCTCGGTTTTTAATCGAGAACAAAGATCACCCTTATTCTAAAGGCGTTATAGATAAAGGATTTCAGCAGTTTATAAATAACTATGTAATGCAGTTTGAGCTTGCGACAAAAGTACCAATCAATTTTGTTGGTAGTGTTGCTTATTATTTAAGAGAAGAACTAACTTCTGTATTGCTAAGAAACGACTTAATAGTTGGTGTAATTAGACAAAAGCCTATTGAAGGCCTTGTGGAATTTCACAAAGCTAATATGTAAATTATTATTTTACGGCAATCATAGAAATTTCAACATTTACAAACTTTGGTAAATTTGCAACTTCTACCGTTTCTCTTGCAGGTGCAGTTTCTGCATTAAAATATGAAGCATATACTTCGTTAACTTCAGTGAACTGATTCATGTCACTAAGAAAAATAGACGATTTAACAACATTTTCAAAGGTCATTTCAGCTTCGGTTAAAATGGCCTTTAAATTTTCCATAGACTGTTTGGTCTCTAGTTTAATATCCCCAGAAACTAATTCTCCACTTTTAGGATTTAGAGGAATTTGACCTGAAATGTATAAAGTGCCGTTACTTAATGTTGCTTGATTGTAAGGTCCTATAGGTGCTGGAGCGTTATCTGTGTTTATGATTTTCTTCATTTTTTCTGATTTTGGTGTTAGTTCTGGCTTCTGTTTTCCCATTTAAGATCCTTAAGTATAGACGAATCTATACCTATAAAGAAGTACCACCTTTTGTATTGTCCAAAAGGAGTCCAATTAAAGCGCATGGTAAAACTCTTTAAGTCTCTCTGAAAACGAAGTTGAGTTAATGTAAAGCCTTGATTCTTGAAATCGTAACCAGATGAGCCACCAACGGACCATCTAGGAGCAAGTTCTATATCTCCCGAAAACATCAACGAGTGACTGCTAAATTCATTTTGCCTTGCAGAATTACTGTAATTGGCTGAGTAAGCCAGTCTAAAGTTCCATGGTATTTTGGTTCCGAATATGGGGTTTTCAACATCAGAGTCTTCGTTGTCTTTTCTAACGGGGTTTGCGTTAAAGTCATCGGCACGACCAAACAGGTCGTCTTCTCTACCGCCACTTTGGGCAACATAGTCAAAAGGATCGGTTTCTTCTTCTTCGTCTCTGTCTTTATCGTCCTTTTTGCCGAACATTTCACTGCTAATAGAATAAGATACATTGGCATTAGCCCTTGTTAGTCTAAAAAGGCTTCCCCCGTTATCAACGTTCCATGTATCTATTCTTCTGCCGTTGTTGTCTATTGCATAAGGGTCAAGGCCTGCAGAAAAGTTAATCGACATTTTATTGTCAAGAATGTTGGTTCCGCCGTTAATGCTCAAAGGGTTAATGCGTAACGAATCCGATTCAAAATTATATCCCGTAGAAATATTGAAATTACTTAATAACGAGATTTTTTTGGGCTCTATTTTTGTAGAATCTTTATCACGAACCTTTGCCTCTAAAGTATTCGCTAACGAAAAACTTAAACTGTTCGATTTTCCTAAAGAAGGTGCGCCATTCAGAGTTCCCGTAAAACGGCTGTACTGCACTTCAACGCCGTCTTCACCAAGATACTCATCATAAAACTGTTCAAATGAAGGGGCGTAACCATAGCTTAAAGAAGGTCTCAAGGTATGCCTGATCGCTTGAATTTTTTTGTCTTCCCCGAAATCAAAAGTACCGTATAGCGTAGTACCGACACTAGCGCTAAAATTGTAGCTGTTGTACCTGTCAAAACCACTTACAGTATCTATAACAACTTCTTCTAAAACATTATCATAGCTTCTGTTGTAAGTTTCTAAAGACCAAACATCTTCGTAACTAGCGCCCATACTGACACTGAAAAATTTAGCTACTTTGAAGTTGGTCGCAACGGGAATACTGTGGCTTGCTCCAATTCTTGCGTTATCGAACATTTTTGCGGTCAAAAAGTCGGTGTCGTTCGTAGTAAGCCTATTTTGAGCGTTTACGTTGTATTGAAAATTAATGTTATCAATAATGCCTTTTTTAATTCCGTCGCGTTTTACAAAAGGATATATACGCTCTACACTGGCTTGAAAAGTAGGTAGGGTCATGGTGATATTATCGGTATCTGACTCTGTTGCCGTCGCAGAGGTCAATTGCGAATGTGTAGCGGTTAAACTCATATTCACAGATGGGTAATTCGGAAATGTTTTAGAGTAAGAAATCGACGACGATAAGGTGTTATTTTGAGTGTTGGGTAAATTTCTTTGTTGCAACGAATTTCTATAATACTCACTACTACCTAAGTTTACGGAAGCTGAGAACCTGGAATTCGGACTTGACTTCGTATCCTGCGAATGTGAAAATTGAATATTATAATTTCTAGACAGACTATAGTCGCTGAAACCTTTTTGGCTTCTTACTTGATTTTCGAACCGTAAGTTAATGTTGCCTCGGTATTTATAGCGTTTCGTGTAAATAGAGGCTGTTCTAAATGCGTAACTACCATTGGTATAAAAATCTCCAGATAGCGTTATGTCAGCATAGTCCCCTAATGGAACATAGTATCCCATATCTTGTAAAAAGTAGCCCGTATTTGGGTCGTTACCGAAAGATGGCATTAAAATACCCGCCGATCTACCAACTGTTAATGGAAAATATGCAAATGGCATGGCAATAGGCGTAGGTACGTCAGCAATATATAAATTACTGAAACCGGCAATTACCTTCTTTTTAGGTACGAATTTTGCCTTTCTAACTCTTATGTAGTAATCAGGATTTATAGTGTCTTTTGAGGTGGTCAGTTTGCCTTCGCTTAAAAAGTAAACGGAATCGTTTTCTTTTTTTGTAATTTCAGCATAAACCTTCATGGCATCGCTACCCAATGACCCGGCAGCTGCTTGCTGTTCCGTTCTAGAATTCCAGATCAGCGCTTTTTGTGTGTCAAAATTGAAACGTATAGAATCTGGTATAACAATATTTTCTCCTTGTTTAAAATAAGGCAGCTGTGTATAATTTCCTAGGGAGTCTACCATTCTACCCGCATATACTTCATTCTTAATATAATCCATTATAATGATACCGGCTTTTAATTCGGTATCTTGATAATAGATTTCTGCCTCATTGTAGAGGTATATCTTGTTTTCTTTTTGACTTAATTTTACGTAGTCTTTTGCTTTGTATTTAATTTTATCTAAAAGCAAAGGGGGTTTTTGGTTTAAGGTATCTGTAGCTAAAGAATCGTTGGCTACAGCGTCTTTAATTGCCGTTGGGGGTAATAATGGAGCAATTATTGAATCTCTTTCAGCTTTGATGTTGAGAGTCGTAATTTTACCTTCTTGACCGGTGGCATAAAAAGCACCGGCAAAGACCATTAATAGGAAAAGTAAGTATTGTTTGTTTGATTGCAAGGCTATATATCCTATTTTTGTAAAGGTTTGGCGGTCCAATGAGCCGTTATTTAAGATGTCAAACTTACATATATTTTTTAATCCGTATGTAGGGTCTTACAATAAATTTAACCATTACAAGGGCGATAAAATCCCTAACACATATGAAAATAAAATTCTTTAGCATTTCTTTAGTTTTAACTATAGCGTTATTACTGCTGTCTTTTACAGCGTCTGACAAAGAAAATGAATCAGATGATCCGTTTATTGTTGTTCTTGATGCCGGGCACGGTGGGCACGATCCTGGTAATTTAGGTAACGGTTATTTAGAGAAACAAATAGCCCTGAACATTGTTTTGAAAGTTGGTGAAATTCTTTCGAATAACAAGGATATAAAAGTTATTTACACTCGTAAAGACGACACTTTTATTGATTTATACGTTAGAGGGGAAGTGGCAAATAAAGCAAATGCAGATTTGTTTGTTTCTGTGCATTGCGATTCGCATACTTCAGATGCGCATGGTGCGGGTACTTTTGTATTAGGGCTTCATGCCAACAAGCAAAATTTTGAAATAGCCAAGAAAGAAAACTCCGTAATCTACTTAGAAGATAATTATGAGAATAGATATGCCGATTATGATATCAACTCACCAGAATCGGTTATAGGCCTTACCATAATGCAAGAAGAATTTTTAGATCAAAGTGTAGCATTGGCTTCAATGATTCAAGAAAATTTTTCTAAGAAACTTAAAAGAACCGACAGAAAGGTAAAACAGGCAGGTTTTATTGTATTGCATCAAACTTTTATGCCCAGTGTTTTGGTAGAAACAGGTTTTTTGACCAATAAAGATGAAGGTGCTTATTTAAACTCTACAAAAGGTCAAAATGAAATGGGCGATGCAATTGCCAAGGCGATTTTACATTATAAAGAAGGAGTTCAACCAACTACGAAGAATGTTGAAACCGTTGTTGCCAAACCAACAGCCCCTCCAATTACAAAAGAAATTGTAGAAAAGGTAGAGGATAAGAAAGAGGTTGTTATAGAACCGGTCAAAGAGAATGTTCTTGAGCCTGTAAAAGAAGTAGTTGCCGAAGTAGAGAAGCCAACAGAGATTAGTACGTCACCAAAAGTTGAAGAAACAAAAGAAGTGGCAGAGGCGCCTGTCGTTAAGGTTGAAGAAGCAATCAATGAAAAAGAAGTTGCAAATTCTATTGTCTTTAAAATTCAATTAATGGCAAGTAGTAAAAATGTAGCACTTAATTCTAACAATTTTAAAGGATTATCTAACCTATCTCAAGAGCCATATAAAAACTTATATCGTTATATGTATGGTGAAACAAGGTCATATAGAGAAGCAAAAATGATGCAGACTCAAGCCCAAGAAAAAGGATATGCAACTGCTTATATTGTTGCCTATAGGTTAGGAGAAAGAATTCCTATTAAAGATGCTATTGACGAGGTTTCTAATTTAAGACCATAAGTTGCAAAATTTATTCATAATTTTGAGAGGACTAAAAACATATTTGTTTGAAACTATCTAGAGAATTAAAAACAGGAATTATCGTAATTGGTGGCATATTGCTGTTCATCATGGGGTTCAGCTATTTAAAGTCAACTCCTATATTTGATAATAGTAAAACGTTTTTTGCCGTATACCCAAATGTTGGTGGCTTACAATCAGGTACTAATGTCTCTATAAACGGATTTAGTGTTGGTAAAGTAAACGATATTAGATTTTTAGATGAAAAGGGAAATTTATTGGTGACGTTTACTGTTGGCAATGAGTTTAAGTTTTCTAAAAATAGTACTGTAGAACTTTACGATACTGGTATTATTGGTGGTAAGGGATTACAGATCAAACCCGTTTTTGATGAGGCTTTAGCGCAATCTGGTGATACATTACGTACAGAAACAAGACCAGGTATTACAGATTTGGCACAACAAAAATTAAATCCGTTGGTACGTAAAGTCGAAACGGCAATTTCTGATGCAGACTCCGTTTTGGTCAATGTAAATTCAGTTTTGGATATGAATACCAAAAAAGAATTAAAAGAAGTAATTGGAGGTTTAAACACCTTAATAGCTAATTTAAACGGTAGTGCTACTCAGCTTAATTCGGTTTTAGACAAGAATAAGGATAAATTGAATAATTCTTTTGAGAATTTTGAACAGTTGACAGCTAATTTCGCAAAACTTTCAGATTCTTTAAATTCTGCCGGATTAGGTAGAACCTTGGCTAGTTTAGAATCTACTATGGCCAGTTTGGATAAGGTAACCAACAAGATAGAAAATGGTGATGGATCACTTGGTTTACTAATGAACGATAAAGAATTATATACCAATTTAAATAATGCATCACGTGAATTAGACTTACTTTTGCAAGATTTTCGTTTGAATCCAAAAAGGTATGTTAATGTTTCTGTGTTTGGTAAAAAGCAGAAAGACTACGAGTTGCCAGAAAATGATCCGGCCACAAATTCTATTGAGAAGTAAAGAAGACTTAATTATATGCAATATCTCCCGAATGTAATTTTTGTAATACTGCTTGTAGCAGGTATTGGTTTTTTCGTAAAAAACGTTTCTAGATTAAAACGTAATATTTTTTTAGGAAAAGAAGAATCGTTAACAGATAATAAGCCACAACGTTGGAAAAATATGGCAAAGATTGCCCTTGGGCAATCCAAAATGGTAGTCAGGCCCATTGCAGGAGCTTTACATATTATCGTATATATAGGTTTCGTAATTATCAATATAGAAGTTTTAGAAATTATTTTAGATGGTATTTTTGGTACACATAGGTTATTTGCCGTATTGGGACCTGTTTATGATTTCTTAATAGGGTCTTTTGAAGTGCTTGCTTTATTAGTTATCGTTGCCGTAGTTATTTTCTGGATTAGAAGAAACGTTATTAAGTTAAAACGATTTTTTAAACCGGAAATGGAAGGTTGGCCAAAGAATGATGGTAACCTTATTTTGTATATAGAAGTAGTATTAATGGTACTTTTTCTGACCATGAACGGTGCAGATTATCAATTGCAACAAATGGGTGCTGACCACTACGTACAGGCAGGTTCCTTTCCTATTAGTAGTATGATCGCTCCTTTGTTTGATGGTATGTCTATTTCTAGTTTGGTGTTATTAGAGCGTACCGCTTGGTGGCTGCATATTGCTGGAATCTTATTTTTCCTTAATTATCTGTACTACTCAAAGCATTTACATATTTTACTTGCATTCCCAAATACGTATTACGGGAAGTTGACACCAAAAGGAGAATTCAAAAACCTGCAATCAGTTACTGATGAGGTTAAAATGATGATGGACCCAGATGCCGATCCTTATGCTGAACCTGCAGAAGATGCTGCTGTACCAGATAAGTTTGGTGCATCAGACGTGCAAGATTTGAGTTGGGTACAATTACTAAATGCTTATACCTGTACCGAATGTGGTCGTTGCACTAGTGAGTGTCCTGCAAATCAGACCGGAAAAAAATTATCTCCTCGTAAGATCATGATGGATACTCGTGACCGTCTAGAAGAAGTTGGTAAGAATATCGATGCTAATAAAGGCGAGTTTAAAGATGACGGTAAACAATTGTTGAACGATTATATTACCCCTGAAGAATTATGGGCATGTACATCTTGTAATGCCTGTGTTCAAGCCTGCCCAATTAGTATTGACCCTCTTTCCATAATTATGGATATGAGACAGTATTTGGTAATGGAACAATCTGCTGCTCCGACAGATTTGAATAATATGATGGGTAATATTGAAAATAATGGAGCACCTTGGCCATTTAACCAAATGGACCGTTTAAATTGGAGTAAAGAATCTTAAAGATAGATATGGCAAGTGAATTAAAAGTGCCTACAATGGCAGAGTTTTTTGCGTCGGGAACCGTACCTGAAGTTTTGTTTTGGGTAGGTTGTGCTGGTAGTTTTGATGATAGAGCAAAGAAAATAACGAAAGCCTTCGTAAAGATTTTAAATAAGGCGAATGTTTCTTTTGCGGTACTTGGTACAGAAGAAAGTTGTACCGGTGATCCTGCAAAACGTGCTGGTAATGAGTTTTTGTTTCAGATGCAAGCAGTAACCAACATAGAGGTGCTGAACGCTTATGAAATAAAGAAAATAGTAACGGCATGCCCGCATTGTTTTAATACCATTAAAAATGAATATCCTGGCTTAGGTGGTAGCTATGAAGTAGTGCACCACACTCAGTTTTTGAGAGACCTACTGTCCGAAGGTAGAATTTCTATGGAAGGCGGTAGTTTTAAAGGTAAGCGAATCACTTTTCATGATCCGTGCTATTTAGGTAGGGCAAATGGAGTATATGAAGCACCAAGGGACTTAATTAGAAAGTTGGATGCCGAGCTTATTGAAATGAAGAGCTGTAAGCAAAGAGGTCTTTGTTGCGGTGCAGGTGGTGCACAAATGTTCAAAGAACCGGAAAAAGGTGATAAAGATGTGAACATTGAACGTACCGAGCAAGCCTTGGAGACTAAACCGGAAATTATAGCTGCAGGTTGTCCTTTCTGTAATACTATGATGACCGATGGGGTGAAGAATAAAGAAAAGGAAGATGATGTTGCAGTTATGGATATCGCAGAAATGATTGCGGCTGCAGAAGATTTATAATTTAAAGAAGCGAAATTTGCTAGTAGAATTTAACACATTACCAAATACTTCAAGAGTTTGGATATACCAGTGTAATCGATCATTTTCTGAAAAGGAAATTGCTGAAATTGGAGCTGACTTAGATACTTTTTTAACCTCATGGACTGCACACGGTAATGATTTAAATGCAGGTTACGAAATTAAGTACAGAAGATTTATAGTCATTGCCCTTGATCAAACTACCCAAGGTGCTACCGGTTGTTCTATAGATGCATCGGTACATTTTATACAGGCATTAGAAAAGAAATACGATGTTCTGTTGCTTGACAAAATGAATGTATCTTATAAACAAGGTGAGTTTGTAGCTTATAAAAGCTTGATTGATTTTAAGGCTATGGCCAAGCAAAAAGCCATTTCGAAAAATACGATTGTCTTTAACAATCTGGTTGCCAATAAAGGAGAGTATTTGGAACACTGGGAAGTACCTGCTTCTGAGAGTTGGCATGCTCGTTTCCTTTAACATAATTTCTTCTTAAGTATCAGAATTTATTGGGTTTTATCGATGAAATGCAATAATTTCAATCCATAATAGTTATCTCAGTACATATTTTTTTATGCGCTATATTTTTATTCTTATTTGTGGGTTGTTTTGCTGTTCAAGTATATTAGCTCAAAATCCTTTAGTAACTAAGGATAGCACCAATCAGCAGAGATGGGTAGATGCTCAATACGCTCAAATGAGTTTGGACCAAAAGTTAGGTCAGCTATTTATGGTAAGTGTTGCTTCTAATCAAAGTAAGCAAGCAACAGATTTAATTAAGAACTTAATAGTAAAAGAGCATTTAGGCGGAGTAATTTTTTCTAAAGGTGGACCTGTACGTCAGGCTAAACTTACCAATGATTATCAAGAAGCCTCAAAAATTCCCTTGCTTATAGGTATGGATGCGGAATGGGGACTTTCTATGCGCTTAGATTCAACTTATGCTTTTCCGTGGAATATGACCTTGGGTGCAATTCAAGATAATTCTATTGTTGAAAAAGTAGGCTACCAAATAGGTAAGCATGCAAAACGATTAGGTGTTCATATAAATTTTGCGCCTGATTTAGATATCAACACAAATCCAAAAAATCCAATTATAGGTAATCGTTCTTTTGGAGAGGATAGGGATAATGTAGTTGCAAAGGGAATAGCTTTTACACGCGGAATGGAAAGCGCAGGAGTATTGGCAAATGGAAAACACTTTCCTGGGCATGGTGATACAGAGGTAGATTCTCATCACAATTTGCCGGTAATACCGTTCTCGAGAAAACGATTAGACAGCCTAGAACTTTATCCTTTTAAAAAATTAATTAGTTCTGGTTTAAGTAGTATTATGGTTGCTCACTTAGAAGTGCCCGCCCTTGAGATGAAAAAAGGAATGCCTTCTTCATTATCCGAACAAATTATATCAGGTATTCTAAAAGAAGAATTAGGTTACGAAGGATTGATATTTACCGATGCACTTAATATGAAAGGGGTGTCTACGAAAGGTAAAGATGGTAGCGTAGAACTAGATGCTTTTATGGCAGGTAACGATATGTTGTTAATGCCTGAAAATATTGTTAGCGCAAAAGAGAAATTAGCAAAGGCTTATGATAAGGGTAAGTTGTCTGAAGAGCGATTGGCTTATTCTGTCAAAAAGATTTTAATGGCGAAATATAAGGCAGGCTTAAATAAGTACAGACCTATTGTTTTAAATAATCTATACGAAGATTTAAATAGCTTAGAAGATGATATTATTTACGAGCAAGCTATTGAAAATGCAATTACGGTTGTAAAAAATAAACTGGATATACTGTCTATTAGAAATCTTGATAATAAGAAAATCGCTTATGTGAAAATGGGCGATTCTGATAACGAGGCTTTTGTAAATGGGCTGAAGAATTATGCCGATGTTACTGTGGTTGAGGCAAATGATATCAATACCTTAAAAGCTAAGTTAAAAGATTTCAATTTAGTTATTGTTGGTCATCATAAGAGTAATGAAAGTCCGTGGAAGTCCTACAAGTTTTCAACTAAAGAACTAAACTGGTTGCAAGCAGTAGGAAGTGAACGTACCTCTAACCTTATACTTTGTGTATTTGCTAAACCATATGCTTTATTGGATGTTAAATCATATGATATGATTGATGGCGTGGTCATGTCTTATCAAAATAGTGTTATTGTACAAGAGAAAACGGCAGAAGTATTATTTGGAGCTGTTAGTGCTACAGGTAAAATACCTGTTTCTGCACATCCAGAATTTCCTGTACATACAGGCTTTCAGGTAAAATCATTAAGTAGATTGGGATATAGTATACCAGAGCGTGTTGGTATGAGCTCCAAAGGACTTAGAGAAATAGATGAATTAATGAGCCATGGTTTAGATAGTTTAATGTTTCCAGGTGCTCAAGTTTTAGTTGCCCGAAAAGGAAAAGTTATTTATCAAAAAAGTTTTGGTAAACCGACCTATGATAGTAAAGAAAAAATAACCAATGATTATATTTACGATCTAGCTTCTTTAACCAAAATATTGGCCACTTTGCCAATGGTAATGAAGATGGAAGAGGAAGGTAGAATAGGTTTGAACAATACTTTTGAAGAGTTGGTGCCAAATTATTCTAACACTGAAATTAAAAATGTTACCGTTTTAAAGGCACTTTCTCATTACGGTCGTTTACCAGCTTGGATTCCGTTTTACATAAATACATTAGACGAAAATAAAAAACCATCAGGTGAGTTTTATAGAAATAAACCATTGCCTGGTTTTTCAACAAAAGTGTATGACAATTTATATTTAGCAGATGCATATAAAGATTCAATTTACAATAGAATAGGTAGAC
>Ga0209295_1000422_pt1 | contig 21957 bp, 20 predicted proteins | sample Porto_5metaG_FD_187428 | JGI IMG/M metagenome (GOLD analysis project Ga0209295, IMG submission 187428) | Marine algal microbial communities from Porto, Portugal - Porto_5 metaG (SPAdes) (version 2) | ecosystem: Host-associated > Algae > Red algae > Unclassified | place: Portugal: Porto... | reverse complement strand
CCAAAAAGGACAGGAAGTTATGCAATACAAAGCGCCCTTACGTGATATCCAATTCGTTATGCATGAACTACTCGATAGTGAAAGCCACTACAAAACTTTGCCTGCGTTCCAAGAAGCTGACCGTGAGCTAATGGACAGCCTATTTGAAATGGCTGCAAGCTTTGCTGAAAACGAACTGTCACCATTAAACCAAAGTGGTGATGCTGAAGGCTGTAAGTTTGACAATGGTAAGGTCACCACGCCAAAAGGCTTCAAAGAAGCTTATGATGCGTATTGTGAGCTTGGCTTCCCTGCTTTATCTGCTGAAGAAGATTTCGGTGGTCAAAACATGCCGTTTTCATTATCTACTGTCATCAATGAAATGGTTGGTACGGCTAACTGGTCATTTTCTATGTACCCTGGCCTATCACATGGTGCTATTCAAACCATCGAGCATCATGGTACTGACGAGCAAAAACAAACTTATTTAGAAAAAATGGTTACTGGCGAATGGTCAGGCACCATGTGTCTTACTGAAGCGCATGCGGGTTCTGACTTAGGTATTATCCGTACCAAAGCTGAGCCTAAAGAAGATGGTAGCTATAGCATCACTGGTCAAAAGATTTTCATCTCAGCTGGTGAGCATGACCTAACCGGTAACATTATCCACATTGTATTGGCTCGTCTACCAGGCGCACCTGCTGGTACTAAAGGTATCTCACTATTTATCGTTCCTAAAATGACGGTCAACGCAGATGGTAGCGTTGGCGAAAGCAACAATGTCGTTTGTGGCTCTATCGAACACAAAATGGGTATCAAAGCCTCTGCAACTTGTGTCATGAACTTCGATGGTGCAACGGGTTACTTGATTGGACCTGAAAACCGTGGCCTACAGTGCATGTTCACCTTTATGAACGTGGCACGTATCGGTACTGCTGTGCAAGGTTTGACTGCAGCAGAGTATGCATTCCAAGGTTCATTGACTTATGCAAAAGACCGTTTGGCGATGCGTTCACTATCAGGTACGAAAGCACCAGAAAAAGCAGCTGATCCTATCATCGTACATCCAGCGGTTCGTAACATGCTATTGACTGAAAAAGCCTTTGCTGAAGGTGGTCGTGCGCTAGTTTATTATCTCTCACACTTTGCAGATACCGTCGCAAAAGGCGAAGGCGAAGAGTTGAAGTTTGCTGATCAAATGTTGTCACTACTGACACCAATTGCTAAAGCGTTCTTGACTGAAACAGGTCTGGAAGCTGCTAACCATGGTATTCAGGTTTATGGTGGTCATGGTTTCGTTAGCGAATGGGGTATGGAGCAGAACGTACGTGATACACGCATTTCTTGCTTATACGAAGGTACCACAGAGATTCAAGCGCTTGACTTGTTAGGTCGTAAAGTCTTAGGTTCACAAGGTAAGCTACTTGCGAACTTTGTAAACGTTATCCAAGAATTCTGTGAAGAAAACAAAGAAAACGACGAGATGGGTCAATTCATTCGCCCACTTGCCAAGCATCTTAAAGAATGGGGCGATTTGACTGCACGCATCGGCATGCAAGCAACTGAAACGCCAGACGCTGTCGGCGGCGCTGCGGTAGACTATATGTATTTCAGCGGTTATGTCACCCTAGCCTACTTATGGGCGCGCATGGCACTGGTTGCTCAAACTGCTATCGCAAACGGTACTGGCGAAAAAGCATTCTATGACGCTAAAGTTAAAACAGCTCAGTTCTACTTTGCTAAGCTATTGCCACGTACTACTACGCACGTACAGCGTATCAGCACTGGTGTAGAACCATACATGAGCATGGACGTTGATCAGTTTGCCTTTTAATTAAAGCGCTAAACTTCGCAATCGTGTAATCCTGAGCGGCAATATACTTCGGTGTGTTGCCGTTTTGTTTTGCGGATATTTATGACCATTATCAACATGGTCTTAACTATAGCAACTGTCTATAAGTACCGACCTGTCTACCTTCTCACATTATAGTTATCAGCGAGGTGTCTATAGGCACTTCAATAGCCGCTGCTAACTTTTGGTGTACGCACAATTCACGAAGAAATACACTCGCTCACAAGCTTATTTGTTAAACTTTGATTATTAATCGCTAAGGTTATACCAAGAAAACAGTTGATAATCTTAACAACTTCAATTTTAATTATTTGAACCAAAGGAATGTTTATGGCTGTTTATAATGCCCCTCTTAATGACATGCGCTTTATCTTAAATGACGTATTCAAGGCGCCAGAGTTTTGGCAAAACAACGAAAACTTGGCTCATGTCGACATGGAAACTGTCGATATGATTTTAGAAGAAATGGGAAAACTGTCAAAAAACATTCTACTTCCTATTAACCGTAGCGGTGATGAAGAAGGCGCAACTTTCGAAGGTGATGGCGTCGTCACGACTCCGACAGGATTTAAAGAAGCCTATAAGCAATATGCTGAATCAGGCTGGGTTGGCTTAAGCGGTAATGCTGAATACGGCGGTCAGGGCTTCCCTAAAATGGTTACCATGCTCACCGAAGAGATGGTTTTCACTGCCAACCAATCATTTGCACTATATCCAAACCTAACAGTTGGTGCGACGCTTTGTTTAAATGCGGCTGGCTCTGAAGAGCAAAAGCAAACTTATCTAGAAAAAATGTACAACGGCGAATGGGCTGGCACCATGTGCTTGACAGAGCCGCATGCTGGTACTGATTTGGGTATTATCAAAACCAAAGCCGTGCCTAATGATGATGGTAGCTATGATATCTCCGGTACCAAAATCTTTATCACTGGTGGTGAGCATGACCTTACTGACAACATCATTCATTTGGTATTGGCAAAAACACCTAATGCACCAGAAGGCTCAAAAGGCATCTCACTATTTGTCGTACCAAAATTCTTGGTCAATGCAGATGGTAGCTTAGGCGAGCGCAACACATTAGCTGTCGGTTCTATCGAACACAAAATGGGTATCAAAGCCTCTGCGACTTGTGTCATGAACTTTGATAATGCTAAAGGCTGGATGGTTGGCGCGGAAAACACTGGTCTATCATCTATGTTCATCATGATGAACTACGAGCGTGTCACTATGGGCTTGCAAGGCCTTGGTGGTTCTGAGCTTGCTTATCAAAATGCAGCGTTATATGCCAATGACCGAGGTCAAGGCCGTAGCGATACACAGCTACAAAGCCCAGAAAAACCTGCTGATGCTATTATCCATCATGCTGACGTCCGTCGTATGCTATTGAACGCCAAAGTAAATACCGAAGCATCGCGCTGTTTTGCGATGTACGTTGCCAAAAACCTTGATGAAGAGAAGTTTAGTACCGATCCTGAGTCAGCCAAAGCGGCTGCAGCTCGCGTTGCCCTACTGACACCCGTTGCTAAAGCGTTCCTGACTGATAAAGCACTGGAAGCCACTGTTGATTGTCAGCAAGTCTTTGGTGGTCATGGCTATATCCGTGAATGGGGTATGGAGCAGATCGTTCGTGATACACGTATTGCGCAGATTTATGAAGGCACCAACGGTATTCAAGCGCTTGATTTATTAGGTCGTAAAGTTGCTCGTAACAACGGCAAGTACGTCACTCATTTCTTGGGTGAGATTCGTGACTTTGTTAGCAACATGCAAGCAGAGCACGCTATCAAACAAGCTACGTTGGATGCAGCGGATACCATCGAAGAGCTAACCACAACTGTGCTTAACAACATCGGCGAACGCAAAAACGAAATCAATGGCTGTGCGGTTGACTACATGCATGCGTTTGGCTACCTTGCCTATTCATACATGTTTGCATTGATGGTAGAAGCTGCTAATGGTAAAGAAGGCGAGTTTTATACCAATAAAGCCAAGCTTGCGGATTACTTCGTTGGTCGTGTCTTACCGCGTATCGATGCTCATGCACAAATGGTCAAAGCTGGTAGTGACCCAATGATGAACTTTGATCTTGCTTATTTCGACGTTCCTGCAAGCTAAGCTAGCTTTAAAACTAACCTAAAATACCTTGATTAAAAGGACAGTCGTGTTACTGTCCTTTTTTTATACCTAAGATATTGTTTTTAAACATTATTATATAAATACCAGTATATTTGGTAGCCGTTTTGGTAGCCACTAGCTTTATTTTTTGGCTATTGGTAGCCATAGGGCGGTGTAATTGTTCACGGCTTTGTCAGTAGTGACCGCTGCCTAAGTGATTTTTATGCGTCCGCGTAATTAAAAGTTTAGCTATTGCTTTTTACATACCGCTTTCTGATCTAAGTTTATCTAATTGCTGTTGTACCTGCTTGCACCTATCTAACCCCATTCTAATAGCTTCGGACAAATCAGCATTAGGCTTTATGGCGTTTGGTACGGTTGCTGTCATACCGCTTTCATCTTGTCTTTGTTGAGCTAGCTTGTTTAATGGTAAGCCTACTTGCGACTCATCATTGATCGTATCATCAGGATAATATGTTACTTCGTTTAAGCTGCAAGCAATATGACCATACTCAGTAGTAAACGGGTATGGCTCAACATTGCCATAACCTGACCAATATAAATCATGAACAGTTATAGCATCATCAACATTATCAATCGTATTTTTACTGGGCTGGCAAGCTGTCAGTGATAATAAGATTATAGGGATTAACTTGTTCATCTATTCGCCTGTTAGTGCCTGTTTAATAAACTATACCTTAGCATGACTGACAAACAGTGTGCTTTAACTTTTAACACAGCTTTAACCTATTGCTGATCGCTGTAAGCCCTACTCTTACGATACTTGTCGCAAAACTACCTTTAACCTCTTTTTGAAACGGTTTTTATTTTGTGCGTGTGAATGGTGGCGGTGTCCTATGGTTTGCCTGTTTAATCTCGATTTATAGCCCCCCTCGATACTTGTCCGTAAATTACCCCTTTTATGGACTCGCAAAAGTCCCCAGTCTTTTTATAATAGTCCGAAAAACTACCCCTTTTTATGGACTCAAGAAAGTCCCTGTACTTTTATAACATTCCGAAAAATTAGCCTCTAAGATGTCCGAAAACTCCTTTTTTATAGTGTATGAAAACCCCTGTAAGTGGTGCTTGCCTCGCGTGCGCGCGCGATACTTGTACAGAAACTATCTAAGCCCTTATGCTGCATAGCTTTGTGATATTGGCAATGATGAGTGACTGCCTTGAAAAATGTTAGCATTTGTTAACATTGGGCGGCGTGTGATTTGGTTTTCAATGTCAGGTTTTGTCAGGTTTTGGGCTGTGCAAAATGTTAAGTTTAGTTAAGTCGGCGGCTGTATTAATCGGTTTTGAATGTACGGTTTTATATGGTTCTAACCTTGTGGTAATCATGGGGTGGTAGGTGCTGCCAATGAACAATATTGATATGAGGTTTTATGATGTTCTAACGTGTCCGAAAACTAGGGGTTTCCTCATGTTTTGAGTGCTGCCAATGTAATCTTTTATCAACATGCGCGGCGGTGCTGGTCTGCTTTGAATGCGATACAACCAAAACAGGATTTATCTAAAACCTTAGGGTTTCCTTAGGTATCTTTACATTATAAAAAGACGCTCATGCCTCAATTAATCATTAAATTATTGCTATTACCTCCAACTTTGCACTGTCAAAACTGACATAACCCCCAAACAGGCACAAAAAAGGACGCTATTTATTAATAACGCCCAGATATTGCACTGCCAAAACTGACGAAACTATATGAACGCTTTAAGGTTTGGATTGATATAGTAACGCTCTGTCGGTCTGCCACCTTGCCCCGTGCTTTCCACTTGCTTGTAGTTGAGCCAGTCATATTCTATGAGCACATCAAGCGCGGTTTGGACTGCCTCATCATCTGTTAAGCCTTTCCAACTTTTACGCTTTAGACTTCGAGCTGTAAAGCCATGACTTACCCAGTTGGTTTTGTCGGTTTTGTCACTTGGTTTCTTGAGCATGTCCAATATTTTCTTGGACAGCAAAGACGCTTTGAGGTGTGAATTATCAGTAATGCAGCTATACACTCTCAGCATGTGTGACTCCAGCATATCGCCCCATGCAATCGCCGCTTGTAGTGCGTCAAGGCTAACCCCTCCTAAATGTCTGCCTATCTCCACACAGTCCACCAGATGAAAGATAAGGGCTAACGCTGGGACAAGTCTGCCATACTTAAGCAAGTGCTGGGTTATTACGTCATGTTCTGCCTCATCAGCTTTGTTCTGTAAATTGTCGTCCCAGTCCATAAAAACAGGATAGGCATTACTATCAAAACGAAAATAAGGGCGCTTGTAATATTCGTTCGGCTCATGTGCCCCGTAACTTACTAGGCTGTCGGTGTAAAGGTTGTCCATTGCCTCAAACAAGGCATAAACGGCGTTACGGCTGTCCTTATCGACTGCTATATCGTTTCGCTTAACCCGTGCTATTGGGTCTGGGTAAACCATCATTTGAAAGCGTTGCATAAGTCCGTCATTGCCTAACCCTTTCATGGTCTTTTCTAAGTACATCTCGAGCTTATCAGGCTGCAAGCCACCCATGACAGACAAACAATGATTTTCAATGAATAGCGAGCCGCGCCCTATTCTGTCCACCATTTCGCTGCCCGTACCGTTAAAGCCTGACAGATAAAACGCCCTTTGTTCTTGTTCGCTGTCCTTATCAAGACTGGCTAAAAAGCCTGATAGCTCATCACGAAACTGTAGAACGCCGTTATTGTTTTGGTTCTCAATTTCGCCCAGCTTTTCCATAGTAATATTACCTACCATGTGACGGCGTGGAATTGGGACGTTGTTATCTTGTGCCTTGCTTTCAGCTATGGCGGCTGCCTTTTTGTGCAAGTCCTCACTGGTTATAGGCTCGTCCGTGTCATCGGTCTGGGTAGCGAGCTGTTTAGCCATTTTCTTTAGTGCGTCATCGTCTGCCTTTGCCTTGCTGTCATTGATGAGCTTTTGCGTTTCATGTTCTTGTTTAGCGAGTTCATGAGCTGCCCTTGCTTGGCTCGCAAGGTTATCAATCGGTTTCATTGCGGCGGCTATTGACGGGCTTTTCTTACTTGAGGGCTGCCCAATGATAGCGCCCCACAGATTTGGCACTATGTCCCAGTCATCAAGGCGCTTAGGCATGATAGCTACCTTTGTACCTATGACGCTGCCCAATGCCACAAGCAAAGGCACTGCTACAAATTCAAGTGGTACGTTGAGCCGTTCGGCGCTGTTGATTGCGTAGTTATAAAGCGGCTCTGGTAGCATGTTCTTGGTTATGCTGGTCACTGGTGGCAAGGTGTGATTGATGGGCTTTGGTTTTGCCCAGTCTGCTAACTGCAAGTCGATTATCTGGGTATCATCAAAAGATAAGATTTCAGCATAACTTTTGCCACATTCAAGATGAGTTATCACACCCAATGGTGCAATAACCACTTTGACGTTACACCCTGCAAACTGTTTTTTAACCCTGTCCCTGTGCTCAATGCTAGGGAATATCGTTACTTGGGTATCGTGTGCAAAGTGCTTAACGGTATCAAGGAACAAGTAGGGCGTTGGACTCACTGCTACTATGATTTGCTCATGTGCAAAATGTTTAGCGAGCTTTACCCCATCTTGATAATGATCAACTATGACAAGCTCACAATCATTTTGAGGTGTGCCAAGCAATAACGCGCATGATTGACTAGTGTCAGTGACAAAAGGCAAGCCGCTATCATTGGGCGTTATACACAAAAGACTTATTGCCTCATAAATCCTGTTATGTAATATTACTCCTACTGTGCCCGTGGTTTGCTGCTTTACCCCTGCATGTTCGCCTGTGGTCGGTGCGATTTCATGTTGAATGTCTAACAAACTATTGGGTTCTAACAGGTTATAAATATCTGTTAGCAGTTTGTCACCTTGTAATGTTTGCTCCGTTGCTGGGCTGTGGTCGCCCAAAACAGTAGTTAAGCCTGTGCTATCAGCATGGGCTTTTTGCTGTGTAGTGGTCATCTATTCCCCCTCGCTTGCGTCTTTTTAGGCTGGCGTATGGCTCGATACTTCTTGTAGTAGCTTTTGCGCTTTGCATACTTGCGGCTTTGTTTAGGTTGTGGGCAGTGCCTCATTGTTCGCCCTCCTTGTCTTGAGCCTGTGCGCGTTTTGCTACTTGCATGACTTTATAGTAGCGGCTACCTTGCCTGTCTTTTTTCTTTCGCTCCTTGCCCTGCTTTGATTTAGCATAGGCAAGTTGAGCATCTAAAAAGGTTTTGGGGTTATCGTTGCTCATAAGTCACCCCCTGCAGTTTGATTTGCTGGCATGATGGTATAAGTAATGATGTAACTAAAAACGCCATTGAAAGCATATAGATGATAGAAAAAATATTACTATGCTTACGTTTCTGTGGCTCTCTGTGCTGCCCGTGGTTGGCTTTTATATTGGTTTTGTTATCTTTGCTCATTTCTTACGTCCTCCACGTTGAAAGCGATTTCTGCTATGCGTTTGGATAGCTCTTTGAGTGAGTCCACTTGTCGGCTGCCTGTTGGCATTGCACAGCGTAAGGCTAGTAGTTGGTTTTCCACTTCTACTATCTCAGTCAGGCTATTAATGGCGGTCACATTGGCGTGCAAGGTAGTGATTAGCTGGTTTATAAAGTCATCAGTTATCATCAGCACACCTTTGTCTTTTAACCTATCCATCACTTCATTTATAAAAGTGTCATCACTCATAGTCATTCACCTTGATTTCAGGCAGTAAGATAAGCCCACTCAACATCTCACTAACGATACTTGCCAGCTCACCATTAGCGAGTAAGGCAGACCGTATAGCGACTATTACGCCCTCGCTTACGTCATCATCGGTATTGATAGCATGAAGTGCCGTTGCTAGGCTCTCAGCATCGTTTGATAGGTCTTGTATGCGGTTATCAATGACAGACAAGTAATAACTATCTACTGCCACTAGGCGCGGTTCTAATATGTCGTTAGACTTGTTCATGTGCTGCTCCTTTGCCGTCTGCCTTGCTTACCCAGTAACGGCTAAAATGCTTGCCGTTCTCTTTGATGGTTTTACTTTGAATATTCATACCTGAACGTCTAAGCTCATGAATACATTTAGCAAGGCGCGTTATGCGATATTCAGTGATTGCTTGCCATGATGTGATTGGCTGCCCTGCTAGCAAGTGGTCTTTGATAATTTGGTTTTGAGTTTGCTTAGTCATTGGTTACACCTCACTATTAGCATGTTGGCTATCAATAAATGTCAGAATGTCGCTGTTTTTGAATAGCAAAATGCCATTGACGTTTGACGGCTTGATAAACTTAGGCGGTTCAGCTTGCCACCATCTACGCAAGGTCAAAGGACTTACACCAATTAAAGCGGCTGCTTGCTTGATACGCATTTGCCCATCTGGGTGGATTGCTGGGGCTGTCTGGGCGTTGCCTGTTGCTTGGTTCATACTCTTAACTCCGTATATCTGCCATTGTTTGGCGTGGTCTGGAGTTATCAGTATGCTAGGCAGTGTATGGGGTGTAGCAATGGTGTACCCTTAAGAAAAGGGCATGATGTGAGGGTATGCCCCTTATATTTTAGGCAATAAAAAAGCCCTACATTTGCTGCAAGGCTCTTATGTTCTGCTCATGTTGTTATTGGTTCTGCTTGTAGCTTTTATTCAATATCAAGCCTGTTATAAACCCCTCCGCGTTCGCTAAGTACTGGGCTGCTTGGTATGAGCTGACTTGCTTAGCGCTGCCCTTGCCGTATTTAAGCGGCGTTAAGTAATGCTTGGCTATACTACTGGCGCTCATGCGTTCAACATATTTCAATATTAATATTTTGCCCTCTAACGGTTTGTGCTCACATAAAATAGTGATAAGCCCCTCAACTTTTAGCGCCTCATCATCAGTTATAAACATGGTAGTACGTGGTTTTCTTTTCTCTACAACATGCTCACGCATTAACATAGCCATTGGGCTTCTATAACCCAGCCCCGTACCGTCTGCCAATACCCAGTTGCCCCACGCTGCTAACAAGTCCTGCACCTCTAAATCTAAGCTAATTGCCATAACTCAATACCTCATGATTGTGTTTCAAGATAGTAGCGGCTGCCTATAGGGGGCATGCAATGGGGTAGCCTCAAGAAAGGGGCGTTATGCTATGAGGTAGTCTTTTCTTTTTTAGGTGGCATGTACAACTGCTCAATAGCTCGCAAAGGGTCGGCTAGTTCATCTTGTTTATTTTTACTGTGCGCGGTATTTATCAACATTGCCACACGTTTGCCTAATGTATTGTCTGGATTAAGCCCTAACCTTTTAGCAATTACCTTAAACTTACCACCATGAGAAGTGATATGACTATCTTTTAGTTCATTATCTACATAAATGCGCTGCCATATCATCAATGCTAAATGCAGTTCAGGCGGATAAACATGCTCACTCATGTTCTGCCAGTCAAGTGGCTGGTCTGTGGTCGTAGTCTTGGCGGCTGCCAGTTCGGTATTTGCTTTATCCAACTGTTCTTTGAGCTTATCAATTTCAGCTTGTGCATTAGCTGGCGTGTTTGTCTGTTGCTCTAACTCAAATATCTTATTATCTTTTTTCTTAATGACATTAAGTAGCCCTTGAATACGCTTTATCATTTCATCAGGTGTGTTTACGGGGTGCTTGTCCTCATAAAAGCTAAAGTCATTACTATAGATTTGATACGACTTTTTAACACGTTCATCTTGTGGCAAGTCTTTGTTGATTGAGTCTAAGCGCGTCCTAAAAGGAATATTCACAACATCAGGCGCGGCGGCTTGAAACTTTGAAAGCTGTTGTTCGAGTTCGGCTATTTTGTCTTGTGCGTCTGTTAGTGCTTGATTGTTGAGTAGTTTGTCTAAGTCGGGTCTATAATAACGCACATTATTTAGTGTGATTGTATAGTCCTTATTTTCTATAAAAGTCCAGCAGTGATAAGCCTCGTTTTTATGATCTAAGAGAGATTTATAGTCTTTAATGTTTGGCGTAAGATTAAAGCGCCCTTGTATAATATCTTTGCTCGATATGCCATTATCTATAGGCGATTCGCTGTTAAATAGTGCGTACGAAGTATTAAAATCGAGCCATGAATAGGTATTGATATAACATGAGTCCTCTGGACTATCTACTCTAACTCTATCACTGTCACGGTATAATAATTCATTACCTACATCGCCTTTATAGTACACAGCTACAGAGAGCTTACCCTCATTTATTAAGTCTTTCACAAAAGTTATAACTCTATCTCTATCAAATTTAGGATAGCCGTTAGCTGCTAGGTATTCTCCTACCTCATCAAGCGTTAAGAAGTCCTTAAAGTTAAACAACATACTCATAATCTACACCCTACACCCTTAAATAAAATAGGAGTGAGGCGGTGACAGCATAAGGGTGTAAATCGCTGTCGTTCGGTTCATGACTACCTAGCCTCACAAGTGGTATGACAGCCCTTGAGCCGTCAAAACTGGTTAAAAACTATCTAATACGGGGGTTTTGTCAGTTATGGCAGTGCTGTTTTAGGCTTGTTGTTGTTTTTTTCCCTTAAAATCAGCATGAATAACATTATCAAACTTGCCAGCCTTTATATTGTCTAGGTAGGTCGCCCAGTCATTCATCATGTGCGTTCTACCATCTGAAAAATCAAAACGGCTGTATGCTTTGCCATATTTATTAAGCATTGCATGACCTAATTGTATTTCGGTTATCAGCTCATCATAGCCCAATCGTTCCATCAGCATAGTTTTTGCACTGGCTCTAAAACCGTGGGGGCTGTGAATATCTTTGTAGCCTTTGCCATTATTCATATCTGGGCTGTTCAGTAGCTTGTTAATTTCTTGGACATGATGATACTGGGCTTTTTTGCGTCTAGAGTTATAGAATACATAATCATAGTCGCCTGTTAATGGCTGCAGTTTCTCTAGTACAGCTATTGCTTGCGGTGCTAGTGGTATCAGCACACTATCCACCATATCGTCCCGTCCCTGCCCTTTCTGTGGCTCTAATATCCATTGCTTGGCGTTTAGGTCAATATCTGCCCATCTCATAGCACAAACATCACCAATGCGAACAAACGTGAGTGATAGTAGCTGTAATATGCTTTTGTTATATAGCTGGCTTGTATCGTCTAACTGGTCAATATCTTTTAGCAGTTCGGCAAACTCTTTAGGCTGTGTTAATGATGGGCGGTGCTTTACTTTATGTTTAATTAGCGTTCCACCTAAGTCGCTTGCTGGATTGTACTCAATAATCATATGAGCTTTAGCAATTTGTAGAATGCTCTTTAATATAGTTTTTACCGTTAAGCCTTTGTATGAGTGCTTTTTTTGTATGTCTTTAATAAACTTGATGACAATACTAGGACTAATATCTGTAACTTTCATATGTCCTAAATTTTGCTGAATAACTTTGATAATGATTTTATTGCTCTTGATGGTTGATTGAGATAAGCTCTTGCAGCTTTGAATTTCTAGCCATTCATTAATAAAGTAGTTCAAGGTGTTTTGACGGTCTGCGATGTCTTGTTGCTTTAGGCTGTCCCTATGCTCTATTGGGTCTATACCTTTAACTAGCAGTTGCATATTATCACTGTGACATTGACGGGCATCGGCAAGGGTTAACGCTGGATATTGTCCTAATGTCATATATGGACGTTTGCCAGTTACAGGGTGGGTATAACGATGTCTAAAATCTGCGGTAGCGTCTTGGCTGTCTTTTTGTGGTCTAACACGTAGCTCTAAGCCTTTATAGCCAGCTATAGGATAACTAACTGTTTTACTGTTCTTGATAGTTTCTTTGATTGCTTTCTTAATTTGAGTGTCGGTTGTTAGGTCTGCTTTGGTCATCGTCTCATCACCTGTATTTTGGTAGCCACTTTGGTAGCCATTTGGTAGCCGTTTTCACATTAGTTCTAACGCTATCACAAGTGACATATTAGCAGTAAAGCCAATATTAATAAAAGGTTTGAGGTTATCAGGTTTTATCAGACATTATCAAAAAACGCCATCGTGTTACTGTCCTTTTTTTTGTCAAAATAACTGCTAACAAAATAATTCAATATCAATTGGCAGTTCCGATTAAAATAACGCAAGACAAGATGTCGCTCGACTACAATTGAACGATTGGCAAACATTACTCAACCACTTATACCGACTTAAATAATAAAAACGATTGAAACAACCATGATAAAGGGTGCGACGTGTCAGAATTAAAACGCATTTTACAACAGATTACTGCCTTGAGCGACGTGCCAGATCCTGCGGTACTCAAACGCTTGATTGATGAGCTGCGAGTCAGTGATAAAGAACCGGCATTGGCCAACGAAAAAATTCAATCCCTTATTGATATCATACATCAGCATCCAGAATATGGAGATGGGCTGTCTAGTTTTGTGCTAAAACTGATTATCCAATATCGACAAATTGCGCTGTATACCGATACTGGCATCATGTCCGATCAAGGGTTTTTTAACAGTTTACGCCGTTTGATTGGCCATCGGTTTTTACCATTATTACCACAAGATGACTCTGTCGTAGAACTGGTGGGCTACTTATTTAATAAACGCTCTGATGAACGTTGGCTAGCCAATATTGAAAAGGAAAAATGGGACAAACTGGTTGAGCTGGTTCGCGTAGAAGAGAAACACTTAAATCTAGTCGCTACCGCAAAAAACAGTATTTTAAACGCTATTATCATTTTGTCTTATCGCATCAGCGGTATCGGCTTGCATCCTGATTTGATGGAGTCCTATCCACAAATACTGAACTACTCAGCATCTTTTGTTGCACAAAATCAAGAAGCCGTACTCTTCGTCAATCAATATCGTCAAGCACATGAGCTTGATACCTTGACAGATATTACACCCGAGCAAGCAGTCGATCCCGCGCCATTATTGGTCATGCTCGAACAGTGCGAAGATATCGTCGCTACCGTACGCAAGCGGATTTATAAGACCGGTATCTCTATCCGTTTGACCAATATGATGCTGCGTTTGGATCAAAGCTTGCAGCGTATGCGGATTTTGACTGAGCTGGTCACAGACGATAATCAAAAGCGAGATCGCGCTGTTATCGAACTGATACAGGCGCTCATCACTACGGCCAATCAGCGCTATAGTATTGGTTATTTAATTGATAATAATACTAAACTGCTCTCTCGAAAAGTCACAGAAAATGCCAGTCGCGTCGGTGAGCATTATATTAGTACCGATAAAGCTGGCTATCAAAAGATGCTTAAAAAAGCCTCTATTGGTGGCTTTATCATTGCATTTATGGCAACCATAAAAATACTGGCGTATCACTTAGCGCTCGCACCCATGGGTCGCGCGTTCATCAACAGTATGATCTATGGTTTGGGCTTCGTATTTATTCATGTTATTCGCGGTACAGTCGCAACCAAGCAGCCAGCCATGACCGCAGCTGCGATTGCCTCTACCATATCTGAAGGCTCTGGTAAAAAATCGCATCAGTTGACCAAGCTATCAGAATTGGTCGTCGATATCTTGCGTACCCAGTTTATCGCTATCATGGGTAACGTCATGCTAGCCGTACCCGTCGCTTTGATTATCTCTTTTGCTTGGCTGCAATATACTGGCGCGCCAATGATCGATACCGAAAAAGCAGGACACTTGCTACATGATCTTGACCCGTTCCACTCATTAGCACTGCCTCATGCTGCCATTGCTGGGGTTTACCTGTTCTTATCTGGTTTGATTGCCGGTTATTACGATAACTTGGCAGTTTATAACAACGTAGGCGCGCGTATACAACGTCACAGATTGTTGAAATATATACTGCCTAGCTCATGGCTTCAGCGTTTAGGCGGCTTTATAGAAGCCAACTTGGGCGCTATCATGGGTAACTTCTTATTCGGGGTGTTCTTAGGTAGTACCGCGACTATCGGCTATATCTTTGGCTTACCAATTGATATTCGTCACATTGCCTTTGCTTCAGCAAACTTGGCACACGGGCTATTTAATATATCTGCCGATGACATCAGCTGGAGCCTCATCCTGATTTCTATACTTGGCGTGGCACTTATTGGTCTGGTCAACTTAATCGTTAGCTTTTCACTGGCACTGTTTGTTGCCCTACGTTCTAAAGAAGTTCGCTTTTTTGAATGGAGTCGCCTCACAAAGCTGGTATTTGGCCATATTATTAGTCATCCGTCTGACTTTTTCTGGCCACGTGATAAGCCAATGAAATATGCGCGCATCGATAGTCAGGGTCACATGATATTTGATGATACCTCCGCACAAAAAAATGGCAAATCTATACCAAGTAATTATGTGGTAAGGCGTCTGTCTGATGTCAGGATACTGCCTGAATCTAAACATGCTGATGCTCAACATTCACAGACCAACACCGACATCAACTATGAAAAGCAGCCGACAGATGAGCATACGCAGCCGTACAACTCTCTTGAAAAAGTAATGGATCTGGACGATGGTTTAGTCGATGAGGAATTAAACAGCGTTCCTTATACCGATGATATTCAATACGACAAGGCTACCAAAACGATAAGTGCGATTGATAGCGACGTTGTTAGTGATGAGCCACATCACACTGACTCTGATGACAAGCAGACTGGTGACGCAAAAACACCTTTACCAAAACCTAAAAAACCACCAAAGCTGCCTAGTTAAATAGGTAGTTGCGGTGGGTTTATGCTCGATCGACTGTTGATAATAAAGTCATTTACCATAAGCCTCGTTATGGGAAAAATGGGTTGCTCTAAGCCGTTTTTTAACGCCTATTTTAGATGGTGAAAAGATAGTGACTTAACATCATTATGGGGACATATTCCTACAACGTTTCTTACGGAAAATGAATGCTAAAGTACTCAAAATAAGTTAATTATTCATCATCACTAAACTTCACATAACTATCAATTTTTTTACCTTTGAGACTGTCCAGTATTTGTTTTATACGACCATTATCATATTGATTAGCATACGTATTCTGTTTTCTTAAATAATGCATGAACTCTTCTGGTAATGACACTTTATAATTTTTCACTAAATGAGGAATCATCATTGTCCAGAGATAGCAACCATCAGTAAAGACCTTAGTTCGCACAGTAATTTTACTATCAATGATATCTAGATCAGGCGATAGAAATTCTATTACTTCTATGCCATTTATCAAATATTTATAAACAGTATCTGTAACAATATTTGATAGTTTGTTAACTTTAGTTTTTACACTTGGAAATTCTTTTGAATTTATTACTGGGTTGGAAGTACCAACCATTTCTGAGAAAGGAGCTAGTTTCTTCATGTATTATTTTTCCTATTCTGACTAAAACACCTTATTCAAAATGGCATACCTTCGCTTTTAAAAGTTCGGTTCCCTAGTGAGGACTTGAATCTTCGGCTGTGGGCTAATGATCTCCACTTTTTAACTCGATGAACCTAGTCACAGTGTACTTATCATATATATTCTGTTCGTGATCGGTGCGCTATACAGGAACCGAACTGCTTTAGGAAATTCTTTTATTCTAATCTCCCTTGTATCTAGGAGATTTCCACAACTCAGGCATATGAGGGAAATTTACAAACTCTTCATCTATTCTCTCAATATATGTTAATCCATTTATAGCAACATAGTCTTCATCGAACAAATAGCTCCATAAATTAAGTAGAACATTTCATTACATTATTCACGCTAGTATTTAACTAAGTTACGACCAATACAGTTAGCTTGAGATGCGTCAAGCGACATTGAATACATGTAAAATAATGGATTGGATATGACCGAAAGAGTAACCAACAAAGCAATTTTCAGTAGTAGAATTTTTTCAATTAATTATGTTACCTACCCTACTAACCACAGCGTTATGAAGCACTGTGACCCCGTGCAAAAAGGCCGTTATTACAAATTAAATTTTGTTTTAATTCAGCCTAAAGTTGGTGGTGTGTTCGAGTGTTCAAACTGCATTATAAACCTGTTCGACAGAGTTTATTTATTTCGTCCCGATAAATATGAGCACAGTGTTTCACGAATTCAGTCTGGTAAACGCGTGTTATTGAGTTTTGCTTTGAATATTTAGCCAAAGCTTATTAAAGCTGGGCAAACTGTCGAGTTATTTTCCTTTGATTGGTTTGCCATAGGTATACCTCCAAAGCAACCAGCTATTTCACCCTTTAAGTCTATTAACAGACCACTTAAAACAGACTGGTATAATGGAACTACTTATAACAGACTGTTTATTTAGCCTTGTATATTAAGACGCTTATAACCCTCTTTATGGGCTCGGGCACTGTGCGCTTGAGGTTATTACCTTACCGTCACCCAATCTATAAGCCAATAGATAATTACCCCACACACAGCCCCCGTCAAGTGCGCGCGCATGTGGCAAATCAATCTCGCCTTTTAGCGCAGCCCAATGCCCAAATAGTATCTTACGAGTGCGCGGTACTTGCCACTCAAACCAAGGCAAAAAATCGGTTGGCATAGCCTCATCTAAGCCTGCTGAGAAGCTAAACTCAAGCGACCCATCCTGCTTACACAAGCGCATACGCGTAAAGTAATTAGCAATCGCCCGCATCTTGGTAAATCCTTCGATACCTGCATGCCATTCATCCGCTTCTTTGCTATATAGATTCGGTAGCAATTGGTCGAGCTGCGCTAAATTACTTTGCAGCTGAGCTTCTAATTGCTGCGCGTATCCTGCGGCGGCTTCAATACTCCAATGCGGTGGAATACCCGCATGCACCAACACCGTGTGCTCATCAGGATAAGCCAATATTGGCTGCCTGCGTAACCATTCGAGCAACTCATCACAGTCATCCGCAGCAAAGATAGGTGCAGTTTTGTCTTTATTTTTAAGCTTGGCTACACCGCGCCAGACTGCTATCAAATTAAGATCATGATTGCCCAATACCGTTGCCGCAGCGCCCTGCTCACACAACGCTTTGACATGACGCAGCGTGTTCAATGAGTCCTCGCCGCGTGCTACCAGATCACCAGCAAACCACAATTTGTCTTGGGCAGGATCGAAATCCAGTGTTTTTAGCAATTGTAGATACGCAGCATAGCAACCCTGCAAGTCACCGATAACATACTGATGGCGAAAACTCATAACACCTCAACGATTTAAACACGATAGTTAAAGACAGCTCGATAAGAAATAAATACTTAAGTACTGGTCATAAAAATAAAGCATAAAAAACCGCCATTATAATTGACGGTTAGTAGCATGCTTTTATATATCAAAAATACATTATACGTCTAGCTGTTGTGAATGATTGCTTAGGTTCACAAAGTCTGTGACGCTTAATGTTTCAGGTCGTGCCTGCGGATCGATACCACAAGCCTCAAAATCGTCTTCGCTCAATGTCGGTAGCAACGTTGATTTTTTGAAGATAGCACGTAGCGTCTTGCGACGATGGTTAAAAGTCTCACGTACGACAATAGCAAAATGCTCTTCATCATTTGCGACGACTGGTTTGTTGATATGCGGCGTCAGGCGAAACACAGCACTGGTCACCTTGGGTGGTGGATTAAACGCACCGCGAGGAACGGTCAGCAAATAATCTGTATCACAGTGGTACTGCATGATGACCGATAAGCGGCCATAAGTCTTGCTACCCACATCGGCCGTGATACGCTCAACCACTTCTTTTTGCAACATAAAATGCATGTCTTGAATCACATCGGCATAGCTAAGCAGATGAAATAAGATAGGCGTTGAGATATTATACGGCAGGTTACCTACTACACGTAGCTTACCGCGCTCTTCACTATATAGCTCACGATAATCAACATGCATCGCGTTGTCTTTGATAATCTCAAAGTTTGGATGGCTATTGGCACCGATACGAATACGCAAGCTATCTGCCAAATCGCGATCCAGCTCCACCACTGTCATTGCATCCACTTCTGCCAATAACGGCTCGGTCAATGCGCCCATACCAGGCCCAATCTCGATCAAATTGTCATCGCGCTCTAGACGAATACTTTCGACGATTTCGCGAATGACGCTAGTATCATGCAAGAAGTTTTGGCCAAAGCGCTTACGCGGCTGATGTTTGGCAGCACGTAAGCTGTTAGAAATAGTTTGAGCATCAAATGAAGTTTTGGACATAAAAGAGTCTTAATGTATAAAAGATAAATGGGCGATGATAATGTAATGGCAGCGATACGCTGACTTTATAATAACAAATTATACCACAGCTCATAATTAGGCTGTGTTTTTGAATAATTATTATCGATAGACGAGCCATGCTTTCGAGTAACCGACCCAGTAATTTTTTACCTCTACATCCATTTAATATAAACTCTGATTATGCTAAATGGCAGCGTCAAAACAAGCGCTAGTAGACAGAAACCAGTCCAAAGATGGCGTCTTCATAACGATTACGGCGTAAAACTAAATCGATAATTAAACGATTTTTAACGCTTCTTGGGTTTAATAAAGCCCCACTGCATAACGCAATTGGTTATGTTTCACCTTTTGAGTTTGAAAAGCGCTATTATGATAATTTAACCCTGTCAGGCATTGCTGTCTGACTCCAGTAAACCAGTCTTTGATATAGTCGGGGCGGTTCAGCCCTACGCGATCGTCAGCCCGCCAGATAAATACCCTTAGGGAATTCACATATGATCCTGAAACTTAACGTCACCCTTCATTATCGACTCTCAGAGCCAATGGATCTTTTACTTCAGATCGAAGCCGCCGATCTTGCGGATCAGCGAGTGCGTTCGACCGAGATTTGGACATCAGACGTTGCGCATTTTTCACGGGTTACCGCCGATGATGGCATAGGAGAGCGGATTTGGATTCACGCTGAAGGGGATTTTAGCTGCACTTACATTGCAGAAATCGACGTTGACCGTCCTGCCTTGGACATATCGGCACTGTCCCAAACGCCCCTGCATCTTTTGCCCGGAGAGACAATCAGGCATTTGATGCCGTCTCACTATTGCCCATCAGAACAGTTCCATGCCTTTGTGGACGCCGAGTTTGGCAATCTCGCTGGTGGCGCACGGATTGCCGCGATGCGCGACTGGATCGAGTCGGCATTTAGCTATGTACCCGGATCGAGCCATGCACAAACCACCGCGCTCGACAGCTTTGCTCAACGTCAGGGCGTATGCCGCGACTTTGCGCATGTTCTCGTAACATTAGCGCGCGCGTCGTCGATACCAGCTAGGTTTGTGAGCGTTTATGCGCCCGATGTGACACCACAAGACTTTCATGCCGTGGCCGAGGTCTATCTTGAAGGGAGCTGGCACCTCATTGATCCGACTGGCATGGCTGGTGCCGACACAATGGCCCGCATCGGTGTTGGGTCCGATGCGTCCAGCGTCGCGTTCTTAACTTCGTTCGGATCCATGGAGCTGGTCAACCAATCGGTATCCGTGACCAGACAACCTTAGGCTCCTGATCCTAGGCTTTCGAGCCTGTGTTTAAGACAGATGCTGTTCCTCATGCACGATATAAACTTTACTAAATCGTCTCAGGCGGCTGCCTTTTTAGATAAGCATTGCTCATGCTAACGTTGCCAAATACTGCGTGGTAAACATCCCTAAGACACCGACTTACTCAAAAGAATCGATAAGTGACTTATCAGCCATCTCATTAGCCATACTTAGTGCTTGATATAAGCTGGTCGCACTCGCACCGCCGTTTCCTGCCAAGTCTAGCGCCGTACCATGATCGACAGAAGTACGAATATAAGGCAAGCCTAAGGTTAGATTGACGGTATCACCAAAACCGTGCGACTTTAATACTGGCAATCCTTGGTCGTGATACATGGCAATGACTGCATCACAGTTTGCTAAATGTCTGGTGGTAAATAACGTATCCGCTGGCATCGCCTCTGATATATTGACACCTGCATCGATGAATTCTTGCAACACGGGATTGATAATCTCAATTTCCTCAGTTCCCAAGTGCCCGCCCTCGCCTGCATGTGGATTGAGGCCACAAACTAAAATACGAGGCTGCGTGAGACCAAACTTTTCTCTCATATCATTAATGACGATTTGTACCGTTTGGCGTACATTGTCGGCAGTAATCGCAGCTGGGATGTCCTTTAATGGCAAATGCGTAGTGACAAGCGCTACTTTCATCGCTTGATTGGCAAGCATCATGACGACTTTCTCACAGCCACTTTGCTGCATAAAAAACTCAGTATGACCACTAAACATGGTGCCATCTAATAGCTTGATACCAGCATCTATCAACGCTGATTTTTGCAATGGCCCAGTGACGATGGCAGAGACTGTATTATTTATTGCCAGTTTATGAGCAATATCTAACTGCTGAGCCACCATCGCTGAGTTAGCGATATTGATTTGCCCGCAGACAACTGGTGCCGTACAAGGAATATTCAGTAGGATGAAAGCACTATCAGCGTCTATGTCTTGCTGTGATATCTGCTCTACCAAGTTAACATCAAAGTTATCGGCATTTATATCTGTATTGATAGTATGCCAGCTAGGTGTACTTTTGAGCACGCCAGCTGCAATCAATTCCTCCGCGCGAGTTTGCATGGCTTTAGCATCAGCAGTCACCCAAATTGGTCGAGCAAGGTCTTGTAACTTACCCTCTGCTGCTAGTCCTAGTACTACGTCCATGCCAATACCTGCAGGCTCACCTGTAGTGATTAATAGCGGGCGCTTTTCTTCTGTCATAACAATAGCCTTTTTTATTTAAAATACTGATTTTATTATATTTATAATTATTATTCTAAGTTTTTATACTTAAACATTGTATGGTATCTCTTACTTCGTGCAAAACAATCACTTCAGATTTAGTTCTTTATCAAGTCTAAAAAACCACATTATGTGTTAAACTTTCGCATCTGATTGTAGCATTTACAGACAAACCTGAGACCGCGTTTTGGTACTTCTATCGTAGAGGCGCGCTACGTTTGTATTGCTCTATCATCGACATCTTTTTTCATACCCATTTTAACTCATTAGGCACTCATGGCAGAAAACGACAAAACCGACGACTTACTCAATCAGACACCGCCGCACAATATTGATATTGAAAAGGCATTGCTCGCGTCTTTGATGAGTATCGAAGAGGCGTAC
>Ga0209295_1000420_pt1 | contig 21997 bp, 17 predicted proteins | sample Porto_5metaG_FD_187428 | JGI IMG/M metagenome (GOLD analysis project Ga0209295, IMG submission 187428) | Marine algal microbial communities from Porto, Portugal - Porto_5 metaG (SPAdes) (version 2) | ecosystem: Host-associated > Algae > Red algae > Unclassified | place: Portugal: Porto... | reverse complement strand
TATTTTTTCGATAATCGAGCCTCATTTTGAGCTGCATACCCTACGGTACGGAGCGAAAAATAGGAGAAGAGTATCGGAAAAAGACAATGTTAGCTGCATACAAAATATTTCTAAATAAAGTCTATTATGTAAGGGAAGAGGAAAAAACAATAAGCACTACATCTTGACTTGTTCTTTTTCCTTTATACTTCACCAAATTCTTCTTAAATAACCCGTTAATGGTTAAGTACTTGGACAAAATTGCAACCTAATTTTACCCCACTACTTACTCAAACGAATTGAATCTTTATTCCGTTGTCAATTCATTTGTTCACTCACTAAAAAGTTGTTTATTGATAACTTTTTAGTAAAAAAAATATCAATAAACAACTTCCTTATTATATGGACTTTGGACATTGGGTAATTAGGGGACTGGGTAATTGGGTAAATCGCTCATTATCAATAACTTACGTTGATTTACATTTTATTTTAAATTAACTTTATTACAATTTTTATTATGCTAATAAATAGCGAATTATGCTTTCGTTAGCCTAATTACCTAATTTCCTAATTTTGCAGTTACCTAATGTCTAAAATCCAGTTATTATATGGGATGGAAATAATTGATAATCCTGTCATTCATCGGGACAAGTTGTAGAATGGATAGTTGATAACGTTAAATACAATTCTCCATTTTCCATTTTCCATCAAAAATTATTCTGCTTTTCCTTCTGCTTCTGGTTCAAGAGACTTATAGAAATCTAAGTACGTTGTCAGATAATCATCTGTTTCCGTAGATTGGTAATCCAAAACGGGTTTATCGCCTGCCGTGAATCCTTTGAGACTTTCGCTACCAATGATGACGGCATCAGATTGAGCAATTGCCCCTTGATGCAATCCTACGCCGGATGAGGCTTTGTAATCACTCAAATCTTCCGGTTTGAGCTGATTGATAGATGCTTTGGTGAAAAAGCTATCGTCGAATGATTCTCCGTAAGTACTATCGTACAAAGAATAGACCACTTTGGAATTTTTGAAAATAGACTCATTTTTGTACACATTTTTGATGTACATAGGTATGAGGCTTGTCATCCAACCGTGGCAGTGAATGATATTGGGCGGCCAGCCAAATTTTTTGACGGTTTCGATAGCACCTTTGCAGAAAAAGACCATGCGGTCTGCATTATCTTCAAAAGGTTTGTCATCGGCATCAGTAAATATCTGCTTGCGCTTGAAAAACTCCTCATTGTCAAGGAAGTATACTTGCATACGTGTCGTTGGCAATGAAGCTACTTTGATAATGAGTGGGTAGTCATCCTCATCTACAATAATATTCATTCCTGAAAGGCGTACTACTTCGTGCAAGCGGTGTCTACGCTCATTAATCGTACCAAATCGGGGCATCAAGATTCGGATTTCCATGCCCTTATTCTGTATATGTTGCGGTAATTCTCTGGCGATTTTAGCAATTTCCGAGAGCTCGGTATAGGGGTCCATTTCTTGTGTAATAATTAATACTCTCGTTTTATCCATAAAGAACTTTTTTTGATTTATGATTGAGTAGGGAATCGAAGCGGAATAGTTAAGCAATCCCTAAGAATCAAGTCCCAACTCATTTTGGAGTGCAAATGTACAAAAAAAAATGCTCTTTTTGCATATTTGCATGATGTAAGATACCTGTGAAATATAAATACGGACAAAATCGCCAGGAACGCGAAATAAATAAATTTGCTTTCTTGACTGAGTATCAGGAACAAAATAAATGTATATTCTCGACTTGTTCCTTTTAAACTTGAGTCGTCAGACATTTTTAAAATGTCCGACCAGTAAACTACCCGAAAGTCTAAAGGACAATATGTTACGTATTACTAAAACGACTTTTCGTTCCCCCTACATTGATAAACAAAAAAAGAGCCGACGCAACTGCGCCGACTCTCCGTAAAATATCTCAAATCAATTTCAAACGTCAAACCTATCCAAGTCCATGACCTTCGCCCAGGCTGCGACGAAATCTTTGACAAACTTCTCTTGTGCATCATCGTATCCGTAGACTTCAGCGATAGCGCGTAGCTCCGAATTTGAACCAAAAATAAGGTCAACTCTTGTACCTGTCCACTTCACTTTGCCGTCGGTGCGACTGCGTCCTTCAAAAACTGTTTGCTCATCAGAGGTTGCTGCCCAGGTTGTGCTCATATCCAGCAGATTTGTAAAAAAGTCATTCGTCAGCGCATCCTGATGCTTCGTGAAAACACCGTGTTTCGACCCATCAAAATTTGTATCGAGGACACGCAAACCACCGACTAAAACCGTCATTTCCGGTGCAGTAAGCGTCAGTAATTGAGCGCGGTCAACCAGCATTTCCTCTGCCGATCTGGCACGTTTTGTATTCATATAATTACGGAAACCATCTGCCGAAGGCTCAAGTGCCTCGAAAGAATATGCATCCGTTTGTGCTTGCGAAGCATCTGTACGACCCGGCGTGAAAGGAACGCTAACGGCGTGACCGCCATTTTTTGCCGCTGCTTCTACACCCGCACATCCGCCCAATACGATAAGGTCAGCCAAAGAAACCTTCTTACCTGCGCTGTTAAATTCTTTCTGAATGCCTTCCAGCGTTGCCAAAACTTTTGACAATTGAGTCGGGTTATTGACCGCCCAATCCTTTTGCGGACTGAGGCGAATGCGCGCACCATTCGCGCCACCGCGCTTGTCAGAACCACGGAAAGTAGATGCTGAAGCCCAAGCCGTAGAAACCAATTCGGTAATAGACAAGCCCGATGAGAGTAATCTTCTTTTCAACTCCTCAGCATCTGCATCATCAATCAATTCGTGCGAAACCGCCGGTATGGGGTCTTGCCAAATCAACTCTTCTTTAGGCACTTCAGGTCCGAGATAACACTGAATCGGTCCCATATCGCGGTGCGTAAGTTTGAACCATGCACGAGCAAAAGCATCTGCAAACTCATCAGGGTTTTCGTGAAAACGCTTTGAGATTTTTGCATAAGCCGGGTCTTCTTTCAATGCCAAATCAGAGGTCAGCATAAACGGTGCGTGCGTCTTCGAGGCATCGTGTGCATCAGGCACAGTACCTGCTCCACCGCCATTTTTAGGTTTCCATTGGTATGCGCCGGCAGGGCTTTTTGTGAGTTCCCATTCAAACCCAAAGAGATGGTCAAAGTAATCGTGACTCCATTTTACGGGAGTTTTTGTCCATGCACCTTCGAGTCCACTTGTTATTGTATCGCCTGCGTTTCCTGTACCAAAAGTATTTTTCCAACCAAGCCCTTGCTCCATGATAGTTGCGCCGGCTGGCTCCATATCAATGTATTTTTCGGGGTCAGCTGCACCGTGCGTTTTACCAAAAGTATGGCCGCCTGCGATGAGTGCGACAGTTTCCTCATCGTTCATTGCCATGCGTCCGAAAGTTTCGCGTATATCACGCGCCGAAGCCAATGGGTCAGGATTGCCGTTTGGTCCTTCCGGATTGACGTATATCAAGCCCATTTGTACTGCCGCAAGCGGGCTTTCGAGTTGGCGATCGCCTGTATATCGTTCGTCGCCGAGCCATTCACTTTCAGGTCCCCAATAAATATCTTGCTCCGGTTCCCATACATCCTCGCGTCCGCCGGCAAAACCAAAAGTCTCGAAATCCATTGTTTCTAAAGCAACATTGCCTGCGAGAACCATGAGGTCTGCCCAAGATATTTTTCTGCCATACTTCTGCTTGATTGGCCACAATAATAAACGCCCTTTATCAAGGTTGGCATTATCGGGCCAGCTATTGAGTGGCGCGAAACGCTGCGAACCCGAACACGCACCACCACGACCGTCGGCGATACGATATGTGCCTGCACTGTGCCAAGCCAATCGAATCATAAATGGTCCGTAATGACCATAATCAGCAGGCCACCAATCCTGTGAGGTTGTCATCAATTCTGCAAGGTCTTTTTTCACTGCCGCAAGGTCGAGCGATTTAAATTCCTCTGCATAGTCAAAGTCTTCACCCATTGGGTCTACTAAAGTAGAATTTTGACGAAGTATATTTAACTTCAAGCGGTTGGGCCACCAATCGCGGTTAGCCGCGCCGCCTCCAGCACTCGTACTTTGAACGCCACTCAAAAAAGGGCATTTACTGGAATCATTCATATCATAAATGACTGCATTATTGCTTTTATTCGTATCCATTACAGTGTTACTGTTTTTAAGTACCAAGTCGAAATTATCTATAAGGAACGACGCAAAAATAAATTCAGATTTTGACTTGTTCTTTTCTCCTTTTTCTTCGTTGTGAAAATCCTTGCGTAGCTTGGCTATGCGCAGTTTTCATGCCTCGAAAAAGAAAAAAATAACGGCGCCAAAAAACTTAATTTATTTATGCCTTGTTCCTAAGTAATTACGGCTCAATACTTAGTGAAAGAAATTAAATAAGATGTCCCATAATACGGAGGATTCTTAGACGGAATAAGGTCTAAGTAACGAGTAAATAATAACTTCACGATTTGGACGGCTTCTTTTGCCCTTATTTTCCTCCTCGAAAACAGTCATTTATCTCGATAAACTCTCGCTTTCAAGAAGAAAACTATGGACAAAATAGCCTCGTCGAAATCGTAAACTTATTATTTTCTTTCACTAAGGCACATATTATTTATTTTCTTTCACTTATTATGTAAAAATTAATACAAAATTAAATAAATATTTCTTAATTGAACGTCGTGAATCGCATAAAAATTACTCAAATAATTTCTAAGTATCAGGAACAAAATAAATGTATATTCTCGACTTGTTCTTTTTCCTTTGCACTTCACCAAATTTTCCTTAAATACAGTGAGTATTTGCGTCAAATTTGGTTCGTCTAAAGAAAAAATAACGACGCGAAGAATGTAAGTAGTGAGACAAAAATATCCTTAAAATTTTGACGGTTTCTTTTTCCGCTATTTTTCCCTACAAAAATCCTTATCCCGAATCAAGTACGGGACAGGCTGTAGCGTAGGCTATGTGCGGTTTTTGTAAGAAAAAATATCGAAAAAATAACCACGTCAAAATTGTAAGCCTATTTTTGTCCCACTACTTACATTTATTTTCTTCCTCTTCTCTAAACCCAAAATTAAGCAATATATTTGATTGATAAAAACGATATTTTGAATGTAAGTATTGATGTTGTCAATAGGTGAAGCGTACTTACCAAGTAAAAAAATGCAAATTTGTGATTAATAACTGATGTTAGGGAAGACGAAAAAAATAATCTACCCGTCTGAATTGTTCTTTTTCTTATATGTTTCACTTAGTGAAAGAAAATAAATGCAGATTTTGACTTTTTCTTTTTCCCTTTTTCTGCGTTATGAAAATCCTTGTATAGCTTGGCTATGCGCGGTTTTCATGCCTTGAAAAAGAAAAAAATAAAGTCGTCAAGAACCTGCATTTATTAAAACCCTGTTCCTAAAACGATTCAAAACTATATTTTTTATTATTCTACTGAACAACAATTTTATTTAAACTGTATTTTATTGATTATTAGTTATTTATGACGAAATTTAAAGAGAAAGCACGAACTATCTCCCCCTTTGGAGGGGGTTGGGGGGTGGAAAAACAGCCGAAAATCCTCCCCCCAGCCTCCTCCAAAGCAGGGGTGATTGGTTCTGAATTTCGCACAAATTTTATTTTGTTTGATAGCCCCGAAGGGGTGAACTTCACTAACTTGGGGTGTCAGCCCCAAGATAGAAATTCGAGGTATCACTTAGCCCTGAAAGGGCGAAATTTCAAGTTATATCGCCCTTTCAGGGCTGGCGAAGTAGATTTATTCCGAGCAATGGGCTGACACCCATTGTTATAATATGTCGTCCCGTTGGGACTTGCGACAAAATTATATTTCGATGAAAATGATTTCTCATTCAGAACCAATCACCCCTGCCTCCAAAGGGGGAGATAGTTCGCGTTCTAATTTCGCAGGTAACATATTTATTTGATAATAAGTCAAATACAAATTATAAAAAATAATTGTTCAGTAGAATAATTTTTTATTAAATTTAAATAAAAAAATATATTAAAAAGTAAAGTGCCTGCGTATGTGACGAACGACGGGATTCTCAACTTTCAATTTGAAGAAATGAATATACAGCAAATAGAATACATTATAGCCGTTGGCAAATTAAAAAGTTTTGGATTGGCGGCAGAGCAGTGCTTCATCACACAATCGACATTGAGTACGATGGTGGCTCGTTTTGAAGACGAAATAGGGGTCAGGATTTTCGATAGAAAAACAAAACCAATTACGATAACAAAAGAAGGGGAGGAGGTGATTGGTCAACTTAAAGTGATTTCAAAAGAAATTGGGCATCTTCACGAAGTCGTCAATAGACTGAAAGGCGAGGTGACGGGCGATTTGAAAATAGGCGTGATACCTACGGTAGCACCTTATGTGTTGCCACTTTTTTTGTACGAATTTATTAAGAAATTTCCCAAAGTACAGTTTGAAATCAGCGAAATATCGACGGAAAAAATAATGGAGAATATCAAAAAAAGAGACTTAGATATTGGCATTGTTTCTATTCCACTGAATGAGCCGGATATTGTGGAAATTCCCTTGTATTACGAGCCTTTTTTATTGTACGACCAAGCAAATAATAGCGCGAAAAAGCATTTTAGCGTATCAGATATTGACTTGGAAAGATTGTGGTTACTCGAAGAAGGACACTGCATGCGGACGCAGGTAGAAACGATTTGCGATCTACGCCAACAACGGATGATGCACGGCAATCTCGACTATAAATCCGGCACGATAGCCACACTAATGAAGTTTGTACATAATAATAATGGTGTCACTTTACTACCTTTGCTCGCTACGCTTGATTTGCCTGAAAACGAACAGGTTCATTTGAAAAGATTTAGACCGCCGATTCCGGTCAGGAATATTGGTTTGGTGACGCACAAACATTTTGTGAAAAAAAATATGTTGAAGCTGTTAAAAGCTGAAGTTCAACGTAAAGTCATGCCTTTAATAGGTAAAACCAAATCGGGACAAGAAGTCATTTTGCCCTTGAATTGAATGTAAGTGAAAGAAATTAAATAACATGTGCCATTATACTCGTCTTTTTTCCGTCTAAGAATCCTTTGAAATCCTTATCCCGAATCGGAGTTCGGGACAGGCTGTAGCTAAGGCTATGTGCGGCTTTCAAAAAATCCTTAGACAAAAAAAATACTTCGTATTATGGGACATCTTATTTAATTTCTTTCACTTAGCCTTTCCTCAAGAAAACATTGTCCACCAATACCAGCGATAAATAGGTTAGAATTCCGATAGAAAAGGCGGCTAAGTGTATGAAAAGTATTAACAAGACACAAATGATGAGAAATATATAGGGAAGTTCATTGTTTTGCCATTTCCATTGTTTGAATTTGAGTCCGAACATCCGAATTTCCGAAATTAAAAAGTACGAAAATACCACGGTGAGTATATATAATAGAGGCAAATTCAATACCCAAGCCGCAGGAATGAATGTCTGAAAATGCACGATAAGATACAAGCCCATGAAAAAGCCGGCATTTGCGGGCGTTGCCAAGCCCATAAAATCAGAAGTTTGTCGCTCATCAATATTAAACTTTGCAAGGCGCAAAGCTGAAAATATCGTCACGAGAAAACCCGGTACTGCTGCCCATACAACACCTTCATAATCAAGGCTTCCCGTATAAGTTACCGCAATCAAATGATACAATGTTGCACCCGGCAATACACCAAAGGTCACCATATCAGCCAGCGAGTCGAGTTCTTTTCCGAGTTCCGAGTGTACGCCCAATGTGCGCGCCACTATTCCATCTGTTGCATCGCCGACCAAACCAATCAAGGCAAACACAGGCACAAGCAGCCACTCACCATTAAATAGATGAAGAATTGCCATACACCCGGCAAATAAATTTATTAGGGTCAAAACATTTGGAATATGCTTTTTCATAATTAGTCCACAGTTTATCAGTCCGCTGTCGGCTGCCAATACGCAAGACCATCTCACATGGAAACGGCGGACTGCGGATTGACCAATTGCGGACAAACAAGCTATTGCTTGTTTATACCTTTTAGAAATGGAACAAAACGAAAAGTGTCTAGTTCCTCTTTTACAAAACCTTTGTCGGGGACATGCCTTATACGCATCATTGTTTGGCTTTCGTCACCTACCGGAATGACGAGGACGCCGCCCGGTTTGAGTTGTTGGAGTAGTGCTTTGGGAATATAAGGTGCGGCTGCCGTCACCAAAATCCGGTCAAAAGGCGCGAGTTCGGGCAAGCCTTTGTAGCCGTCGCGCAAATACGACCGTATTTGCGGATAGCCGAGTGTATCAAACATCTCTTTCGCAAAGTGGTACAGCTTCTCTTGTCGCTCTACCGTAAACACTCGAGCACCAATCTCCGCCAATACACAAGCCTGATAGCCCGACCCTGTACCGATTTCTAGCACTGTATCGCGCCGATTCACTTCAAGCAGTGCCGTCTGATATGCCACCGTATAGGGTTGCGAAATCGTCTGCTCGGCACCTATCGGAAACGCCTTATCCTCATACGCCTGCGCCTCAAATACGCCATCGAGGAAGTAATGCCGCGGAATCATCCCGATAGCCTCCAGTACTGCTTCGTCTTTGATGCCCTTTTTTGCCAGCAATTCTACGAGCTTTCGCCGCATTCCTTTGTGTCTGTATGTGTCTTTCAATTAAGTAAGTTTGTAATACTGTAAGTAGTGAGGGAAGACGAAAAAAATAATCTACCCGTCTGAATTGTTCTTTTTCTTATATGTTTCACTAAATCTTCCTTAAATAACTCGTTATTCGCGTCAAATTTGGCTCGTGTAAAGAAAAAATAACGGCGTGAAGATGTAACGTTTATTATCTTTTCATCCCTAATGTGTTAATATTGCAATGCTACAATAGTAATGAAAGAATGAATTATTGTATCATTGTATCATTGCTTATAGCGCGAAGTTATGCAATTTCGATTGGATATTTATAAATTCTCAACCTCAAATGCAAATCAACATCAAGCTCAATACTTCTATTAGGGGAAACGAAAAGTCATTTTATAATATGTTTTTTAAAATTGAAGGAGAAGCATGAGTCGGCAGACATTTTGAAAATATCAGGCGATAGTATTTGCTCATTATTTTGGAATAAAGTCTAATGAAAATCAATTATTTGCAAAGTAAAAATTATTTAGTTTTTTAAAACAATTTAAATTTAAATGTAAATATATCTCGCCTGATATTTTGAAAATGTCCGCCGAGTAAACTTCTTTAAAAACCTAAAAATTAATATATTACGCATTTTTAAAATGGCTTTTCGTTCGCTTTAATACTTCTATCGTATTTTTTGTGAAATTGATTTGAAGCTGAGAACCTGCGGATATTTTCGTAAAATGTTTAACTTTGAAACTTATTTGATATAAAATAATAAATAAATCGTCAGTCGTCAGCCGTCAGTCGTCAGCCGTCAACCGTTTTAAATATGAAAGTAAAATTTTGTGGCGCAGCGCGTCATGTTACCGGAAGCTCACACCTTATTACATTAGATAATGGTTATAAAATACTGCTTGATTGCGGTTTGTACCAAGGTCGTGACGATGATATGGATAATTTCAACTCCACCTGGTCATTCAATCCAAAAGATATTGATTGCCTGATACTTTCCCATGCACATATCGACCACACGGGGCGCGTACCCAAGTTGGTCAGAGATGGCTTTGAGGGCGATATTTTTTGCACCCATGCTACGCGGAGTCTGTGCAGCATCATGCTCATGGATAGCGCGAAAATCATGGAGCGCGATGCCTTATATTATAATAAAAAAAATCCGAGAAAGAAAAAGCGAAAACCTTTATATGACACCCAGCATGTACGTCAGATGTTGGGACTCACGACGGGTTTGAGTTACGAGCGTGCGCATCCTGTGTGCGATGGTGTCAAGTTGATGCTTCGTGATGCAGGGCATTTATTGGGCAGCGCGAGCGTCACATTGGTGGTTGATGAACCTGACAAACCTACTATGCGGATTGGTTTTACAGGCGATATTGGGCGTCCGTTTCGACCTATTTTGCGCGACCCAAGACCGATGCCCGAAGTCGATTATCTTATCTGCGAATCTACCTACGGTAACCGCGACCACAAAAGTCAACCCGACGAACTCGAAGATTTTCTCAATATCATTCAGGAAGTTTGTGTTGATAATAGAGGCAAATTGCTCATTCCGGCTTTCAGCGTAGGACGTACACAAGAAATCGTGTATATGCTCGACCGACTCGAAACTGCCGGGAAACTGCCCAAAATACCAGTTTATGTTGATAGTCCGCTTGCGATAAATGCAACGCTCATCTATGGTTCACATCCCGAATGTTTTGACAAAGATATACATGAATACATGTTGCTCGATGATAATCCATTTGGTTTCAGCGACTTAAAATACACCCGTGATAGAGGCTTGTCCAAGCGACTCAATAATACCAAAGAATCCTGCATTGTCATCAGCGCATCGGGTATGATGAACGCCGGACGTATCAAACACCATCTTTTCAACAGCATGGAGAATCCGAAAAATGGTTTGCTGATGGTCGGTTATTCTGCGCCCTACACACCCGGCGGCAAGATTCGCAACGGTGCAAAATCACTGCGTTTATTCGGCGAAAAACGCAATATGAATATGAAGGTATATTCCATGTATTCCTTCTCTGCCCACGCTGACCGCCGCGAAATGTACGATTTTATCAAAAATCAAAAATCACTTAAAAAACTATTTCTGGTGCATGGTGAATATGATACACAAAAAGAATTTAAAACGTATTTGGGCAAACACGGATTTAATAGTGTGGAAATTCCTAAATTGAAAGAAGAATTTGAACTAACGTAAAGCGAGCTACTGTACCGACGGCGGCGGCTTTAGCCGTCGCAGAATCGGAAAATTTATTTATAAGTATTTGGTTTTTATAGTTCTTTGGTAAGGGAAGACGAAAAAAATAATCTACCCGTCTGAATTGTTCTTTTTCTTATATGTTTCACTTAGTGAAAGAAAATAAATAACTTGCCCCATTATGCTTGTTCTTTTCCCTTCTAAAAAACACAAAAAATAGTTCCGTAGCTATGGCTATGCAACGATTTTTTGAATTCTTTAGAAGAAAAAATTACGGCGCATTATGGAACAATTTATTTAATTTCTTTCACTAAATTTTCCTTACGTAGCCCAGCTATGCGCGTCAAATTTAGCCAAACATATAAAAAAAATAACTTCTTCATTTGGGGTAGATTATTTTCTTCCTCTTCCCTAAATCCCGTGATTGCTCGTTTTTTTGCGTAAGGGATAGGAGGTGTTGTTTGAACGAAATGTAGCGATAGCGGAATGGAGAGAGTGCCGGATAGCCCGACCCTCGACTGATAAGGAGAGGGATACGCCCAAATTAATATTCACTTCATTAGACTTTATTTAGAAATATTTTGTATGCAGCTAACATTGTCTTTTTCCGATACTCTTCTCCTATTTTTCGCTCCGTACCGTAGGGTATGCAGCTCAAAATGAGGCTCGATTATCGAAAAAATACAAAATTCCATGCATACAAAATATTCCTAAATAAAGTCTATTATATTTGTCAAAGAACCAAAAAAATCAAGCAATTATGGTCGCACTGAAATATAGCCATTTTTTAATTAATTAAAATTATTTTTTAATTTATTTATTATTAAAAATGAATTGTTTATAAATATTTTTTATTATAAAATAATTTAAAAATATCCTTATTTCAGCAGAACCAATTACGCAATCTAACAATCTGTCCTTTATGCAAAAACAACTTATCTCCTCTGGCACAAAATGGGAAGACATCGTAGGCTACTCGCGTGCTGTGCGTGTGGGCAATGTGGTGGAAGTAGCCGGCACCACCGCGATGGATGGCGACCAACTCATCGGTAAAGGCGATGTATACGCTCAATCGAGATTTATTTTTGAGAAAATCGAAAAAACCTTACACGAGGCAGGCGCGAGTATGAGGGACGTAGTACGCACGCGCATGTATGTGACCGACATCAGCCGTTGGGAAGACGTAGGGCGAGCGCATGGTGAGTTTTTTCGCGACATCAAACCAGCTTCTACGATGGTCGAAATCAGCGGCTTGGTGCATCCTGATATGTTGGTCGAAATAGAAGTGATGGCTATGATAAATGAGTAAATGAATAGATGATGAAATGAGTAAATGTTGGCTCATGTAGGAAATTAGGTGGCGTGAATGTAGGATGAGTTTATTTTATTTGTAATGAACGTAGAGTTCCACTTTTCCCAATGGAACATGTTCCATTGAAGGGTTTTCCAGATGTTTCACCTGATTTCCTACATGGGTCTAAATGTTTTCAAGATGCCTCAATCGTGGTGCAGTAAAGTTGGTAGTTTCGATTGATGAAACGGCATCACCTGAAATACCGTTATCAAGACCCGAAAAAAAATTATGGTTTCACTTCTACGGTTTGGGATAAGGTTTTGGATAACGAAATCGAAAGGGACACTATCGCCAATAATACAAGGTTTCCTCATCCGCCCTCATAAAATGTACTTAATACAATAAGTATGTTTTATTCAAAGAGTAAGATGAATTAGCGATTTTTTATAAATGTTAATTTCTTTAACACTGCTCTAATTAATTGATTTTTAATTTTATACACATAAATTGTATGTTATTAAAAATAAATTAAGACAAATTATTTCGTTTCATTCAATTTAAATAAATAAGGCGAATATTGATAATGGTCACGAAAAATTTTGAATTGTAACATTAATTTGCAATTTTTGTGGCTGTCAGTTACAGATTTTATCGTTTTATTGTTTTGAACTTGTGTCGTTTTGGTGTTTTATTGTCTTTGGAAATTTGGAAAGCAAATTTAAATGGTAATAAAAAAATACAGAGATTCAACAATAAAAGAGTAGAATAACAAAAACAAACGGAGAGGTGGCCGAGTGGCCGAAGGCGCACGCTTGGAAAGCGTGTATACCTCACAAGGGTATCGTGGGTTCGAATCCCACTCTCTCCGCTACATGAAAACCCAAATTCAAATGAAAATGAGAAAATGAATAAATAAATAAAGTGAGTAAATCCGAACTATGACTTTGGAAATATTTACTCATTTTATAATTTCTTTCACTAAGATTGGGATTTGGAATTTATTTTTGGGAATTTGCGTTAGCGCATACACCAAAAGAGGATTAATTTTAATCTAATTTATAACCAATACAACTCGTAAATTCTTAACTAATTACTATTATGAGAAAGCTATTAGCATTGTTGCTCGTTATGGGCATGATGGCGTTCACGACAAACTATGCAGTCGCGCAGGATGAACAAACCATTGGTGAACAGGTCATTGAAGGCGCACAAGATGCCACCGAAGCCGCCGGTGATGCCATGGAAGATGCGGCCGAAACTATGGAAGATGCTGCCGACACCGCTGGTGATATGGCAGGAAATGCTGTTGACGCAGTGACGCCGAAAAAATTTGGATACCAAACTTTGAAGCAATATTTCATTGATGGGGGATGGCAATTTATGTCGCTCGTATTGATATGCCTTATACTTGGTTTGGCGTTCTGTATTGAGCGTATTATTACCTTGAATCTTGCTTCTATTAATACCGACAAATTATTGTCTCGTGTAGATGATGCACTTCGCAATGGTGATATGGCGCAAGCCAAAGAAGTCTGCAAATCCACTCCCGGACCTGCGGCAAGCATTATCCACGAAGGGCTCAAACGCTCCAACATGGGTATTGATGGCGTAGAAAAAGCTATGGTTTCTTACGGCTCAGTTCAGATGGGGCTTTTGGAAAAAGGCTTAGTTTGGATTTCACTTTTTATCGCTATCGCACCGATGCTCGGGTTTATGGGTACGGTAATCGGTATGATTCAAGCCTTTGATAAAATCGCAGAAGTAGGTGACGTAAACGCATCTCTGGTAGCGAGTGGTATCAAGGTCGCACTTTTGACAACCGTATTTGGTCTTATTACGGCGATTATCCTTCAGATTTTTTACAATTATATTGTATCAAAAATTGATAGTATTGTTAACCGTATGGAAGATGCCTCTACTTCATTGGTAGATATTCTTATTGACAATAAAATACTCAGCTAAGTATAATTGAGTGAATTGACGAATGAGTGAATGAGTGAATAAATCACTGTTTATCAACTCGTTAATTTAAAAATAATTGTTAGATTATTTTTTCTGACTACTTAATTATATGATGTTGAATCAGTGAATGAATGAACTAAATACGCATTCACTTCATCATTATTAAGAGCCAATTTAAAGTTTGATTTTTTAAGTTAAATATTGATAATTAGTGAATTAGGAACGACGCAAAAATAAATTCAGATTTTGCCTCGTCCCTTAGAGATGTAATGTTTATTATCTTTTCATCCCTTAGAGATTTTTAATAATGCAAATGCTATAAATCATCACATTGCAAAATCAAAAATCTAAAATTATTTTTTCACGTTTCTCATCAATTTAAACTTAAACTTAAACTTAAGTGAAAGAAAATAAATAACTTGCCCTATTATGCTTGTTCTTTTCCCTTCTAAAAAACACAAAAAATAGTTCCGTAGCTATGGCTATGCAACGATTTTTTGAATTCTTTAGAAGAAAAAATTACGGCGCATTACGGAACAATTTATTTAATTTCTTTCACTAAACTTAAATAGTATGTATAATTTTTTAAATAAAAACGGTCAGGCTATTGGTTTTCTTTCAGGAGTAGCCATAGTTTTCATAGCCGGGCTTTTTGCGGTTATGGGTATTAGAGGACTTGATGACGTAACAAAAGAAACGCTTGGCGGCTCTACTGCTTTTGATTTTGGATTAAAAGTGACTATTGCATTGGTGGTAATTACTTTGATTATAATGATAATTTTTATCATTCTATCTGTTGTCAAAAACCCTAAAGGGTCAATGTCATTAATTGCTGCTACCATTGGAATACTGGTCTTGTTTTTCATATTGAGAGGTATGGCATCAGGCGAGGTCACTCCAGCAATGGAAGGTTTCGGCGTTACTTCGGGACAAGGTAAAATAGTAGGAGGAAGTCTTTCCTTGGCTATTATTATGACGGTTATTGCTTTTGGAGCGTTAATAATCTCCGAATTACGCGGAATGTTTAGATAAAAACGTGTTGACGAATTGACGAATTGATGAGTTGACAACAACTCATCAACTCATCAATTTATCAACCCATCAAAAATAAAATTATGGCAAGAAGAGAAGCGCCTGAAGTAAATGCAGGTTCGATGGCGGATATCGCCTTCCTGTTACTCATCTTCTTCCTCGTCACCACTACGATTGACGTGGATAAAGGGATTACGGTCAAATTACCGCCTTGGTCAGATGAGCCACCACCGGAAATGAAGCTCAACGAGCGCAATGTATATTCCGTCTTGGTCAATGCCAACGACGAACTCTTGGTGCGCGGACAACCTATGCCGCCTGCAGATTTGCGTGAAAATACAAAAACGTTTATCGCCAATCCAATGGGTGCGCCCAATATGGCAGAATCACCAAAACGAGCTATTATCTCACTCAAAAACGATAGAGGAACTTCTTACGAAGCCTATATCAGAGTATACAATGAGCTAAAAGCTGCTTATCGCGAACTTTGGGACGATGCAGCAGCTGCACAGTTTGGGAAGACCTACAATGATCTGCCCTTAGCGGATAAAAAGAAATTACGCGCTGAAATTCCTTTAGTCATCTCCGAAGCCGAACCTACATCATTTGGTGAAGAGAAATAACTTTTGGTTAATTTGTTAATCAGTGAATTAGTTAAACAGTAGATAGGTTAATCAGTGAATTAGTGAATTAGGTTAGAGTAGAAATCGCACAGCGATTTTTATGATTAATACTAATCAATTAATCACTAATTCAGCTAATCACCAATCACTAATTCACGAATCAACTAAAAACAATGGCAAAATTTAGTAGAGGAGGAGGACGTGGAACACCGAAAATATCAACGGCATCTTTGCCGGATATTATCTTCATTCTGTTGTTCTTCTTTATGGTTGTTACAGTAATGAAAAACGCTGACCTTAAGGTTGAAGTCAATTACCCGTATGCCACCGAATTGCAAAAACTGGAGAAAAAATCACTCGTCAGTTACATATACATCGGCGCACCACAAAAACGCTATCAAGACAAATATGGTAGCGCACCACGTATCCAATTGAATGATTCTTTTAAAGAAATCAAAGACTTAAAGGTCTTTCTTGAACAAGAAAAATCAAAACTACGTGAAGCCGAGCGCGGACTTATGACCGCCTCCCTACGTGCCGATAAAGGAGTAACAATGGGGATTATCACCGATGTAAAAACGGAACTACGTAAAATAAATCAGCTCAAGGTGAACTATTCATCTAAGCCACGTACAGACGATTTATAACATTGGTTACGATATAAAATAAAAACGCTATTCCGATTTCGGGATGGCGTTTTTTGTTTGTATACGCCCGAATAACGTAGGGGCAAAACGTAGGGACAGGTCGCGACCTGTCCCTACGTTATTCGGGCATTTGTATTTTTTTTGAAAATGGTATAACTTGGGCGTACCCCCTCCTTATCAGCCGGGGTCGGGCTATCCGGCACTCTCTCCGCTACGCTGCGTTCAAACAACACCTCCTATCCCTCACGCAAAAAACGAGCAATCACGAAATCTGTCAAAGAACTAAAATAATTCCCCAATTCCCCATTAAATAATTCCTTCGCACCCACCAATTTTCCGCCCAATCACATCTTTAATAGTGTGAATGATGGACAACATAAGGAACGTTTTGCAAGGCAAAACGACCACCATAATCGTACCGTCACACTATCTTATAATCCTTTTAATTTTCTTTTATGAAACGCTTTGACAATGAACTCAATGCAGGTTCGATGGCAGACATCGCCTTTTTACTACTTATTTTTTTCCTCGTGGCTACTACGATAGATGTCGATAAAGGTATTACGGTAAAATTGCCACCGTGGACAGAAGATGAGGTGGAACGCTATGATATACCAAGACGCAATGTACTCTCCGTAAAAGTCAACAGTAACAACGAACTCCTTGTGCGGAGTGACCTAACACCCATTTCCCAACTCAAAGAGCGCACTATCGAATTTATCCTGAATCCCGACCAACGCCCAGATTTGTCTCACAGCCCTAAGAAAGCCCTTATTTCCCTACAAAATGACCGTGAAACCAGCTACGAAACCTACATTTCGGTGTACAACGAACTCAAAGCCGCCTACAACAGCATCTGGGAAGAAGAAGCCCTCAAACGCTACGGCAAGACTTACAAAAACCTCATTATAGCCGAGAAAAAAGAAATCCGCAGAGATTTTCCGTTGGTCATTTCCGAAGCAGAACCCACTGACTTTGCCCTGAAGTAGTAATGCGATAATGCTGAAATGTTACAATGCTACAATGTTCACTCTATTATTGCATTACAGCATTATCGCATTGTAGCATTAACGCATTAATATTCACTCATTCGTTCATCCAAAATTCATTCATTATGGAATTGAAGTAGGCAGTTCGACTTCAATGGGTTATCTTTGCATTTTATTTTTACACACTGACGAGACATAATTTCCAGTACTATAAAAATCCCTGCAACCACACAGCGGACAATGGACTGACAGACAGCGGACTCGTCAAAGACGAATACAAATGCAATACAATACACTCGGCAGCAGCGGACTCAAAGTATCAAGAGTCTGCTTAGGCACCATGACTTTTGGTAAACAAAACACGCAGGAAGAAGCCTCCGAACAACTCGATTACGCGCTCGACCACGACGTAAATTTCATTGATACAGCAGAAATGTATGCCGTACCACCTTCAAAGGAAACCTACGGCAAAACGGAGGAATACATCGGCAATTGGCTCACTGCGAACCCTGGAAAACGCGAAAAAATCATCCTTGCATCTAAGATTGCAGGTAGTGGCGTGCCTTATGTGCGCAGTGGCGACAAGATACTCGCCAAATACATCGAAAGCTCTATTGATGAGTCACTTAGACGTATGCAAACTGACTATATTGACCTCTATCAATTGCATTGGCCCAACCGTGAACATCCGCATTTCAATAAGCATTGGTTTGGTAAAGTCGATTTTTCAAAAGTAGATGTAGCGCAGGAAGAAGCCGAGATATTGGAAGTGCTGCAAGCATTGGATAAATGTGTAAAGGCAGGAAAAATACGCTTCTGTGGCTTATCCAATGAATCGTCATGGGGCATTGAAAAATATATCCAACTCAGCAAAGACCACAACTTGCCTCGTATGGTTTCTGTGCAAAACGAATTTAGTTTGATACAAAGTAAGGACTGGCCCTACGTCACCGAATCTTGTGTATTGAATGACGTGGCTTACCTCCCGTGGTCGCCGCTTGGTGGTGGGGTTTTGTCGGGCAAATACTTGAATGAAGCAATGCCAGAAGGCAGTCGCTGGACATTTGCCGGACGACATGGCACTTTTCGCAATCAGGAAGGTGTACATAAGGCAGTCGAGGCTTATGCGGCAGCTGCCAAAAAACATAATATGACGCCCAGCCAATTGAGCCTTGCATGGTGCAACCAATTTGATTGGGTCACGTCCACGATTATCGGTGCGACCAAAATGTCGCAACTCAAAGAAGACCTCGTAGCTTTTGAAAATCCATTGAGCGAGGAAGCTATGGCTGATATTGACGCGGTATTGCGACAATATCCAATTCCGTATGCGTAACACAGTTTCAACTTCAACTTCAACTTCAACCTCAACTTCAAACTCAAAACCAATTTTAATTTGCCTTCGGCAAATTCTTTGTATTGAAGTTGAAGTTGAGGTTGAGGTTGAAATGTATTGTTTTCAAAAAAACAACAGATTATACGCAAATTAGTTGACTTTATTTGTAAATTTGAGGCACAAAATACAGCCATAATGAGTGATACTTATTTAGATCAACTTAATACAATTCAGCGTCAGGCAGTTATGACGACTGATGGACCTGTGATGGTGATTGCCGGTCCGGGGTCGGGCAAGACGCGCGTACTGACTTTTCGCGTCGCACACCTCATCGAAAAAGGGGTGAAACCGTGGAATATCCTTGCACTGACCTTTACAAATAAAGCCGCAAAGGAGATGAAAGAACGTATCAATAACACGATAGGTGGCGGCGTAGCAACTTCGGTGTGGGCAGGGACTTTTCACTCTATTTTTGCGCGTATTTTGAGGGCTGAGGCAGAACTAATCGGCTATCCTTCCAACTTTACGATATACGATACACAGGATAGTAAGAGTGTTTTGAGTAATATCATTCGTGAAAACAACCTTGAACCGAAAGTCTATGCTGTCAATGCTATACGGGCGCGGATTGCTTCTTGCAAGTATAATCTTATTTCGCCGAAGGCATATATAGAGAATAATGAATTGATACAGGAAGACTACCAGCGTAAGCAACCGCATTTCCAAAAAATATATAAGTCATATATGGCGCGTTGCAGACGTGCCGGAGCGATGGATTTTGATGATTTGATGTATCAAATGTTTATTTTGCTGCACAAAAATCCGAATAATGTTATAAAGAAATACCACGATAAATTTAAGTATTTGATGGTGGACGAGTTTCAGGATACGAATTTTTTGCAGTATCAAATTGTACGCAAATTAGTGAACTATCCGGGCAGTCCGCATAATGTGTGTATTGTGGGCGATGATGCTCAGAGTATTTATGCGTTTCGTGGCGCAACGATTGAAAATATCCTAAATTTTCAGAAGGATTATAAGCAGGCAAATATTTTTAAATTGGAGCAAAATTATCGCTCTACTCACCACATTGTGCAGGCAGCCAATGAGGTGATTATGAACAATCAACGACAGATTCAGAAGAAAATCTGGACGGAGAAGGGGAAAGGTGAACCCATAAAAGTACTGCAAACGGTAACGGATAGTGAGGAGGGCAAGCGGGTGGCGGATTTGATTTTAGAACAAAAAACACGTTATCATTTACAAAATAAAGACATCGCTATACTGTATCGGACGAATGCACAGTCGCGGTCTTTTGAGGAGTCTTTGCGGAGTTTGCGGATTAGCTATCGCGTATATGGTGGTTTGTCGTTTTATCAGCGAAAAGAGATTAAGGATATGTTGGGCTATTTGCGCCTCATTGTGAATCCGAATGATGAGGAAGCTTTGCGCCGCGTGATTAATTTTCCGAAACGTGCTATCGGGAAATCAACAATAGATAAAATCAGTGCCTGGGCAGATGCGGAAAATCAGCCGATGTGGTCGGTGGTTGAAAATATTGATAAATTTAAGCTCTCGGCACGGGCTATGAATGCGATAAAGGGTTTTGTCAAATTGATTAAAAAACTCCAAAAACAGCAAGACACAAAAGATGCCTATGAATTGGCAAAAATCGCGGCAACGGAGTCGGGTTTGCTAAAAATGTTGGGCGAAGACAAGACCATCGAAGGCATGAATCGCATGGAAAACGTGCAAGGTTTGCTCGATGGTATTAAGATTTTTGTGGATGCAGAACCCATTGAAGATGAGGATAAAAAGTTGGCTACTTACTTACAAAGTATCTCTTTGCTGACCGACCAAGATAAGGAGGATGATTCGGATGATAAGGTGACTTTGATGTCGATACACGCTGCAAAGGGTTTGGAGTTTCCATCGGTGTTTGTGGTAGGCTTGGAGGAGGATTTATTTCCGTCATTTATGTCAAAAAATACGGTCGATGAAATGGACGAAGAACGTCGGTTGTTTTATGTGGCGATTACGCGTGCGGAATTGCATTTAACACTTTCGTACTCAAAAAGCCGCTATCGTTTCGGACAGGTTCGTTATAATGATAAAAGTCGTTTTTTGGATGAAATTTCTAACGAAAACCTGCATGTTTCTATACCCTTTAACAAATCGCTGGGCAATGGGCGTTCGGGCGTAAGTGGCGCGAGCAAGTACGGTACGATGACACCAAAACTACGTAAAGCACCTGCGGCGTCAAGCGACCCATCGTTCAAAGCCACAAAAGCTACGGATCTGAATATCGGACAAGAAATTGAGCATTTTCGATTTGGGAAAGGCGCGATTCAGAGTATCGAAGGCGCGAAAGGCAATGAGGTAGTAACGGTCAAATTTAAGGGAGTAGGGGAGAAGCGTATTATGTTGAAATTTGCAAAATTGAAAATCTAATATATCAGACTTTCAAGTGCTTCTATTTGGATGCTTTCTGTTTGGTCTTTTTCGTACCATTCGGTCATGTGATTTACAATTGCTCTACCTTTAGATTCTGCATTAGAATCGCTACCAAATAATTTATTGATTGCTCTGGTTCGGAGCATCATTTTAGCTTGCAATTCAGTAGGTTGAGGACCCCAGGTGCCTAAAACGACCAAAGATTCTGCATCCAAACAAATCACTTTTGGGGTAGACTTCGAACCCCTTGTCAAAAAATTATCTATAATATAGGGCGGCTCGTCGCGTAGCACGACTTTCATCGTTATATTAGAATTGAGTTCAGCCATTTTATAGATTACTGGTAAGATGTGTACACTATTTATGCACCACGCTTGGGTGATTGCCAACCAAACCAAAGGCATATCTTGGCTCTGAATTTTTTTGATTGTGTTTTCTTTCAAGTTCGAAAATTGGAGCAAAGAGTCTATTTTTTCTAAAGACTGGGCAGTCAAGTCCATCCAAAACCTTGTTTGAAATTCCTTGTTTCCTGTTGTTTCGCCACGCGCAAGAAGCCTCCTTACCATCTCCACATAAGTAGGATAGTTCATGGCGTTTTCTAATAATTCATGAGTGATGAGTGGCGTCATTCAAATACTTCTGTAAGAAATTGCATAAAAATAATTTTGTTCCTGATACTTAGTACACTGTTTCACAAATTTATTTACTTTTTTGAGTATTTCTTTTAAAATGACTCTTCACCAAAAAATCCTTAAATACAGTGAGTATTCGCGTCATTTTTGATTCGATTCATTTCAAAATAAA
>Ga0209295_1000418_pt1 | contig 22185 bp, 14 predicted proteins | sample Porto_5metaG_FD_187428 | JGI IMG/M metagenome (GOLD analysis project Ga0209295, IMG submission 187428) | Marine algal microbial communities from Porto, Portugal - Porto_5 metaG (SPAdes) (version 2) | ecosystem: Host-associated > Algae > Red algae > Unclassified | place: Portugal: Porto... | reverse complement strand
ACATCGGGTAAGCTCACGCGCGTAGGGTTTTTGTCAAAAAATTCGTCCGCTTTTACAAACTCAAAAAAGATACCCGAATTGGTATTGAGCAGCAGCGCAGGGTCGTTTTGTTCGTTTTGAAAAGCAATAAAACCCTCCGAAGCCGGGTAGGTTTCGAGTGTGTCGATTTTCTTGCCCATCATGCCTTCCAATTTACCGCGATAAGGCTCAAAATTGACACCGCCATAAATGAAAAGAGACAGGTTTGGGAAGATGTCAATGATGTGATTTTTGCTAGTATATTCCAATAATCGCTCGTAATACATCACCACCCAGGGCGGTATTCCGCTAATCATTCGCATGTCTTCCTGCACCGTTTCTTCGACGATTTTATCGAGTTTTTGTTCCCAATCTTCAATGCAATTGGTCGCATAGGTTGGCATCTGACTCGATTTTAACCAACTGGGAATCAAATGATTAGAGATGCCCGACAAACGCCCAACGTGTATGCCATGCAGCATGTCCATTTCCGGGCTACCAGAAAGGAAAATCATTTTACCGTCGAGGAAATTTGAATTATTTGTTTCTCCGATATAATTAAAAGTCATATTGCGTGCCGAACCGAAATGATTGGGCAGCGAATCCTTTGTAATTGGAATGTATTTAACGCCGGAAGTCGTACCGGAAGTTTTGGCAAAGTAGGTTGGTTTACCCATCCAAAGCACGTCAGATTCGCCGTCTTTTACGCGGTCAAAATATGTTTTCAAGCCTTCGTAATCGCGCACGGGTACACGCTGCATGTAATCCGCATGAGTACGGATATTCACAAAATCGTGGTCGCGTCCAAAGACGGTATTAGTGCCTTTTTTGATGAGGGTTTTAAAAATACTTTCTTGATGTGCCACCGCATTATGCGCAGATTTGCGAATACTTGCAGCCGTGTATTTGGCGAGGGGTTTGACTAAGGTAGATTTGATGCCCATTTGTGTGATTTTTGTGCGTAAAGATAAGGCAAGAACTTCAAATTCAACCTCAACTTCAACTTCAATCTCAAACTCAATTGCAAATTCAACCTCAATTTCAAGGAATTTGCTGCGCAAATTATCTGGATACTGTTCATTTGTAGAGAAAATTCATGAATTTTCTCTACAAATGAATGCTGTTTGTTTGACAAATCTCGCGATTGCTCGTTTTTTGCGTAAGGGATAGGAGGTGTTGTCTGAACGAAGTGGAGCGATAGCGGAACGGAGAGAGTGCCGGATAGCCCGACCCCGACGTTAGGAGGGGATACGCCCAAATTCAACTTCAAGTTCAAGCGCAAGAATCAAGTTCAAGTTTCGGGATTTGGCTGCGCGAAATCTATACATATTTTAACAAACCTTGCTTGGAAGGTCTCGAAACTTGAACTTGAAGTTGATTCTTGCGCTTGAAGTTGAGGAAACATTCCCTCAACTTCCATAAAAATTTGTATTTTTGTAAATCGAATTAACAAATCAAGCGTCAATCAATCACGAATCACCACACAAATGAGTCAAAGGAAAGTACCTATACCCGAACAGTTATTTTCAGAAGGTCTGCAAACGCAGGGTGAGATGTTGGCTGTGCGGCAGTCGTCCAAAAAATTGTTTATTGGTATACCGAGTGAGGAGTCATTTCAGGAGAATCGGGTGTCGCTCAAACCGGCTTCCGTAGGGATGTTGGTGGGCAATGGTCATCGGGTTGTGGTGGAAAAAGGTGCAGGCGAAAAATCGGGATATAGCGACCATGCTTATTCTGAAGCCGGGGCAGATATTGCGTATAGCAAAGAGCAGGTATTTAAGGCGCAAGTGATGTTGATGGTTGCGCCACCGACGGCTGAAGAGATAGAGTTGATGTCGCCCGAACAGGTGATTATTTCGCCTATTCATTTGCCAACGATGAAGGCGGAATATATCGAACGTCTGCGCCGCAAACGGGTGATTGCGCTGGCGTGGGAGTATATACAAGATGCCACCGATATGTTTCCTTTTGTGCAGACTATCAGTGAAATATCAGGGACTACGGCGATATTGACCGCCGCCGAATTGCTCGCCAATACCAATGATGGACGCGGTATTTTGTTGGGTGGAATTTCGGGTGTACCGCCTGCGCGAGTGGTGATTTTGGGTGCAGGTATTGTCGGAGAATCAGCGACGCGAACGGCACTCGGTTTGGGTGCGGAAGTGCGTGTTTTTGATGATAATATTTATAAACTTATGCGTCTTCAATCGAACCTCAATCAACGCTTGCATACCTCTGTCATCAATCCTAAATATCTGGAAGAAGAACTCTTAAAAGCACACGTAGTGATAGGTGCGATACACTCCGAATCGGGGCGCGCGCCTGTGGTGGTGAGCGAAGATATGGTGTCGAAAATGCGCCGTAAATCGGTCATCGTAGATGTGAGTATTGACCAGGGGGGCTGCATTGCTACTTCGCGGGTGACGACACACGATAAACCGACTTTTGTGAATTACGATGTGATTCATTATTGTGTACCAAATATTACCTCGAAAGTAGCGCGTACCGCCTCTTCTGCCATTAGTAATATCGTGACGCCCATGTTGCTTGAAACCGAGCATACAGGCGGCTTGACGAATTTATTGGAAGGTAGCAGTGGCTTTCGACACGGGGTGTATATATATAAAGGTACGCTGACAAATCAGCATTTGGGCGAGCGTTTTGGAATAAAATCCACGGATATTGGGCTGTTGCTGGCTTCAAGATTATAAGAATTTTCACAAAGAATCCAACAAATCCAATAATTTTAAATCAAATTCCCCTTTTTTGGTATAAAATTCTTCGATAGAAATTCGCTCGTTGTTTATCCGGTCTATTAGGTGGTCAAATTGGGATTTGAGAACAATTACCTTATTTTTGATGACTCCGTCTTTGAGTTTTGCTTTCAATAAATAAAACGCCACCATTGTTTTGCCCTCCTCAATCATTTTTTCTAGAAAGTTTCTACATTCCAATCCTGATATTTGGTGTATTTGTGCTTTCAACTCGGAATAAACCTCCAATGGCGGAAGGTATTTTTCGTTAGTAGGGTAGGAGTTGCTCCAGATTTTCCACTGTCCGTTTACTTTTTTTAGAATATAGCTTTGGTGGTTCGTATTATTATAGCTGAACTTATAGTTCGATTCTGAATGGCTGTACCATTTAAGCACCCAATGTTCGTGCGTTTCTATGATGGCTTTATTATTGAAAGTTTCCTTAATTTTTGCATCAATGATTTCGTAAGCAGAAGGGTTATTGGGGTTGGTAATGACCCAACCGCGAGTTGTTTGATTTTGTATAACGCCAATTACTTTTTTGTATGCCGGACCTTCTGGTATAAAGTACTCAGTTAATATTTTTTTTGCTGTATTAATTTCAGGTACAGATAAATACGCATTAAATTCTACTTGCATGTATTGGTTAATAAGTGCGCTGATAGAAGCAGGACCGGAATATTTGGAAGCACGCTCGGCACTCAAATACATATCGGCGTCAGCATAGCCAAAATACCATGCAAACAAGTTTTGGGTATACGGACCGGCATTATATTTCTCTTTTGTTTTAAATATCCTCCGGAATGTATAATAGGTAAAACTTGGAGCTTGTATACCGCCTTTTTTATTGGTTTTCAAATAGTTGTATATACGCAATAAAAAGCTATCCCTGATGAATGATTCAATTTCGGATTTCTTCCATTCATACGGATGTTGATTGTCGGAATGTTCATTTTTCAAATCTTCCGCAACCCGTTCCCAAAATATAGTATAGATAGGCATTTTCTTTCAGCTATCGAGTTGCAGGATTTGCAACTTTTTTGCAAGTTAATAAACAATCGACAAATCGCATAATTTTGTTTCTTTGCAATAAGAATAAAATTACTATTTCTTATGTCCTCGAGAAATAGGGCGAAAACCAAAAGAGGATTTATTTTTGTTTAAAATCTCACTAAGCACTCATGCATGGGATGCTTCAAGACCACGAGCATCCTGTGCTTTTTGTCCCTGTAATACCAATTTTTTCAAAACAATGTAAAATGTTCGTGCCGATTCAGCATCTTTGCCCTTGATGTCATTACTAATCGAATTACAATACCTTGCTCCTGTACAATACTACGCCAAGTTGTGTAGTGGGCAGTCCGTTCTTATTGAGCAACACGAGCATTACACCAAACGCAGTTACCGCAATCGCACCCGTATCTTGGGTACTAACGGTGTCATGCGCCTCACCATTCCACTCAAAAAAGGTAAAAACGAAGGGCAGTCTATCCGCGAAGTACAAATAGAATATATTCAAGGGTGGCAGCAACAACATTGGCAAAGCATTCGGTCTGCCTATGGCAAAGCACCCTTTTTTGAACACTATTCAGATGAGTTACATCCTTTTTTTGAAAAAAAATACAAATTTTTATTTGACTTTAATTTTGAATTAATGGAGACATTGATGACGATAATTGGTATTTCTTCCGATATTTCTCTGACAAAAAACTACGCACATACACCTCCCGAAGGCATGCTTGATTTACGGAATACTATCCACCCGAAAGAAAGGTACCACAAAGTCGATGCGCACTATCAATCAATACCTTATGCACAGGTTTTTCAAGAGAAACATGGCTTTGTGCCTGATTTGAGCATCTTGGATTTGCTCTTTTGTATGGGACCACAAAGTAGCTTGGTTTTAGAGCAAAGCAATGTGTAGTTTTACTATGTCACAAATGTATAGTAAAATATTTTTTACCTTTTTTGAAAAAAAAGTGACTTCCTATGTAACCTTTTCGGCTATCTCCCGTAAAAGCACATAACAACTGAAACAGAAGCAATTTTAAATGTTGAGTCCAACGTTCATTCATTTAAAATTTTTCATAAAATCACAATCTGAGCGGGAACTCAACTGTGAAAATCTGCACAAAGAATCTGGAACATTCTAAGTGCAATAATTAATCTTGAATTTATTCAAAATTAATTAATGTATCAGGAATTAAATAAATGTACATTCTTCGCGTCGTTATTTTTTCTTTAGACGAATCAAATTTGACGCGAATACTCACTGTATTTAAGGAAAATTTGGTGAAGTATAAAGGAAAAAGAACAAGTCGAGAATTTACATTTATTTTGTTCCTGATACTAAGGTAAATGGTAAGACTGCCTCTTGTATGAGGGGACAGTATGGTATGCTCCCAACGGGCATTCCAATAGATGATAATAATTTATTCATTAAATTACCATAGACCATTATGTATACTGCTTCTAAATTTACCACTCAATTAGATGCGATTCGCATCGCTTTTTTCATCTCAATGTTCATCCTTTCATTGGTACTACATATAGTATCCTTGATAATTTTCAATTCGGTATAAGCTGAATCTGAACTTAAATTGAATGCTCCAAAAGACTCCAACTTAATTTAAATCAATACATATTCTACCCAAGTACTTTCTTGTAAAGTACCCATGTTGTAAAAATAAAATTACAGCGAACGGCATCCCCATGCCTACACTGTTTTTGTTATAAAATACGAAGTTATTTCGTACACATTTCTTACTTAAATTTAAAACATGCATCGTTTTAAATTATTAAACATTATTTTTTTAAAACCTAAAGTATCAGAGTATTATGAGAACATTAATCATCCTTATCGCCACAGCAACCACCTTATTATTCACAGCTTGTCAGCGAGAATGCCAAGAACCTGTATTCGACCAATTCGGAAATTTCTCGCACATGGCAGATGTCGATTGCAACAGAATCGAGCAAAATAATGTCAGTTGTGACACCGATTTCATGCTTGGTCAGCCCGAATCTGAGAGCATCAGAGCAATTCAGGTAGACACACAAGGTTACCCGAATGGCAATGGGACTTGCGTATTTGACCTTTCCTTGTATGAAGCAGGATTGCCCTTAACACCTACAAATGTTGAGTGGACACTTAACGGACAAACGTTTACCATCGGTCAAACTTTCATCACAATGCAAATACCTACCGAGTACATGCTCTTATGTGTGAATTATAATGTAGGCAACCAAATAGCTACCAGTTGTAGGTCTTTTGAGTAAAAAAATGTGACACTTGTGAGGCACTTAAAAGTGCTTCACAAGCGTCCATTGAGTTTCGGATACCATAAACTACACATGTAATGAAGATTTTTTACGACAAAATTGTAATAACGATAGTACTAATGTTTATACTGCTGTTTGCAAGTGATTTGCAAGCGCAAGACCCTTCTTTTTCGCAATTTTACGCAGCAAGAACTTACCTAAATCCCGCTTTTACGGGTATTGAGCCGGGTGTCACAGTTTCGACCAATATGCGCGACCAATGGCGAGGCGCAGGCGAGAGTTTTCGCACCTACTATGCCTCTATCGAATTGCAAGAACCCGCCTTCAACAGCGGCATTGGCATCACGATAATGAAAGACCAAAGCGGCGCAGCCGCACTGACTACAGACAACTTAGGCATCGCCTATTCTTATTCGCCAGGCTTGGAAAACGGAAGCCTTCACATTGGTTTTCGGACAGGCTGGGTACGCAAATATTTGGATTGGGACAGACTCATTTTTCCCGACCAAATCGACAACCCAATGGGCGAAATGACGACAAATACTATGGCACAAAACCCAAACCAAAGCGTGTCGTACATCGACACAGGTGTAGGGGTTTTGTACAGATTTCAGAATAAAACACGACGCAAAACACGCGGTCAAGGCTCGCGTTCTTCGATGACAATGCACAATAGTATTGGCTTGACAATCAATCATATAACCAATACGGACGAGTCGCTTTATGGCTTCGAGAATGTACGAGTACCTATGCGCTTTACGCTACACGCAGGCTCGGTGATTGGATTAGATTTTTTCAAACGAGGCAAACAAACACTTGCATGGTCACCCAATTTGAAATTCGATTATCAAAACGGTATTTCAGCAGTCACCGCAGGTTTGTATATGATGTATAATGGCTTCTATATCGGCTCTTTTTATCAAAGCGAACAACCGCTTGATTTTTCAGATACCAACGCCATTATTTTTACCGGAGGCATCGAGATCACGATGCCAAATGACAATACATTTCACATTGCATACAGTTATGATGCCAATACGACAGGCATAGGAACACGCACAAACGGTGCACACGAAGTCACCACAAAATTTAACTTCGGCGATATACGCCTCTCACCGACTCGCAAACGGTACGGCAAAAATCGCTCAATGAAATGCCATTTGTTCTTTTAAATCCGTAGCACGGTGCTACGGTTGGCAAAATTTAAATTTAAACTAATGTTGTAAGATAATTTTAAGCACACAATACCATGACAATACTTTTTTACATAAATCGAATTTTCCACCCCCCAACCCCCTCCAGAGGGGGACAAACAAACGCGAGTTATTTTTCGCGTAGCGAAAAAAATCTCCCCCTTCGGAGGGGGCAAGGGGGTGGACAGTACAAAGCACCCATTTTTCTATTTATTTTAATTTCTCTCATAAACACCAACCAAATAAACGCCCAATGTTTCACCGCCTCAAACCTCAATCCTTGCGGTGGCGAAATCATTGATTTTCAGGTAAATACACTAAATGACACGACAAATTATACTTGGAATTTCGGGGATGGCAGCGATGAAATTAGCGGAGAAACAGTCAGCCATCAATTCCCCGGAAATGTAGATGCACAGACCTATATCGTCACCGTCACTTCCGAAGATGGCACTTGTACCGAAACACTTGACATCAACGCAGCAGCTGCACCAGATGCCACGATTACAAACCAAAATGGTAATTCATTTTTTATAAATTGCATTAATAATAGCAGTAACACGTCCTACGAACTAACGATTTTAAATGCCTCTAATACGCTGACTAATAATACTAACTACATTATTGACTGGGGCGATGGATCGCCCAACTATGAAAACAACGACTTTACTGCGCTTTCGCACACCTATCCATTAGGCTATTTTCTACTTACTGTAATCGTGATAGGAGATAGTACTTTTGGGGCGTGCGGTACGACAACAGTTGTCTACGAGGTGTTCAATGGAAGTAATCCGGCGGTAGGAATTTCTAATATGGGTGGCAATGATTTTTATTGCAGCGGCGCAGAAATTCCGGTTGGCATACAAGGCACAGAAAACAATCCGCCGAGTACGACCTATGAAATTTACATTAATGGCGTATTGAATAATTTTTTCAACCATCCGCCACCTGCCCTTCTCGAATTGATTTTTGACGAATCCTCTTGTGGATTGCCCGATAATGCGTATGAAATTACGATAGTCGCCGACAATCCTTGTGCCGGAAACAGTAGCGCGAGTACACGCATCAATATCAGCGCACCACCGACCTTTACTATGCCGCCTCTACAAACGATTATTTGCGAAGGAGATGACGTGATCTTACCCGTTGCGGTGATAGAAATTTACGATAGCCCTATATGCACAGCTGACCCAAATGGCTATGTCAATATGAGCGTAGAACCAAGCGAAGGTTGGGAATTAATTAGTGAAAATCCTGCAACTTTTAACTTCTCTGAATCAGGGACTTATACCGTAGAAGTACAAGCCGCTAATAAATGCGACACCATCGAACAAATACATATTATCGAAGTTGTATCGCTACTCGAAACCCTCGATGTAGCGGTCAATTTTGCGCAAGCCTCCGAGCCACATTGCGATAATAATCAAGGAGTGTTTAACAACGTGTCCGGTGACTTGCTGCCACCTGGGGATACCATGAAATTTGATTGGGAAGTGACGGGCGAAAGCGGTTGCTGGGCATTTTTAAACAACACAAATATAGACTCCGAAAACATCGAAATAGACTTTATGTGTCCGGGCGAATACATCATTGCACTGACCGCCAACAACCAATGTACGGACTTGCTTTGGGACACCCTGATTACCATCCATTCCAAGCCTGAAATCACTTTAAATGTACCGCCTGTAGTTTGCTTGCCGATTGATATTGGCGCATTCGTCACCGTAGATGGTCAAGGACTCAACCTGACGAGCGAACTGTGTTTCATCTACTTTAGCGGACAGCCGATTGCATCTTGTGATACCATCATAACTACCTTATACCCAAATAATTACTCTGTATTCGTGAGTGCAACAAACGACTGTGGAAGTGCTTCTGATTCCCACAACTTTTCCGTCTTAGAATCCAATCCTCAAATCGAAATCGAAGCCATCCCGTCCCTCTGCGGCGGCGAATTGATTACGCCCGTAGCCGATCCATCGGGCGGCGTCTGGACGAATACCGAAGGCGACACACTCACAATACCGATTGAAGTCGTTGAATCTCAGCAATTAACATACACACTCGGCACTGGAGAATGCGAATTTTCCGAGACCCTCAATATCGAAGTCATAGAAGCGATAGAGGTGGATGCCGGTCAAGATTTATGGTATTGCGAAAATACCGCTCCTGCCGGGCAGTCCCTTACGGGATTGCCCCAGGGCGGTGTTTGGTCGGGCGAAGGCATCTCGCCGGAAGGCATCGTGGATGATATGCTTTTGCCGGGCAGCTATACTTTTTCCTACTCCGTGTACGATGCGGCGGCAGATTGTACGCCTTCGGACGAAATAATGCTTCGTATCGAAAGCACGACACCACAAATGAATATCCCCTCAAATGTCTGTATGAATGAATTATTTACATTTAATAATTTATCAACTTATGACCTAATCGACAGTACAGAAATCTCTTACGAATGGGATTTTGGATATAATAATGAAACCTCTACCGTAGCGCAGCCGCAATATTCCTACCCCGTTGCGGGTACGTATACCGTGACTTTGGCGGTACGCAGTACAGCTTGTTCAAATATCGTTTCACAGACCATCGAGGTCGGCGACTCACCCAATGCGGAGTTCCTCACCGAGCGTGAATTATGCGACACGAGCATCTGTTTTCAAAGTACAAGTTTGGGCGACCAAATGAGCCTTTCATGGGATTTTGGAAATGGTCAAATCAGTGATTTAAACGAACCGTGTATCGACTTCAACCGTGTAGGCGACAACCGCGACTACATTATAAGTCTCACTGCAACAGGAACTTGTGGTAGCACAACTTTTCTCGATACCCTGACCATTTTCCAATCGCCACAGGCAATTATTTTTACCGAAACAGATATATGTGCAGGTGGTACGATTGAAGTCATTGGAAATTTGAGTGAAGGATATATTGATAATTTTCAATGGTATTATGAAAATGTTTTGTTTGCCGCTACCGCGAATGCCGAACTCACATTGCCGCAAGTGGACGACGTAACTGACATCGAATTGACGCTCATCGCGAACAACGATTGTGAAGCAGATACGTCCATTCAAATTATCACCGTAATACCGATGACAGTCGAAGCGAATTTTACTTATCTGCCGAATATAGATACTATATGCGAAAATGAAACCATCCAGTTTTTCAACCTTTCGCAAGGCGATACGAGTGTGGTTTGGATGTTTGGAAATGCGAGTACAACGCAGGAAAATCCCGAACATATTTTTGAGGATTCGGGCAATGTCCTCATTCAATTTTTCGCCAAAGGCTGCCATACCGATACGCTCAATCGCATGATATATGTACGCCCCGCGCCTATCGCCGAATTTGAAGCCGAACCAACTTGTGTGGGTACATCTGTGCCACTACGTCCGACGAATATCGACGCCGAATGTGCTTATAATTGGTTGGTAACAAACAACTTGGGCGAACAAACCGAATACCTCACCGCCGAGCCTATGGTCGATTTTCCTGACGATGGCATGTACGACATCCGCCTCACAGTGACGGATGTATGGACAGGCTGTGCGGATTCATACACACGAACGGTGGAAGCTATGCCGATTCCGGTAGCTGATTTTGGTTTGGAACGCGAACTGTGCGAGTTGAGTTTGTCGATTGAAAATTATAGCGAAGACGCAGACAATTACATCTGGACCTATGGCGATGGCACGACTGTGGTAGGCGTTTCGCCCGAAAATTATACTTACGATACGGAAGGCGAATACCTTGTTTCGCTACGCGTAAAAAATAGTACAGGCTGCGCCGACAGCATGAGTCAAACCGTGTTTTTTGACCCTGTGGTACGTAGCGATTTTACTTATGATTTGAACGAAGATTGTAGCGTAGCTACCGTCAATTTTATCAATCGTTCTGAAAATGCGATTTCGTATAGTTGGCTGTTTGGAGATGGTACCGCATCTTTCTCTACCAATCCTACTATGGTAACTTATGAAGATAGAAGGGTGTATGAAGTCAGTCTGATTGCTATTGATGCAAACGGCTGTACGGATACTTTGACCGTCCCCATTCAGCCACGTTTTTGTAACGGAATTGCTATCGCTAATGCCTTCGTTCCAGAAGGGCATGAGGCGATTAATTCCTTCAAACCTGTTGCCGCCGGACTGCGAGAATATCGCTTTGAAATCTACTCCAGCTACGGCGAGTTGCTCTGGCACACGACCGAACTCGATGGCGGCATCCCAACAGAAGCTTGGGACGGCACACACAACGGAAAACTGCTTCCACAAGATGTTTATGTCTGGAAAATCCACGGTATATTCGAAGACGGCACCGTGTGGCAAGGCATGGATTTTGGCAACGGTGCAGAACGACGACTCGGCTCGGTAACGCTGATTAGGTGAGCGTGTTCCCTTATTGAGTTGCGAGTTAATTTTTCACGCAGCGAAAAATTAATCATTAGAGAGGTGAGACGAGACAGCGTTATTAAGTGAAAGAAATTAAATAACATGTGCCATTATACTCGTCTTTTTTCCGTCTAAGAATCCTTTGAAATCCTTATCCCGAATCGGGGTTCGGGACAGGCTGTAGCTAAGGCTATGTGCGGCTTTCAAAAAATCCTTAGACAAAAAAAATACTTCGCATTATGGGACATCTTATTTAATTTCTTTCACTAACCATTAACATTGATAATATTATTTTTTTTTAAATAAAAATATGTTTGCATTTAAAATGGGGGATTTACCCCGAATTTGGACTAAAACGCGCCTGATATTTTAAAAATATCCGCCGACTAACGCAAAAAAGATGTGGCGTATCAATAGATTTTACAAATGGCGGGCGAGTTTTAGTCCAAATTCAAACATAAATTTTCTATTATTTTAATAAAAGTTGGAGGTAAAATTATTCATTAACCATTATAAATTAATCATTATACGTTAACCATTATCCATTATCCATTATAAATTATCCATTAACCATTTACCACTATGAGAGTACCAAATTTTTTATTAACCGTTTTGTGCGCCGTTTTATTGACGGCTTGTGCACAGCAGGATTTTCCGCAACCGGAACTTCTCGACACCAACAACCAAAATACCAATAACAACCCCGTCTCGTTGACTTCTGATGACGTGCTTGACATTGAGTTGTATGTTCTCCTTGAGGGTCCGTACCGTATCAATGTGGAGTTTATGCGTACCGACTTGAATATGGAACGCGGCTTATTGCCCGGACAAACCTTGATTGGTTTGGGGACATCGACGCCTGCCTGGCAGCCGTATACAGAATCCCCTTGGAATTTTGATGAAGAGATTCAGAGCCTTGCATTTACGAACTATCCGCCGGATGTCGTGGACTGGCTTTTAGTGTCATTTAGAACGGATATAACGAGCGATACTGAAGTCGCAAAAACAACGGCTTACCTGCATTCTGATGGTCGTATCACCTTTCCAAATCTCGAAAATATCCAAGCCATTGCCGAAGAAGAGGCGGTATATATCGTCGTTGAACATCGCAACCACATGGGTGTGATGACGCCCGAACCTATTGATGTAATAGAGGGCGCGGTGGTGTACGATTTTAGCCAAGAAGACAGCTACCGCGTGTCTACGAGCTACGGACAGAAACAAATGCCTTCGGGCAAGTGGGTGATGATAGCCGGCGATGTAGACCAAGCATCGGATGATTTTAGCTATGATGTTAATGCCTATGATAAAGTGGATTGGGTAGAAGATAACGGCACTTTTGGACAGTATAAAATATCTGACCTTAATCTGGATGGCGATGTAAGTATGCTCGATAAATCACTCTGGGTGGCCAACAACGGAAAGCTTTCGGCTGTGCCGAAGTAAGTTTAAGTTTAAATAAACAATTCGCTTTCAGCGAATTATAAAAGATTAAAGTGCACGACCTGCATTTTCCTCAAAAGACGTGATTTAAACTTATTTTTAATTTAAAACAAATTTATTTTTTAATAGTGTGTTTTTAGTGAATAGTTTAAAGGTCGTACAAAAGTGTACGACCTTTATTTCCCTCAAAAAAAGAAAATTTCCGTTTGTCACTCGCGTCTGTCTGCGGACTGCTGACCGACAAACCGCCGACAGCTACGCAAGTAGCTACATAAATTTATTTTTTTAATAGTGTGTTTTTAGTGAATAGTTCAAAAAGGTCGTACAAAAGTGTACGACCTTTATTTCCCTCAAAAAAAGAAAATTTCCGTTTATCACTCGCGTCTGTCTGCGGACTGCGGGTCGACAAACTGCGGACAGATACGGAAGTAGCTACAAAAATTTATTTTTTTAATAGTGTGTTTTTAGTGAATAGTTCAAAAAGGTCGTACAAAAGTGTACGACCTTTTCTTTGTTTTACATTGAATCTTAACGTAGCAATACGAATCGCTCTACACTACTCACTTGTCCATCAGCTACCAAATGACAAAAATACGTTCCTGCCGGAAGGTTTTTATCCAAGTCAATATGTACACTGCCTTCGTGCGTGTATAGTAGCTGCGTGTGTACCGCCTTGCCCGTGATATTGTGGATGGATAGGGTGAGTTGGTCGGGCGCACTTGGAAGCTGGTAGTTGATGGTGATGTCGTGGGTGGTGGGGTTGGGGTAGATGGAGAGATTGCTTATTTCTTCCACGACCTCCTCCACACCCACCACAGGGTCATCCAAGTGGCAGCCTTCTTCAAGGCAGCCGTACTCGTCGAGTTTGAGGACGAAGCCTGTTTGAGTATATTCGGGAAAAACAGTACCTGCGAAAGCTAGTAGTTGACCCGTGCACACATAACCGCCATCGGAGGTTTGATTTAATCCATAGCATGACAAATAAAACTCTTGTTCGAGGCTACTTTCAAAACCAAGTGGGTTGAGTTTTCTTGCCCATAGTACTTCTGCGTTTTGATTAATTTTAAATAATCTATCATCACTGATAAATACAAAATTTCCATCTACGGTTCTTATCATTTGTTCCATACTATAGTAAGTATCGTCAACACCCCACGTCTCTATCGCCTCTTGAATGTTCTTTTCCCATATCTTACTACCATCGGGAGCGATTTTAGCAAACCATATCGTTGCGTCGGGATTGTGGTTATAGTGACCAACGTTAGTGGTTTTCATCTTGTTATCTGCCCAGGCACACAAATAATTCCCATCATCGGTAGGTAGTAAGACGATGTGTTCCGAAGTGTAAGGCTCACCCAAACCACCGGGATGAATGCGCCACTGCTCTACACCGAGGCTATCTGTCTTGATGATATTGACTACATCATGGTCGTCGATACTGGGTCCATTATTACTATTTCTTTCCTCTATATGTGTCATTATATAGCCGCCATCGTGTGCCGCATGGATATGACGGGGCGCCATCCAGCAGGAATTACCGCCACAGGCAAAGTTGCTCTCCCATATCAGATTACCGAGGGTATCGGTGGATAGGAGGGTGGCGTTGACGGTGTTGCCATTGTAGTACTGAATACCATGTAAAATTTTATTATATTGTTGATAATAACTTACAAACATATCAGACTGTTCTTCTTGTGGAGGTTCATAAGTCCATGAACTGTCTAATATCGCAGAAAAATCTTCATTAAATATCAATCTTTTTGACTTTATTATATTGTTATTAGTAAGTATCGTAATGCCCATTATTTTTCTCTTATTTGTTTCTATATCAACCAAACATTGCTGAGTCCCCAAATCACTACCTATGATATCAGGTATATTGAGCTGCCACAATTGGTCAGGTTCACCTGTTTTACTTATTTGATTAAACTGGATGTTATTGACGTTTGAACTATTGAGCCCCGTTCCAATAGTAATATATTTCTCATCGTATTCTATAGCAGCCATTGATGTCCAACCTTCTACAAAAGTGAAGAAACGTTCTTGAGCACATAAGTCTGTTACAATGAAACAAAGTAATAGGGCATATGGTAATTTTCTCATAACTAAAAATAAAAATCCGGCTACTCAACATTGAGCAGCCGGAAATGAATAGATTATTTTACTAAAATAAATTTATGGGTCTTTATGACTTTATTACCATTTCTGAGGGTACAGAAATACTGTCCTTGCAGAAAGTCTTGGGTGATAATCACCAATTCATCTCGTGGAGCGGCTATTTTTTCTTCGTAAATCTGTCTGCCAGAAAGGTCGGTAATAATTATAGATAAATCAGCATTATCCAAGTTGGTAACTGCATATTCTATAATCAAATATTCGTCAGTAGGGTTTGGGTAAAGGAAAAGTTTATCCTTACTGACATTTTCTTCCACATATTCTACTACAGCCCGATCTTCTATTTCCGCTTCATCCGGAAAATAGACAGGTTCTTTATAGGTGTCAATTCCATTGAGTTGGAGAAGTGTGATGGCTTCTCCTGCCGTAGTATTTGCGTTTTTGGTGTAATCCCTTAGCAGATCAATGTCAGCTTCCGATAAGTCAAAGAGGTTTTTATCTTCTGCTGTCCAATCTTGTATTAATCGTCTAAAACTCATGTAGTCATTATGGGCTTGTATTTCTGCTTCCGAAAGCTCCATATTATCCATATTTGTGAGTACATCTTGCGCTTTTTCTTCATATCCAAGTGCATCATAAGCTTCAGCCAGACGATATTCATATTGAATCTCTCCGGTATTGGAGTAAAAGTCTATCATATCGGTGGTGCGGTCTATGGTATCTGATGCAAGCAGTTGTACAGCTTGGTTGATAGCAAGATTGCGCTCGCGTCGATGCTTGCTAATATCCAATTCCATTTGTTCTTTTTCTGAAATAGTAGTCAAGCCTTCATTGATTTGATTACGCATAAAGGGATGTAAGCGATGGATGCGATTATCCAAATTTTCCTGAATAATCATAGATTTGGCAGCTTGCGGATGGGTACGTAACACATTGCGTACCATCCCTATACTCCATCCTGTTTCATTTTTGCTGACTGCCTCAAGCACTTCATCAGAAGTAAAGGGAGCCTGTGCTATGATATTGGTATAAGCCTGAAAACTTCTTTGCGGATTTGGATGATTGACCGCCGCAAGTAGTAGTGGTGTATTGCCATTATCCGTCAGCGTTTGTAGCGTACTGAGTTCAGTTTGCATCAAGTCATTTTTGATATTTTTGATGCCGCCAAATATTATGATACCATCGTCAATACCTATTCCATTACTGTTAGACAATATATCGGGGCAAGTAGAATTAATATCAAGTATAAAGCCTGAATTTGTCACGGTCACATCATTATTCCATGAAGAGATTACTGTAGGCTCTACCCTTGCCTCATTGGCGGGACTGTGATGAATATAAGTCATCGGGGCTGCTCCTGAATAATTCCAAATATGGGTAAGAAGAGCTGTATTCGACGGACTAAACAAATTCGCGGGTAAATCCTGTGTCGGCAGAATACCGTTGATAGTAGTGGGAGGATTAGGAATCAGATTAGGATTGACCTCGGGAGATACAAAGATATCTACTCTGCCATCCGTGAAGTTATTGCAACGGAATTCTAAGCCGACTTCTTCACTTGGGTTACCTCCTGATCTATTCTGCGCGACACCTTCACATGCGACACTGAAGTTACGGAAGTTATTATTATAAATTTGTTCGCCCCCACCGTGGTTATTTCTTACGACGATGCCTGCGGTTTCGTCACCGGAGGTAGGGCTGCCGAATTGAAACTCCGATATAAGGTCATTTTGTTGTACGGTATATCCGGTACAGTTGTCAAGGTGTATTCCATAAGAAGGTACGACACTCCAGTCGGGTAAATTGCCGGGAAGTTCAGGGATGATTTGCCGTTTGACATTGAAGCTATTGAGTTCCACAACAAGGTCATTTACAGTACGTGTATATATACCATGCCAACAGTCAAAATCGGAATTTCTGATACGGATACTGAAACTTGGGTTATTGGAAAGGCTTCTGGAGTGAATACCGTAACCCAAATTGACAAAACTGGTACGATTTCCATTACAAGTAGATGGCGGTGGGAGCGATAGTGGGCCAGTACACCTTTCATCTACACTAAAGCCTGCTTTAGAACTTGCTATACCTATCTTTCCAGAGGGTCTATTCAGATTAATAATAGTGCGTTGGTCTTCGAAGTGGTGTCCTCTGATAGCTATGCCATTGACACCATTCATCAATATGAAGCTTCCAAGTTCAGTATCAATATCATCGAATGGAAAACGATACGCATCAGTGAGTAGTGATACACAGTTTCTAAAGTTGGAAGCGTTATTGATTTCCGAGCCTGAAACTGGGTGTGTATTTTTATAGCTCCAAAACTCCATGTCTACTTGATTATCACGAAAAGTACTTCTATCTGCTCGTATAATACCACCCGTAGTGCCTACAACTGGAGAACCCAGCGTACGTTCGCCTGTGTGTACACCTACCTCGGCGTGTTCTATGGTCGCGCCTGACATATATACAAACCCTTGATTAGCGATGGCTTGACCTTGATTGTTGTTGCCTAAGACTTGGATGCCTTCCCAAGTATCGCAGGAGGTAAAGGTGCTGCCATCCATGATAAGTCTTGCACCCGGTTCTACGATGACTGTAGAGTGGTGAGCAAACATGACTATTACCCCCGGTGCTACTGTAAGCGTTGCACCGGATTCGATGGTTACTGTACCGTCTATGCAGATGGCACCTCTATCGGCATCTACATTCGGCAACCCCCATGTTGTATTTTGTGAGATGGTGACGTCTTGTTGTGGAGGGAAGATTAGGTTAATGCCTGTATTTAGGAGATTGGCTGGGGAGACCAAATCGGGGCGAGCTACAGCTATACTGGCGTGCATACGGACTGATTGCCCTTGAGAGAAGCCTGTATGACAGGCACTTGAGTATGACATGTAGGTCTCTTTTGGGTGTGGAACATTCGGGTATCCATTAGCGCAGTTTGCGGTTTGGCACTGTCCTGCATAATCCTGATTACAATCAACAGGAAATACAGGTATAAACATAATACATGGATTTGTATCAGGTACTCGGTCACCAAGAAGCTCACCCTCATTCGGAGCATGACAATCTCTTTCACAATTTGAGAAGTTAGGATTAAAGTTTTGCCATGGATGCAGTAGAAATAGATAGTGTCCTGCCTCATGGCTAAGTGTATTTTGGGTGTTATTTATTGCCTCTCCTGTATTGCCAAATCTATCGAATCGAATAACTATGCCGTCTCTTTCGGGAATAGTTATGAAAGGATCACCAGCTAAAGTTATAGGCAAGGGGGTTACGTATCCATTAGCTCCATTGGCATCTTCTACCACCCAAATATTAAGATACTTTTCGGTGTCCCATCTACTCTGATTTTTCAAAATTAAGTCTGTTGCAGTAGGGTCGGAACTATCCACAAAAGGCTTATCTGTTTCTACACGCACAATACCATTGGTACAGTTCCCATCGGGGTCTATTTTAGCCAAAGTGAATCTGATATTTGTAGTGGCATCAAAGGGATGTCCTGCTAGGTCAACCCCAGGTCCTGCAAATTGAGCATTAAGTTCGTCAATGGCATCAAATACTTGTTGGTCGGAGATGTTTTCATTAACCTCCGCTGTTTCATTATGCATAATATGCACTACTACAGGGATTTGTACGAGTTGTCCCCCCATACCCGGATTTTGATTGATGGCATCTGTGATTTGCTGATTAGTATCTTCGAATGCCTGTAGGTACCCAGGGTTTCCTTCTGCAAATGCTACTATAGCTTCATCGGTACCGCAAGGTGCAGATGCAGTTTCAGCTTGTGCCAATAGCACAGAAGAAAATAAGATACACATCAAAATCAATAAAAACGTTTTGAGGGGAATTAATGTTTTAAAAAATGTTTTAATTCTCATTTTTTTGTAAATTTGAATCTTGTTTAATAAGATGCAGTCTTTGGACTGCGTTGAATTACAGCCGTGTTGTTCTCCTTGCCGAGAACGCACGGTTTTTATTTATGAGCATCCATCTATATACGTGTACACAAGGTGGCGGACGGGCATAGGAATTTCTCTCCATAAAATAGTGATTTATGTGTTAGAAAATAAATATACGAATTTCCTTAGGGAAGAGGAAGAAAATAATCTACCCCAAATGAAGCCGTTATTTTTTTTATATGTTTGGCTAAATTTGACGCACATAGCCGAGCTACAGCCTGTCCCGTACTTGATTCGGGATAAGGAAAATTTAGTGAAACATATAAGAAAAAGAACAATTCAGACGGGTAGATTATTTTTTCGTCTTCCCTTAGCATGACATATTAAATGTCATACTTATAATGTTGTGGTATCGCAATATTGTCGGACTGTAGTAGTTTCCCATTGTCCGTAACCGTCTTTTTATCCTAAGCCAGATAAACGGATTAGAACGGATTAGAACGGATTAGAACGGATTAGAACGGATTAGAACGGATTAGAACGGATTGTTAATTAGTGTTCTATTAATTTGCTATAAAGATAAGCGTTTTTATTTGGTATATAAAAATATTTTTGATTTTTTTTTGTGTTAATTTTTTTCGCAGAAACAAAAAAAGGTCGCACAAAACTGCACGACCTCTATTTTTTGAATTTGAAGTTGAATTTGAAGTTGAGGTTGAGGTTGAGATTGAGATTGAAGTTGAGATTGAACTTCCCTTACTCCAACACCTCATCAATCAACGCAATCCGAAATTCCTCAAAAACATCTCGAATTGGCGTATCGGAGTTAGTACCATAATTCACCAGATAGACCAGTGTAATATCCTGATTAGGGAAATAATACGCATCCGAACTATACGCCAAATCTCTCCCGCGATGCCCGTAAGCAAACTCATCGGGCGCACGTTCCAGTAGGTCTTTCATGACGGTGACGCCGATAGAGCGATTTTTTTCTTCCTCCATGCCCACGAATGTCAACATCTCATCCAACGTAGCGGGTTGTAGTAGCGTTTGATGCTTTAGCAATGCCTCCGTAAACACCTGCATATCATACACATCTGAGTATAAGCCGCCGTAGCCATTGCCACTACCTGTGCTGTATTCCGAGAGGTTAAGCACTGTACCATTATTATACAAATCCAAGTAGCCTTGTGCCGTATTGTCGGGCAGGTCGTCGTGCCAATGATAATAGGTATTCGTCAATTGAAGTGGGTCAATGATGTATTGTTTGAGCAGGTCTTCGTGTGGTCTGCCTGTGGCGGCTTCCATGACCATTGCTGCCAATAATAGGTTAGTATTCGAGTACTTTACATCCGTTCCGACAGGGAAATTCGCGTCCTTATTATACGTAAATTTGAGCAAGTCTTCCGGCTCCCAAAATCGTGCAGGATTGTTCAGCACTTGCAAATAAAACGAATTGACGGTAATCAAATCCATGATGCCTGTCGTGTGATTGAGGCATTGACGAATCGTAGATTGCTCGGCATTTTCGACCTTGCCAATGACATCCGACGACAAATAAGCCGTCAAAGGGTCGTCCAATTCAAAAGCCCCTTCTTCGACCAATCGCATCGCCAATGCGCCGATATACATCTTGGTCACACTAGCCATTTTCGAGACATGGCAGGGCAACATTTCAATGTCCTTGTCCATATCAGCATAGCCCGAAGTCACCGTAAATGCCCCCGACCCGTCATTCACCAAGACAGAAATACCGGGCAGTCCTTTCGCCGTGTATTCGTCCAAAAGCATTTGAAAATCTGCCAAACGCGGATGTATCGCGCTGCTATCCGCAGCAGGAATTTGGCAGGCTTGGGTGGGTTCGATAGTCAATTCTTTGCATCCGATAGAAAGGCAAATAATTGATAATAAGGTTATTATAATTATATTTTTCATTTTTTTTATGTTAAACGTAATACAGACATTCCTGTCTGTGGTCAAACGCAAGCACAGACAGGAATGTCTGTGTTACGCATTAAAAATCAAAAATCACCCCAAGATGCAGGGCAGTATTCGGTAATATCGTCACATACTCCCGTACAAATGGAGCTTGCATAAACAAGCGGTAATCGAGAAAAACACGCAAATCTTGCCGACCGCCAATACCATAACCGCCACCGATAGCGAGCGTAGGCATAAATTGACCACGCGATTTACGTTTGGAATCGTAACCATCTGTACCGAGTACGAAAGTCTGTACGGCAGGGATGCTGTGGAGGTAGCCCAGACCGAGTTTGGCATGTAAGTGGATGCCATTTTGCCACCAAAACCGATAGCCAAATTCGCTGTACAATTGGATAGCATGCTGGGCGTGGCGGTGGAAAAAGTAGCCCAATTGTGCGGTTTGGAAAATTTCGTGGCGGTCATTTTCGTTGTAGCGATATTCTGCGCCCACTGTAAATCCGGGATGTATTGGCGTGCTGATAATCTTGCCGGGCAGCAGCGTGCCTGTGTTGAATATCGTTGCACCAAATACCCATTTGTCGTTTTGTTGGGCATGAGCAAATACGGTGATTGCGAGTAGTAAAAGCACAGAAATAGTTCTTTTTTTCATGATGTTTTTGATTTGAAAAATAAATAGATAACACCAATTCCAATATAGACTTGTGTTATATTTTTGATGGAATTTATGTTTTGGAATTTGTCAGTTGTATGGCAGCGGTTTTTTAAGAGATATGCTTAGTAGTAAGTCAAACTAATTATGATAAGTTCATTTGGCGAAATTTGTCCGATTACTTTGTTGGAGAACATCCAGCGTAGCTACGGCTATGCTGAATAACCTCCGCCTCGTACTCGAAAAAATTTCACTCAAAGCAACATATCATAATTAGATTGACTTACTACTTAGGGAAGACGAAAAAAATAATCTACCCGTCTGAATTGTTCTTTTTCTTATATGTTTCACTAAATCTTCCTTAGTGAAAGAAAATAAATAACTTGCCCCATTATACTTGTTCTTTTCCCTTCTAAAAAACACAAAAAATAGTTCCGTAGCTATGGCTATGCAACGATTTTTTGAATTCTTTAGAAGAAAAAATTACGGCGCATTATG
>Ga0209295_1000413_pt1 | contig 22387 bp, 17 predicted proteins | sample Porto_5metaG_FD_187428 | JGI IMG/M metagenome (GOLD analysis project Ga0209295, IMG submission 187428) | Marine algal microbial communities from Porto, Portugal - Porto_5 metaG (SPAdes) (version 2) | ecosystem: Host-associated > Algae > Red algae > Unclassified | place: Portugal: Porto... | reverse complement strand
ATAATGGGGCAAGTTATTTATTTTCTTTCACTAATTGACTTTAGAAGTTTATTCCTCCCTGTTTATCAATAACCCAAAAGTGTAGATTTTTTATTTAACTTGAATATCTTTTGAAACTAAAATCCAGACAAATTGATACTATTATATTAAGGTTGAGCTGACTTTAGTGCTATTCTTTAGCAATGCAACCATTTGTAAATAAACAGTTTATCTTAAATTTCATCAAATTGAGATTTAGCATAGTTAGTTTTGAAAATTCCTGCAAAACAATGAAATATTTTTTAAAAATATATTTGACTATTTTTAATATGGTTCATAAAACAAAAAAATACCCGAAATGAGAGCTACCAAACTCGTCAAACTTTTTCTTACTTTAGATAGTAAAGAACTCACACGATTTAGAAAATACTTAAAGTCGGAAGGGAATGGTCATTCTGTGGATATTCAATTGTTGTTGTATGATTACTTAAAAACAAATGGCAAGAAAAAAATTAGAACAGGACCCGGCTTTGAGGATTTGCTAGATGTGACGATTATTCAAAAGCGTTTGAGTCACCAAAATAAATCTGTGAAAACTGCTAATATGAACAAAATAAAATCAGGTTTGTACAAAAACCTGACAGATGCCATTATTTATTATCAACTCAAAAAAGAACGCTCTGAAGAGAACAACCTACAAAGAAAGATGGTACTAATCCGTTATCTCAAAGATAAACTGTCCAATGATAATACACCTAATCAAGACCTTTCCGATCTTTACACAACGACCATTCAAGATTTGCAGAAAAGCAAGAAAACCATGACTAAAAAGACCCTATTCGACTACCTCGATTTGCATGTACTCAATGACAATTTATACTTCAATGTAGATACTGACGCATGGGGAGCAGGTGAGGCAATGAACGATTTGAACGATAGCATTGACCTGTATTATTGCCTCACCAAGTTGAAGTACTGCACAGAAGTAATGATACGCCAACGCATCCTCAATGAAACCAATTCAATACGCCTCAAAAATGACATCCGCCGAATCGCCGATGAGTTTATGGGCAGTCCTATGCCACTGATTCAGATATATGCACGATGTTTTGATTTATTCGACAAATCGGAATTTGATGAGGTAGGTTTGACAGCACTGGTTTCACTTATCAAGAAAAATCTTCACCTTGACATTTCCGAACTGGCTATCATTATTACTTTTACAAACAATTATATTGCTTTATCCAAAAAACGCAGTAAAAATTCCAATAAAATGGAATATGACCTCTACAAAATCGCTTTTGAGAAAGACCTTTTTATAGATGAAGGATTTCTTGAACCCAATAAGCTTATTAATTATGTTTTTATATGTAATCGCGAAGGAAAGGAAAATGAAATTCCTCAAATAATAAGTACCCATCTGGAGAAAGTTAAAAATAAGGGCAAAAAAGCCAAAAAAGACGGACCGCAAGATAAGACCTATGTTATCTGCCAGGCTTATTACCTTTTTGCGGTCAAAAAATTTGGCGAAGCCTTTGAATTATTATTCAAGAAAAGTTTTAGAAATGAGCCTTATTTTAGGCACTTCAGGATTTTACGCATCCAAACCATCTATGAGGTAGAACGCGCGGCACTCGGCAAATTTGATTTTTTGGACTATACAGATACCGTAAAAGAATGTAATAATTTTATTAATGCGCTTAAAGTTAGAATTGAAGTATACAATCAAGCCATGTACGTGCAAAATGTTAATTTTGCTCAAATGGTTATCAAAATGTATCACCATACACAAGATGTCAACGCTACAAAAACACAAAAAGAAGCACTGCTCATCGAATTGGAAAGCATCCAAAACATCGCTTATCGAAGCTGGTTGAAGCTAAGAATCAACGAATTATAGTAGATATTTCACTAAAGCTATTTTTGCCGCACTCCTTTGCTGTTGGAAAACAAAAAGCACCGCCCTACCAAAGCAAAGCGGTGCTGCACCAATTGAAGCCAGTACTATTTTTTCAAAAAATTATTCGATGCGAAGTAAGATTACTTCGATTTCACTGGTTGCTCTATTCGTAGCGATTACTTTGATATAATCACTACCTTCTGGTATTTCTACTACATACGCTCTGCTTCTTTTGGTCATATTGGAGCGTGTGCCGATGAGTCTGGTCGGAGAATCAATACTAATATGATAATAATTGTCATCAACTACCTCAACTTGTAGTGTGCGTCCTTGTACAGTAGCCGTGATTCCTGTGCCTGCAAAAGTTGCGGTACTCATAGCAACTAAAAGCAAGAAAACTGTGGTGAATACTTTCATAGTCTTTACGTAGATGTGAACATCAGGGTATGATATTCGGGTTTATAGATACCTACGTGAAAGCCTAAATTGATAAGTCGAAAAAATTGGTGCAATAAAGTAAGTCGAAAACTTGTAGGAGTACAAGAATAGCCCTATCTTTGGAATACGTTAGGTCGTCGAAAATTTAACGTAGATCCATGTTTTAAACTTAATCAATTAGGTTTCAAGCAGAAGATTAAACTTATGAAGGATTGTTTCCTATAATACGGGGGCAATCCTTTTTTTGTGTCGTTCTTTAGGAATGCGGCAAAAATAAGTTTACCATTTGGCTACTTCTTTTGCACTTATTTTCCGCCTTGAAATCAGTTATTTATCCCGATAAACGCCCGCTTTCAAGACGAAAACTAAGCGCAAAATAACCTCCCCAAGATGGTAAGGGAAGACGAAAAAAATAATCTACCCGTCTGAATTGTTCTTTTTCTTATATGTTTCACTAAATCTTCCTTAGTGAAAGAAAATAAATAACTTGCCCCATTATGCTTGTTCTTTTCCCTTCTAAAAAACACAAAAAATAGTTCCGTAGCTATGGCTATGCAACGATTTTTTGAATTCTTTAGAAGAAAAAATTACGGCGCATTTTGGAACAATTTATTTAATTTCTTTCACTTACGTAGCTCGGCTATGCGCGTCAAATTTAGCCAAACATATAAAAAAAATAACTTCTTCATTTGGGGTAGATTATTTTCTTCCTCTTCTCTAAACTTATTTATTCCTTACTGTAGAAATTTTGATACTATTCGTCAGTAAAATTGTATTTTTTGTCGAAATAAGACATTTTATCCATTTCAATAAAACTGTTTTCAGCTTTACCCTTCTGTCTAACTCTCTGATTAAGAGTAGTTGCAGGCAAAACGTTTTATGAATTGAAAAAGTTCGCACTTTTTATTATTTTTTCTGAAATTTTGGGAATTATTCAGCTTTTTATTCCGTTGTACAGATAGATAACGGATTTTAAAGCAAAAAATACTCTTACATAAAAGCTAATTTTATAGAAATTATTCATATTCTATATTCCTTCTACTTCATACTTCGTTTATCCTTTTTAAGGAATGTGTATGGAATAAGGGATGAAAAAACAATAAACACTAGACTTTATTTAGGAATATTTTGTATGCATGGAACTTTTGTATTTTTCCGATAATCGAGCCTCATTTTGAGCCGCATACCCTACGGTACGGGGCGAAAAATAGGTGAAGAGTATCGGAAAAAGACAAAGTTAGCTGCATACAAAATTTTTCTAAATAAAGTCTACTACATCTTGACTTATTTTGTTCCTGATACTAAGTAGTCATTCACTCAGTTCCCCAACCATATTTCACAGAAAAAATAAGCGATGGCAAACAAATCAAAAAGTATAGCACCACACTTATTGGACTTGGTAACGAATTGTGCCTATCCATTCAAAACCCCTTTTGTAAAGGAGGTCAATTTTTCAGAAATACCTGAAAGTGCCTACTCTTTTGCATTGGATTTCCTTTGGGATAAAATCGTCAAACACATCACCAACAACCACGATAGGGCGGACATCGTCTATGATAAAATAAAAAGAAACATCATCCATCCGCCGCTGGCTATGGAAGATTTTGACGAAGACACCAACCGACTCGTACTCACGCCCAAAACACTAAAATCAACCTTGACCAAACGCGAATGTTCGGCAAAAACACTCGATTTTTTCGAAGCTCTCGACATCGTTGTAAAGGCAGAAGAGGAAGTTGTAAAAGACCTCCGTCGAGTCAGCGGTTACTACAACACGTATAATCTGCACAATACCAAATTAGGTACATTTCAGGTTTCTAACCTGCACATTTCGCTTACAGGCAGTAGCTACGTTAAGTACATCAGCAAACGATATTGGCAAAAACATCCGCGAAAAACTCCCATTAATATTGAGGTTGTCAACAAAGACAAACTCCTGATTACTTGTAAAGAAGATGACTTTCGATTGGTTTTTTACGCCTACATCGGCAAAGAAAATGCACCCCAACTCATCCAAGCCGTTTTTATGTATAATAATACGGACGGCTATGTCATTGGCGGACAAGGACTTTTTCACAGAGTAGATAGCGAAGAATTTTTTGCCGATCCGCTCCGCGAACAAACCGATATATTGCTCAAGAATGAAAAAGGAAATCCAGTATTGGACAAAGCGCAACAACAAACCATCATAAAATATCTTTTCAATAGAGCACATTTCAATAAACCTACATTCACGGGCAGTCGCTTGAAATTTGACTTTACCGACTTAGCCCTCGAACCCGCCCCAGCCAAACAATCCGCCTTATTCTATAATGTTACAAAAACGCTGTGCGGCTGCTACCATGTATATTATAACGAACGTTACATGACCGAACCAGAAGTCAATGATAACATTCAACACAATACCTATTATTCTACGGTAGGAAGAGGCATTCTTGAAATTTATGAAGAACAAACAACGGGGGTAATTCATTGCCGCATGGCAACTCGAAAAAATAAAAATGGCGAAAGAATAATCTATAAGGGACACATCGAAAACAGCACGCTGAATGACCAATCTTACATCATTATTTCGATGTATGCCAATAGCAATACGCGATTTATCAACCTTATTTTGGCAAAAGCAGGCGGCGACTATCTGCTTGGCAGCCATAATATCATGTACGAACCCGCACTCGAACTTGGTACAGGTCCGGTCATTGTCATCAAAAAAGATAAACTCACTTTTGAGGATAAGCTGGCAACTATATCCCCTTGCCCGAAAATAAAAGATGATAGCGTTGCCAATAAAATTGTCAACTATCTATCGCGCAACAGCCAGGGACTCAATACGCCTATTACCCGATTTTCAGACTTGGAGGCGTACAAAAATCTCCGAATAGAAGGTATTTACAAAATGTATTCCTACGGAAAAGGCGGCATCAGACTTGGCGGTCTGAAAATCAACAAATCGGGATTTGTACAGCATATCGGATGCTCGGACAATCAGCCAACCTATGCTTATGGACATGCTGATATGGTGGGCTCTATTGCCTATATTGTTTTGCGTGATGTATCGTCGGGCAGGTTGGGGTTTCTCGTGCTACGTGTCGCCGAAAACGAACCCGAAGTAGACAAAGACAATCCTATGCGGAACACCATTTATGTCGGTACATTTTCGGGTGCGACACGTCGCAATGAACAGCATCCGATAGCCCTGCGCATCGTCCTCACATACACAGGCAAGAAGATGTCAACCGACCTAACAGAAGCCGTCGAAGCCCAAATGTTTAAAGGAGAAAACTGCACAAACGACGCCAATGTACCCCCCGAAATTCGTAAAGCACTCTTACAAAAAGACAGCTCATTCACCGGATTTCTCAAACGTAGAATCAGTATTTTCGACTATACAGACCTCAAAAAATTCAACGAGGCTTCTTTTAAGCCCGCTGAAGTGTTGATGCAACGAGCCGTTTATCATATCATGAAAAATGACACCGATAATGCATTATTATTATTGGAAAGAATGTACCGTTTTCCCGATGTAGCGGGTTTTATTGAGCAGTTTGAACGGGAAATTAAAGAGATTAATGTGAATAGTGACTTCTTGGAAAATGAAAAATATTTGAGTTTGAAAGGCTTGACCAAAGACTAAAAGCAAGTTGGAACAACAATAAAAATTATGGGGGATTTTCTGCGGAAATCCCCCATCTGTTCCTTACCTTTAAACCATGCAAAACGAACAACCGCCCCCCATATTCCGTTCTTGGCGACAATTTTACGCCTTCGTCCTCACCGTCCATGTAGTGGTGATTATTTTATTTTATTGGTTTACGAAAATGTACGAATGACACCGCAGCACAAGCGTCTCGCTTGTACACCCGTAGCGTAATGCCTCCGACTTGCGCCGCGTACTATCACAAACTAACGCGGCGCAAGCCGGAGGCATTACGCTACGGGTAACACACACACTATGAACACATTAGACTGGCTCATCCTCGGCGGCACGCTCGCCTACATCATCGGCTACGGCGTATGGAAAACGCATGGCATCCGCACCACAGAAGACTACCTACTCGGCAAGCGCGACCTCAAATGGTACACCATTGGACTTTCCATTATTGCCACTCAAGCGAGCGCGATTACCTTCCTTTCTACGCCCGGACAAGCCTTTGAAGAAGGCATGGGTTTTGCTCAATTCTATTTCGGAATGCCGATAGCGATGGTCATCCTTGCGGCGTTTTTTATTCCCGTATTTTATCGACTCAAAGTCTATACCGCTTATGAGTTTTTGGAAACGCGATTTGGTGTCGCTACGCGAATGTTGACGGCGGGTTTATTCTTACTATCGCGCGGATTGGCGGCGGCGATTACGGTGTATGCGCCGGCGATTATTTTATCGTCGATTATGGGTTGGAGCTTGAATGTGACGATAGTGATAATGGGCGGATTGGTCATATTTTATACCCTCGTCGGTGGTACGGATGCCGTCAGTCAGACCCAAAAACAACAGATGATTATCATACTCGTAGGCATGGTTATCGCCTTCTTTATTTTATTAAATTTGCTACCGCAAAATATCTCCTTCAATGATGCCGTCCGCGTAGCGGGAAAAACGGGTAAACTCGAAGTTGTCAACTTCGAGTTCGACTGGAACAATAAATATAATATCTGGACGGGTATCTTCGGAAGTACCTTTTTATTCCTTTCCTATTTCGGTACAGACCAATCGCAAGTACAGCGTTATTTGTCGGGCAAATCATTGAAAGAGAGTCGTTTAGGCTTGCTGTTTAATGGTTTATTCAAAGTGCCGATGCAGTTTTGTATACTCTTTTTGGGGGCAATGATATTCGTCTTTTATCAATTCGAAAAACCGCCTGTATTTTTCAATCAAGCTGCGATTACACAAATTCAAAACACCGAATACGCCGCTCAATTCTCCGAATTAGAAACCGCACACGACGCTATTTTTGACATCAAAAAACAGCAACTCATCAACCTCGTTGATGTGATGAATACAGGCAACGAAACTCAAATCGACCAAGCCCAAACTCGACTCCTAGATATGGAAGCCGAAGGCAAGCGCATCAAGACCGAAGTTCGCGCCCTCATCGACAAATCGGGTATCAATATCAAGTCCAAAGATTCGGATTATGTGTTCATTTCATTTGTCATGAAATACCTACCGCATGGCTTGATAGGCTTACTATTGGCGGTCATATTTTCGGCAGCAATGTCCACCACCGCATCCGAACTCAACGCCCTTGCCACGGCAACTACGATTGATTTTTACAAACGCAGCATAGTACAAAATCGCAACGACGCCCACTACCTACTCGCCTCCAAATTATTTACGCTCGGCTGGGGAATTTTGATATTGACTTTTGCGGCTTCTGTATCGCTATTTGATAATTTAATAGAAGCCGTAAATATCGTAGGTTCACTTTTTTACGGAACTATTCTGGGGATTTTCCTCGTGGCATTTTTCTTTAAATGGATAGGTGAAAAAGCGGTATTTATAGCGGCGTTAATCGCTTTGGCAAGCGTCATCGCTATTTTTTCGACCGGAACTATCGCCTATTTATGGCTAAATATGATTGGCTGTGTGTTGGTGATTACGATTGCGATTTTGATACAAATATTTACTCAAAATAAACCTGTCGCTGATGAATTAAATTTGTAATCCATTGTATATCAAAAAATATAGTTGACAGGCATAGGGGGAACGAAAAGTCGTTTTAATAATACGTTTTAGACTTTCGAGCAGTTTAGGGAAGAGGAAGAAAATAATCTACCCCAAATGAAGAAGTTATTTTTTTTATATGTTTGGCTAAATTTGACGCTCATAGCCGAGCTACGTAAGGAAGATTTATTTAATTTCTTTCACTTATCAAATCTAAAACCTCAATTCCCTATATTTGTCCCAAAATAGCACACATGCCATTCGACACATCAATCAAATCAGTATTAATCATCGGGAGCGGACCTATCATCATAGGTCAGGCTTGCGAATTTGACTACTCCGGCACACAGGCGGCGCGGAGTTTGCGCGAAGAAGGAATTGAGGTCAGCCTCATCAATTCCAACCCTGCGACCATCATGACGGATCCCGTCACCGCCGACCATATTTATCTACGTCCACTTACGGTGGAGAGCATCATCGACATACTCGAAGAGCGACAAATTGACGCAGTACTACCCACGATGGGCGGACAAACTGCCCTCAATCTCGCCATCGAAACCGACAAACGCGGCGTATGGGAAAAATACGGCGTGCGGATGATTGGCGTTGACATCAACGCCATCGAACTGACCGAAAACCGCGAAATGTTCAAAAAGCACGTCGTAAAACTCGGTATGGAAGTCGCGCCTTCGCACATCGCCAATTCCTTTTTAGAGGGACTTGAAGCCGCACAAAAAATCGGTTTTCCACTCGTTTTGCGTCCTTCCTATACGCTCGGTGGTACGGGCGGCGGCTTCGTACATCGCAAAGAAGATTTCGAGGAAGCCCTGCGTCGCGCACTCAACGCCTCGCCTACACACGAGGTGCTCGTAGAGAAAGCCGTTTTGGGTTGGAAAGAATACGAATTAGAACTTTTGCGGGATGATAACGATAATGTCGTCATTATATGTACGGTAGAAAATCTCGACCCAATGGGCATTCACACGGGCGATAGCATCACAGTTGCTCCTGCGATGACACTCTCCGACAGAGGCTACCAACAAATGCGAAACGATGCCATGCAAATGATGCGTTCACTCGGAAATTTTGCCGGCGGTTGCAATGTTCAATTTGCACAAAATCCTGATGATGAGCGACTTATTCCGATAGAAATCAATCCGCGCGTATCGCGTTCTTCTGCATTGGCAAGTAAAGCAACGGGTTATCCGATTGCGAAAATAGCCGCAAAATTAGCGATTGGCTACACCTTAGATGAATTAAAAAATCAAATCACGAAGACAACTTCCGCCTATTTTGAACCGACATTAGATTATGTCATTGTCAAAATGCCGCGCTGGAATTTCGATAAATTTCACGGTTCTGATCATCGTTTAGGACTACAAATGAAATCCGTCGGAGAAGTCATGGCGATTGGTCGCACCTTTTTAGAAGCCTTACAAAAAGCCTGTCAATCGCAAGAAAACGGACGCATGGGACTCGGCGCAGACAAGAAAGAATGGATACGCACCGACGATATTATGCAGCGATTGGAACAGGCAAGCGACGACCGTATTTATCGCTTAAAAGATGCGCTTCGCTTAGGCGTGCCTGCCCGCACGATTCAAAAATTGACGCATATCGACCCCTGGTACATTGCACAGATTAAGCGATTGGTGAAGTACGAAGAACAAATTATTCGCTTCAATGTCGCCGAAGATTTGGATTATAGTTTTCTAAAAGAACTCAAACAAGTCGGTTATTCGGATGCTCAAATTGCGTGGCTCATGCGTATCAAAGAGGAGCAAGTGACGCGTCACCGTAAGAAACTCGGTATCACACGCACCTATAAAATGGTCGATACTTGCGCCGCTGAATTTGAAGCACAAACGCCCTATTTTTATTCGACATTTGACGATGAAAACGAAAGTATTCCGAGCGATAAAAAGAAAATAATCGTACTCGGTTCCGGTCCGAATCGCATTGGGCAAGGCATTGAATTTGACTACTGTTGCGTCCATGGTCTGTTGGCGATAAAAGAAGCCGGCTATGAGGCGATTATGATAAATTGCAACCCCGAAACCGTCTCCACCGACTTCGACGTGGCAGATAAATTATATTTTGAACCGGTCTTTTGGGAACACATCGAAGAAATCATCGAACTCGAACAGCCCGAAGGCGTTATCGTCCAATTGGGCGGACAAACTGCCCTCAAACTCGCCGAAAAATTTCACAAAAAAGGCATCAAAATCATCGGCACAAGTTATGAGTCGATGGATTTGGCGGAAGATAGAGGTGCGTTTTCTGATTTGCTCAAAGAACTCGACATTCCCTACCCCGAATATGGCGCAGCAGACGATGCCGACGAAGCCCTCGAAATCGCGCATCGTGTGACTTATCCCGTCCTCGTGCGCCCCTCGTATGTGTTGGGCGGTCAGCGTATGCGGATTGTGATTAATGATGAAGAATTGGAACACTCCGTCCTCGGCATCCTCAAGCACATGCCCGACAATAAAATTCTCATCGACCAATTCCTCGAACGGGCTAAAGAAGCCGAAATTGACGCGATTTGTGATGGCGAAAATGTACATATCATGGGCATTATGGAACACATCGAACCGGCAGGTATCCACTCTGGCGATAGCTCGGCGGTGTTGCCTCCATACAGTCTTTCAGATGATGTGCTTGACCAAATGAAAAGATATACCCGCGAATTGGCTTTTGCCCTGAAAATCAAGGGATTGATTAATATTCAATTTGCAATAAAAGATGAAAAAGTCTATGTCATCGAAGCCAATCCGCGCGGTTCGCGTACCACACCTTTCATTGCGAAAGCCTACCAACAACCTTACCTCAAAATAGCAACCTTAGTGATGCTCGGCACGCATAAATTGACCGATTTTGAAATGATCAACCAACTCGATGGCTACGCGATAAAAGTACCCGTTTTCTCTTTCGATAAATTCCCAAATGTCGATAAAAATCTCGGACCGGAAATGAAATCGACAGGCGAAGCGATACGTTTTATTAAAGACCTGAGCGACCCGTTTTTCCGTGAATTGGATAGAAATCGTAGTATGTTTTTGATGCGATGATTTCGTGATTGGTTTGGGTTTTCACGCGCCTGTTTTTATAATAAGTATTTTATTCCTCCAATAATATATCCGGGCGTGTTGTAATAGATAATTTGTTCATGGAGGTCGGCTTCATTAGTGATAATGGATTGTTGAATATCTTCTTTGAGTTGGAATAAATGCCTTCCTTTTATAAAGACAAACCAATTTTCATTGATTTTTCTTCTCAAATTTAAGTTTGAATAGTAGGTATTATCACGTACCGCACCAATTTTTCTATTTAGTAGTGTGTTTTGAAATTCTATTTTGTGTTTCCCTTTTTGGTATATTATTTTCAATGAAGGTTGTATGACAGTATTTTTCTGATTGACATCTAATATTTTTAGGTTGAAGTGGCTTGATTCAAGGGCAAATTCGATATTAAATGGTTTTTTAAGAAGTGTGGCGTATTGAATATTGATATTAGTATTTGATATTTTCTGTCTTAGTGCTATACCCTCAATGTAAGTAGGATTATGCAAAAAACTTTGATTAATTTTGAAAGAAAAAGAGGAACGAATGCGGTTTAGCTTTTTTTCATATTTAGCACCAATTAGTATTTTTTTATTGTTATTAATGATTTGTTCAACACGTTGAAAGTTGCTAAAATTATCTATGTTTATTCCCTGACTACCTATGCCCAAGCTGTAGTTTGCAAAAAGCCATGTGGTACGGTTTTTTAAGATGTTTAAATCGTAAAAAAGAAGAGAGAACCCTTGGTTTTGCTCAAAATTGTCTATTGGAACTTGATTGGTGTGGAGTGTTGTTGCATTTTCAAAATAAGGAAAGTTGTATGGAGTATTGAGATGACTTAATATATGTTTTGAACTGTAGGAAATGTTGAGGACTCTAAAGCCTTTATCAAATCGGTAACTTAATCCTATGTCTGGAAAGACCAATAATTTGTCATTCGCAGGATTTTGGTCGGTAATAAAAAATTTATTTGCAGACAACCCCAGTTTGATTTCCCACTGTTTTTTTGAATATTTCAGTGCTTCAGATAGCGTTATTTTATGAGTATGCCGTGCTGTGTGATTAGATAAATCTGCCAAGTTTGAACGAATATCGGTGTCATCTGAAGCATATTCTAAGGTAGAATTAAGTTCTACATTTGTCCATTTTTTTTTGAGGTTTACTTTCCCAATATACAGTTGGCTTTTTATACTTTTATCTAAATCCGCTTCAGAGCGTTCGTTTCCTAAAGCATACATAGACCAAGGAATAATTTGGTTGCTGTATATGTTTTGGGATGCTTCTTGTTGAGTATTTAAAAAGCTGATGTGAGTTTGCAGCCACAATTGAGCCTTGAGTACGCTTTGATAGTGTATGTGTCCAAAGTTGCTAAATTGATGCTTTTTACGGCGGCTATTCAAGGAGATAGCCGGATTGTTTTGAGTGCGACCAAAGCCGTCAGAGTTTTCGCTATCAGCTGTGTAAGCACCTGTGTAGGCTATACTCAAATCTGATTTTTCGCTTAGGTTTGTTTCGTATTTTAGCTGACCAAACAGACTTCGGTGCTTATTGGTACTATTTTCTTCATTGCTAGGTGAAAGTTCGTTATTTTGTATCAATCTACTTGAGATTTCCTCAGAGGCATTGCCTCCAATCCCCATCAAATAGCCTGTAATTTTTGTGTATTCTGTAATTTTATGGCTAAAATTGAGACTTGGTACACCAAATTGACTGTCTTTGTATTGTTGATTATTTTGGATGATTTGAGGAATTTCTATTTGCCGATTTTCTACCGAACGCAGGTATTTTAACATTCCTCCGTTGAGCCGATAAAAATCGGAAAGAGATACAGGGTTGCTGGCGGTGTTATTGAATTTATTGGAAGAAAAAAAATTACTACGCCCGCCTATTCGATAGATATTTGTGGTTAGGCTCCAAGCCTTGATAGCTCCTGCACCGCCTGCGAGTTCACCCGCCCATTTATTCTTAAAATCTTTTTTGAGGTGTATATCCAATATGGTTTCTTCTTCAAAACTTTCATCTTTATTGATATAATAATCGATATCTTCTATATTATCGGCTGCAATTCCGAGTAAGGCAGCATTTCTACTACTATTCATAAAGTCATCGCCCTCAAGTTTCAATTTATCTACTTGTTTGCCGTTTACGCTAATACTTCCGTTTTTTTCTACGCTGACCCCGGGTATTCGATTCAGTACATCTTTGAGGTTTTCTTCTGTCTCGTTCGTAAACACTTCGGGTTTGTAAGTAATTGTATCTCCGTTTCTGATAAAGCCTGATTTGTAGGCTTTCACAGATATTTCTTTGAGGTCGAAATCGTGATTTGATAGCTCAAAATTGAGCACTGTTGTTGTGCTATCTATTTGAATTGATTTATCGGTATAGCCCAATATACTTGCCGTCACCAAACCTTCGCTTAACGAATGCGCTACACTAAATCTCCCCAAAGAATCGGTCATCGTAAAAGCAACTATAGGGCTGTCACCTGTTTCTTTTACCTGAATAATTGCAGTCTCTAAAGGTGCCTGTGAGATACTATCTCTAAGCTCTCCCGATATACGAAATTGGGCAGTAGCTGATATACATACACCAAATAGTAGAAAAAATAAAGCGAAGTATTTCATTTAGTTTCCATTTAGAGCTTGTTCCTTTAGATTGCTAAATATTGTTCTTTTTTTCTCGCAAAATTCTGATAAGGTAATTGTTTTCTTATAATCGGGCACATCTATTTTATAACAATTATCACTAAAATAATTAACATTTTCTGCCACCATAGACATTGAGCCATTTCCAAACTCCAGTTTTAATATCAACCCTGGCAATCCTCCTGTATGAAGAGGCCCGTTTGATATAGGAATACTTGTGGTGTACCAAGCTACCCATTCCCTATCCTCTGTACAATCGTACATTGTAGCCTTATAGCATTTATAACCTAGTACATAAGTCGTTTCGTTGCTTAGATTCCATTCAAATTTAGGTAATTCACCCGTTATTTTATACTCGTTTATGAAGTGCTGTTCCGAGCGAATTTCGTTTTTCTTGAAATCTTTAAAATACTTATCATTCTCATAAGTGAATGTCAAATCACTAATTCCATTATTATATTGCTTTTCGGGAGACGATTTTTCGAAAGTTGAACGTCTCTCAGAATGAAGTAATGTAAAAGAAACAAATTTATCGGCTCGAATTGACCTTATCTCATCTACCATTGGGTTATTTGAAGCATCAACATCTTTCGTAGTATGTTTTTTGTAAATATACTCTACCTCAATACTTTGCCCGTTAAGCATAGTAAGGGTTGCGAAAATAAGTAGTATCGAAAATATAGTTTTCATAATAGCGTAATTGAAAGAAATAAATTGAAAGAATTATGCGACTACCCAAAGTAAATTGAGTAGTCGCGTTGAATGTGTTAACTCAATGGTTAACATCCATAAGTTTCTACGTCAAATCCGCAACCGTCGTCATCATAATAAACGCCGGAAACCTCTCCATTATTACAAACCACAATGATAGTTGCATGTGCTTGTTGAACCAATGAAAAAGAGAATAAGAAACAAAATAAAAGTGCTAATTTTTTCAGCTTTTTGTTCATATCAATTAAAATTTAAAAATAACCCTACTTCTTTTTAAAGTGGTTTTCGGGATAGCCCACTGAAATGGATTAGCGCGCAAAAATCCTATTTTTGAATAAATTTGAAATATTGAAGATAAAATAGATAAGACCGTTTCTTGCGTTAATGTTTCATAGCTCGGTTAAGGTCTTACGGATATATTATTGTTTTAAAATTTTGCTATTTCATGAAATTATTTTTTACAAATATAGCCCCCCCCCATATATAAAGCAACTTTTTTAGCAATTTTAACATCTATTAATTTATATTAATATTATGTGTGTCCGTAAACTAACCACCAAAAATCACCACATAGGATATCATATGCCCGTATGTGTGTATGACGAGTTTGAAGTTGTGTTTTGATTGATTTTTTCGTACATTTGAAAGATAAATCAAAGCTAAATTATCAATCATGCTCATCATAGAAGGAATGAACCATTTTGAGTACCAAATCCGCAAGTACAAAGACGACATGACGGACGAGGAGTTCCACGAATTTTGCGGAGCGAATGATAATATGATGATTGAACGGGATAAAGACCGAAATATCCTTATCAAGCCTTTGTTGGTCTTTCCGGTGGCTTGGTGTCAAAAGAAACTTTGTGGTGCGGTTTGGGATTGGGAAAAAAATACGGCATGGGCATTTTATTTAGACCAAGTACAGGTTTTGAATTGAAAAATACAGCAATACGCACAGCAAATGCTAATTGGATAAGTTCGGAAAGGTGGCGTACAGTACCAAGAGAGGACTATAACAAATTTATTTATGTGCCACCTGATTTTATTGCGGAAGTCGTCACGCCTACGAGTAATTTGAAGACCTTGAGAGAAAAAATGTTGGAATGGATAGAGAATGGTGTGCGATTGGCTTGGCTCGTTAATCCTTACGAAAAAACGACCCATATTTACCGCGAAAATGGGGTGATTGATGTTGTAGAAGGATTTGACAAGACGCTTTCCGGTGAAGGTGTGATGCCCAGTTTGGAGTTGGAATTAGCACCATTATTGGAACTGCCCTGATTTTTTTCATCATCAAAAATGTATAATTATGACAAAATCTACATCTTTGATTAATATAAAGTTGCCGATACAGGGAATGTCAGACGAGGAGTTTACGCATTTTTGTATGGTGAATAAAAAAATACGAATCGAACGCGATAAGTACGGAAATATCATCATCATGCCACCGCTTTCTCCTTATGTAGCACATTGTAAATTGGAAGTCGCGGTAGAACTTAGAAATTGGCAAAGAAAAACAAGTATTGGTGTATCATGCGGTTCTTCCACAGGTTTTCAATTGTCGAATGGCGCAGTTCGTGCGTTTAGTGCGAGTTGGACAAGTCAGGAACGTTGGAACACAATTACCGAAGAACAAAAAGATGAATTTTTACCCATTGCCCCGGATTTTATCATAGAAGTTCGTTCAAAAAATTATAGCCTCAAACAATTACAGGATATGATACAAGAATGGATGGAAAATGGTACACGTCTCGCGTGGCTCATTGACCCGAAAAATAAAACGACCTACATTTACAGAGATAATGGAACTTCTGATATAGTAAAAGGATTCGACAGAAAACTCTCTGGTGAAGATGTGGCAGTGGACTTTGAATTGGACTTGAATTTGCTGTTGAAAAAAACCTGATTTAAATTTGATTTAGGATTATTTCTAACAAAAAAAATGACAAAACATACGCACAACCAAACCTATAAGGTTTTCAAAAACCTTATAGGTTTATTTTTATTTTCAATCATTAATCCCGTATTAATATCCGCCCAAATCGGCATCCCCGAACCCCCACCGCTCGACACCACCAAACAACGCATCAAAATCGAAAATTCCGATTCTGTAGAATACATCAAAACCGACGTAGAGACACAAAAACAATTGGTCGGCAATGTCGTTTTGAATCAAAAAGGAACGATGATGTATGCCGATAGCATGGTCGTAGTGGAACAGAATGTCAGAGCTTATGGCAATGTTGTGATAGAGCAAGATACCACCACGATTTATGCCAATCGACTGAATTACAATGCAGACACGCGAAAAGCGACGCTGATAGACGAAGTCGTTTTATCGGACGGAAAGCAAAAACTATTCACCGATAAATTGGACTATAACCTTGATACAGAAATCGGCGAATACCACACAGGCGCGACCCTCGAAGGCAACAATATCAACCTAAAAAGCACACACGGCTACTACCATACCGCGACCAAACAAGCCTATTTTAAAGGCAATGTCGAAGTCGTCGATTCCAATTTTACGCTAACGGCTGATACGCTGCACTACGACACCGAAAAGCAAATTTCCTACTTTCACGGACCCACCAACATCGTGACCGACGACAAGCAAATCTATTGCGAAGCCGGTTTTTATAACTCCGCAGAAAACTACGCCGAATTTGAACAAAACGTCAAATATAAAGGCGAAAATCAATACGCGACTTCCGATAAAATTATTTACGACGGTGATAAAGACGAAGTTTATTTTGAAGGAAAAACCAACTTTCAAGACGAAAATCGTACCGTAGAATCGGGCGATGCTTACTACGATTCGGAGCGCAAGATTTCGCAGTTTCGCAATAATGTCAGAATTGCCGATTCCATACAAGTCATTTGGGCAGATAGCCTTGATTATTACGAAGAATTGGACTCACTGAAAGCGTGGGGCGATGTAGTCATCCAAAGCCGCGAGCGCGACATCTGGGCGGACAGTCTGCAATACGGCGAAAAAGTCGGAGCAGGCATCGCGTGGGGTAGGGTTGTTATGATAGATTCGACGCAATCCATCTGGGCAGACCAACTCGAATACGGCAATCAAAGCACCGCTACCGCAACTGGCAAAGTCTTGATAATCAACCACAAAGACGATATTATCCTCGAATCTAAATATGCTACTTACAACGATAGCACCAACTACCTCTACGCCACCGGACGCCCCCTCATGCGTACCCTCGTGGATGGCGATACGCTCTATTTGGCGGCAGATACTTTGAGTTCTATCAAACCGGATTCGGTGGCAGATGGGCGCATTTTGATTGCCAAAAAGAACGCTCGGATTTACAAAAGCGACCTTCAGGCGGTCAGTGGTTTGTTGGAATATAGCACGGTAGATTCTACCTTTCGTTTCTTTGAAAAGCCTATCGTGTGGTCAGATACGAGCCAATTTTCGGCAGATACGATTGTTATTTTTCAGAAAAATGATGAAATAAATAAGATTGATTTGACGGGAAATGCCTTCATTATTAACGAAACGGACGACCAATTTTACAATCAAATCAAAGGGAAAAATATCTACGTCAAATTCGACAGCAACGAAGTACGTCTCATGGATGTACGCACCAATGGCGAGACGATTTATTATGCCAAAGACGACAATAATGCCTACATCGGCGTCAACAAAACAACCTGCAATAATATGTTGATTTACTTCGGTGATAATGAAGTAGACCAAATCAAATTTTACGACCAACCCAACGCCAATATCACCCCGATGCAACAAGCCAACCACGCCGCACTCCGCTTAGAAGGCTTCAAATGGCGAGATAAACTACGCCCTGAATCGCCTTTTGATGTTCGTTTTCGTCAAAAATAAAGTTAATTTACACTTTTTTGTTTGTAAAAATGAAATAATTTGATTATTTTGTATCATGCAGGTGATTTTAATAAACCCGTGATATTTTCGTAGCACAGGCACTCTTACCTGTACTTCAGAATGACAGAGAGGTAGTAATATCTGTGTTAGTATAATTTATAATAATAAAATTATAACTTACTTTTTAACCATATTTTTTTATTCATAATTAAAAAACACTAAAACGTATTTAATTTCAAATTAAAAAAATATATAAATCGTAAAACACACGCTTACAATTACTTTATGTTTTAATTTACATTTAAATCAAGTAAAAAAATAGAAGTCTATTTTCAAATAAAAAAAATCTCCACATCTTTTCCACACAAATTCACAATACACTAACAAGCAAGTATTTTCAAGAAAAAAGCAAGTTCTATTTTCCATCAATTTAAACTTAACTTTGTTCTCCATTTAAAAAAAACTCAAAAACAAATTCCTATAAAACAAGTCAACGAGTCACGAATGCACGAATTAACAAATCACGAACATGCCTGATTTTAAAGAATCTATCAAAAATAAAATCCCCAATCCACGCGCTCAAAAAAAGCGGGATGAGAGGATGTCAGAACTTTTATATGGTAAACTACCGCCACAAGCCCCTGATTTAGAAAAGGTTATATTAGGTGCCATTATGATAAGCAAGGATTCAATAATCGATGTTATTGATACTCTGCGTGCAGAGAGTTTTTACCACGACAGGCATAAATTGATTTATGAAGCAATCCTTCGTTTGTTTGAGCGCACACAGCCGATAGATTTGTTGACTGTTTCAGAAGAGCTCAAAAAAACAGGTGACTTAGAGACTGTTGGCGGACCGTACTATCTCGTTGAACTTACTAACCGCGTGGCTTCTTCTGCCAACTTGGAATATCACGCCCGTTTAGTCACTCAAAAATTCATACAACGCGAACTCATTGATGTTTCTACCCTTATCATTAGAGAGGCCTTCGAAGATACTACCGATGTATTTGAGTTGCTTGGTAAAGCCGAACAAGGCTTGTTTGAGATTACCGAAAAAAACCTAAGTCGCTCCTATTCGAGTATGAGTTCACTTTTGGGTCCAGCGGTCAAGCAAGTCGAAGAAGCATCCAAACAAAGCGAAGGACTTATTGGAGTACCCACCGGTTTTGTAGATTTAGACCGCATGACATCAGGCTGGCAACCCTCTGATTTAGTGATAGTTGCGGCGCGGCCGGGAATGGGCAAAACCAGTTTTACGCTCGCCCTCGCCGCAAATGCTTCTATTCTCAACAAACCCGTTGCGTTTTTCTCTTTAGAGATGTCGAGTATTCAATTGGTCAAGCGACTCATTTCGATGGAAACCGAAATACATGGCGAAAAACTCAAAAACGGCAAACTCGAAGATTACGAATGGCAGCAACTCAATACGGCAATTGAGCGCATGAGTGAGCGCAATATTTTCATTGATGATACGCCCGCAATTAATATTTTTGAACTCCGCGCCAAGTGTCGCCGCCTCAAAATGCAGCACGATATACAGATGGTGATGATTGATTATCTCCAATTGATGACGGGCAACATGGATGGCAATAAAGGCGGAAATCGCGAGCAAGAAATCAGTTCTATTTCGCGTGCTTTGAAGGGCTTGGCGAAGGAGTTGAATATTCCGGTGATTGCGCTATCGCAGCTCAGTCGTGCGGTGGAAACTCGTGGGGGAACGAAGCGTCCGCAGTTGTCGGATTTGAGAGAAAGTGGTGCAATCGAGCAAGATGCGGATATGGTCATGTTCATCTATCGTCCTGAATACTACCAGATTATGGAAGATGAAGAAGGTAATTCACTCAAAGGAAAAGCCGAAGTCATCATCGCCAAACACCGTAACGGCGCACTCGGTACCGTCAATTTACGCTTTACGGGCGAAACAGCAAAATTTAGCGATTGGGGTGATGGTTTTGACGCCTTCCCGACCTCGAATGACGATATGACGAGCCCCGCAGCCAACATCATCACGCGCCCTTCACGCATGAATGATGACTTCGAGGACGTACCTTTTTAATGAATGAGTGAGTGAATTTTGAATGAATGAATTGGGAATGCTATAATGCGATAATGCGTCAATGCGATAATAATGAATGAATTAAACCAAAATAGAAAGGCGGTCATTGATTTGGGAACGAATACCTTTCATTTGCTGATTGTAGAAGCAAGCGGAACGGGGCATTTAAAGGAAATATACCGCAAACGTATCTTCATTCAACTCGCCGAAGATGGCATCAAGCGTATCGGTGCAGGCGCATTTGAACGTGGACTTATTGCTATGCGAGAATACCGTGAAGCTCTTGATAATCATAAAGTTACAGATGTTCGCGCCTTCGGAACGGCTGCCTTGCGACGTGCCGAAAATAGCGTAGAATTTCGCGCCATTATCAAGGAAGAAACGGGTATTGAAGTAGAAGTTATCGGTGGAGATGAGGAGGCGCAATTGATTACAAAAGGTGTGCGATTGGCTGTTCCAATGAACGAAAAACCAATACTGGTAATGGACATCGGCGGCGGAAGTGTGGAGTTTATTGTCGCAAATAATGAAACCGTCTTTTGGGCGCAGAGTTTCCCCGTAGGCGTGGCGGTTTTATACAATGATTTTCATAAAAACGAACCTATTACGCCACAAGAAATAACGAATATTCGACAGTTTTTGGATGAAAAATTAGCTCCGCTAAAAAACGCTTTAGACACACACACCGTGAACGCACTCGTAGGCGCTTCGGGAACTTTTGATGTCTTAGAAGCCATGTTGGTCAAGAACAAAACGCATCCACTACACGCCACACTTCAAGCCAAAGATTTTTATCCGATTTATGAAAAAATTGTCAGCGAAAATTTAGAAAAACGCCTAAAAATCGACAAACTTCCCGCCCAACGCGCCCAACTTATCATCGTCGCTTTGATACTGATTCATTATGTATTAGATTTGGTCGAAGTGGAAAATATCATCGTGTCGATGTACGCCATGAAAGAAGGAATGCTTTCGACGGGTTGACGTGGATATTTTCTTTTTTTGCGAAGCAAAAACTTCATCACACCCTCGGTCCGTCAACACAACAACTCATCAACACAACAACTCATTACAAATAACTTTTCTTCTTAGCGTTTTTGTATTTTTTTGGTAAATTCAGTAAGTCGTTTTTTTGTTTCTTCTTGATTTCGGTGGCTTGTGTGAGTATGAATGCAGTTGGATTTTCGGGCGTACTTTCCCTGATTTCTAGGGCGCAAATATTTAATGGTAATTGCCACATTCCCGTGACGACATTTGCCGATAGGGGCAATTCATCTGTCACGTACATTTCATATTTTTTCTCCACAATCAATTCATTATCAGCGTTTTTCTTCCCTCGAATAATTTCAATTTTATAACAATTGTAACCAAGAATATTTTTTTTATCCTTCAAAAAAGTATCTACCTGAAATACTAATGTCGAATCCACAAATTGATTGAAAAGTTGCGCTTCTGTGTAGGTCGGTTTATCATCGTATGAAGTGTAATAGGTCGTCATTTTTTTCGCCGTCGGCGCAATCAAAACAAACTCATCGTCGGACATTTTATTGCTGTTTCTATCCATACGAATGAGGCTGTCGCTCACGTAGTAATCACGGATTCGCTCACGGTATGTTTCGGTCGTCTTTTTACCGATTTTATCAACTTGCGTCTTGAAAATAGTGCCGGCATCGGGCTTGTCAAGGTTGGGTTCTTGGTGTTCGGGTTCTTCGGTTTCGATATTGCCGAGCAAGCCCCAACCATCCACTTTTACATTGGTCGTATAAGTGATATGAACGATATTTTTCTGTGCAAATGCACTGATAGCAAATACAGTACACAAAACAAAAAGTATTGATTTTTTCATGTTTAAAATTAGGGAAGACGAAAAAAATAATCTACCCGTCTGAATCGTTCTTTTTCTCATATATTTCACTAAATTTTCCTTAGTGAAAGAAAATAAATACCTTGCCCCATTATGCTTGTTCTTTTCCCTTCTAAAAAACACAAAAAATAGTTCCGTAGCTATGGCTATGCAACGATTTTTTGAATTCTTTAGAAGAAAAAATTACGGCGCATTATGGAACAATTTA
>Ga0209295_1000412_pt1 | contig 22393 bp, 20 predicted proteins | sample Porto_5metaG_FD_187428 | JGI IMG/M metagenome (GOLD analysis project Ga0209295, IMG submission 187428) | Marine algal microbial communities from Porto, Portugal - Porto_5 metaG (SPAdes) (version 2) | ecosystem: Host-associated > Algae > Red algae > Unclassified | place: Portugal: Porto... | reverse complement strand
TTTTAATCATTTTCTATTTTAGTTGTGCTTTTATTTTAAATGGTCATATGGACTATTATTTACGAAAGAAACAATTTGATCTACAAATAATCTGGCACGTAACTGGAATTCATCATCTTCTAAATATAATGTGCCATCATCTAATTTAGCGTAATCACTATCATGCGTAGCAATCTGTGTAGGTACAGCTATGCCTAATAAACTTCTCACGATAATTCTTAAATGTGATAGTGGTTCAGAACTTACAATACCACCACTATTTCCAATCAATCCAACAGGTTTCATTTTAAAGTAATCCATATTCAAGTGGTCTAATGCATTTTTTAAAATACCTGAAAATGAACCGTGGTAATTAGGTGATCCTAATATGAAGAAATCCGCTTCCATAGCCTTACTTTGTAATAAATCAACATTATTTTTAATCTCTTCAGTCGCTTGTGTTGTCCCTGCAAAATCAAGTTGATGTATAGGATTTTTGGCTAATTCAAAAATCTCCAACTCTACATCATGTTCTTCAAATTGACCTTGTAAATATTGGGACAATGCGTGTGTATGAGATCCTAATTGTGCACTACCGATAATTGCTAGTCCTTTCATTATCTATATCTCCTTTGTCGATTGTATTATTTTTTCTGATCAATCAATTTCATTATAGCTTTACCAACACCGCTATTTTCATTAGTGTCAGTAGTGTATGTTGCAATTGCTTTCACTTCCGGTGCAGCATTTTCCATTGCAACAGGATAGCCAACACGTTCTAACATGGACATATCATTCAAATTGTCACCAAGCGCCATCACGTTTTCCATTTTTACACCTAAACGTTCTGCGATTGTTTCTAACGCAATACCTTTTTGGGCATCTGAGTGGGTAATCTCCAAATTTCCTCTTGAAGAAGACGATATAGCTAAGTTAGGTGACGTTGCAAGTTCTTGCCCAACACGATCCACTTTTCCTAAATCAGGATTAAAGGCTAACACTTTCATTATTAACTCACCAGGGATATCCTCTATCGCATCATAGCTATCAACAACTTTTAAAGTTCCATTATCAATACGTTTTTGAATACCATTTTTAATTTTTTCAACATCTGCTTTTTGACCTGCTCTCTCAGCAATATCAATATAAATATCCAAATCACGTTGTGGATCTTCAGTATAAATACCTCTATTAGTATAGATTTGGTAATAAATACCTTCTTCTTTTAATTTTGAAGTAACTTTGTGTACTAATTCATGATTCAAATGAGAGGTACTCATTATATTGAATGTTTCATCTCGAACCTCTGCCCCATTCAAGCAAATATAAGGCACTTTCAAATCTGTTTCAGCTACTGGTGTGTTAGCTTCATAAAATGCTCTTCCTGTCGCTATAACTACAGTAATACCTTGTTCTTGGGCATATCGAATTGCTTGCTGATTTTCTTCTGAAATTTCGTGTGCCGCGTTTAATAACGTACCATCCATGTCTGTTGCTATTAACTTAATCATTCGTTAACCTCGTTTCATACTATATAGTATTCATTATATTAAAGATTCGTGGATTGACAATGACTTACCTTACTACTCTATTCTAACAAATCCGATTCATGATTTAGTATAGCCCGTTTGTCGGATTTTTTCTTTTCTCTTAACTTTCTAAAGAAGTTTCTTAGTAAATCACCACATTGTTCTTCTAACAATCCACTTTCCACTTGTGCTCTATGATTAAAATCCGGTTGATTCAATAAATTCATTAAACTTCCCGAACATCCCCCTTTAGGATCTGCTGCGCCATATTTAATATATGGAATTCTACTCATCACAATAGTGCCTGCACACATCACACAAGGTTCTAGTGTGACATATAAAGTACAATCTTCAAGACGCCAACTACCTAATACTTTTGCTGCTCGTTCAATAGCTAAATGTTCAGCGTGGGCTGTAGGTTGTTGCAACGTTTCTCTCATATTATGTGCTCTTGCTATAACATGATTATTCTTAACAATAATTGCACCTATAGGAACTTCTCCTAGTAGTTCGGCCTTTTTAGCTTCTTCGATTGCAATTTTCATATAATATTCATCAGTTTCCATTCGTGTCCAGACACCTCACTTGTGTTACAATACTCACTGTCTATCTTAACATTTGGAGAAGTGAATATGAATAAACCATTTATCGCAATTGAAGGTCCAATCGGTGTTGGAAAATCTTCTCTTGCTCACAAATTAAGTCAATCCTTAGATTTTTATGAAGAAAAAGAAATTGTCGATGAAAATCCATTTTTATCTGACTTTTATGATGACATTTCAAAATGGAGTTTCCAAACAGAAATGTTCTTTTTATGTAATAGATATAAACAGTTTAAAGATATCGAGTCACTTCACAAAGGTATAGTAAGTGATTATCACATTTATAAAAATAAAATCTTTGCTAAAAATACATTAGACCGTCATGAATTCAATAAATTCTCACGTATATATGACATTTTAACCGAAGATTTAACAATGCCAAATACAATAATCTTTTTAGATGCAGAATTAGATGTATTAAAACACAGAATCGCTAAAAGAAATCGTAGTTTCGAACATCAAATCGAAGATGATTATTTACTTGCTTTGAAACGTGACTATCATACTTTTTATAGTTCTTTAAAAGATAGTGATGTTCAAGTATTACACATCAACACGTCAAATATGGATTTTGTCAATAATGACAAAGATTATCAAGAGATACTTACTCAGGTAAAATCAATGATTGGAGATAAATAAAATGAATTCATTTAACATACCACAAGACGCCATAATCACAATTGCAGGTACAGTTGGTGTCGGTAAGTCTACCCTCACTCAAGCTTTAGCAGATAAGTTAAATTTTAAAACCTCATTTGAAAACTTAGATCATAATCCCTATTTGGATAAATTCTATCAAGATTTTGAGCGTTGGAGCTTTCATTTACAAATCTACTTTTTAGCAGAACGTTTTAAAGAGCAAAAACGTATGTTTGAGTATGGCGGCGGGTTTGTACAAGACCGTTCTATATATGAAGATGTAGATATCTTTGCCAAAATGCATGAAGAACAAGGAACTATGAGTAAAGATGATTTCAGAACTTATTCAGAACTATTTAATGCCATGGTCATGACACCTTATTTTCCAAAACCAGATGTTCTTATTTATTTGGAATGTGATTATGATGAAGTCATTGAACGTATCAAACAACGTGGTCGTGAAATAGAAATTGATACCAACCCTGAATATTGGCAAAAATTATTTGACCGTTACGATCATTGGATTAATAACTTTAATGCTTGTCCAGTCGTTCGCGTGAATATCAATGAATATGATATTCATAACGACCCCGACACACTAAATCCTATTATCGATAAAATTGCACATGTTATCGATACGTATCGTCAAGTTGACCCAAGATAATCAAAAACCAAATAGATAAGCTCCCAACATTAGTAACCACATCTATAGTGGCCACAAAGTCGGGAGCTTTTTTTTATTTAATAAATACTAACATTATTGTTTATCAAGCACTTGTTTAACTTCTTTAGCACTTTCAATGATGACATCCGCTTCGTGAAGTTCTTCTCTTTTAGCGATACCAGTTAACACACCAATACTCAATCCTAAATGTGCATTAATTGCGGTCTTCATGTCATTTGCGGTATCCCCTACAATCACTACTTGTTCTGGTTTAACATCATAAGCTTCGAATAATGGGTCTAATACTTTGGGACTCGGTTTTTCTTCAGCATGTGTTTCTGTTGAAATAACTAAATCGAATAAATCTTTTGATTGGGTTGCTTCTAAAAATTGAGTAACTCCTTTGTTGGTATCACTTGTTACAATACCTATTTTATAGCCATCTTGACGTAAGGCTACAATCGTATCATAAACACCATCTATCCAATGATTTTCTGGCTCTCTTGAGTCTACTAACTCTTGGCTCGTATTTCTTGTCCATTCAGAAGTATCTTGACCAGTAACATCATCAAAGGATTTAATCATTTCGCCTAGCGACCCTGAACCCATTACAGAATCTGGAACAATCTTATCATCTAGTATGCCTAATTGTCTGTGCGCTACTTCTTTATCATGAACAGGAAATGTATCTAACAATTTATCAACAAGACGTATACCAATTTTTTCCCAACTCTTATCAAACTCTATTAACGTGCCATCTTTATCAAACAGTATCCATTCCATTGATATCACTACACTCCATATTTTATTTTTGTTTCAATACGTATTATTGTAGTACAACCATAGTTAAAAATGTAGGAAAGTTACTTTTAAGTCGCTTCTTGGATTAAAAATAATTATTTTAACTATACGAATAATATTATAACTTTAACGCATATAATCGCTGTATTATTGTTTATTAAAAAAAAGCTAGAAACCTTTAATAAAGGCTCCTAGCAATAATTTAAAATTTTAGTATCTAGGCACTACAAAACGCCAACCGTGACGATCTTCTAGCGAACCATTTTGAATACCTGTATATTCATTATAAAGTTTTGTCGTAATTTCACCTGGTTCATTGTTGTTAATAACAATTTCTCTATCTTCATAACGTAAAGTACCTACTGGTGAAATTACTGCTGCTGTACCAGTACCAAATACTTCTGTTAACTCACCTTTGTCGTACGCTTCAAATAATTCGTCAATAGAAACTCGACGTTCTTCAACTTCATATCCTAAATCTTGCGCTAACTCGATAATAGATTTACGTGTAATACCTGGTAAAATACTACCATTTAATGCTGGTGTAACAATTTTTCCATTTTCAACAAAGAAGATGTTCATACTACCTACTTCTTCAACATATTTTTGTTCAACACCATCTAACCAAAGCACTTGGTCGTAACCTAATTTGTTAGCGTTCGTTTGTGCTAATAAGCTCGCAGCATAGTTACCTGCTACTTTAGCAAATCCTACACCGCCACGTACGGCACGTACATATTCGTCTTCTACATAAATTTTAGTGGATTTTAATGTATCACCACCATAATAAGCACCTGATGGGGATAAGATAATTAATAATTTATACGAATGAGATGCTCTTACGCCAAGAATACCTTCAGTCGCAAATACAAAAGGCCGGATATATAATGATTGGCCTTCACCTTCTGGGATCCAATCACGTTCAACATCTACTAATTGTTTCAAACCTTCCAATAAGACATCTTCATCCACTTCTGGCATTTCCAAACGTGCTAAAGAATTATTAATTCGTTTAAAGTTTTCATCTGGGCGGAATAAAACAACTTCATCATTATATTTATATGCTTTCAAACCTTCAAATACAGCTTGACCATAATGTAAACCTTGAGCAGCTGGTGAAATTTCAAATGGTGCATAAGGCACTATTTTTAAATCATGCCAACCCTTATCAGCATCATAATCATAACTCAACATATAATCTGTAAAGTATTGACCAAATCCTAAATTCGAATTATCTGGTTTTTCTTTTAAAGTATCTCGTTTCTCAAATTTAACTTGTTCTGTCATGATAACGGCCTCCTAATATTGCTACCAATATAAATAGTTATACTAGATTATAGCAATCGTATATATACTATTCAATAAATTTTCCGAAAATTCAAACTAAATACTAATATGTATAATATATCTTAAGTAAAACACTATCGCTTTTATCTTACAAGTCAAGTAACTGCTCGAAGATAAAAAATCACTCCTTCTAATGTAAAAATAATTAGAAGGAGTAAAACTAACATTTACTACGTTATATTTAATAAGCAGATTATTTTGTTGCTTTTTCTTTAGCTTCAATAGCATCTAACATTAATTTAGTCATACTTTCTAAATCATATTTAGGATTGAAGCCCCATTCTCCACGTGCACAACTTGTATCGATACTATCTGGCCAACTTTTAGCAATACCTTCTCGTACAGGATCCACATCATAGTCTAACGTAAAGTCTGGATAATGTTCTTGAATAGCTTCTTTAACCATTTCTGGATCAATACTCATAGCACTTAAATTATAACCATTTCTAGTTTCTAATTTAGCACCATCAGCTTCCATTAATTGAATAATAGCTTCAATTGCATCGTCCATGTACATCATATCCATAAATGTACCTTTATCAATATAGCTTGTATAATGATTTTCTCTAACTGCTTTAAAGTATATTTCTACAGCATAGTCTGTAGTACCGCCGCCTGGTTCTTTAACATGTGAAATTAATCCTGGGAATCTTACACTACGTGTGTCTACACCAAATTTAGTAAAGTAGTACTGGCATAATAATTCTCCAGCAACTTTATTGACACCATACATTGTTGTAGGTTGTTGAATCGTTACTTGTGGCGTATTCACTTTAGGTGTTGAATCACCAAATGCGCCGATTGAACTTGGCGTGAAGAAATGTAAATCGTATGTACGTGCTGCTTCTAAAGCATTCATTAATCCACCCATATTTAAATCCCAAGCAAACATAGGGTTCTTCTCTGCAGTAGCTGATAATAAAGCAGCCATATGCATTAACGTATCAGCTTCGAAATTTTTAACTAATTCAAACATTTTGTCACGATCTGTTACATCTAGAATTTCAAATGGTCCATCATTTACTGGCGAATCAGCTTCTGGTTCTCTAATATCCGTAGCTAGTACATTATCTGTACCATAAATTTCTCTACATTTAACTACTAATTCTGTACCTATTTGTCCTAAGGCACCTGTTATCATAATTTTTTTCATTATAAATCTCCCCTTGTGTTTATAGAAAATTCGTTGTCTTTCTCGTGTGAACAAATTCTCGATTTACATCTATATTATAATATAAAAGCGTTTTCTTGTATATATAGTGAGTACAAAGTTAGAATTTCTAATTTTTGATATTAAACCAATATCTAATTATAAATTTAAATTTTTTAGGTACAATGTCATATACGTTAATCAAATATTAATAAACCTTAAAATTACAGTAAATTATGTTTATGCAATATTTTTATTTAAATTTTATATGCTAAAATTGACTTGTTATATTTTTGATTATTAAGGAGGCCAATATGAAGCGTCTATTTTTTTCATTTATTTTAATCACGTTGATTTGTTTAGGATTTATCAATCATCCTGTACAAGCAGCTGAAAATCAAAGTGACAATCAAAAGAGTAATACCACATCAACTCAACAAATAAATACAAGTAGCCAAGAATCAAGGCAAAAAGCCACCACAGAACAGCAACCTTCAAAAGATGATACTACGACATCGTTACCTGAAGATAAAACTAATAAAACGTCTTCTAATAATAACCATGAAAATCAGCAAAATATTTCTGTACATAATGAAGAACTAGCTAAGTATCAAAATAAAGCAATTGATACAAATACTCATAGAGATGACAACAATTCAACAGTTAAGAGTAATAAAAATACTACAAACATAACTTCTTATCATTCAAATACACAACACGAACAACCAAATTCAAATACCAAGGAACAAGTAGTAAATATTAACAAGAATTCAAATGCACCAAAGCAACAGTTAAAAGAACAGCAATCTTCAACTAAAAATCAAAGTAACAATGATAAAAATCATCAACAGCAGACTGATCAGAACAAGCAACTATATGTAACTTCTACACAAACACAAGAAAAAGCTAAGCATAATGATAGCTCGAAAACAGAAAGTACTAACAAAAATGAACATACAATTTTACATACTAACGATATCCATGGCCGCTTTGTTGAAGATGATGGAAAAGTTATTGGCATGCCTAAGGTTAAAGGTCTTAAAAATAAAGAAAAGCCCGATTTGTTATTAGATTCTGGTGATGCTTTCCAAGGCTTACCTGTCTCTAATAACTCTAAAGGCGAAGAAATGGCAAAGGCTATGAATAGTGCCGGCTATGACGCCATGACCTTAGGCAATCATGAATTTGATTTTGGATATGACCAACTACTTAAATTAAAAAAGCAACTTAACTTTCCAATGATTACTTCAAATGTTTATAAAAATGGTAAGAGTGACTTCAAACCATCAACAATTGTTAAAAAAAATGGCGTCCGTTATGGCATTGTTGGAGTTACAACACCAGAGACTAAAACTAAAACTTCACCATCGGCTGTTAAAGGTGTTGAATTTAAAGATCCACTGACAAGTGTAAAACATGCTATGAATGACATTAAAGATCAAGTAGATGTTTTTGTCATTTTATCTCATTTAGGTGTAGATCCTAATACTAAAAAAGAATGGCGTGGCGACTATTTAACAGATCAATTATCGAAAGATAAATCATTTAAACAATCTATCATTGTATTAGATGGACACTCTCATACTGTCATTGAAAACGGTAAATCCTATGGTAAAAATGTATTAGCTCAAACTGGAACTGCCTTAGAAAATGTCGGACGCATCCGATTCAATAGAGAGAATAATCAAACCAAAAATCTTAAAGCGGATTTAATCAACGTCGCTGACACAAAAAATATTAAGCCTGACACTAAAATTGAAAAACAAGTAAACAAAGCGAATGATGACTTCTTAAAAGCGACATCAACAGTCATTATTCCTAATAACAAAGTGAAACTTAATGGTGAACGCAATGTTGCCCGTACACAAGAAACAAATTTAGGTAATTTAATTACTGATGCAATGGAGGATTATGCTTCTAAGAAATTTAGCCATCGCCCTGATTTTGCTATTACAAATGGTGGAGGCATTAGAGCATCTATCGATAAAGGTAAAGTAACACAAAATGATATTATTACTGTTTTACCTTTCGGAAACTTAATATCTCAAATAAAAGTAAAAGGTTCCGATGTTAAAAAAGCTTTTGAACATAGTATAAGTGCACCTACAGAATCAAAAGATGGCAAATCACAATTAACGGCAAATGGCGGCTTCTTACAAGTATCTAAGTCTATTCGAATTGGATTCGATATTACTAAAAAGTCAGGCAATAGAGTTACGGATATTCAAATTCTTAATCATGATACTGGAAAATTCGAAAAGTTAGACCCAAATAAAACATATTATGTAGCAACAAATGATTTCACCGCTAATAAAGGTGATGGCTATGACATGTTTGGCGGTAAACGAGAAGAAGGTGTTTCTTTAGATGAAGTAGTTGCTCAATACATTAAAAATGCTAATTTATCTAAATATGATACCAACAAACCTGAAAGAATCATCAATGGTCAACTGTCTCAAAATAATAAACATAATGACAAAGTCGTTCCACTTCCAAAAACAAAAGACATTAAAACGACTTATTACCCTGGAAATAATGTAGCGACAATCTCATCACATCAAAGAAACCACTCAGATAAGTCGTCACGCAATCCGGTTAGTCGTATCGGTACCTATCAACCTAGCAGTAAAATAACTGCAGCGACTCAAAACAATACGCATCAGAATAATAAGCCATTAAATAAAAAGCAGATTGAAGCATCAAATCAAAGCTATGAACAAAACAAAACTAATATGTTTAATACACAATCAGCTTATCTGAGACACGCAACATCATACACTCAATCAAATTTAGATATCGTAAAATCTAACACTAAAGATATACAAAACATGTATAATGGAGAGCCTTCTCAACAATCGAAACATACAATTTCAACTGTACTTCCTAATACAGGAGATAGTAATCATTCTGATGTTATCGCGCTATTAATAGCGATAACTGGTATCACTTTATTATATTCACGTAAAAAATCTGCATAATATAAAGAAGGTCATGAGACAGTATTGCATGTCTCATGACCTTCTTATTACAATCTTTATTCCATTAAAAAATCTTTAAATGTTTGTGGTTTATCGTTAACTAAGTTTTCAAAATCGTTAGATTGTTGATCCAGTAATCCCCTTGCACCCGCTTCATACATGGATGCTAGAAGTGCTCCAAATCCTTTTGGTTCATCATACATATTTGCAAACGTCTCTAATGAAACAGGTTCATATTTAATTTCTGTTTGAGATACATCTGATAAAATATCTGCAAGCTCATACATATCATAACTATATCCTGATAATAAGTAACGTTCTCCCCATGTATCAGGATTTTCTATGATGGCAATGATACCTCTTGCAATATCATGTCTAGTTATATAATTAATTCGTCCTTCACCTACTGGATATATCAACTTATGCATATCCATTAATTCTGGAAGATACGGTTTCAATGGATCCATATACATTGCCATTCTGACATATGTGTAATCAATACCGCTTGAAGCAAGAAGACGTTCAGCATATCCAAAGTAAGGACTCATATGGAAAGGATTATTATGTTGATCAGCATAATATCCAATATAAATTATATGACTAACACCGCTTTGCTTTGCTGCACTAATTAGATTCTCTACTTCTGGAATTCTTTTAATAGATGGATGTATGATACTTGGTATAAAAATGACCGTATCCATATCTTGAAATGCTGTAATCATACTTTTTTCATCAAAATAATCTAATTGCCTTACAGAAACATTATCTCTCCATCGTTCTGGAACTTTCTCTAAATTTCTTACCCCTATATAAAATCGGTCAATACCATGTTCGATGGCTTGGCTAGTAATATGATGACCTAAATTTCCTGTAGCACCTGTTAACATTATATTCATTTCAGTCAGCTCCTTTATTTAAGACTAATACTTCTAACCACATAAATAAACTTATTGATACAAAAAACACTTAGTGAATTCAACTTCTCCAACTCACTAAGTGCTAAAATCTATTTTTATACTTCCATTAATTTACCCACATTACGCATGATTCTCGCTTTTTTATAACCATGAATATCATGCAATTCTTTATACGCGCTAAATAGTTTCTTATAGCGTTTCACTTTTTCAGGATCTGGCGTTACTTCATATAAAACAGGTTCTTTCATAGACTCAATTGCTTCATTTAACGTTTGATGTGCACCACCACAAACTGAACCAAGAATTGCTGCACCAATAGCAGGCGCATATTCACTATCTATTATTGTTACTTTTTTATTTAGTACATTTGCATAAATGTCCATCATTAGTGGATTTTTCTTAGGAATACCACCACAAGCAAAGACATCTTCAACATCCATATTCCAACTTTGGTATTGTTGCATAATCATTTTAGTACCAAATGCTGTAGCTTCTAAGTATGCACGGTAAAGTTCTTCATGTGTCGTTTGTAACGACATGCCAAATACACACCCTTTTAAGTTACTATCACTTAACACACTTCGGTTACCGTTATGCCAATCTAATACAATCAGACCACTTTCGCCAGGCATTTGATCTTTTACTTTCTCATTTAATAATTCAAAAATTGAAATATCTCTTTCATTCGCTTCATCGACATATGCTTTCGGTGATTGATTTGCAATATATTCAAAAAGATCACCTACTGCTGATTGTCCCGCTTCATAAGCATATAAATCTGGAATAATTGCACCTTTAACAGAACCTTAAATACCAGGCACTTGATGTTGTTGTTCATTTAACATAAGATGACATGTACTTGTTCCAATTACCATTGTCATTTGCTTGTCTTGTTGTGAACCAATACCTAATAAACTAGAATGTGCATCTATGATAAACGGACTTACTTTTGTTTTGGTAGAAAGACCCAATTTCTCTGCCATCTCTTCAGAAATTTGGCCAACTGTTTCGCCTATTTTAACAATTGGTGCGTCCACCTTTTCACGTACAACATCTGATAATTGATCATTTACTTTATCAAACAAATCATAATGGAATCCTTCATTTTCTTCCCAAAATGATTTAAAACCTAAACCACAATTAGAGCGAACATTTTGTCCTGTTAATTTATTAACAATCCAATCTCCAGCTTCCATGATATTAGCTGTTTTTTCTAACACTTCTGGTGCCTTGTTCATTACTTCCATAATTTTAGGAATCATCCATTCACTACTAACATTAAATCCATAGTAGCCTAACCATCTACTCTTATTATCTAATGCCGTTTGGAAAAGTTGATCCGCTTCTGCTTGAGCACCATGATGCTTCCATAGTTTTACATATGCATGTGGATTATTTTCAAATCCTGGTAAATTATGAATAGGTTCTAAATGTTCATCTGTAAACATAACTGTAGAAGAAGTAAAATCAATACCAATACCTACAATTTCTTCTGGGTTTATACCTGAAGATTCAATTAAATATGGCACACCCTCTTCTAAAACTTCCATATAATCATTTCCATTTTGAAGTGAGAAGCTATGTGGTAACTTAACTCCATTTAAATTCTTTTCAATTGTGCCATGTGTATATGGCTTTATATATTTATCTATTATTTTTCCATTTCTTGTATCAACTAAAAAAGCTCTTCCTGAGCCTGTTCCGTAATCTACTCCAATGCTATAACTCATAGTTATACCCCCATACTTTATCTACATCTCTTTAAGTAAGCGTTTTCCTAAATAATACGCATAAATGAACAATAAATCAATCGTAAAAGTTCAAAAAGAACCAAAATGAACATTTTCGTACAAAAAATCATTGACACAAGCAACTGTAAGCGTTTACTATTGTTTACATAAATAAAAGTGAACAAGTATTAAAGGGAGATGAACAAAAATGAGCATTGAGTCAAAAGCTTATCGCCTAATTCAACCAGGCGAATTTGAATATACAACAATTAATCATGAGTTTAGAGATGGTGATGTTATTGTTAATCCTTCAAAAGCAAGTGTTTGTCATGCTGACCTAAGATATTACACAGGTAATAGACGTAAAGAAGCATTAGACAAAAAATTACCTATGGCTTTATTCCATGAAGGTATCGGTACTATTGAAGATTCTAAACATCCTGATTATCAAAAAGGAGATAAATTAGTTATCGTTCCGAATATCCCTTCTCGTTTAAGAGCTGGTGAATTCGAAGAAACAGATTTATTAGATAATTATGATGAAAATGCCGTATTTATGGGTAGCGGCTATGATGGTATTTGCCAAGATAGAATGGTGGTACCTGGAGATAACATCGTGAAAATTCCAGACACATTAGATGAAGACGTCGCTTTATTAGCTGAATTATGTTCAGTGTCATTATTCCCAATCAATCAACTTAAAGAGATCACTACTAAATCTTCTCCACAAGTTGCAGTATTCGGCGATGGTCCAGTTGGTTATTTAGCAGCAACTGCACTTCATTATATATATGGTATTGAAAAAGAAAATTTAATTGTTTTCGGTGCTATCGAAGAAAAACTTCAATCATTCGAAAACTTTGCTACAACACATCTTGTATTTGATTATGATTTCAACAGTCATAAAGGTGTTCATACTGTATTTGAATGTTGTGGTGGTAAATTCTCTGAATCTGCAATTAACCAAGCGATTGATTTAATCGATAGACAAGGTCAAATTGTTTTAATGGGTGTTACTGAAGACCTAGTTGGTATTAATACACGTGACGTATTAGAAAAAGGTTTAACACTTTCAGGTAGTTCAAGAAGTACAAAACATGAATTTGAACAACTCATTGCTTCATTCGAAAACGAAGATTATCAACAAGCACTTAAAAAATTAATCCCTGATGATTACTATGATATCTATAGTACAGAGGATCTTAAAAAGGCGATGGATGATACTGCAGCACATAAAGGTTGGAAAAAAACATATTTAAGATATCACTGGTCATAAACCGTGATATCTAAGGGGAGATAACATAATGATGAACAAGACAACGTTTTTAGGTATGCCCAAACAAATCGTATGGGGTTACATTGGGATATTAATATTTATGATGGGAGACGGCCTAGAAATTGGTTGGCTAAGCCCCTATTTACAACACAATGGATTTAGCTCAAATGAAGTAAGTTGGTTATTTGGGTGCTATGGTATTACAGTTGCAATTGCAAGTTGGTTCAGTGGCGTTTTAGCTGAAGCATTAGGCGGTAAACGTACAATGTTTATCGGTTTAGTATTGTACATTATTGGAACAATATTCTTTGTTGGTGTGGCACTACCTTCTGAGAATTTAGCAATTATGTATCCTGCTTATGCATTAAGAGGTTTAGGTTATCCTTTATTTGCTTATTCATTCTTAGTTTGGATTTCATATCGTTCTGAACAACGTACGTTAGGTGCGGCTGTAGGTTGGTTCTGGCTCGTATTTACTGGTGGATTAAATGTGTTAGGTGCATTTTACTCTATCTTTGCGATTAAATACTTAGGTCATATTGGAACATTGTGGAGTTCATTATTCTGGGTAGTTTTAGGTGGATTCTTAGCTATCGTCCTAAATAAAGATAAATTGCCTACTGATAAAAGCAATGCAAAAGCAAAATTAGCTGAAATGTTAAAAGGATTCACAATCGTTGTTGAAGAGCCAAAAGTATTAGTAGGTGGTATTGTACGTGTTATTAATACCACTGCACAATTCGCTTTCCCAATCTTCTTACCACTTTACTTAGAATCTTACGGTATCCCAACTTCTAAATGGTTAGCTGTTTGGTCAGCGATTTTCTTCGGAAATATCGTCTTTAACCTTATTTGGGGTATTATCGGAGATAAAATTGGTTGGCGTAATACTGTTATGATTTTCGGTGGTATCGGTAGTGGTATCTCATGTCTATTAATGGGCTATGTACCAATCTGGTCACACGGAAATATCATTTTACTTACAATTGTTGGTGTTGCTTGGGGTATCTTTATCGCAGCATATGTACCTTTAACTGCTTTAATTCCTTCATTAGTGAAGAAGGATAAAGGTGCTACCCTTTCAATTTTAAACTTAGGTGCTGGTTTACCAGTATTCGTAGGACCAATGATTGTAAGAATTTTCTTAGAACCTTTTGGTGACTTAGGTGTTATTTGGATTTTAGGCGTATTATACTTCATTAGTACAATACTAACTTACTTCATTAAAATGCCGAAAAGTCAACAATACGGTGAAACAGAATAAAACTCAATAATATAGAGGCTGTAGGCTAAGTATAAGATGGTCATTTCATTGTCATACTTTCATCTACAGCCTTTATTATGTATTTGATATACTATAATAAACATACATAAATCATGGATTATTTATATAATTTGAACAAAATTACTAGATGGAGACGGTGAATATGTTACCTGCCGAAAGAGAACAAAAAATTATATCCTATTTAACTAAATACAAAACTGCCTCAGTTCACACATTAGCTAAAGAATTTAATGTACACGATGCCACAATTCGTCGCGATCTTGTTAAACTCGAGCAATATAACCAAATTAGACGTACACATGGTGGTGTGGTGTTAAATAATGAAAATGTATATAGTGAGCTAAATTTCGATGAAAGACAAACAGAATATTATTACGAAAAGCTAGGTATTGGATACAAAGCTGCTGAGTTCGTTGAAGATGGAGATACACTTATTATCGACTCAGGTTCAACCACATTATTATTTGCTAAAGCTTTACTGCATAAGCAACATTTAACCATCATTACAAATGATATTCATATCGCTTCGATACTTCGTTCTTCTAACCATAAAGTCATCGTAACTGGCGGTACTCTATATCATAACAATTATGTACTAAATGGTTTAATTACGACACAAACACTTCAATCATTTAACTCGATGAAAGCTTTTTTAGCTACTCCTGCTATAGATGCGATCAAAGGTGTGACTCACTATAGTGAGGAATTTGTAGATGCTAAACGTCAAATGGTAAATCAATCAAAAGAAGTATATATGCTTACAGACAGTTCTAAATTGAATAAAATTGCTTTTTACCAAGTATGTCCTATTCATAAAATTACTGCTTTAATCACAGATCATCACGAAGACTTACATGAGTATAAGAAGACCATTCCAAATGTGATTGCTATCGACCCTAAAGATTATCAATAAATGAGTCTTTCATTATATTGAAAGTACCATTAATCAATGTTATAAAGAAAGTAAGCACTTTCAAATTTATACACTTTAAATGGTAAGTCTCCTGTTTGTCTGCGAGGATACTGCGGATAGTCTTACTTAGTCATATTTTTATTGAATGAGGGTGATGCTATGAATAATCAAAAGCCTTTGCAAACATACAAATCAAAACAAACGACTGTAATAATTACTAGTATAATATTTATGTTATTTATCATTTCAGACATACGTACGATATTAAGTAAAGATGAATGGCTGCCTTTGGCATTAGCCGGTGGATCTTTAATTATATTTATTGTCTTTTTAATGATTAATATAAAGTCATTTATCCATAATTATAAACGCAGACCTTATTAAATCGAAAATAATGATAAAGATAATAGGACTGGGACAGAAATAATAAAGAACCACTAATCATTGATTATGTAGTGGTTCTTACGCATTAGCCACAGCTAATGTGTACTTTAAAATAGAAATACATGAGTGAAACTCATGCAGAAGAGATACTAATTTCTAAAGAAAAAGTATTTCTTTATTGTTGTCCATCCCCAACTTGCACTGTTTGTAGATTTTCTTTTCAAAATTATCTATGTTTGGGGCCCGCCCCCCGGCAAGGTTGACTAGAAATAAAAAATCTTGGTACATTAAACCGTCTTTGTAATTTATTACTTAGACGGTTTTATGCATGAACATTAGTTCATGTATACCTCTAAAGCTTAATTTGAACGCATGAGTCAATACTCATGTGTAAGTCATTCTAATTTCTATAAGAAAAAGAATGACTTTACAGTCAACTACGACCTAAATATGAATGTAAATTGAAATATATATTTATATCCTAGCCTGATTTCTTTTATTTCTGTGCTTTTTTATAAAAGTAATTAGCTACGACAATATCTACAATTGCTAGTCCCACTGATTTAAATAGCGTGACTTCTTTCTCATCTGTTCTACCTTGTTTACGACCTGCCACAATATCCCCGAGCTCTGCGTGTAACATATCTTGTGTTAATACGCCTTCTTGTTCGGGAATTTTTAAATCTCCTGTTTCTTCCATTGCTGCTTCTGTTGATTCTACGACAATTTTATTCGCAACCATCATAGATTCTGTTGGTAACTCTTGCATGTCAGGTTTAAAAGAACCTACCGCATTTAAATGAACACCTGGATCTAATGTTCTATCGAAAACCGGAGTTGATGAATTAGTAGCAGTGACAACGATATCTGTCCCTTCAATTGCCTGATTTGCATCTTCAAATACTTCAACATTAACATCATATAAATCTTTTGTTTGTTTTGCTAATCTTTCTGCTTTCTCCGTCGTTCTACTAGCAAAATGAATCGTATTAATTTTTCTAACTGCTAAAACAGCCGCAATTAGTCCTTCAGCTTGTTCGCCGGCACCAATTACACATAAAGCACTTGCATCTTCTCTAGATAAATATTTTGTTGCAACACCAGATATGGCACCCGTTCTTATTTTAGTTAAATATCCACCATCTAAAACAGACAAAGTTTCCCCTGTTTCATAATCACTTAAAATAACTGAGCCACTTATGGTCGATTTACCTTTTTCCGGGTTTTTAGGTGCAAAGGTCACTGTCTTTAATCCGACAATTTTTAGCGCATCAGATAGCGCAGGCATGACTAAATATCTATTATCCTCATTAAACGGAATCGAATAGCGTAATGGCGTTTCAGTTTTACCTTCAGAAAAGGCTTTGAGTGATTCTGCTACTTCATCTATCACTTCACGCATATTGAGTAATTGCTGTTGATCATTTTCAGTTAAATATAACATATTCTGTCCTCCATCTTACATAATTATCGTATCTTCATACATTTATACTCATCTTTACCCGATATTTTAATGAAAAATGTCGGTAATTTAAAGTTTATATTGTTCTGCACGCATATTCATGCTATTCTTAAAAACATAAATAAAGAGATAGTTAGACAAATGTCTTTACCATCTCTGCGATTTTGTTTATTTAAACAAAACTATTTAATTTAACTTTTGACGACACACATTCTCCTATTTTGGGGAATGTTTTTTTGCATATAATTAATTGATTGGAATATGGTACCGTTTTACAGGTGCACCATTCTTTTTGATATAAGGTTCTATTTCATAGCCACCATAATACAAGATCACTTTTTGAGAGCTGAAATTCTTAGGATTACATGTCATTAATACATATTTAACTTGTTTTGTTTTCAATATATCTAAAGCATGACCCAACATTTCTTTTGCATAGCCTTTACCGCGTTGTGATGATGCTACACCATAGCCTACATGTCCGCCTATCCGAGTTAACGATTCATTTAGTTGATAGCGAATATTAACCGCGCCTACAATCGCTTCATCTTTAAAGTAAAACATTGTACTTGTTTCCACCCAATCTTCTCTAGGCTTAGGCTTATTAATATGATCTACCATTTCTTTAAAGCCTGTATATTTTTTAAAATCTATATTACCAGGGACAATTTTTTCTTCATTTTCATACCATTCATTAATATACTTTAGAAATTGTGATTCATCATCATATGTAAGTTGTCGAATTTCACCCATTGTTTCCACTCCAATAAAATTAAAAAGCACCCGCAAAATACGAGTGCTTAATTTGTTGAATAAATCGATTAAATAATGTTAAGTTCTTTACCAACTTTTTCATATGCTTCTATAGCTTTATCTAACATTTCTTTTGTATGTGCTGCAGTAGGCATATTTCTAACTCTACCTGTACCTTTTGGCACTGTAGGGAATACGATAGACTTAACATAAATACCTTCTTCTTTAAGGCGTTTACTGAATACTTGAGTATCTTTTTCATCACCGATAATCACAGGAGTAATTGGTGTTTCAGACTCACCAGTGTTAAATCCTAACTTAGCTAAGCCATCTTTAAGATATTGCGCATTTTCCCATAATTGATCATGTAACTCAGTAGAAGCCATTAATTTTTTAACTGCTTCTGTAATTGCTTTAGTATCTCCAGGTGCTAATGAAGTTGAGAATAAGAATGGACGAGATTGTGCTTTTAACCAATCAATAAGTTCTTTAGTACCCGCTACATAGCCACCTACAACACCAATTGCTTTAGATAATGTACCAATTTGGAAATCGATTTTATCTTGTAAACCAAAGTGTTTAACTGTACCCGCGCCTTTGCCCATTACTCCAGAACCATGTGCATCATCAACATAAGTTAATAAACCAAATTCTTCTGCGATTTTAACAATTTCTGGTAATTTGGCAACATCGCCATCCATACTAAATACGCCATCAGTAATATACATTACTTTGTTATATTGACCTGATTCTACTGCTTCTTTAGCTTTAGCTCTTAAATCATCCATATCTGAGTGGTTAACACGAATGATTTTAGCTTTCGATAAACGACAACCATCTATAATAGAAGCATGATTTAGTTCATCAGATAGAATAGCATCGTTTTTATTCATTACTGCTGAAATCGCAGCCATATTACAATTGAAACCAGATTGATAAGCAATTGCTGCTTCTGTACCTTTAAATTTCGCTAGTGTTTCTTCTAATTCATCATGTAAATCTAATGTACCATTAATTGAACGAACAGCCCCTGCACCAACACCATGTGAATCAATGGCAGCTTTAGCAGCTTCTTTTAAATCTTCATTTGTTGCTAATCCCAAATAGTTATTTGATGACAAGTTAACGTAAGTTTTACCATCAATTTTAATTTCTGGACCATTTGCACCTTCAATTGAATCGATTTCATTGTACAATCCATTCTCTTTCAAGTAGTTAATATTTTCATTTAAAAAATCATGTAATGATTGAACCACAACCATATCCCCCTTGTATCTCTATTTACCTTTATAATACCTTAATTTCGCCATTCATGAAAGCCTTATCACTTATTGTATTTTTAATACTAAATATTCATTTTGAACTATTTTGTCTTATTAGATAATGATATACTAATTATCATAATAATACGGAAGAAGTGATAGTTTTGTTTGATTGGTTTCAATTGGCTAGTAAAAAAGAAAAGAGAATGATTCAATTAAGACGTTATTTACACCAATATCCTGAACTTTCTTTTGAAGAAAAGCAAACACATGACTATATAGTTAACCAACTTAGCCAATTGTCATGTGACATTCAAACGCCAGTAGGTAGAAACGGTATTAAAGCTACTTTTAAAGGAAAAGGTGAAGGGCCAACCATCGCCTTTAGAGCAGACTTTGATGCACTACCTGTTCAAGAATTAAACGATGTACCTTATAAATCTAAAAATGATGGTTGCATGCATGCATGTGGACACGATGGACATACAGCTATATTATTAGGCGTTGCAGAAATCGTAAATGAACATCGTCACTTATTAAAAGGTAATGTTGTTTTCATATTCCAATACGGTGAAGAAATTATGCCCGGTGGTTCACAAGAAATGATTAATGATGGATGCTTACAAGACGTTGATAAGATTTATGGCACCCATCTATGGAGCGGTTATCCAACAGGTACTATTTATTCTCGTCCAGGACCCATTATGGCCTCACCTGACGAATTTAGTATCACGATACAAGGCAGAGGCGGTCATGGTGCTAAACCTCAAGAAACCATTGATCCTATTGTCATTATGGCTGAATTTATTTTAAGTGCTCAGAAGATAGTTTCTCGTACCATCGATCCAGTAAAACAAGCGGTATTAACGTTTGGTATGGTTCAAGCAGGCTCTTCAGATAGTGTGATACCTGATAGTGCGTTTTGCAAAGGAACAGTACGTACCTTCGACACTAATTTACAAAACCATATCAAAACTAAGATGGACAAATTATTACAAGGTTTAGCGGTAGCTAACGATATCACTTATGATTTTAATTACATTAAAGGTTATTTACCACTTCATAATCATCAACAAGCATATGAAGTTGTTAAACAAGCAGCTAATGATATGCACTTACGCTTTAATGAATCTGATTTAATGATGATTGGTGAAGACTTCTCTCACTATTTAAAAGTCAGACCAGGCGCATTTTTCTTAACAGGATGTGGTAATCAAGATAAAAATATTACTGCACCTCATCATAATCCTTATTTCGATATCGATGAATCATCATTTAAATATGCTGCCAGTGAATTTTTAAAAATTTTAGAACTTGAAAATGTATTTTAAAATATAACCTTGTAAATATTTAACATTTATCACACAAGTCATCCACTTATTACCTAAATCATAGGTAATAAGTGGATTTTTTAATGGTAAACAAATCGACGGTAAGGTTATGTATTTATAGAAATAAAAAAAGACCCCGTAATGGGGTCTTTGATATATCGAATAATAAAATTATTCGTGGATTTCAGTTACAACGCCTGATCCTACAGTACGTCCACCTTCACGGATTGAGAAACGAGTACCGTCTTCAATCGCGATAGGAGCGATTAATTCTACTGTCATTTCAACGTTATCACCAGGCATAACCATTTCAGTACCTTCTGGTAATTGAACAACGCCAGTTACGTCAGTAGTACGGAAATAGAATTGTGGGCGGTAGTTACTGAAGAATGGAGTGTGACGTCCACCTTCGTCTTTAGATAAAACGTAAACTTCCGCTTTGAATTTTGTATGTGGTGTAATTGAACCAGGAGCAGCTAATACTTGACCACGTTGTACGTCTTCACGAGCAACACCACGTAATAAAGCACCGATGTTGTCACCAGCTTCAGCGTAGTCTAATAACTTACGGAACATTTCTACACCAGTAACAGTTGTTTTAGAAGTGTCATGTAAACCGATGATTTCAACTTCTTCACCAACTTTGATTTGACCACGTTCAACACGGCCTGTAGCAACAGTACCACGACCAGTGATTGAGAATACGTCCTCAACTGGCATCATGAATGGTTTGTCAGAATCACGTTCTGGAGTTGGAATGTAGTCATCAACTGCTTGCATTAATTCTAAGATTTTTTCTTCGTATTTTTCGTCGCCTTCTAAAGCTTTTAATGCTGAACCAGCGATTACAGGTACGTCGTCACCTGGGAAGTCATATTCAGATAATAAGTCACGAACTTCCATTTCTACTAATTCTAATAATTCTTCGTCGTCTACCATATCAACTTTGTTTAAGAATACAACTAAAGCTGGTACACCAACGTTACGTGATAAAAGAATGTGTTCACGAGTTTGTGGCATTGGACCATCAGCTGCAGATACAACTAAGATACCGCCGTCCATTTGCGCAGCACCAGTGATCATGTTTTTAACATAGTCAGCGTGTCCTGGGCAGTCAACGTGAGCATAGTGACGTTTGTCAGTTTGATATTCGATGTGTGCAGTATTGATTGTAATACCACGTTCTTTTTCTTCTGGTGCGTTGTCAATCATGTCGTATGATTGTGCAACAGTGTCACCATTCTTAGCTAATACAGTTGCGATAGCAGCTGTTAAAGTTGTTTTACCATGGTCAACGTGACCGATAGTACCAATATTGGCATGTTCTTTTGAGCGATCAAATTTTTCTTTTGCCATTATTAAATCTCTCCTATTCTTAATAAAAGTTATTT
>Ga0209295_1000411_pt1 | contig 22423 bp, 16 predicted proteins | sample Porto_5metaG_FD_187428 | JGI IMG/M metagenome (GOLD analysis project Ga0209295, IMG submission 187428) | Marine algal microbial communities from Porto, Portugal - Porto_5 metaG (SPAdes) (version 2) | ecosystem: Host-associated > Algae > Red algae > Unclassified | place: Portugal: Porto... | reverse complement strand
AGAAGTTATTTTTTTTATATGTTTGGCTAAATTTGACGCGCATAGCCGAGCTACGTAAGGAAGATTTAGTGAAACATATAAGAAAAAGAACAATTCAGACGGGTAGATTATTTTTTTCGTCTTCCCTTAGTGAAAATAAATAACTTGCCCCATTATGCTTGTTCTTTTCCCTTCTAAAAAACACAAAAAATAGTTCCGTAGCTATGGCTATGCAACGATTTTTTGAATTCTTTAGAAGGTCGCACTGAAATATAGCCATTTTTTAATTAATTAAAATTATTTTGTAATTTATTTATTATTAAAAATGAATTATTTATAAATATTTTTTATTATAAAATAATTTAAAAATATCCTTATTTCAGTAGAACCTTAGAAGAAAAAATTACGGCGCATTATGGAACAATTTATTTAATTTCTTTCACTAACCATTCAATTATTAAAAAAATATGATGCGAAATTATAAATCAGATAATACAGATGACTTGGTCAGTTCGATAATGCGCAACCACATCGTTTGGTCTATGGGTGCAGGATTGATACCTTTTCCTATGGCAGATATAGCTGCGGTAAGTGCAGTTCAATTGGATATGGTCAAGCAAATGAGCCGCGTATATGATATTGATTTCGATGAAATGCAAGGCAAAACTTTGATTACGACCCTTGTGGGGTCAAGCATTGCGCGTATTGGAGCAAGTGCGCTCAAACTCATTCCAGGCATTGGTTCTATCATCGGGAGCGTGGCGATGCCTGTTTTGTCAGGTGCGTCTACCTATGCACTCGGTCAGGTCTTCAAACAACACTTTGAAACAGGCGGCACCTTTCTCGATTTCGATGTAGACAGATTGCGAAAGTATTATTCAGAGCAGTTTGAAAAAGGCAAAAAAGTAGCTTCCGACATCAAGCGCGAAGAAGACGAGAAAAAAACCGAAGCAGAGGGAGAAACACCCAAAAGCAAGCCCAAACGCAGAAGAAAAGCAAACAACGCATCGGATACAGAAGCAAGCCCAGAAGTAGAAGCAACGGTAGAGCCGGAAGAAGCCCTCGAAGCGGTAGTTGAAGAAAATATCGACACCATGGATGCAGCACTAAAAAAACTGCAAGACCTCGCCAAATTGCGCGACGATAACGTGATTACAGAAGCAGAGTTTCAGAAAATGAAACAAAAAATGATGGGGAAATTTTAACGTATAAGGGAAGACGAAAAAAATAATCTATCCGTCTGAATTGTTCTTTTTCTTATATGTTTCACTAAATTTTCCTTATCCCGAAACGATTTAGGGACAGGCTGTAGCCCAGCTATGAGCGTCAAATTTAGCCAAACATATAAAAAAATAACGGCTTCATTTGGGGTAGATTATTTTCTTGATATTCCCTAATCAAAATGGTTTCAAAACATGGATAGAGAATATTTAAATCAAATAAAAGCGGAATTAAAACCCTTCATAGAAAAGGTGATTGAAAATAATCATGCTTTGGATTTTATATGCTTGGTTCCTACTATTCGCAGTGGTGGTTTTGTCATTCAAGTAGACGGTGAATGGGTGCGGACGAGAGACAATAAGGCACTCAAAACACTCAATCGTTATTTGTTTGAAACTACAACTTCTAATTTAAGGGAAAAAACATATACTATTAGTACTTATAAGAAATACGGCAAATGGCAATGCCCATCCGAAGATTTTGTACTTGTCGGAGAAATGCCGCTTGTAGCCTACTAAGGAACACTTAACGAAACAATACGAAACGAAAGGTCATTCCGCAGGGAATGACCTTTTTTTGTTATCTTTGTCAATAATTTCAAATTGAACTTGAACTTATTTATGATACAACAACTCGATTTGCGTCTATTGCCCAAGCAAGCGGCGGATGATGATTTTATCCGAAAAGAAGTCCTCAGACAGCTACGCATAGACGATAGCGAACTCACCCAAATCATTCAACTCAAACGCTCAATAGATGCCCGAAAACGTCAGCCGCTGGTCGCGCTGCGTGTAGAGGCTTATATAAATGAAGCCCCAAAAATCGAAGCACCACTTTTAAATGCGCTTCAGAATTTACCGCCCAAACCAAAAGAAGTGATTATCGTCGGCGCAGGTCCGGCGGGTTATTTTGCGGCTTTGCAATTGATTGAACTGGGCATAAAACCCATCATTTTTGAGCGTGGAAAAGGGGTGCGCGAACGTCGTCGCGACCTACGTAGCATACAGCAACTCGGCGAGGTAGACCCACATTCCAATTATTGTTTTGGTGAAGGCGGTGCAGGTACATATTCCGACGGAAAACTATATACACGCTCCAAAAAACGAGGCAATTACATCAAAATCCTGCGTTTGCTCGTAGAACACGGCGCGAAAGCTGATATTCTTATTGACGCACATCCGCACATCGGATCAAATAAATTGCCAAATATCGTAGCCGCTATCCGCGAAACGATTTTGAAGCATGGCGGCGAAATACATTTTTATTCCCTTGTGACAGATTTTATTTTGGAGAAAGGTAAAATGCGTGGCGTGGTCGTGAAAAGCCTTCCACGTCCCAGCTCCGAAGGAAGTTCTACCGACGCGCACCCCGACCCTAAAGGGAATCCTACGCAGGAAGTAAAGGATGGCGGTTCTCCTTTAGGAGTTAGAGGTGAGAAAGAGCATTTTGCTGACGCCGTTATACTCGCCACAGGGCATTCGGCACGCGATATTTTTTATTTATTAGAAAAAAATAAAATACATATTGAAGCGAAGGCGTTCGCGCTTGGCGTGCGTATTGAGCATGAGCAAAGCCTCATTGATGACATCCAATATCATGGTACAGAAAGGGGCGAACACCTGCCCGCATCGAGCTATAAATTGGTATCACAAGTGGAAGGTCGCGGCGTGTTTTCGTTTTGTATGTGTCCGGGCGGATTGGTCGTTCCGTCGGCGACTGCACCGGGCGAAATTGTTGTCAACGGCATGTCGATGTCGAAGCGAGATTCGCGTTTTGCCAACTCTGGTACGGTGGTCGCCGTAGAGACGGAAGACTTGAGAGCATATCAAAAATACGGCGTATTTGCAGGTTTAGAATTTCAGAAAAAAGTAGAACAAATGATGTTTGCGGCAGGCAATGGCAGCCAACAAGCACCCGCCCAACGCCTGACCGATTTCTCAAACGGAAGGCAATCCAAAACGCTCAATGAAACATCCTATATTCCAGGGCTATTCTCTGCGCCACTCCACCGATTGCTTCCGAAAAGTATCAGCCAAAGACTACGTAAAGGTGTCCGCCAATTTGACCAAAAAATGAGGGGCTACTACACCCAGACCGCCAATGTAATCGGTGTAGAAAGTCGCACGAGTTCGCCCATACGCATCCCGCGTGTACGCGAGACATACATGCACGAAGGTACAGAAGGCTTATTCCCTTGCGGCGAAGGCGCAGGCTATGCCGGAGGAATCCTTTCCGCAGCAATAGACGGGCAAAATGTAGCAAAGGCAGTGGCAGAATTTGTGAAAAAATAAATTTTTTCACAAATTCCAAATTCCAAATTCCAATGTGTTTTTACGCAAGTTTTCGTTGGAATTTGTTTTTTGGAATTTAGTGGTTTAAATAGCTTTAAGCTATTGGACGAAATGCGTTTTTAATGTATATTTGCATAATCAAAAGGGGCTACGAAAGGTTCTTGATGGCTTTACGTGTTTTTAGTCGGCAGACGAAGGTTTTAATGATTCTTTGACAATTTTTGCAAAAAAAAACTCGTCCTTTCTCCAATGTGGTTTTAACCCATTGTTGTTCAGTTACTTATTACAATGGGCTAAAGCCGCATTGGAGGAAAATGCAAAAATTGTCAAAGAACCGTTTTAATAAAGCGTTTTCGAATAATTTCGAGCATATTAAGTATCAACAAAGGTATTCGGCTGACGACACGGACTATGGACTATTTTAAATTATGACAAATAAAAAACGATTTACCACGCTGGTTTTCATACTCTTACCTTTGCTAATGTTGGCACACGGTGTATCGGCGAGCGACCAAGAAATTCTGACCAATGGCGGTTTGCTTGCCTACATCCTCGTAGGTGCAAAGCACATGGTGACGGGCTACGACCATTTACTTTTCCTCGTTGGGGTGATTTTTTACTTGAGTAATTTCAAGGATATTGTCAAATTTGTTTCGGTATTTACGATAGGGCATAGCATCACGCTCATTGGGGCTACCATGTTGGGTATCAAGGCAAACGAGCATTTGATTGATGCCGTTATTGCGGTGAGTGTCTTGTATAAAGGCTTTGAAAACCTCGGCGGTTTTCAGAAAATACTTAATGCCAAATCACCGAATCTACTGTGGATGGTTTTTATTTTTGGACTCATTCATGGTTTTGGACTCTCTACACGTTTGCAATCGTTTGAGATGGGCAGCGAGCAGATTTTAGCCAAAATCGTCAGCTTCAATATCGGTGTCGAACTCGGTCAGATTGCCGCACTTATTCCCATCGTTTTCGTCATTTCACGCTGGAAAGCCTTCAAAAGCTACGATACTTTTTACCAAGTCGTCAACTGGTTTTTGGTATTCGCTGGTATCGCGCTGTTTATTTTTCAAATGTATGGGTATTTTTCGCATTAGAGTTGGGGATTGGGTGACTGGGGAATTTGGTTTCAAAAGGGTACACAAATTTTCTGCGACCTGTTTTGCCCTTAACAGGGCAAGAAATTATTGTATTTTTGCTTTGAGCTACCAATATTTTGTCCCTAACGGGACTGTTTTATGTTTAAGGTTCTTTGACAATTTTTGCAAAACAGCTAAAACACAAAATAAATAAGGTCATGCTGACCCCGATAGCTATCGGGGTCAGCATGACCTTATTTGTTGAGCTTTTGATTTTTTCTTTTTTTGCAAAAATTGTCAAAGAACCATGTTTAAAATGCCTCGTTAGAGGCAAAATGTCGGTAGGAAATAGTAAAATATACACCTCAAGAGTGCCGTAGGTACTCAATGTTCGTGCGATTTCAATTTGTGTACCCTTTTGAAAATTTGGTAAATAGGTAATTGGCTTGGCTACAAAAATCTTAATTTATTCGTAGCTTTGTAAAAACAAAAATATGATTGCGCATTTACATATCAAAAATTTCATGTGTTTCAAAGACTTGGAAATTCCGACCTTGAAGCGGGTGAATTTGATTGCAGGAAAGAATAATGCAGGGAAAACGACGCTTTTGGACGCGGTTAGGATTTTGAAGTCTGATGCTGATAATGCTGTTATCAATCATATTTTACACTCAAGAAGAGTTTTAAAAAGAGGTCTTCATGAAACTTATGAAAATCTGTTTAATTACAATTTTGAAAGTAGTCTTACTCGAATAAATGATGTATGTATAGAATGTGATTGGGATGAAGACGGTGCTAATTTCTTTTTACGTGACCACGAAAAACAAGAAAAGAAAGGCTTAAATTCAAATCTTTTCATTGATTCTCCACATGAAGACTTAGTTTATGTCCGCTTCAATTCCGATTTTAATACATTAAATCAACTTTGGGAAAACATCGTCCTCACCCCACAAGAAGATGACATTTACAAAATTCTACGTGACACCATCCAACCCGACCTAATCCGCTTAGACGTAGGGCGCGAGATAGTACGTGTACGTCTGCAAGACACAGAAAAGCCCGTTCCACTCGGCACTCTGGGCGACGGCGTCTATCGTATTTTACTGATTGCATTGAGTTTGGCGAATGCTCAAAACAGCATTTTACTCATAGATGAATTGGAATTAAGATTACATTATTCTGCCTTAGAAAAACTATGGAATATGATTTTTAAATACGCCAAAAAATGGGACATACAAGTATTTGCGACGACCCACAGCCAGGATGTTTTGCGGACATTCCACTACGTAGCCGATGACGCTCAATATATCAACGACGCCCAATATATTCGCCTACAAGTCAATAGAAAAGGCGAAAACGAAGCCATTATTTTTGACGGTGAACGCCTGCGCGAAAGCCTCGAATTAGAACTTGAAATCCGATAACCCATGCAACAAAGATTAATTGTAGAAGGCGGTGACGCTATCGCCTTGTCTGCCATTCTAATGAAAAAAGGACTTCCGCCGCCGAAAGGATATAGGAATCCAACGAAATTCAAAAAAGAGTTTGTAAAAGAAGCGGGCAGTATTTCCAAAATTCAGGCGGCACTTAGTGAGCAACTTGATACACCCGATGTAGAGCGCATCGGAATTGTCGTAGACGCTGATAAAAAAGGGGTGGCGGCGCGATTGCAGAGCCTATTAGATTTTATTCAAAAGAAAATTGGTGTAAAACTGCCAAAAGCTCAATTGACGGAGAAAGGTTTCGGCTATCAATTTACAGATAATTTATACATCGGAATATGGATAATGCCAGACAATAAAAATGAAGGCTACCTCGAAAATTTTATTGGTTCGATGATTGCGGAGAATGATAAAACATGGCAATTTGCACAAGCAAAAGTAAAAGAACTCGCAGCGCAAGATTTTTGTCAATTTACCAAAGCAAAAACACAAAAAGCACTTGTGCACACTTATCTCGCATGGCAAAAAACGCCAGGCTTACCTATGGGAACAGCCGTCAAAGCCGGGTTTTTTAATGTTTAAACCCCTTTAGTAGAAAATTTTGCCGATTGGTTTAAAAACACATTCACACTCGAATAGCGAGCGATAAACGAAATAGACGCAGATTAAATGAATTTCCGTATTATTTTGAAATGAAAACATAACATAGCACCTTCAGGTCTGCACTACGTTTTACCCGTCTATCGTCCACCGTCTGCCGTCCACCGTTCAATTATATTCGTCTAAAAATCCCTTCTAAATTTCCATTCATGGAAAATGTGAAGTAGATTTGCATATATTTAAATTCAATAAATCGACAACAACATCATTATTTCTAAAATAATTTCCTAATCATTATTCATTTGGCATCAAGAATGAATACAAACATTGATAAACTATGACGCAGAGAATCATTCTGTTCCTCTCATTTGCTTTGTTGAGCCTGTCGGCAAATGCTCAATCGGTCAACATCGAATTTGAAGAATACACACTTGACAACGGCTTACACGTCATCCTGCACCAAGACGAGTCTACGCCCATCGTGGCGGTGTCCATCATGTACCACGTTGGGTCGAAAAATGAAAGACCGGACCGTACAGGATTTGCCCACTTCTTTGAGCATTTACTCTTTGAAGGCTCTGAAAATATAGAGCGCGGCGAATTTGACAAATACGTAGAAAACGCCGGAGGTACACTCAATGCCAACACGAGCTACGACCGTACTTACTACTATGAATTGCTCCCTTCCAACCAAATCGAACTTGGTCTTTGGCTCGAATCAGAGCGATTACTACACGCCAAAGTAGAAAACAAAGGTATCGAAACACAACGCGAGGTCGTCAAAGAAGAACGCCGCCAACGCATTGATAATCAGCCTTATGGCTCTTGGATTCAAGAGATGTTTATCCGTGCCTTCAAGGGATATTCCTATGAGTGGCCCGTCATTGGTTACATGGAACACCTCAACGCAGCACAGGAAGACGACTACGTAAATTTCTACAAAACATTCTACGTACCAAATAACGCGGTACTCTCTATCGCAGGTGATTTGGATATTGCTGAAACCAAAAAAATGGTTGAAAAATACTTCGGTGGCATCCCACGCGGCACTGTCGAAATTCCACGTCCAGACAAGCAAGTACCAGAACTCGAAGCCGAACAACGAGCTACGATTTATGATAATGTTCAGCTCCCAGCCGTCATCACGGGCTTCCGTATTCCTGCGGAAGGAACGCCTGATTTTTATGCCGTAGATATGCTCTCTACCTTACTGGCGCAAGGGCAAAGTTCGCGCTTGTACCGTTCGCTCGTAGATGAGCAGCAGAAGGCACTTCAGATTGGCGCATTCCCATTTGGGTTGGAAGATTCGGGTGTCAATGTCGTTTTTGCTTTGGTAAATATGGGCGGCGATGTAGATGAGTTAGAAACGGCTGTACAAGCTGAAATCGCAAAGGTACGCAACGAATTGATAGGTAAAAACGAGTTTCAAAAATTAAAAAATCAAATTGAAAATGACTTTGTAACCGGCAATTCTACCATAGCTGCCCGCGCAGAAAGTCTTGCCAATTACCACATGTATTTTGGTGATGCCAATTTGATTAATAACGAAATAGAGCGTTACATGGCAGTAACTCGCGAGGACATCAAACGAGTAGCAAACAAATATTTTATAAAAGAAAATAGTGTCACGCTACAATTTTTACCAAAATCAATGGAGCCGTAATACAGACATTCTTGTCTATTATAACATTGTTTTTTATACAATAAAAAATAATATTATAATTACGTATAAATTATTTTTATTAAATGTATTTATTGCGTTGACAAAATTATCTGTGTAACATATTTCTAAAACATAAAATAAATCAGACAGGAATGTCTGTGTCACGAATATGAAAAAATTAATTATATATTTGCTTCCTTTAGCCTTCTTGTTCTTCCAATGCGGCGGTACAAAAGACGTGTCGGAAACCATTAAAAATGAAGTCAAAGAAACCACTGATTTCCGCAGCCAAGCACCAACAGCCGGACCTGCTCCGAAAATACAAATCAGTGAGCCTGAAATATTTACTCTAGACAATGGTCTTCAAGTGGTTGTTGTTGAAAACCATAAAATACCGCGTGTTTCTTTCCAATTGTTATTGGATAATGACCCGATGTTGGAAGGCGAATTTGCCGGTGCCGCGAGTATGGCAGGACAGATGTTGAGCAAAGGCACAACGACTCGCACAAAGGCAGAACTCGATGAAGAAATCGACTTTATCGGTGCGCGATTGAGTACCAATGATAATGGTTTGTTTGCCGCTTCATTGACCAAACACGTTCCAAAATTATTGGAATTGATGTCTGACATCGTACTGAATCCTGCTTTTCCAGCCGATGAGTTGGACAAGATGAAGAAACAGCAACTTTCCTCTTTGACATCTGAAAAAGACGACCCAAATGCGATTGCGAGAAATGTAGCCAACGCATTGCGTTATGGCAAAGACCACCCTTACGGTGAAATGATGACAGAAGCAAGTGTCAAAAACATCACACTGGAAAAGTGTAAAGCATATTATAACACTTATTTCAAGCCGAATGTAGCGTATATGGCAGTCGTGGGCGACATCACAGCCGCCGAAGCGAAGGTACAACTCGATAAGTATTTGGGAGATTGGAAAAAAGGCGATGTGCCAACACACACCTACGATACGCCTATGCAACCGGACGCCACACAAATAGCATTTGTCAATAAAGAAGGTGCAGTACAATCAGTGATTTCTGTGACGTATCCTATTGATTTAAAGCCGGGTGCGCCTGATGCAATTCCTGCAAGTGTAATGAATAGCATACTTGGTGGCGGTGTATTTTCAGGTCGTTTGATGCAAAATCTGCGTGAAGATAAAGCCTATACTTACGGTGCCCGCTCCTCGATTCGTACCAACAAATTGGTAGGTGCATTTTCGGCAGGCGCGAGTGTGCGTAATGAGGTCACCGATAGTTCTGTTGTCCAATTTATATACGAACTACATCAGATGCGCGACACAGATGTGGATGCCAAAGACCTTAGCCTTGTCCTCAATTCGATGACAGGTGGTTTTGCGCGTTCTTTGGAACGTCCGGAAACTTTGGCGCGTTTTGCACTCAATACGATTCGTTACGATTTGCCGAAAGATTATTATGCAACTTATCTCGAAAAACTCAATGCAGTGACTATTGCGGATGTAAAAGCAATGTCGATGAAATATATCAAGCCGGAAAATGCTTATATTTTGGTCGTTGGTAATCAAGATGAAGTAGCAGGTAAACTTGGTCAGTTTGGCAGTAGCGGGCAGGTCGATTTTTATGATACCGAAGGTAATCCTGTTAAAAAATAGTTTTGCTCAAATTCCAAATGACTAGCACCAAATTCCAACGGTTATTCGATGAGATTTGGTGCTTTTTTTATTGGAACTCAACCCACCATTTCGATTAACATTAAACTTAGGGAAGACGAAAAAAATAATCTACCCGTCTGAATCGTTCTTTTTCTCATATGTTTCACTTAGTGAAACATATGAGAAAAATAACTTCTCCATTTGGGGTAGATTATTTTCTTCCTCTTCCCTAAGTTCTACATTAAGACTCTAAAATAGATTGATTATCAGTTATTTATGTGTGATTTAATTGATTTTATTTAAATGAAAAATAAATACATTTAAATAATTTAAATTTAAAATTCACACTGTACGAATTGGTTATTTTTTATAGTCGCCTTATTGTTAAAAAATAACATTTAAATCGCACTGATGTAACTCTCTGAAGGTCAGTAAATCAAGAGTCTTAATGTAGAATTAGTATCAGGAATTAAATAAATGTACATTCCTCGCGTCGTTATTTTTTCATCCTTTAATCCGAAAATGTTATCTTTGGTTTTATTTTAAATAAAATACATAAAATTATGAGAACAACCACCTACCTTATTGCATTAGCATTTACTTTGTGCTTTTGCTCGGCGGTCACTGCTCAGGATTGTGATAGCCTGATGCAATTTAGCCTCGAACTTACTACCGATGATTATGGCGAAGAAACGACTTGGGAATTGACCAATATCAATAACAACGTCCTTCATTCCGGCGGTTCCTACTCGAATAACACGACCTTTAATGAATCGTGGTGCTTAGGCAACGGCTGTTATACATGGACAATTTTGGATGCCTATGGAGATGGAATTTGTTGTAATTCGGGAGAGGGATATTACACGATTAATAATGATACCGATACTACAATAATTGCTTCAGGTGGAGAATTTTCAGGCATTGCAATAGTTGATTTTTGTATCACACAAAGCGTCTGTATAGGAGGCGACTCAGATGCGGACGGGATATGTGCTGATGTAGATTGTAACGATAATGACGCTTCAATCGCCGGAGCAGGCACACCCTGCGATGATGGTGATCCCGATACCTTACAAGAAACCTACGATAGCAATTGTAACTGCACCGCAAAAGCAGTAATTCCATGTGTAGATGGCGATGCAGGCGGTTTTCCTTGTAGTAATCTTGACCTCATTGGTTTCATGTCCCTTGCCGATATGGGCTGCGTCGAAGCCAACGATATTTGGGGTTGGACTGACCCACAAACCGGAAAAGAATACGCCATTTTTGGTTGTACTGACGGCACCACTTTTATTGATATTAGCACACCCGTCGCGCCGATATTCGTTGGTTCATTGGCGACACATACTACGGCGACCTTTTGGCGCGATATGAAAGTCTATGCCGACCATGCTTTCATTGTCAGCGAAGCAAACGGACACGGTATGCAGGTATTTGACCTCAACCAACTCCGCGATGTCACCAATCCGCCCGTAATTTTCAGCGAAACGGCGCATATAGGTGATTTTGACAACGGCGTTACCCTAAGCAATTCTCATAATATCGTTATCAATGAAAGCTCAGGTTTTGCCTATACCGTAGGGAGCAACACTTGTTCAGGCGGATTGACTGCCATTGATATTAGCGACCCTATCAACCCCGTTTTTACAGCTTGTTTTTCCCAAGATGGCTACACACACGATGCACAATGCGTTGACTACATTGGACCGGATGGCGAATATACAGGTCAGGAGATATGCTTCAATTCCAATGAAAACACCTTGACGATAGTAGATGTCACGGATAAAATGGACATGACACTAATCTCAAGAATGGGCTATCCAGAAAACCGATATGCCCATCAGGGCTGGGTTACAGATAACCACGAATACTTCCTGATGAATGATGAATCAGACGAAAGCCAAAACGAACACAATACGCGCACTTACATTTGGGATGTCCGCGACTTGGACAATCCGGTTTATATGGGTTTTTATGAAGCTGCTGTATCGAGTACCGACCACAATTTATACATCGTCGGAGACCTTGCTTATTTGACGAACTATCGCAGCGGATTACGCATATTGGATATTAGTGACATTGCAAATGCTAATTTGGTCGAAGTCGCTTATTTCGATACCTATCCTGCTGATGATGCCCCCCAATTCAATGCGACATGGAGTAATTACCCCTATTTTGAAAGTGGCAATATCATTCTCAGCGATATAGAGCAAGGTTTATTCATTGTCAAATATAATCCGAGTACAGATATTGTGGCAAATTTTTCTGTTTCACTTTCCTCCATTTGCATGGGCGAATCTGTTATGATGGCAAACAATAGCACCAATGCAGAATCATACGCTTGGTCAGCACCCGGCGCGACGCCTGACACGAGTACAGACGAAAACCCGACATTCAACTTTGCACAAGCGGGTACATATACGATTACCCTCACAGTCTCCAATGCAAACGGCAACAGCACCGCAGAACGCGAAGTCACTGTCCGCGCGCTTCCTATTACTGGTGCTATTACGGGCGAAAAATTACCGGTCAATGGCTCTACCGAAAGCTACACCGTGCCTTCCAATCAAGGCTCTGTTTACACTTGGTTTATTGTAGGCGGTACGCAGATATCGGGCGGTAATACAAACACCATCGAAGTCATGTGGAGCGACCCAAACAACATGGCATACCTTTGTGTGAGCGAGAGAGAAGAGGGTGGCTGTCAAAGCGCAGAAGATAGTTGTTACGACGTGCTTACGGTCGTCAGTATGGAAAATATTGCACTTGAAAAAGGCTTAAATATTTTCCCCAATCCGACAGACGGTATGCTTTATATCGAAACAAACGAAACACCCGAAAACATCGAATTATTTGATGTCATCGGTCAGCGTATTGACGTCGATTATCAGAACAATAGCATTGATATGTCCCAGCAAGCAACCGGCATCTACCTCCTACGCCTCACCTACGAAGAAGGTAGCGTAACAAGACGAATCGTAGTAGAATAAGTTTTACTTACAGACTGATACCAAACGCCGTTAGGTGTGACCGATATGGTAGCCCCAAGTTTCAACTTGGGGCTTACCTATTGATAGAATCCAGTTGAAGTTGAAGTTAATTGAGTGTGTCACAAATCGGTGGTCGTTGCGATACCGATAAGATGCGTTAGCATCGACCCCGTTTGTAGAAAAAGCAAACCCAAAGCTAATCAAGGTGCGTAGCACCGACACCGTTTGTACGCGCTAACGGTGTCGGTACTAAAGTACCTTGATAGTGCCACCGATTTGTGACACACTCAATTTAATTAGGGCGTATCCCCCTCCTTATCAGTCGGGGGTCGGGCTATCCGGCACTCTCTCCACTTCGCTATCGCTACGTTACGTTCAAACAACACCTCCTATCCCTTACGCGAGAAACGAGCAATCACGAAATTTGTCAAAGAACCATAAATCCTTAATTGCAAAATAGCAAAGTCCAACATTTTCTTTTATATTAGCTCGACTCTAGTGATTCAAATCACCTAATTAAGGGAAGAGGAAAAAAATAATCTACCCGTCTGAATTGTTCTTTTTCTTATATGTTTCACTAAATCTTCCTAAGTGAAAGAAAATAAATAACTTGCCCCATTATGCTTGTTCTTTTCCCTTCTAAAAACACAAAAAATAGTTCCGTAGCTATGGCTATGCAACGATTTTTTGAATTCTTTAGAAGGTCGCACTGAAATATAGCCATTTTTCAATTAATTGAAATTATTTTGTAATTCATTTATTATTAAAAATTAATTATTTATAAATATTTTTTATTATAAAATAATTTAAAAGTATCCTTATTTCAGCAGAACCTTAGAAGAAAAAATTACGGCGCATTATGGAACAATTTATTTAATTTCTTTCACTTACGTAGCTCGGCTATGTGCGTCAAATTTAGCCAAACATATAAAAAAATAACTTCTTCATTTGGGGTAGATTATTTTCTTCCTCTTCCCTAACCAAAAATGAGCGAAAAATTCACACTAAAAGCCCTCTACAATCAAGCTTTTGTACAAGAATTGGCAAACGCAATCGCGACGGTAAGCAAAGGTTTTGATACATCGGATTTCGAGCAACGTATTTTTGATACAGACTGGAACGAATGCGAACTCAAACAACGGATGCGCCACATCACGCAAGTCATGCAGGCAACTATTCCGGGCAATTATCGCGCTCAAATCAAGGTGCTTTACAAAGTCGCCCCGAAGATAAAAGATGGTCTATTAGGTTTGATATTTCCTGATTTTGTAGAACAATACGGGCTCGAAGATTACGCGACTTCTGTAAAGGCATTAGCGCATTTCACGCCATACAGCAGCTCCGAATTTGCGGTACGTCCATTCATCGAAAGATACCCCAAAATGATGCACCAAATGCTTGCCTGGACAGACCATCCAAACGAACATATACGGCGTTTGGCGAGTGAAGGCTGTCGTCCGCGACTGCCGTGGGGCATGGCATTGAAAGCATTCAAAAAAGACCCCGCGCCGATACTTCCGATACTCGAAAAACTCAAAGCCGACAGCGCATTATACGTCCGCAAAAGCGTTGCTAACAACCTCAACGACATCATCAAAGACAATCCCGAAATCGCGCTTGATACCGCCGAGCGTTGGCTCAAAACCGAGCATCCGCACACCCAATGGATTGTCAAACACGGCGTCCGTACCCTCCTCAAACGCGGCGACAAACGCGCCCTCGCCCTATTCGGTCTTGCCGATGCCACAGGACTTGAAATCTCCGATTTATCCTTTACAAAAAATACACTGACGATAGGTGAGCATTTTCATTTTTCCTTCCAATTGCAAGTCGATAAACCGCGTGTGGTGCGCATCGAATACGGCGTTTATTTCGTCAAATCGAATGGCAGTCAATCTCGAAAGATCTTTCAAGTCTCTGAGAAAGAGTTTCTTGCAGGCAAACACGCCTTTACACGCAAACAAAATTTTCACAACCTGACGACACGCAAGCATTACGCCGGAACACATCGTTTGGTGATTATTGTGAATGGAGAGGAGAAGTTGGGGCTTGATTTTGAATTGACTTCGTAACATGGTGCTTCCAGCCCGTGTCGCGTATTGTGTGTAGATTAGAGTTGGTGCAATTACCGCGATTTAAACTTTTTCTTGTATCTTTATCTTTATTTTAAACGAAGCATGAACATATCACTAACAGAAAGGGCGAATCTATACAGCAAAGCTACACGATTGGTGGAGGTAGATAGCGTGGTGCAGTTTGAAATTCCGATGCACCCAAACCATGAATTTTTCGTGGACTTTTCGGATGTACGCGGAGAATTTGAGGAAAAAGCTGTGTATAAAGCATTGAATATCAGTCCTGAAGATTTCACCTATAATTATAAGGTAAATGCCGACAATAAAACATTGCTCTTTTTAGCAGGAATGCGTGGGTCAGGCAAAACCTCCGAATTGCTAAAAATCATCGAAAAACTCAATAGCGAAAAAGCCTTTTTCTGTGTCTTTTGTAGCCTTGATGTCGGGCTTGATATTAACGACATGGAATATATGGATATTCTTGTTTTTCAACTGGAACGTTTGTTTGAAGAATTGCAAGACCGCAAGGTGGAGGTCAATAATGCCATTATAGAATCCATGCAAACTTGGTTTAGCCAACGCATCAATGAAGTCAACCATTTGATTCGTCAAAGTGAAGGATTCGAATTGGAAATCAAAGCCGGAACACCAAGTTTGATGAGTTTCCTCGGCATTATGGCGAAGGTTAAAACTGGCTTACTGGGTACGAGAGACAATGCCGATAAAATCAGAACGGTGCTGAAAAATAATTTTTCTGATTTCGTACTCAAAATTAATGATTTCTTTAATCATGTTAATGATGTATTGCGGCAACAAAAGGTCGCACAAGAATTGCTGTTTGTGGTGGATGGCTTGGAAAAAGTTGCCACCAAAAATGAAAGAATGGAAATCGTGGACAACGAGGCGGGACGTATGCGGCAAGTTAAAACCAATACAATTTTTACGCTGCCCATAGAACTTATGCAGTTGCAACGCAAACTCGAAGCCTTTAGTACCATCGTTTCATTTCCTTTTGTAAAAGTAAAAGGGCGAAACGGTAATTTGGTACAAGAGGCTATCCAACGTTTTGAAGAGTTTGTGTACAAACGCATTGATATTTCCCTTTTCGATAAAGCTGAAACTGTACAAAAAGCTATTATGTACAGCGGTGGTTCGCCACGCGAATTATTACGCATACTTCAATACGCCAATATATATGCTGATGATAAAAAAGGTTTTATTGATGAAATTGCCATGAACAAAGCCATCACAAAACTCGCTGCCCAGTCCTCGCATTATGTCTCCCAAGGAAACCTGAACAACCTCAAAACTTTGAAGCAGAATAATGACAATGATGTTCCTACCGCATACGATGAGGAATGGCAAGACCTGTTCGAAAAACTTCTTATTATGAATTATAATAGTGGTTCGTATAAGCGTGTCAATCCTATCATAGAAGTCTCCAAACTTTATCAACATTATGTCCTTAACCCTTTAGAGACAAGCGTTTCGGCTACCTCAATTTAAACTTTTTCCTTATCTTTAGCGGATAAACACGACGATATGAATAACCAAAAATTCATCACACATATCCGCGACCACATCGCCAATAACCAACTCGACGCTGCCCTCCGGCTACTCCGCGACCTGTTGGACAATAGCCCGCAATTGGATGAAGTCATCCAACAAGCAGGACGCTATGCGAGTATCCGACAACAAATACGACTCGGCATCGTCAGTCATGCCGATGCGACATTGACCGAAAATCAAATTCGTATGGGCTTGATTGATTTGCTCGCTGAAATTGAACAGCAAGAGGTGAAACCGCATTTGAAGGAGGAAATGGAACGGGCGATTTCGATTGTGAATAGTAAGAATGTCGTCTCCAATTCCACAATAACGGCAGGGGGAAATGTGACGATTGGTGATAATATTGACACACAAATTAATATCAAAAAACAAGTCATATATGGTGAGCATAAAATTCCGCATGTCCTCACGCCTCCTCCTTTCCGCTCTGAAGTATTCATTGGAAGAAAAGGCGAATTGAATACGATACATGACAAATTATTCTATGACAACCACTTGCTCTTATTGGTCAATGGGGAGGGGGGAATAGGTAAAACAACGTTGGCTTCTCGTTACTACCACCGTTACGCTCAGGAATACATGCATGTAGCTTGGGTGTTGAGTGAAAAAAGTATTGCCGATGCGCTTTTACAACTTGCCCCTGTACTTGGCATCCGCTTCGATAAGCGCATGGATAACTCCCAAAGACTACCTATACTTTTTCAGGCGATGTCTCAACTGAACAAACCTTGTCTCTTGATAATTGACAACGTCAATGAACCCGATGACCTCCAAAATAATTATCAACACCTACGTACTTGTAGCAACTTTCACGTCTTACTTACTACTCGTATTACCAATTTTCGTCAAGCTGAGACCTACAAAATAATTGGTTTGCCCCTTGACGATGCTTTACTGCTTTTCCAAAAATACTATAAAAATCTTAGTGGTGAAGATACCGATATAATCGGTCAAATACACGAAGCTGTAAATAGTAACACTCTGGTTATGGAGTTACTGGCTAAAAATCTCCATGCGGTCAATCGTTTACGTAACCGTTATACCCTCAAAGAATTGCTTGCCGACCTCCAACAAAAAGGCTTACTAAAAATCTCTCAAACTGAGCAAGTTGATACCGACTACGGTAAACTCGAACGTGCTACTCCTGAAGATATCATTGCTGCCATGTATGATATGAGCGAATTATCCCAACAAGAGACAGCACTGCTTTCTATCTTTTCAGTATTGCCTCCTGAAAATATTCTCTTCGATACTATGGAAACCTTAATAACCGACATTTCAGATTTAGATAGCTACTTGTTATTGCTTTATCAGAAAGGTTGGATTGATTTTAATGAAAACAATAAAACATTTAAAATTAGTCCTGTTATTCAAGCAGTTGTGAAAAAGAAACAAACAGATAAATTAGAAGAAGTTGTGAGAGAATTATCTGCTAAATTGATTTTGAAACTTGATTTTGAACCCGACACCGGTCATCTTTTAAATTCGACCTATGCTCAAGGTTTCATCTATTCGCGTTATGGTGAATACATAATTGAAGAATTTGGAGTTAATATTCCTGCCTTAACTTTCCTCTGTAGAAGTGTTTCTAACTTTTTTCAAATTTGTGGCAACCTAAAAAAGGCTTTACATTTTTCTGAAAAACATTCTGAGTTGGGTTTTTTACTTTATCTTCTATTTCCTAATAACTTACATACGGAAGAAAATGTTGCCATATCACGAAGCAAATTAGGTGAAATAAATTTTGAATTAGGAAACCCTCAAAAAGCAATAGACTGTTATAAGCAAGAAGTTGTAAGTTATGAAAAGCTAGTCGAAAAATATCCGCATAATTCTCGGCTAAAGTCAGAACTAAGTGTTTCTTACGAAAAAATATCTATTTATTTTCGAAATATAAACATGTATGCAGAGGCGAAATTTTTTGGAGAGAAATGTTTAGAGCTTATAGTGAAACAGTTAACTGATAAGAGTAATCATAGATTGAAAAAACGATTATCAAATGCCTATCAAAATCTCGGAGATATAGAATTGAATTTAGAAAACATCGACAATGCACTTGCTTACTATCTCAAGTGTAAAGCACTTGAAGCTGAATTGATATTAACCGATAAAGATGATATTTCACTTTTCATCGGGCAAAGTTTGACTTATGAAAGATTAGGAGATGTTTATCTTAAAAAAGGGTTAAGTAAGCAGTCTTTATCTTGTCTGATTGAAGCCAATCGTATAATTAAAACCTTATGCAAATCACATCCTTTAAATTTTATGATTAAACGTAATCTGTCATCATCATATAGTTGGCTTGGAACATATTACGAACAAAATAAGGATAAAGTTAACGCAAAAAAGTTCTTCGTTCTTTCTAAGCGAGTATTAATTGACTTGAGAAAAAAACATCCCGATTATGTCAGAATTGAAGACTCATTAAAGTGGATATTAGATGCAATAGAAAGGGTTAAATAAAGTCATTTTCTATACTTTTGAACAAATTAAAGCAATTTTGCAAATCCTCCTGTACTGACGACTTCAGCCGTCAGCAGCAAATACATTCGACGGCTAAAGTCGTCGGTACATTTTCCACAAATATTTTTCGTACATTTGCCCACCAAATCAGCATAAAAGTGAACGTATTAGCTCATTCATTCGTTATGCTATTCCACGATTTTACAGAAAAAAATTATCGCATCAAGAAATGGATACTACAGAAGAAAAAAAGAGCCTCAATTTCATCGAGCAAATCATAGAAAAAGACTTGGCAGAAGGCAAGAACGACAAGCGGGTGCATACCCGTTTTCCGCCCGAGCCAAATGGTTTTTTGCATATCGGACATGCCAAGTCTATCTGTTTGAATTTTATGATTGCGGGGCAGTATGGCGGCAAGACCAACCTGCGATTTGACGATACCAATCCGACCAAAGAAGACCAACGATATGTGGATGCGATACAGGAAGATATTGAGTGGTTGGGCTTTGAATGGGCGGGCGAAACGCGCTTCACTTCTGACTATTTCGGGACGCTGTACGACTACGCCGTACGCCTTATCAAAGACGATAAAGCCTACGTAGATGATTCGACGGCAGAGGAGATGGCAGCCATCAAAGGTACGCCCACTGTGCCGGGAAAAGCCAGCCCTTTTCGCGAGCGGAGTGTGGAGGAAAATCTGGGTTTATTTGCACGTATGAAGGCAGGTGAGTTTGACGAAGGCTCGAAGGCTTTACGTGCCAAAATCGACATGGCGCACCCGAATATGCACATGCGCGACCCGGTGATTTATCGCATCAAAAAAGCACATCACCACCGCACGGGGCATGAGTGGAATATCTACCCGATGTACGATTTTGCACACGGGTATTCGGATTCGATAGAGGGGATTACGCACTCGATTTGTACGCTGGAGTTTGAGGTGCATCGCCCTTTATATGATTGGTTGTTGGAGGCTTTGGACTTGTATCATCCGCAGCAAATTGAGTTTGCACGACTCAATCTGAACTATACCGTGATGAGCAAACGCAAGTTGCTACAACTCGTTGAGGATGGCATCGTCACCGACTGGGACGACCCGCGTATGCCCACGATTTCGGGGATGCGCCGACGCGGTTATACGGCTGCCGCGATTCGAAATTTTGCAACGCGCGTAGGCATCGCCAAGCGAGAGAATGTGATTGATTTGTCGCTCTTGGAATTTTGTGTGCGAGAGGATTTGAATAAAATCACGCCGCGTGTGATGGCGGTTTTAGACCCTGTAAAGGTCATTATCACCAACTACCCGGAAGGAAAAACGGACGAAATGGAAGTCATCAATAATCCCGAACGGGAAGAAGATGGGTCGCGTAAGCTGCCATTTAGCCGCGAGTTGTATATCGAACGCGATGACTTTATGGAAGATGCACCCAAGAAGTTTTTTCGACTCGGACCGGGCAAAACTGTTCGTCTGAAAGGTGCGTATATCATCACTTGCAATGATTTTGTAAAGGACGAAAATGGCGAAATTACGGAGATTCACTGCGAATATTATCCCGATTCGCGTAGCGGACAAGATACGAGTGGCATCAAGGCGAAAGGCGTTTTGCATTGGGTGTCTGCGCCGGATGCGATAGACGTGGAGGTGCGCCTGTACGACCGCCTTTTTTCGGATGAATCGCCCGATGGTCACAAGGATAAATCGTTTACGGAGTTTCTAAATCCTAATTCACTGACCTCTATTACGGCGAAAGCTGAACCGAGTTTGGCAAGCGCGAAAGCGGGAGATAAATTTCAGTTTATGCGCAAAGGATATTTTTGTGTGGATCCTGACTCTTCGGCAGATAAGGTGGTGTTTAATCGCACCGTCACTTTGCGAGATGGATGGAAGAAGAAGTAACGTAGCGCGAGCTTCCAGCTCGCGTCATTGAAATAATAAAAACTCGCCTTGCATTTTTGGAAATGCAAGGCGAGTTTTGTTTGTGAAAGCGTCTCGGAAATATCTCATTACAAGCGATTAATAAGTTAGGGAAGACGAAAAAAATAATCTACCCGTCTGAATTGTTCTTTTTCTTATATGTTTTACTAAATTTTCCTTACGTAGCCCAGCTATGCGCGTCAAATTTAGCCAAACATATAAAAAAATAACTTCTTCATTTGGGGTAGATTATTTTCTTCCTCTTCCCTTATTTGGCATAGCCATAGTTACGGCGGATGTTCTTCAATGAAATAATCGAATAAATTTCGCCAAATTGCCCGACAGTATTAACTTGAATGATTACTTAGTAGTCATTTATTTTTGTAAGTACGTTTCGTAGTTCATTTTTCGCCGTATTTTCTTCCTGTCGGCAGTGTTTTATTTGTTTCTAAAATAATTTGTCCGGCGATGCTGACGGCGATTTCGGCGGCGGTTTTACTATATACATTCAAGCCGATTGGTGTAAAAACATGCGCTAAATCTCCCTCCAAAATTCCTTCTTGTGCCAGTTCTTTTTTCAGCGTATCAATCTTATGGTCGCTGCCCATCATTCCGATATAAGCAAACGTTTGGTCGTATAACTGCTTGATTATTAATTTATCACTTCGATAAGAAAAACTCACGACAACGACCGCATCTTGCGGTGTAGCATCCATTTTTTGTTTTACATTTTCATAATCAATCACTTTAATTTCGTTGGCATAATCATTTGTGGAGAGCGTCACTAAGTCCGGGCGGTCATCGTATTGTACGACCCGATAATCCAAGATAGACATTTGCCTTGCCAAAGCCAAACCCACATGACCCGCCCCAAAAATATGAACGGTTTTGGGCGGATTTATTTTAATGACGACATCAAAATCCTGGTCTGCGTTGAGGGTGATTCTCTCTACATTTTCAGCACTTAACCCCAACCCTAATTGACCATTCAAACGAATGAAAAGTGTTTTTTTTGTATTTATAATGGCAAAAATCGTATCAATATCGTTCGCAGTCAGTGGCATACAAACCACCGTTTGCATCCCCGAACAAATCAAACCGGATTGATTGCGCACGTGTTTTTTATCGTGAAATTGCTCTTTGATAATGCCTCTCCCCTCCCCTTTTTTTAATAGGTTTTTTGCGAGTTCTATCATTTTAATTTCCATGATACCGCCGCCTATCGTTCCCTCAAAAATGCCTTGTTCGTTCACCGCCATTACAAAGCCTTTACGTCCCGGCGAACTGCCACGACTATCCGCTACATAGAGTAATACAGTGGCGGTATTTTTCCGTAAATTGGATAGTATGAATGACCAAGTTTTCATTTTTGAATGAGTCCCCGATTAAAAGTTCTTTGAAAAAAATGCTTGAAAAACTGTTTACATATGCTTAACTTTTGGCTTTTCACTTGATAGCCTTACTCAGTGTGAGAGGTTCTCCTTCACATTGGTG